>WNGA01000533.1_pt1 | contig 56702 bp, 50 predicted proteins | sample 5400061 | NCBI WGS metagenome assembly WNGA01 (sample SAMN13153366, study PRJNA577476) | soil metagenome | isolation source: 100 cm soil or saprolite under grassland replicate 2 | place: USA:California | collected 2016-06-15
GATGTGGCTCGCGTCTCGCTGGGGGAGTGGGGACTGCACCGGGGTGGGGGGCGAGGGTGGGGGCGGGGGCGGGGGCGGGGGGGGCGCCGGGGCCGGGGGCGGTGGCGGTGGCGACGCGGTCGGTACGCCGCCAAGCGGACCCTGCCGCCGGCTGGCCTTGCGCCAGTTCCGCGGTTGCACCACGACGTCCAGAACAGGGGCCGGCAGCGACCGGCCGATCCTGACCAGGCCCAGCTCGACCCCGAAGAAGTCGACCTTGGAGTCGGTGCGGTCGTTCAGCCAGTCCAGGGTGCGGCGCGATTCCTGGTCGAAGCGTGGGGAGACCCACACCACCACCGCTGACTCCAGCGTCGAAGCGTGCATGATGAGCTGGCCGAGCTGGTTGTGATCCGCCTCCTCGAGGCGGTTCTCGATAACGATCGGGCGCCCGAGGACATCTGTCCCGAGCACGTTGAACGAGCCGTTGTCGCCATGGACCTCGCGCTGCATCGGCGTGATGTCGATGCCGAGCGTCTGGCCCAGCAGGTCGACGTTCTGCGTGAACCAGGGGGTCAAGTCAGGAAGCTGCTCACCCCAGAACGACCGCAGGTCGAGCCGCTCCAGGCGACCGAGGCCGAGCCTCTCCATTTCCATTCGGGCCGCCATCCCACTCCTCTCCGTTGCCCCCTTCGAGGGCCAGTTGTACCCCGTCTCGATGGGGCGCCGTCAAACCCGTCACATAGCCTAAACTACCTAGACTATTGACTATGGGTGACATCCGGAGGGACGCCGCTCTCCGAAGGCGACCGTTTCCGCAGGTCAGACCGGTATGAGCCAGACGCAGGCGAGTGGGGGCAGCGTCACTCTAGCCGAACTTGGCTGGCCATCCCAGCTGATCTCCTCCGCCTCGATCCGGCCAAGGTTGCCGACGTTGGATCCGCCGTAAAGCTCGGAGTCGGTGTTGAGCACCTCCGCCCAGTTTCCGCTCCGCGGGAGACCGATGCGGTGGTTGTAGCGCGGCACCGGCGAGAAGTTGCAGACGCACACCAGCGGCTCCCGCTCGGTCGACCAGCGGATGAACGACAGCGCGTTGTTGTCGACGTCGTTGGCGTCGACCCAGGCGAAGCCGTCGGGGGAGCTGTCGAGCTGCCACAGGGCCGGCCGCCCGCGCGCGACCCGGTTGAGGTCGCCGACCAGGCGCTGGACCCCGCTGTTGCGCTCGCTGGCGAGCGCCTCCCAGTCCAGCGAGCGCTCGTGCGACCATTCCGACTCCTGGGCCAGCTCGCAGCCCATGAACAGCAGCTGCTTGCCGGGATGGGCCCACATGAAGCCGAGGTAGGCCCGCAGGTTGGCGAAGCGCCGCCAGTCGTCGCCCGGCATCTTGCCGAGCAGCGACCGCTTGCCGTGCACCACCTCGTCATGGCTGATCGGCAGGACGAAGTTCTCGCTGAAGGCGTACATCAGCGAGAAGGTGAGCTGATGGTGGTGGAAGCGCCGGTAGATGGGGTCCCTGGAGATGTACTCGAGGGTGTCGTGCATCCAGCCCATGTTCCATTTGAAGCCGAAGCCGAGTCCGCCGAGGTACACCGGGCGGGACACGCCCGGCCATGCGGTCGACTCCTCCGCCACGGTGATCGCGGTCGGGTGGTTGCGGTAGACGGTGCTGTTGAGCGCCTTCAGGAAGTCGACGGCTTCCAGGTCCTCGTTGCCGCCGAAGCGGTTGGGCACCCACTGCCCGGGCCCGCGCGAGTAGTCGAGGTAGAGCATGGAGGCGACCGCGTCGACCCGCAGCCCGTCGAGGTGGAACTCCTCGAGCCAGTACAGCGCGCTGGCGATCAGGAAGTTGCGCACTTCGTTGCGGCCGTAATTGAAGATCAGCGAGCCCCACTCCGGGTGCTCGCCGCGGCGCGGGTCCTGGTGCTCGTACAGGGCGGTGCCGTCGAAGCGGGCCAGCGCCCAGGCGTCCTTCGGGAAGTGCGCCGGCACCCAGTCCATGAGCACGCCGATGCCACGCTGGTGCAGCTTGTCGATGAGATAGCGCAGGTCGTCGGGGTCGCCGTAGCGCGAGGTCGGGGCGAAGTAGGAGGTCACCTGGTAGCCCCATGAGCCCTCGAAGGGGTGCTCGGTCAGCGGCATCAGCTCGACGTGGGTGAAGCCCAGGTCGGCCAGGTACCCCGGCAGCACCTCGGCGAGCTGCCGGTAGTCGAGGCCCTTGCGCCACGAGCCGAGGTGGACCTCGTACACGGCGATGCGGGAGTCGACCCGCTGGCGCTGGCCGCGGGCCGCCATCCAGCCCTCGTCCTCCCAGCGGTGGTCGGGGGTGTGGATCACGCTGGCCGTCGCCGGCGGCCGCTCTGTGGCGAAGGCGAACGGGTCGGCCTTGAGGACCAGCGAGCCGTCACTGCCGAGCACCTCGAACTTGTACCTGGCGCCCGGGCCCGCGCCCGGCACGAACAGCTCCCAGATCCCGGACGAGCCAAGCATGCGCATCGGGTGCAGGCGACCGTCCCAGTCGTTGAAGTCGCCGACCACCCGCACGGAGCGGGCATTGGGAGCCCACACCCCGAAGGCGGTCCCCGCCACCCCGTCCAGCACCATTGGGTGCGCCCCGAGTCGCTCCCACAGCCGCTCGTGCCGGCCCTCGCCGAACAGGTACTGGTCCAGCTCGCCGACGGTGGGCAGGAAGCGGTAGGGGTCCTCCACGGTGACCACGCGCTCGCCCTGGGAGACCTCGAGCCGGTAGCGGGGCACGGAATCGGCCGCCAGGGTCCCTTCGAACAGGCCCGCGGGATGGATCTTCTCCAGACCCTGGCGCTGGCCGTCGACCACCACCGCGACCGTGCGGGCGTCCGGCCGCCAGGCGCGCACGCGCACCCGCCCGCCCTCGGCGTGGGCTCCGAGCACGCGGTGCGGCTCGTGGTGCTCACCGCGCACCAGGCGGTCGATCTCCTCCTGCAACGGCATGGGCATCGCCCTCGGGTCCGGCTACGGACGGTTGTGGGGGTACTCCAGAGTAGCTTCCCGGCCGCCGAGAAGCCGCTGCACCCCGGCCAGCGGGATGGTCAGCCATGCTGGCCTGTGCCTGGCCTCGTACATCACCTCGTACACCGCCTTGTCCAGCTCGTAGGCGCGAAGCAGCAGCTCCGGCCCCTCAGCGGGGAGCCAGCCGCCGCGCGCCGCCCCCTCCATGTAGGCGTCCAGGAAGGCGCCGCGGTTGGCCTCGATCCAGCGCTGCGCCAGCAGCCCGAGCTCGGCCAGCTCTGGCTTGCTCGGCCCGGGCGTGTCCGGGTCCTCACCGAGCACCAGCGGCTGGTGGGCGGCGTAGTCGAAGGAGCGCAGCATGCCGGCCACGTCCTGCAGCGGGCTCGCCAGCCGGCGCCGCTCCTCCAGGCTGCGGGCCGGCTCGCCCTCGAAATCGATCACCATCCAGCGCTGCCCGACCCGCAGCACCTGGCCAAGGTGGTAGTCGCCGTGGATCCGCTGCAGGTACAGGCTCGAGCCGGCGGCGCGCACCGCCATGGTGTAGACCGCCTCGATCTCACGACGGTGCGGCGCCAGCTCGGGGACCAGCGCGGCGACCTGCGTGAGCTGGCCGACGAGCCGGGCGCTCAGGCGGCCGAGGTCGGGCTGGCCCTCCTTCACCTTGGGGAGGGCCTCGCCAAGGGCGGCGTGCAGCGCCGCGGTGAGCCGGCCGAGCTCGCGCGCCTCGCCGGCGAAGTTCTCGGGGTCGTTGGACTCGAAGTGGTCGGCGACGCGCTCGGTGGCGAGCTTCCAGCCCTCGACGCTGCCGGCGTAGTAGGGCTGCAGCACTCCCAGCGTCGAGCCCAGCCCCTCGATCCAGCCGAGCGGCTCCGCGCAGGCGTCGAACCCCTTGGCCGTGAGCGCCCTTGTGAGCTCCAGCTCGGGGTTCTCGCCCGGCTGCAGGAGCCGGAACAGCTTGAGGATGAGGCGGTTGGAGAACACCAGCGAGGAGTTGGTCTGCTCGGCCCGGAGCAGCCTGCCGGGCCCGCGCAGGGTCTCCGTCCAGTGCGGCGAGCGGTGGAAGCGGAGCTGCTCCAGCGACACCGCGCGCGAGAGCAGGTCGAGGAACACCGCGCCCAGGCGCTCGTCGGCGGCGGCGTCGTAGAAGATCCCGCCGCGCGGCGGCTTGGTCTCGAGGATCACCGCGTTCGGGTGACGGTCCACCAGCGACCGCGCCTCGAAGCCGCGGTCGTGGCCGATCGGCAGGTTGTAGCGCTCGGTGCCGCCGTCGCTGTACGCCACTCCCGCAACGACCGCGTGCAGCGTGGGCCGGGCGCCGCGCAGCGGCACGTTGGCCTCGATGCGGACCTCGCCGATCTGCCGCCCTTTTCCGGCGAACCAGCGCTGGCGCGGCAGGAATTCAGCAAGGGCGGACTCGAGCTCGGTCATCGGCAACCCTCTGGGAGCCTATCGGGGACGGACGTGAAAGACGTGGGCCGACTGGACCTCGGGGTCGAGGCGGACGAAATTGGAGGGTCCCTGCCAGGTCCAGCTCCGACCGGTGAGCTCGTCGTGGACCTCAAAGGCGCCGACCTCCCAGTCCAGCCCGAGCGCGGGCAGCCACAGGTGCACCATGCTCTCGCGCACGCCGTGCGGTTCGAGATTGCAGATCACCAGCACGACGTCGTCGCCGGTGCGCTTGGAGTAGGCGATGACGTCAGGCGAGTCGACCAGGTGGAAGCGGAGGTTCCGGAGCCAGTGCAGCGCGGGGTGGGCGCGGCGGATCTGGTTCAGGCGCGCGACGCAGGGCGCCAGCGAGGGCTGCGACCAGTCGCGGGGGCGGTACTGGAACTTCTCCGAGTCCAGGTACTCCTCGGAGCCCGGCTGCCGCGGGCTGCGCTCGTACAGCTCGAACCCCGAGTACATGCCCCACGATGGCGACATGGTGGCCGCCAGGGTGGCGCGCACCTTGAACGCCGCCGGCCCACCACGCTGCAGGTACGCGTGGAGGATGTCGGGGGTGTTGACGAACAGGTTGGGGCGGAGGTAGTCGGCCGGCTCCGACCGGGTCAGCTCGGTCAGGTACTCCTCCAGCTCGGCCTTGGAGTTACGCCAGGTGAAGTAGGTATAGGACTGCGTGAAGCCCACCTTGGCCAGCACCTTCATCATCGGCGGGCTGGAGAAGGCCTCGGAGAGGAAGATCACGTCAGGGTGATCGGACTTGACCACGCTGAGCAGCCATTCCCAGAAGCGCACCGGCTTGGTGTGCGGGTTGTCGACCCGGAAGGCGCGCACGCCATGGGCGATCCAGTGGTCGAGGATCCCCTTGCAGGCGGCGTACAGCTCAGGTGCGGCCGGCGTGTCGAAGTTCAGCGGGACGATGTCCTCGTAGACCTTGGGCGGGTTCTCGGCGTGGGCGATCGAGCCGTCCGGCCTGATCCAGAACCACTCAGGATGCTCCTTGACCCACGGATGGTCGGGCGAGCACTGCAGCGCGTAGTCGAGCGCGACCTCGATGCCCAGGCCCCTGGCCCGCGCCACGAACTCGTCGAAGTCCTCGATGGCGCCGAGGTCGGGGTGGACCGCATCGTGGCCGCCGGCCTCGCCGCCGATCGCCCATGGGCTGCCCGGATCGTGCGGTCCCGCCTCCAGGGTGTTGTTGCGGCCCTTGCGGTGCGTCTGCCCGATCGGGTGGATGGGGGGCAGATAGACCACGTCGAAGCCCATCTCGGCGATGGCGGGCAGCCGCTCGGCCGCGTGCTTGAAGGTGCCGCTCGAGGTGAAGGTCGCCCCCTCGGAGCGCGGGAAGAATTCGTACCAGGCGCCGTAGAGCGCGCGCGGGCGGTCGACCCAGACGCTCAGCCGCCTGGAGCGGGTGCGCTCGCCGGGAGGGTTGGCCTCGAGCAGCTCGGCCACGGTCGGGTCGGTGGCCGCCGCGAGCCGTTCGGCCTGGTCCGGCACGCGCCGCCCGCCCGCCGCGTTGGGTCCGTCCAAGCGGCCGCGCAGGCCGGCGGCCGCCTCCAGCAGCGGCCCTCGGCGCTGCGCCGGCAGCCGCTGGGCCGCCCGCTCCAGCAGCCGGGCGCCCTCCTCCAGCTCCAGCTCGATGTCGCGGCCGGCGGCGAGCTTCTCCTGCGTCCCGCCGAGCCAGGTGGCCAGCTCGTCGGTCCACGCCTCGATGAGGAAGCTCCACAGGCCCGTGCGGGGCAGCGTGACCTCGGCCTCCCACTCGTGCAGGCCGTGGTTGACCTCGGTCATGCGTGACCGCTGCGACTGCCGCTCGCCGGGGCCGAGCAGGCGCACCGCGGCCGCCACGACCACGGTGTGCCCATCGCGAAAGATGGTCGCGCGGACGGGGACCGTCTCGCCCGCAACCGCGCGGGCCGGCCATCGGCCGCAGTCGACCTGGGGCCGTATCCCTTCGATGACAATGCGCCCGATCACAACAGCAACCTACCACCTGACTCCCGCGCTGCTCGGTACCACCTTCAAATCCACACCCACTGAGCCCGCCCGGTCGGCCTTCGCCTCGCGAGGGACCCCGGGGACCTTGCCGCGGGGGCTGTGGACAGGCACCGGAGCAACCCCACGTCCGGCTTGTATAGTCAGGGAATCATGAGACCGCTACATCGTTTCACGGTGCTGCCCACCGTGCCGGAACCGCTTCGGCCGCTCGCCGGCCTCGCCCATAACCTGCGCTGGACCTGGCACCCGCCGGTGCAGGAGCTCTTCGCGGCGATGGACCCTGACGGGTGGCGGGCGTCGGGCCACAACCCCCTGCGCATGCTGAACGAAGCCGACGCCACCGTGCTCCAGCGGGCCGCCGCCGACACCGCCTTCCTCGCCCGGCAGTCCGCCGCGGCCGAGGACCTGACGCGCTACCTCCAGGAGCCGCGCTGGTACCAGACCCTGCCCGGCGCCCCCCGCCGGATCGCCTACTTCTCCCCCGAGTTCGGGGTCAGCGAGGTGCTGCCGCAGTACTCCGGCGGGCTGGGCGTCCTCGCCGGCGACCACCTCAAGGCCGCGAGCGACCTCGGCGTGCCCCTGGTCGGGGTCAGCCTGTTCTACCGCTCCGGGTACTTCCGGCAGACGCTCACCGCCGACGGCCGCCAGCTCGAGGCCTACCCCGCCTTCAACCCTCAGGAGCTGCCGCTCGAGCTGGTCACCGACGGCGGCCGGCCGCTGCGGATCAACGTCCGGCTGCCCGACGGGATCCTGCTGTGGGCGCAGATCTGGCGTGCCGACGTCGGCCGCGTCCCGCTGTTCCTGCTCGACTCCGACGTCGACGACAACGCACCGGCCGAGCGCGCCGTCACCGACCGGCTCTACGGCGGCGGCGGTGAGCACCGGCTGCGGCAGGAGATCCTGCTCGGCATCGGCGGGGTGCGAGCGCTCGATGCGCTGGGCCTCAAGAGCGAGGTCTTCCACACCAACGAGGGCCACGCCGGGTTCCTCGGTCTGGAGCGCATCCGCCGTCTGGTCCAGGAGGAGGGACTGGACCCGGCCAGCGCCATCGAGGCGGTGCGGGCTGGCACGATCTTCACCACCCACACTCCGGTCGAGGCCGGCATCGACCGCTTCCCGCGCTCGTTCATCGAGCGCTACTTCGGCCCCAGTGGGGTCGAGACGGGGCTCGACGTCGATCGCATCATGGAGCTCGGGGCCGAACCCGAGGGCGATGGCTCGATGTTCAACATGGCGGTGATGGGCCTGCGCCTCGCGCAGCGCGCAAACGGCGTCAGCCGCCTGCACGGCCAGGTCTCGCGGGAGCTGTTCCACGGCCTGTGGGCGGGGTTCAGCGCCACCGAGGTGCCCATCCTCCACGTCACCAACGGCGTGCACGCCGGCACCTGGATCGAGCACGACTGGACCGAGCTGTTCGGGCGCTACCTCGGGTACGACTTCCACACCTCGGACCGGCCCTGGACGCCGCTGGCCAACGCCTCCGACGACGAGGTCTGGGAGCTGCGCCAGCGCGCCCGCCAGCGCCTGGTCGTCGACGTCCGCGGGCGCATGGCCGCCGCCTGGCGGGCGCGCGGGGCCAGCGAGGGCCAGCTCGGCTGGATCACCCGCGCCTTCGACCCCCAGGTGCTGACCATCGGCTTCGCCCGCCGCGTGCCCTCGTACAAGCGGCTCACCCTGCTGCTCAAGGACCGCGAGCGGCTCACCCGCCTGCTGCTCGACCCCGAGCGGCCGATCCAGCTCGTGATCGCCGGAAAGGCCCACCCGGCGGACGAGGGCGGCAAAGAGATGATCGCCGAGTTCGCCCGCTTCGCCGCCGACCCCAGGCTGCGCCATCGCATCGCCTTCCTGCCCGACTATGACATGGCCATGGCCACGACGCTGGTGGCCGGCGCCGACGTGTGGCTGAACAACCCGTTGCGCCCCTACGAGGCCTGCGGCACCAGCGGCATGAAGGCGGCGCTCAACGGCAGCCTCAACCTGTCGATCAGGGACGGCTGGTGGGACGAGTGCTACGACGGCGAGAACGGATGGGCGATCCCCTCGGCCGACGACCCGAGCATCCCGCCGGAGCGCCGCGACGAGCTGGAGGCGTCCGCCATCTTCGACCTGCTCGAGCACGAGATCGTGCCGCTGTTCTACGAGCGGCCCGCCGGCCCGCCGAGGGGCTGGGTGGCAAAGGTCAAGCACAGCCTCGTCACCCTCGGCCCGGCGCTGCTCGCCTCGCGCATGGTCCGCGAGTACACCGAGGACTACTACCTGCCCGCCGCTGAGGGCTCCTGGCGCCTGGCGGCCAACGGCTTCGCCCCGGCGCGCCAGCTCGCCGCGTGGAAGAAGCGGGTGACGGCGACCTGGCCAGGGGTGATAATCCGCCACGTGAGCAACGGCCAGCAGGTCCCCGCGCTCGGCTCGCGGCTCACGGTCCGCGCCGTGGTCGAGCTCGGCAACCTCGAGCCCGACGAGGTCGAGGCGCAGATCGTCTACGGACGCGTGGACGACGCCGACGAGCTGCGCGAGGTGGCCACGCTGCCATTGAAACAGGACGGCCAGGAGGAATCGGACGGCTGGATCTTCGAGGGCGAGGTCCCGCTGGTGACCCCGGGCGCCTTCGGCTACACGGTGCGCGTGGTCCCGCGCCACCCCAGCCTGATCCATCCCGCGGAGCTCGGCCTGGTCGCCTGGGCGTCGGGATAGCCTCGGCGACGGGGTCGCTGTCCCGCCGAGGCGGTCTTGACCGCGCCCCGGCGCCGGGCAAGCATGACGCCGACGCCTGATCGCCCCACCGCTGGCACGCGTGAGGAGACGCCATGACCGGCACCGCCACCGAGCCCCTTGTCGGACGCACCGTCGTCGAGCTGGCCGCGGCGGTCCGCGCGGGCGGCGTGAGCCCGCTCGACATCATCGAGGCGCATCTCGACCGCATCGCCGCCGTCGACCCGCGCCTCCACGCCTTCCAGGTGGTCCGCCCGGACGCGGTGCGCGAGGAGGCGCGCGCGCTCACCCGCCGCGCGGACCTGGCGGAGCTGCCGCTGGCGGGCGTGCCCGTGGCCATCAAGGACAACGTCCACCTCGCCGGCTACCCGACCCGCGAGGGCTCGCTGGGCTCCTCGGAGGAGGCCAGGGCCCGTGACGACGAGCAGGTCCGCCGGCTGCGTCAGGCGGGCGCCGTGCCGATCGGCAAGACCACCCTGCCTGAGCTGGGCCTGTGGCCGTTCACCGAGACCAGCGCCTTCGGCGCGACGCGCAACCCGTGGAGTTTGGACCGCAGCCCGGGCGGCTCGAGCGGCGGCGCGGCCGCCGCGGTGGCGGCGGCGATGGTGCCGATCGCCCTGGGCAACGACGGCGGCGGGTCGCTCCGCATGCCGGCCTCGTGCTGCGGTGTGGTCGGCATCAAGCCGGGCCCCGGCGTGGTGCCGGAGCGCGAGATGAACTGGGTCGGGATGTCGGAGGGCGGCCCCCTCGCGACCACCGTCTCCGATCTGGCGCTCATGCTCGACGTGCTCGCCGGCGCGAGCGCCTACCGCGAGGTCGCGCCGCCCGGCCGCTCGCTGCGGATCGCCGCCAGCTCGCGTCCCCCGGCCATCGGTGTCAAGGTCGACCCCCAGGTGGAGCAGCGCTTCCAGGCGGCCGCCGAGGCGCTGCGGCGTGCGGGCCACACTGTGGTCACGACCAGCCCGCCCTACCGCCAGGCCGATTCGCTGCTGTTCCTGCAGCGCGCCTTCGTCGGCGGCGCGGAGGTGGCCGACGCCGTGCGCCTGGACCTGCTGGAGGAGCGCACCAGAAGCTGGGTGCGCACCGGCAACCGGCTGCGCCGCTACCGGCCGCCCTCGCCCGGGGCCGCCGCGGCCGTGGTCGCCCGCTTCCAGGACTGGTTCACCGAGAACGGCTACGACCTGCTTCTCACCCCGACACTTGCCACGCTACCGCTGCGCATCGGCGCCTACCACGGCAAGGGGCTCTGGCCCACGGTTCTGGGGCTCACCAGGCACATGCCGTTCACACCGCTGATGAACCTGACCGGGTTCCCGGCGATCTCGGTCCCGGCCGGGCAGTCGTCCGAGGGCCTGCCGATCGGCGTGCAGCTGGCCGCCCCGCGAGGCGGTGAGGGGCTGCTGCTGTCGCTCGCCCGCCAGCTCGAGACGCTCCAGCCGTGGCCACGCCACGCCCCGCTGGAGCCGCCCCCCAAGGCCTGACTGCGCAGTCCCACCCCGGGCCCCTGCCCCTCAGCGTTCGTAGGCGCGCTCGGGCACCACCCACACGTCGTGGCGCTCGGACAGCAGGGTGAGGTCGTGGCCCCCGCCCGTGCCGGTGAAGGCGACGCCCTCGACCATGCTGAGCTGCTCGACCGGGCACAGCAGGCAGCCCAGTGTCAGCGTCCAGCGGGCTGCATGGCCGATCAGGTCGGCGACCAGCGCCTCACCGCTCAGCGACGGGTCGCTCGACTCGTACACGGCCAGCGTCGAATAGGTCGTCACCGCCAGGCGCCGGTGGTCGCCGGACAGGTCGGCGCCGGTGGGGAACAGCAGCGGCTCGGTGCGGCCGGAGCCGAGACCGCCGATGCGGCGCAGCGTGGCGGTCCCTCCCGGGTCGAGCCGGGACGCCTGGTAGACCACGGGAAAGGCGGACTTGGTGATCACGTAGGGGACGCCGCCGACCACCAGCAGGGATTCGGCGTCCCATCCCCGGCAGCCAGGATCGTGGTCCGGGTAGCGCAGGTGGTAGCTCGCCAGCGGCGGAGCGCTGGTCGCGCCGGTGGGGTCCGGCTCACGCAGCTTGTAGAGCGTGATGGAGCGGCGGCGGCAGCCGTTGTCGCCGATATCACCGATCCACAAATTGCCCTGATCGTCGCGGGCGATGTCCTCCCAGTCGACGTTGCTGGCGCCGGGCACCGGGATCGCCCGCAGGGTGCGGCCGGGCGCCACCTCGGCCAGCCGGCCATCCACCAGCTTGTAGGCGTACAGCGCCGCGCGCGGCCTGCCCCGCTCGGAACGGCCACCGTCGCGGATGGCCCAGAGCACGCCCGGGTGCGACACGCTGGCCACCACCCCCGACCCCTCACTCGGTGGGAAGGCCCCGTGGCGGACCACGACCCGGTCGGCCTGGCCGCCCGCGCCGCCAGTCGCGGGCGCCCTCGTGGTGGCGGGCCCCCCTCCGCCCCTGCCGACCACCACCGGCGCTCCGGTCGTACCGGTGCCACCGGCCCCGCGCCCGCCGGACGGCGAGCAGCCGGACAGGGCGACCGCACAGGCCAGCGCCGCGGCCAGCCCGGCCCCACGCCGCCAGCCGAGACCGCCCCGCGCAAGGGCGGGGCGTCCGGGCTCCCCGATCACGACCCGCCCCGCTCAGGACCGCTTGCGGAGGACCGCGAAGGACCGCGGCGGCAGCAGGAGGCGCTCGCCGGCCAGGTGCACGACCGGATCGTCAGGATCAGTGGGATCACCCGCGGTGTGCAGGATCAGCTCGTACTGCTTGGCCCACGGCACGCCGGGCAGGGTGAACACCACCGGCCCGGCATCGCCGTGCAACAGCAGCAGGAAGGAATCGTCGACGATGCGCTCGCCCCGCGGGCCGCGGTCGGGGATCTCCTCGCCGTTGAGGAACACGCCCAGGGTGGCGATGTCGGCAGCGCGCCAGCGCGCCTCGTCCATCTCGGCGCCGTCGGGCGTGAACCAGCCGATGTCCTTCACGCCAGAGCCGTGGATGGCCTGACCCTGGAAGAACCTGCGCCGGCGGAAGACCCGATGGGTGGCGCGCAGCGCGAGCAGGGCGCGGGTGTGCCGCAGCAACGCGGTCTCGCGCTCGTCGAGGTCCCAATCGACCCAGGAGATCTCGTTGTCCTGGCAGTAGGCGTTGTTGTTGCCCTGCTGGGTGCGACCCATCTCGTCGCCGGCCAGCAGCATCGGCACGCCGGAGGACAGCAGCAGGGTGGCGAGCAGGTTACGCTTCTGCCGCTCGCGCAGCTCGACGATCTCCGGATTGTCGGTGGGACCTTCCGCCCCACCATTCCACGAGCGGTTGTCGTCGGACCCGTCGCGGTTGCCCTCGCCGTTGGCCTCGTTGTGCTTGCGCTCGTACGACACCAGGTCGTGCAGGGTGAAGCCGTCGTGGGCGGTGACGAAGTTGATGCTCGCGTAGGGCTGGCGCCCGTCGGACTGGTACAGGTCAGAGGAGCCGGTGAGGCGGTAGGCGAGGTCGGCCACGCCGGTGCGGGCGCCGCGCCAGAAGTCGCGGATGGTGTCGCGGTAGCGGCCGTTCCACTCTGTCCACAGCACCGGGAAGTTGCCCACCTGGTAGCCGCCCCTGCCCACGTCCCAGGGCTCGGCGATGAGCTTGACCTGCGACACCACTGGGTCCTGGTGGATCAGGTCGAAGAAGGCCGACAGCCGCTCGACCTCGTGGAAGCCGCGGGCCAGGGCACTGGCCAGGTCGAAGCGGAAGCCGTCGACGTGCATCTCCAGGACCCAGTAGCGCAGCGAGTCCATGATCAGCGCGAGCACCTGCGGGTTGCGCACGTTGAGGGCATTGCCGCAGCCGCTGAAGTCCACGTAGTAGCGCGGGTCGTCGTCCTGGAGGCGGTAGTAGGAGCGGTTGTCCAGCCCGCGAAACGACAGCGTGGGGCCCAGCTGGTCGCCCTCCGCGGTGTGGTTGTAGACCACGTCGAGGATGACCTCGATGCCGGCGGCGTGCAGGTTGCGGACCATCGCCTTGAACTCCGGCACCTGCTGGCGGCGCTGACCCGAGGACGAGTAGCGGGCGTCGGGGGCGAGGTAGCCGATCGAGTTGTAGCCCCAGTAGTTGGTGAGGCCGCGCCGCGCCACCGCCCGCTCGGACACGAAGTGGTGGACCGGCAGCAGCTCGAGGGTGGTGACGCCGAGGCGGCGCAGGTGCTCCACGATAGGCGGCGACCCGAGCGCCGCGTAGGCGCCGCGCTCGTGCTCCGGCACGTCGGGATGGAGCCTGGTGAAGCCGCGCACGTGCGCCTCGTAGATCACCGTGTCGGCCCACGGCACGATGGGGCGACGGTCGTCGCCCCATGGGAAGCTGTCGTGCACCACCACCGACCGCGGCACGTGCGCGGCCGAGTCGCGGTCGTCGGGCACCAGGTCGTCGGCGCCGATGCGGTACCCGAAGACCGAATCGTCCCAGTCGAGCATGCCCTCGATCGCTTTCGCGTAGGGATCGAGCAGCAGCTTGGCCGGGTTGAAGCGCAGGCCGCGCCGCGGCTCGTAGGGCCCGTGGGCCCTGAAGGCGTAGCGCTGGCCCGGGCCCAGCCCTGGCACGTAGCCGTGCCAGGTGTGCGCGGTGACCTCTGGCAGCTCCAGCCGGCGCTCGTGGCCTTCGTCGTCGAACAGGCACAGCTCGACCGCCTCCGCCTCTTCGGAGAAGACGGCGAAGTTGGTGCCCTCACCGTCCCAGGTCGCCCCCAGGGCCCGCGGTCGGCCGGGCCAGATCGGCTCGAGCGCGTGGCTCACGTTGTCGGGAATCGTCATGGGACGAGTGTGCCGGACCGAGCCAGGGCAAGGGAAACCGGCACCAGGGCAACCACGCCTGAGCAGGGCAACTCATAGCTCATTCTCATGTTTCGGGTACCCACCAAGGGCTATCATCCGCTCGACAAGCTGGTCCGATGCCACGCCGCGCCGGCGAGCGCAGGGCGGGTATCAGGCGTGTGGCCACGGAGGACGACGTGAGCCAACCAATCTTGACCGAGGAGCAGCTCGAGCCCCAGGCAGCGGCGGGCGAAGGTATTGCCGCGCGTTCCTCGTGGGAGCTGTTCCGGGTCCGCTTCGTGCGGGACAGAGCGGCCGTCGTGGGGTTCGTGACCATCATCGTGCTCATCCTGCTGGGCCTTGCGGCCCCGCTGTTCAAAAGCGTCCTTGGGCACGGGCCCAACGACCTGTTCGGGAGCACGATGCTGACCCCCGACGTGGGCCTGCCCAAGGGGCCGAACGGGCACTTCTGGTTCGGTGCCGACCAGGTCGGCAGGGACGTCTTCCTGCGTACGATCTACGGGATCCGGACCTCGCTGGTGGTCGCCTTCGTCGCCACCGGCATCGCCACCCTGATCGGCGTGACCCTCGGCCTGATCTCCGGCTTCCGCGGCGGGCCGCTCGACACGGGGATCTCGCGGCTGGTCGACATCGTGCTCTCCATGCCGATACTGCTGTTCGCCATCGGCATCTCCACGGTCTGCTCGACCTCCGCGACGGGCTGCCTCGGCGGGCTGCTGCAGCCGGGACTGAGCCTGGTCACCGGCATCATCGCCCTGTTCACCTGGCCCAACATCGCCCGCATCGTGCGCGGCCAGGTGCTGTCGCTGCGGGAGCGCGAGTTCGTCGACGCGGCGCGGTCGCTGGGCGCCAGGAACTACTGGATCATGTCCCGGGAGCTGCTGCCGAACCTGGTCGCGCCGATCGTCGTCTACTCGACGCTGATCATCCCGGCCAACATCCTGTTCGAGGCGGCCCTTTCATACCTCGGCGTCGGGGTCCCGCAGTCGACTCCGTCGTGGGGCCGCATGCTCTCGGACGCGACCAATGGCCAGCTGTTCACATATGCCTGGTGGATGATGGTCTTCCCGGGCGTGTTCCTGGTGCTGACCACGCTGTCGTTCAACCTGGTGGGAGATGGGTTGCGGGACGCCCTGGGACCGTCCGAGCGCTGACGCGGGGAGAGGAGGAGCTCCAGCGGTAGACGCACGCAGATCGACGCCGATGACTTTCTTGAAAGGCGAGGTTTCTTGATGGGCAAGAGACGACGTTTGCTCGGCATGGTGGGACTTGCCCTCGCTATCGCCCTGGTGGCCGCTGCATGTGGTGGCGGTGGCGGTGGTGGCGGTGGCGGTGGCTCCGCCCAGAAGGGTGGGGTGTTCCGCACCTCCCAATCCGACTTCGGGTTCAACAGCGCCTTCGACCCGACCGGCGAGTACCTGGCGAGCGCGATCACGATGTACAACGCGCTGCTGCGCACGCTGGTCGCGACCAACCACAAGGCTGGCGCGGAGGGCAACAAGCTGTTTCCGGACCTGGCCTCGGCGATGCCGACGATCAGCAGCGACGGGCTGACCTACACCTTTAAGCTCAAGCAGGGCATCAAGTTCGGCCCGCCGCTGAACCGCGCGATCACCTCCAAGGACGTCGAGTACGCCTTCGAGCGCATCGACGCCGCCCCGCTGGTGGCCCAGTACGGCTTCTACTACACGGTCATCAAGGGCCTGACCACCAAGGCGCCCAAGCCGGCCCCGATCTCGGGAATCGAGACGCCCGACGACTCCACGATCATCTTCCATCTCACTCAGCCGACCGGTGACTTCCTGTACCGGCTGGCGATGCCGGCCACCGCGCCGGTCCCGCAGGAAGTCGCCAAATGCTCCACCAAGTCCGGCGACTACGGCCGCTTCGTCATTTCCTCCGGCCCGTACATGCTGAAGGGCTCAGACCAGCTCAACGTCTCCTCGTGCGCCGCCATGAAGCCGATCTCGGGCTTCGACCCGACCAAGAAGATCAACATGGTCCGCAACCCCAGCTACGACCAGTCGACCGACAATCTGCGGACCAACAACGTCGACGGCATCCAGGTCACCATCGACACCAACGTCAACGACATCTTCAACAAGGTGCAGCAGGGCACCCTGGACTCCTCGTTCACCGACCAGCCGCCCAAGCCGATCCTGCAGCAGTACATCACACAGCCCGACAAGAAGAACCTGATCCACTTCGACTCCGGCGACCGCACCTGGTACATCACGATGAACTGGACGACGCCGCCGTTCGACGACATCCACGTCCGCAAGGCGGTCAACTACATCATCGACAAGGCCGCCATGCTGCAGGCCTGGGGCGGCTCGAGCTTCGGGCAGATCGCGACCCACATCATGCCGCCGGTCGTGCTCAACGACCAGCTCAAGCAGGATTATGACCCCTACGCCTCGCCCGACTTCCACGGCGACCAGGCCAAGGCGCAGGCCGAGATGAAGCAGTCCAAATACGACAGCAACAAGGACGGCACCTGCGACGCTCCCCAGTGCAAGAACATGGTGATGATCAACCGGAACGTCACCCCGTGGACCGACCTCGAGCCGGTGGTGGTGTCGAGCCTGAACAAGATCGGCATCGGGGTGAAGCCGCGGGAGCTGGCGACCAGCGCCGCCTACACCACCATCCAGGCTGTCAAGAACAACATCCCGATCGCGCTCAACGCGGGCTGGGGTAAGGACTACGCCGACCCCTACACCTTCGCCGGGCCGCTGTTCACCACCGAGGCGATCATCCCGACCGGAAACCCGAACTACGCGATGGTCGGCCTGACCCCGGCCAAGGCCGCCGAGCTGGGGATCAAGATCCCGCCCGGGGTGAACATCCCGAGCGTCAACGGCGACATCGACACCTGCGAGAAGATCCCGGCCATCGACCCCAACCGCACGACCTGTTGGGCGAACCTGGACCGCAAGCTGATGGAGCAGGTGGTCCCCTGGGTGCCATTCCTGTGGGCCAACAACCCGACCGTCACCAACGCCAGCATGACCCACTACGAGTTCGACCAGTTCTCCGGCTACGTCTCGATGACCGAGGTCGCCGTCAACAACAAGATCAACGCCTCGACGCTGTCGTGAGGTGAACCCGGTGGGAGGCGCGGGCCGTGCCACGGCCCGCGCCTCCACCGGACTGACCGAAGGTTCGGACCTATGTGGCGCTACATCGTCCGCCGGCTGCTGTGGGTGGCGCTCGTGATGCTGATCATCACGATGGTCACCTACCTGATCTTCTTCGTGATGCCACCGACCGACCCGGCCGTGGCCTTCGCCGGCAAGTCACCGACCCCAGAGTCGATCGCGGAGGTCAAGCGCCAGTTCGGCCTGGACAAGCCGGTCTGGGAGCAGTACGGCCTGTTCGTCAAGCATCTGTTCGTCGGCGACCAGTACGGCTGGCCCGGCCTGGGCTTCTCCTTCGCCACCCGCTCGCCGATCCGCACGCTGTTGCTGGACCGGGTCTGGATCACCGTCCAGCTCGCGGTCGGCGCCGCACTGGTGTGGCTCTGCATCGGGATCCCCATCGGGATCGTGTCGGCGGTCAAGCGCCGATCATGGGTCGACCGGCTCTCCATGGGACTGGCGCTGTTCTTCGTCTCCGCCCCGGTGTTCTGGCTCGGGCTGATGGCGCTGTGGCTGTTCTGGTTCAAGCTGGGCATCTCCCCTGGGACCGGGTACGTGTCGATCGCGGCCAGCTTCGGATCATGGCTCGGCCATATGTTCCTGCCCTGGGTGGTGCTGGCCCTGCTGTTCGCCGCCTTCTACGCTCGCATGACCCGCGGCAACCTGATCGAGACGATGGCGCAGGACTACATCCGCACGGCACGGGTCAAGGGGCTGCCGGAGTGGAAGGTGATCTACAAGCACGGCCTGCGATCCAGCCTGACCCCGGTGGTCACCATGTTCGGCATGGACCTCGGGACGCTGATCGGCGGCGCGGTGATCACCGAGACGGTCTTCAACCTCCAGGGCATGGGCCAGTGGGCGGTCGCCTCGGTGTTCCAGGGCGACCTGCCGGCGATCCTGGCGGTGACAGTGGTGACCTCCCTGGCGATCACCCTTTGCAACCTGGTGGTCGACATCGTCTACGCCTACCTCGACCCGCGCGTCAGATATACCTGACTGATTCGGGGGGGAGCCCGAGGTGGCTCCCCCCCGAGGCCCCCCAGCGGGTCCTTTGCCGGGACCCCTTTTTGGGGGCTTATGGGTAGCTTGGCTGGATCCCGTCGGTAACGTTGCCTCCCTCCGTAGTTCCAGGTGCGGGTAGCTTGTTGCGTTGGTCCGACAGTTGCGTGAAACTGTCGCAGTGCTCAGTGGGCTGACCAGGCGAAACAGGGGGGTCTGACATGGAGCCTGACGAGCTCCCCCGCCAACTGGGCGATCTGCCGGGCGGGGTTCTGGACAGCCGGCCCGAGCCGCGTGGGCTCAACCGCCTGATCCGGACGGGCTGGCGTCGCGCCGCCCGGGCACGGGAGTCGGTGGCGAGGGCGCCGGCTCAGCCGGTGGCGCCGGCAGGCCTGCTGTCGGTCGAGCTGGTCCCCAAGACGAGCTGGTACGACGACGTCCGCGCGCTGATGGACGAGGCCACCTGGGAGCGCATGAGCTTGCGGGTCTGGCGCCAGGCCGACGGCCGCTGCGAGATCTGCGGCGGGGGCGACCCGGAGCACCTGGAATATCACGAGGTGTGGAGCTTCGACGACCGCACCGGCGTGCAGGCGCTGGTGCGGATGATCGCGCTGTGCCCTGACTGCCATCAGGTCAAGCACATCGGGCTGGCCAGCATCCATGGCCAGGCGGTGCGGGCCAGAGCCCACCTCGCCCGGGTCAACGGCTGGACGCTCAGCCAGACCGAGGCGTCCGTCCGTGAGGCGTTCCGGGTGTGGGCGCGGCGCAGCCAGACGACGTGGACGCTGGACCTGGAGGGACTGCGCCCATATGTGCAGCCCATCGAGCACGCCCGCATCGTCCGCCTGGCCGCGCACCCGCCGGAACGGCGAGGCGGCGGCGCCTCGGGGTAGCGGCGGCGGGACCCGCCGATGGGCCGGCCCTACACCACCGGCGCCGTGGACTCCTGGCCGATGCCGGGCCTGGCCTTGGCGAGGTTCTCGCCGGGCTCCAGCGGGAAGTGGCAGGCGGCGAAGTCGCCGGAGGCCTTGCGCTCCAGCGGGGGCTCCTCGTCGACGCAGCGCTGCTGCGCCTTCGGGCAGCGCGGGTGGAAATTGCAGCCGGAGGGCGGGTCGATCGGTGACGGCACGTCACCGGCGAGGATCACCCGCTCGCGCTTGTCCGCCAGGTCCGGGTCGGCCACCGGCACGGCCGACAGCAGCGCGCCCGTGTAGGGGTGCTTCGGCTCGGCGTAGAGCCGCTTGGCGTCGGCGAGCTCCACGACCTTGCCCAGGTACATCACCGCCACCCGGTCCGACACGTGCCGCACCACCGACAGGTCGTGGGCGATGAACACGTAGGTCAGCTTGAACTCGTCCTGCAGGTCCTCGAGCAGGTTGACGACCTGCGCCTGGATCGACACGTCCAGAGCCGAGACCGGCTCGTCGCAGATGATCAGCTTGGGCCGCAACGCGAGCGCCCGGGCCACGCCGATGCGTTGGCGCTGCCCCCCGGAGAACTCCGCCGGGAAGCGGTTGTAGTGCTCTGGGTTGAGGCCGACGACCTCCATCAGCTCCTGGACCCGGAGCTTGCGCTGCTTGCCGTCGGCGATGCCGTGGATCTGGAAAGGGTCGCCGATGATCGTGCCGACGCGCTTGCGGGGGTTCAGGGACGAATACGGGTCCTGGAAGATCATCTGCACCTGGCGCCGGAACCGCCGCAGCTCGCCGCCCTTGATCTTGGTGATGTCCCGGCCCTCGAACTCGATGGTGCCCTCGGTGACCGGCAGCAGGCGGCACATCAGGCGGCCGAGGGTCGACTTGCCGCAGCCGGTCTCGCCGACGACGCCGAGCGTCTCGCCCGGATGGACCTCGAGGTCGATGCCGTCGACCGCGTGGACCCGGCCGATCTCGCGCTGGAGGATGATGCCCTGCGTGATCGGGAAATGCTTCTTGATCCCGGTGAGGCGGACAAGCGCCTGGCGGTCGCCGCCGCTCTCGGGCACCGGTGTAGGCTGCGTCTCGCTCGCGCTCATCGGGTCGGTGCCACCTCCTCCCGCCAGATGCGCTGCTTGTCCTCGAGGGACAGATGACATGCCGACAGGTGCGCTCCCTGCCCAGTGGCCGGCAGGAGCTCGGGGTCCTCCTTGACGCACACGTCCAGTACGTAGGGGCAGCGCGGGTGGAATTTGCACCCGGACGGCGGGCGGATGAGGCTCGGCGGCAACCCCTTGATGGGCCGCAGGCGCTCGCCGAGGTGCTCGGCCCCGACCGAGGGCAGCGACTGCAGCAGGCCCCACGTGTAGGGATGGTGCGGGCTGTAGTAGGCGGTGCGGCGGTCGGCGATCTCGATCGGCTCGCCGGCGTACATGACCAGCACCGTGTCGGCCATGTCGGCGACCACGCCGAGGTCGTGGGTGATCATGATGATCGCCGTGCCGAACTCCCGCTGGAGGCGCTCGATCAGGTCGAGGATCTGGGCCTGGACGGTGACGTCCAAGGCGGTGGTCGGCTCGTCGGCGATCAGCACCGCGGGGTCGAGCGCGAGCGCCATGGCGATCATGGCGCGCTGGCGCATGCCGCCCGAGAACTGATGCGGGTAATCGTCCACCCGGCGCTCGGGCCGGGGGATGCCGACCAGGCGGAGCAGGTCGACCGCCCGTTGGTGGGCCTGCTTCTTGGGGATCTTCTCGTGGGCCTGGATCGCCTCGACGATCTGCGCGCCGACCTTGTAGTAGGGATGCAGGCTCGACAGCGGGTCCTGGAAGATCATGGCGATCTGCTTGCCGCGGATCTGGCGCAGCTCGTCCGGGTGCATCTTGAGCAGGTCGCGGCCCTGGAACAGCGCCTCGCCAGAGACGCGGCCGCCGCGCGCCAGGCCTAGTATCGACAGGCAGGTCACGCTCTTTCCGGAGCCGGACTCGCCGACGATGCCGAGCGTCTCGCCCTTGTCGAGCGAGAAGTTGACGCCGTCCACGGCTCGTACGATGCCGTCGTCGGTATGGAATTGGACCCGCAGGTCCTTAACCTCGAGCAGTGCCATGGAAACCTCGTCCCAGTCCCATCCTCGTCTCACACTGCCTTGAATTGCTCGAATGGCTGCCGGCAGCGGTTGCAGTAGAAGATCGCGCGGCACAGGGTCGGCCCGAACGCATTCTCCATCATGGTATCCGCCGAGCCGCAATAGGGGCAGGTCGCGGTCGGTCGGGTCGTGATCGTGGCGAACAGCGGCTGACCCGCCGGGCCGGTCGCGTGGGGCGTGGGCGGGGCGAACCCGCTCTCGCGTAGCTTGCGCCGTCCCTCGTCGGTGATCCGGTCGCTGGTCCACGGCTCGGCGAAGCTGACCTCGACCTCCACCCGCCGCGCCAGGCCGGCGAGCCGGGCCTCGACGGCCTGGTGGATCAGGTCGATCGCCGGGCAGCCCACGAAGGTCGGCAGCAGCTCGACGCGGAGCAGCTCGCCGTCGATCTCCACCGACCTGACGATGCCAAGGTCGACCACCGACACCGTGGGGATCTCCGGGTCCGGGACCTCGTTCAGCGCCTCCCAGACCGCTCGCTCACGCCCGTCCACGGCCACGGCCGCCGGACGCCCACCGCCGGCCGTCACCAGCTCGCCTCCGTGTCGGAGCGGTACACCATGGTGAACTCGCCCCACAGCCAGCGGAAGCTGTCGGCGTGGTCGGCGCGGGGGCCGCGCGGGCGCTGGATGACCGGCGTGAAGGAGCCGCCCTCGCTCCGGAACGGGAAGGGCAGCTCGAGCCGCTCGAACAGCGGCGCCAGGCCGCCCAGCCAGCGCCGCTCGGCGACGGCCAGCGGCTCGGCGAGGACACCGGCCTGGACCAGGTGCTCCTCGCCGGGCAGCGGCGCCAGCACGCACAGCGCGTCCGGCCACAGCCACTCCAGCGCGGCGACCAGCCGCGAGCGGGGCTCGTCGCCGCCGCCGGCCAGGCGCTCCATCCAGGTGCCGCCGTGCAGCAGGTGGTAGGTCTCCTCGCGGCGCATCTTGGCGACCACGCCCGCCAGCGGCGCGTATGCCGAGGCCGTCAGCAGGTCCAGCCGGGCCGCGTCGGCGGTGTCGTACAGGAAGCGGCGGGCGATGGAGAAGGCCCAGTCGGTGCGGGGATGGTCGAGCAGGCGCGCGTGCCGGTACTCCCCCGGCTCGCGGCCGAAGGCGATCCGGTCGGGGTCCCCGCCGACCAGGTCCGCCAGGAGCCGGTAGAGCGCGCTGGCGTGGCCGATCTCGTCCTGGGCCAGCGAGCTGAAGGCCACGTCCTCCTCGAGGAGCGGGGCGATCCCGGTCCACTCGGAGTCCCAGAAGCCGAGCACGAACTCGTCGTCGGCCATGGCCTGGAGCAGCTCGGCCAGTGCCTCGCGAACCGGCTCGTCGAGGGCCCGCGCCATCGCGGGCGGGTCTGCCGAGGCGGAGACGCTGCTCACTGCCTCTCCACCTCCTCGCTGTCCGCGACCACGCGGGCCCGCGCGGCGGCGAGCTTGCGCTTGATCTCCGACGAGTAGCCGACGGGCTTCTTGAAGGAGCGGTCGAACGGCGGCTGCAACAGGTCGGGGTCGTCGAGGCGGAGGATGGCGTCGCGCGGCACGATCCACAGCCGCACCGACTCCTGCCGCCGGCCGTAGAACTCGCGGGCGTAGTGGCTGGCCAGCTCCGGGTCGGGCGCCAGCAGGTTGCCGGCGTGCTGCATCGGCCCGCCCTCCCGCTCCTGGCGGAAGACCTCGTAGACCCGCAGGTCAGCCACTACGCCGCCACCCTGGTCTCGGACAGGATGGTCTCGCGCACCCAGCGGGTCTGCTCGTGGTTGAGCCGCCGGAAGGCCAGGCGCTCCTGCGACCTGGGCCCGTGGCCGGTGATCACCGCATAGAGCTCGTCCCAGTCCGGCTCGGTGTAGTGCCAGCGGCCGCTCTCCGGGTCCCGCCGGAGCTTGGGGTCGGGCAGCTCCAGGCCGATCTCGCGGATACGCGAAACCTGCCCATTGAGGAACTCCTGCCGCAGGGTCTCGTTGTCCTTGTTCTTGATCCGCCAGGCCAGGTCGCGGTCCCTGGCCGGGTCGGTGCGCGGGCCGTGCATCTGCATCAGCGGGCCCCACCAGCGGTCCAGCGCCTCCTGGACCATCGCGCGCTGCCTCGAGGTGCCGTTGACCATCGTGAGCACGACGTCGCGCCCGTGGAGGATGTGGACCGACTCCTCCCAGCAGATCTTCTTCATGGTGCGGGCGTAGGGCGCGTAGGAGGAGTCGCGCAGCGCCTGCTGGGCGACGATCGCCGCGGCGTCCACCAGCCAGGCGATGATGCCGACGTCCGCCCAGGTCCTGGTCGGGTAGTGGAAGACGTTGTGGAACTTGGTCCTGCCGGCGAGCAGGTCGGCCAGCATCGCCTCGCGCGGCTTGCCGAGGTCCTCGGCCACCCGGTAGAGGAGCTGCGAGTGACCGACCTCGTCCTGCACCTTGGCGGTCAGGGCGAGCTTGCGCTTGAGCGTGGGGGCGCGCAGGATCCACTCCCGCTCCGGCAGCACGCCCATCAGCTCGGAGTTGGCGTGCATCTCGACAAATCTCCGCACCGCGTCGCGGTAGTCGTCGGGCATCCAGTCGCCCGTCTCGACCTTGCCCCCGGAGGCGACGTGGCGGTAAAAGGCTTCGGCACGCATGGAGTCGTTCATCGGGTTCCCCCTGCCGGGTCCATCACGGTCCCAGAGTTGCCTGCCCAGTGGAGGCCGCGCAGGAACAGGTCGGCGAAGTGGTCGGCGATCTCCCCGGGGGCGAGCGGTCCCTCGGGGCGGTACCAGTGGGCGAGGCCGTTCATGGCCGAAAGGATGAAGACGGCCGCGAGCCTGGGCTCGCGGGCCGCCAGCTCGCCCGCGACAATCCCCTCGGTGATGACCTGCCGGAAATAGCCCTCGTAGGCGTCGCGCGCGTGACCTACGGCCTCGCGGCGCTCCGGACCGAGGGAGGTCCACTCGAACAGGAACACGCTGGCACGCGCGCGGCCGGCGGCGACGACGTTGACGTGGGCGTGGACCATGCGGCGCAGGCGCTCGGCCGCCGTGCCCGGGCCCTGCGCGATCGGCCGCACGGCCGCGTGGAAGCGATCGGCGGCCTGCTGGACGATCGAGGCGAGCACAGCCTCCTTGGAGGGGATGTGCGCATACAGGCTGCCGCCCTGCAGGTCCAGGGCCTTGGCGATGTCCCGCATGCTGGTGGCGGCATAGCCCCGGTCACTGAACAGGGCGCTTGCCACGTCCTCGATCTGCTCCCTGCGGGTGCGCATGGCGCCGACCCTCCTAACAAACAGTTGTTAGGAGGGTAGCGGCTGCCGCCGCCTATGTCACGTCCCGGCGGACGACGAAGCGGGTGCCGACGACCGCGAACTGGGTCGCGGCCGGGGTCACAACGTGCCGCCGGCGCGACCGCCTGCCCTGGTTGCGCGCTTGGCCGGCGCCGGCTTCGCCCAGCGCCCGACCTTGAACGCGGAGGGGCACAGGTCCGCCAGCTCGCAGACGTCGCATCGCGGGTCCTTGGCGAGGCAGACCTGGCGGCCGAACCAGATCAGCCGGTGCGAGAAGCTGGTCCACTCCTCGGGCGGGATCAGCGCCATCAGGTCGAGCTCGATCTTCTCCGGCTCCCGCTGCCTGGTGAGGCGCAGCCGCTGCGAGAGCCGCGCCACGTGGGTGTCGACCACCACGCCCTCGTTCTTGCCAAAGAACGTGCCGAGCACCACGTTCGCGGTCTTGCGCCCGACGCCTGGTAGCTTGACCAGGTCCTCCATCCGGTCGGGGACCTCGCCGCCGTGGTGCTCGAGCAGGTACTGGGCGGCCTCCTGGAGGGCTTTTGCCTTGCTGCGGAAGAAGCCCGTCCGGTAGACGGCCCGCTCCAGCTCCTCCCGCAGGGCCGCCGCGAGATCGGCCACGGTCGGGTAGCGCTTGAACAGCTCAGCGGTGACCTTGTTCACCACCTCGTCAGTCGACTGGGCCGACAGGATCGTGGCGACCAGCAGCTCCCAAGCCGAGCGGTGGTCGAGCGCGGTGGTGACGTCGGGGTAGCGGGCGGCGAGGCGCTCCTGGACCTGCCGGGCGCGGGCGACCACGCCGGGCGAGGGCCGCCGCCGCCGGCGCACGGTCGCCCTGTTCTTCGGGGCTCGAGGCATGCCGGGCATGCTAGACCAACGCGGAGGGTGAAGTGCGCTCGGTGGGCTGCCGACAACGCAAGAAGGAGCCCATGCCTCGCCGGAGGGAACGGTTGTGATCGAAGAGAGCTTTGCCCAGCGGCTGCGGCTGGAGCCGCTCCCCGGCCTCCGCGCCCTGCGCAAGGCCCTGCGCGAGGAGGAGCGCCAGGTGAGCTACTGGCGCCGCCTGGTTCAGGGCCGCCTCGACCTGGTCAGGGCCGCCCTCGCCGGGGACCAGCCGAGCGTCTCCAGGCTCGCCTCCAGCACGAGCGCCGAGGAGCGGGCCGAGAGCCGGCGCTCCCCCGCCTTCGCCAGGCTCGCCGACGGCGGCACGGACCGCCGGCTGGCCAAGCTGGTCGCGGTCTGGGACATCCCGATCCCCTGGGACGACCAGCGCCAGCTCGCCCAGGTCGAGCGCACCCTGGTGACGGTCGAGGGGGAGCTCTCGAGCTACCGCCATGACCTGCACGAACGCATCGATGCCTGCACCGCTGAGCTGGTCGGCCGCTACCGACGAGACCCCGGGGAGCTGAGAAGCCTCGGGCCGCCCACCCGGTAGTGCCATCCCGGCCTCACCGCCTCGCGCTGGACGTCGGCCCCGCGGTTACACTCGAGCCGTACAGCAGCTCAAGCTTCTTCACAAATCGGACGGAACTTCGTACTCTCGAGTCGACAGGATCCCGGGGGCTCGGGTGCGGAGGACTCCGAGCGGGAGAGCCCTCCGGCGCGAGGAGGCGTGGGTGGGTATCGGTTACCGCCAGCTCGTTGCGCGGCAACTCGGTAGACGGCAGTTCGGCAGGGCGGCGCTGGTCGCGGGAAGCGCCGTTATGACCACATTGGCCGCGGAGGTTCTCGCGGCCAGGAACCACCGCTTCCTTCCCTCCGAGCCCGTGCTCGAGATCGACTGCGTGCTCGGGACCGACGACGCTTCACCGCTGGTGCTGGCGGTGCTCGGCGACAGCTCGATCGCCGGGGTGGGCGCCGACTGCGCCGAGGACACCCTGACCTACGGCGTGGCCAAGGCGCTTGCCGAGCGCTACCGCGTCAGCCTCCACTCGCTCGGCGTCTCAGGGGCCAGGCTGGCGGACGTGGTGCGCGACCAGATCCCGAAGCTCGCCGAGCTCGACCCCGACGTGGTGCTGGTCTGCGTGGGCACCAACGACATCACGCACTGCACCCCCGTCCAGGAGGTCCGGCGCCAGCTCCAGCTCCTCGGCAGCGGCCTGGTCACGGCCGCTCCCCGGGCGGTGCCGGTGGTGTCGGGCCTGCCGCCGGCCGAGACCTCGCTGGCCTTCCGCTGGCCGCTGCGGGTCGTCCTCGGCTGCTGGGCGCGCGCCTACACGCGCCTGTACCAGGCGGAGCTGTCGCCCCACGGCATCACCGTCGTGGACGTGGCGCGCGTCGCCCGGGCCGCGTTCCGCCGCAAACGTGAGATGTTCAGCCCGGACCTCTTCCATCCCTCCAGCACCGGCTACACCTTCCTCGGCAAGTTCTACGGAGAGGCGGTGCGCCAGGCGCTGGAGGCCGGCCGCACCACGATCAGCCCGGACGCGCCGGACCTCGCCGGCGACCTGGCCGGCTGACGGCGCCCGGCCTAGTCGAACAGCTCGTCGAGGAAGCTCTTCTTCTTGCGGCGCTGGGGATAACGGTCGCCGTAGCCGCGGCGGTCGTCATAGCCGCGGCGGTCGTCGTCGTCGCGGCGGTCCTCGTACCGGGGCTGCTCGTATGGCGGCGGGGGTGGCTCCTGCCGCGGCCGCTCGCTGGCATGCCAGCTCCGCTCGGCGTCGACGAGGCGCTCGAGCTCGCCCCGGTCGAGGAAGATCCCCCGGCACTCGCCACACTGATCGACGGTCACACCGCTGCGCTCGTAGGTGCGCATTCCACCTTGGCATTTCGGGCAGGTCAGGGTGATGGCGGACCACCTCCGTTGTCATGGCCGGCTGTCGCGGCGTGGCTGGTCATCTTGCCCGTGCCGCGGTCAAGCCCGCGTAAGCGCGGCCGATCATGGGCCCGAGGACGCTCCCGCCGCGGAGCCTGCGCTGATGGCGTACCTTGGCGTGACCCCGAGCAGGCGGTCGGCGATCGGGCGGCCAACGAGCTGCGCCCACTCGACGTCGCGCAGGCGCTCCAGCCTGGCGGGTGTCCAGCCGGCCTGCTCGACCAGCCGGAGCAGCCGGTCGGGATGCGCGCCACCGGCGAGCGGCAGCTCCGCGACCACGGCGGAGTCGTAGTGGGCGTGGTGATGGTCGGGCTCGCTGCGCAGCTTCCGCCGGGCCGCCCGCGCCCGCTGGCGGAGGCTCTCCAGCGGGTCGACGCTTCCCCAGATGCCCTCGAACAGCACCAGCCGCCCGTCAGGCGCGACCCGTCGCCAGGCGGCGAGCGCCGCGCCCGGGTCGGGCAGGGTCCACAGCAGGTGGCGCTCCATCACGGCGGCGAACGGACCGTCCGGCGGCCGCTCGGCGCTGCCCTCCACGACCTCGATCCCGAGACCCTCGCCGGCGGCGGCCTCGCGCAGCCGGGTGAGCATTCCCGGAGAGAGGTCGAGCGCGGTCACGCTGTGGCCGAGCCGGGCGGCGGCCAGCGAGAGGAAGCCGGTGCCCGCGCCCACGTCCAGGACCCGGGCGGGTGGCGGCGGCAGCAGCCGGGACAGCGCCGCGCTCCAGGCGGCGCGCTCGGTCGGGGTCGCGGCACCGTGACCGGGCGAACGGTCGTAGGTCTCCGCGTCGACATCCCAGAACCGACGAACCGAGTCGAGCAGGTCCACCCCGCCATCCCTCCTGTGTCCGGGTCGATCGAATCGCCTCCATGCCGCCGCAGCGCGCGCCAGTGCGCTGCGGAGCGCGGTGGGTAAGGGGGTCCCCCCACGGTCCTCACCGCTTCGACCGCTTCTTGTCCCGCGAGGGGCCGCCGCCGCGGCGTTGCGACCGCCGCACCGGGTCGGGACGCTCTCGCCCGCGCTCGCGCTCGGCCGAGGCGGCGGGACGGCGCTGGCGCCTGCTCGCGGTCGCGGGCCCGCCCGCCAGGGCGGGGATGCGCAGCTGCCGGCCCAGCAGGGCGGCGATGGCCATGCCGATGCCGAGCCCGAGCGTGGCGGCGATGGCGATCCGGGTGAGGGTCGGGTCGAGCCCGGACGGCACCTGCGAGCGGGCCAGCGACGGCAGGTCCGGGGCCGCGCCGGCCAGCGCCAGGAACACCGCGGCCAGCAGCAGGTAGGGCCGGGCCGCGTCGACGCGTCCGGTCAGCAGCCGGTGGATGGCGATCCCCGCGACCACCCAGCCGGCGAACGAGGAGGCATTGGAGTAGAGCTGGGTCAGGATCGGCGCGGGCGACCCGAGCCAGGCTCCGGCGGTGTGGACGGCGTCGGCCAGCACCGCGATGCCCGCCACCGCCGCGAGGGCCTGTGCCTGCCAGCGGCTGCCGCCCGCCAGCAGCACGGCGCCGACGAGCAGCACGGTGACCGCGACCCAGGGCCACGGGGAGGGACCGGGGATCCAGACGATGTTCCCCGAGGCGAGCACGGTGCGGTCGCCGATCTTGATCGGCACCTGCCAGTTGGGCTGCACCACGTGACGGCGCCCCGGCGCCTGGCGCACGACGTCGGGATCGGCCTGCCCGGACCAGTGCGCCCGGTGGTCGTGCCAGAGCGCCACCCTCCCGCCCGAGACCCGGCGCCAGTCCGGCTCGGCCCGTGGATCGAACCCCGCGGGGACCTGCCGCGGCGCTGTGGCGGAGCGGTTGGAGAAGGTGGCCGGCGAGCGCCGGTTCTCCTCGACGCCGTTCGGGCCGATCCGCAGGTAGGGCTCGAGCTCGTAGCCGAGCACGATGACCTCCTGGCCGCTGCGGTTGGTGAGCTGGAGCTGGTTGCCGCCCTCGACGGCGCGGACCTCCAGGCCGGGGACCGCCGGCGAGACGCTGAGGACGGTGGTCCGGTAGTTGCTCGCGGTGACGCCGTTGCCGACCGCGTGCGCCGCCGCCGGGCCGGCCCCGAGCGTCTCCACCACGGCGGCCAGCAGCAGCACGAGCCCGATCCTGATCAGCCATGTGCGGCCGTGCCGCACGCCGGACGCGATTGTGCCCATCATCGGCCTTCCTTCGAGCCGCGGCCGGGGCCGGGGGAATCCCGGTCGTTCCCGTCCTGCCCATCCTCCTGGTAGTCCTCGTCGTCTTCGTCGTCGTCTGCAGCGGTCCGGCGCAGGCGCAGCAGCACCACCGCGCCGATGATGACCACCGCCCCGGCCGCCAGCCCGGCGATCAGCGGCGTCCGGTCGGGCGGCGGCGTGGTGGCCGGCGCCGGCGGCACCGCCACCACGAGATATCCCGGCGCGGTCAGGGTGGCCGCCACCTGGTGCGAGCCCGGGGTGGCGGTGCTGGACTGGCGTGCCCACGCCTTGCCGTCGGGCGAGGCGAGCATGGTGTAGTCGAACAGGTTGTCGACCGGGATCGGCAGCAGCGGGTAGACGAGCACCGCCGTGGCCTTGCCGCTGAGCCTGGCGGGCTGGCCGGAGGGCCGGTAGGCCAGTCGGATCCGGTAGGCGTTGCCGGCCAGCACCAGCCCCGGCGGGGCCGGCGCCACGGTCGCCGGGTCGAGCGGCTCGATCGACACCGCCACCTCGCGCTGGCCCGGGCTGGCCGCGATCGCGTCCGCCTCCAGCACCAGGCTGGCCTGGCCGTCATCGGTGGCGACGGCGCTCACCTCCGACCCGCCGGCGCTCAGGCGCACCACTCTCTGGGCGTCCGCCGGCGGCCTGTTCCCGGCGGCCAGCTCCGGCGGTGGCTTCACCCAGCGGTAGGGCGGCACCGGCGCCAGCCCGTCGAGCAGGGGCCGCCGTGCCAGCGGGGTCTGCCGGCCGCTGACGGTCGCGCCGGCCAGGTAGGCGAGCGCCACGGCGACCCCGGCGAGCACGGCCCAGCCGGCGCCCGGCCGCCGCCCAGCCGGACGCCGCTGATCGCCGTCACCGGGCCGGGCCCTCATGGGGTGATCCGCATGGCCTTGACGGAGGCGGTGGCGAACTGCGGCGGCCAGGTGACCTGGCGGTTGTTCACGCCGACCCACTCCCAGATGACCGTTGCGGCCCGCAGGTTGGCGCCGGGGTCGCCAGCGCCAGGCGGGCCGAACTCCAGGCCGCTGCCGTTGGGCAGCCCGCCGGCGGGGATGCGCACCGCCCGCGCGGCCTTGGCCACCGCCTCGGGGTCGGTGGAGCCGGCGCGCGGCAGCACCCAGTGGAACAGCGCCCAGGCGCCGGAGAAGCCCGCCAGGGCGGCCGCGCTCATCGACTGCCCGTAGGCGGCGCGATAGGCCTGGTTGGCCCTGGTCAGCAGGGCGCTGGCCTCGGGCCCGAGCCCGCGGGGGTTGATGGCCTCGGCGTCGGGCTTGTCGGAGGCGAACAGGCCCACCGCGTCGCGGCCGAGCGCCGCGCCGAAGGCGGGATGGCAGTAGCTGGAGGAGGTGCCGATGTTGGCCACGAGCTTCAGCCCCTGGCGCACGATCTCGCGCCGCAGCGCCACGCCGTCGTCGAGGTAGGCGACCACGAACAGCACGTCAGGACGGGTGGCGGCGAGCTGCCGCACCACCTTGACCTTGTCGAGGCGCCGCGGGTCGTAGCGCAGGCTCCCGGCCACCTCGTAGCCGCGGGCGCGAAGCTCGTCGACCGCGCCGCGGGCGACCGCCGACCCGAACTGGTCGTCAACCGCCGCCACCGCGTAGCGCAGGGTGGCGGGATCGCGCTGGAGCTTGGGCAGGAGCTGCTCTGACACGAAATCCATCGCCGCCTTGCCCAGCAGCGTCCCCGACGGGGCCACCCGGAACACGCGCTCGCCGCCACCCTTCAGGTCCATCAGCTCACCTACCGCGCCGGTCTCCCAGAACACCAGCCCGCGCTGGGAGGCGGTGCGGGCGGCGGGCGCCGAGATGGTGCTGCCGTAGCTGCCCAGCACCACGCCGGCGCCTCGGCCGGCCAGCCTGGCGACCGCGTCGGGCGCGGCGCCGGCGGCCGGCACGTCGACCGGCACCACCTCGATCTGCCGGCCCGCGGCCCCGCCGTCGGCGTTGGCCAGGTTCGCCGCGATCCGCACGCCCCGGTACTCCTCGACGCCGCCGGGGCCCTGCGTGCCGCTCAGGGGATAGATCGCGCCGACCCGCAGCGGCTCCGGCCGGCCGGCCGGAGCGCCGGTCGAGCGCGAGCACGAGGTGGCCAGCGCGGCCACGGCGAGCGCGATGGCGAGGACACGAACGGGCTTCACCGGAGGATCACCGCCAGCAGGTTGGCCGCGGCGTGGGTCGCCGCGGGAACGGCCCAGCCGCCCGACGCCCAGCGCTGCCACCCGAGCAGCAACCCGGCGCCGAGGTCGACCGGCAAGGCGGCCGGACCGTAGGAGGGAATGTGGACGAGAGCGAAGGCTACAGCGGAACCGGCCACCGCGAGCGCCACGGGCAGCGTGGCGTGCCATCCCGAGCCGGGCCCCCACCGGCGGCGCGCGTGGTCGGCCCGCCGCTGGATCCAGGCGTACAGCGCCCCGCGGAACAGCGCCTCCTCGGCCACCGCGGCCAGCAGGCCGAGGGTGATGGCGGCCGCGCCGGCGGGGGCAGCGGCGGCGCCGGGCCGGGCAGGAGCGACGCGGCCACCACGGCCACAAGGCCGGCGGCGAGGGCGCTCGCGGGCGGCGCCGGCGCCGCGGTCCTCACGGCTGGACCTCGAAGGCCGCCTGCGTCAGCACCCTGGGATCGAAGGGGAGGTGGTCGGCGGCGACGAACTCGACCTGGAGGACGTGGGTCCCGGACGTCAGCTTGGGCAGCGCCTCCGACAGGCCGTAGTTCATCGAGATCAGGCGGCCGTCGAGCATGACGTGGACGTGGCCCTGGTCAGGCCGGATGTTGGTGGTGGTCGCCGCGACGACCTTGGCGTTGCGCAGCCCCAGCTGCAGCCGCACACTGGCGCCCTTGACCACCTGGCCGTTGTGCGGCGCGTCGATGGTGAGCTTGGCTGGGCTGCTCGGCCGCTCGGCGGCGGTGGTCGTCGGGGCCAGGGTGGCACCCTCACCGCTCGAGCCGCTCTGGCCGCTCGAGCAGCCCAGCAGGGCCGCGGCGAGCGCGAGGCCGGCGGCCGCGGCACGGAGCGGCATCGGCGCGATGTGCTTGACGTGCTTCATTGCTGTATCACCTGCTCGAACTTGGCGCTGGTGGCTGCGCCGGCTCTGGTGGTGGCGCTGGCTGTGAAGGACCAGGGCCCGGCGGACAGGTCGAGGTTGGCCACGAAATGGCCGGCGCTGAATATCTGCAGCGTCAGCGGCGCCTGGGTCCCGCTCGGCGAGGTCGCGGTCGCGCGCGCGCCGCTGATCTGCAGCTCGGCGCCGCGTGGATCGAAATACGTCAGATGCAGGACATTGCGACCGGGCCGGCCCGGGTCGAGGTAGGCCTGCAGGGACCCGACCCGCGCCAGGGTGATCGTGTAGATGGTCGGCTGGCCGGGCTGCCGCAGGACCTTGACCTGCTGCGACGGCTCCGCGCTCCTTGGCTGGAGCTGCAGCGGCACGGTGACCGCTCCACGCTGCAGCCCGACCAGCGCGGTGATGCTCCAGCGGCCCGCGATCGACAGCTGGCTGCCCTGTCCCTGCCAGATGCCGTCGCCGGCGCGCCGCAGGTCGAGGGTGGACGCGCCCACGTCGGGCCGGGCGGGCAGGGTGAACCGCAGCGACACCCGCTCCGCCGCAACGGGCTGGCGGCTGTCGTAGTCGACCACCCTGGCGGTGAACCGGTTCGGGCCCGTCCCACCCGGTGTGACGGACAGCTCCACGCGGGTCGTGGTGGCGAAGTCGTTGCCGTCCACCACGACGGCGGGCGGCGCCTGCGCGCGCGCCGACGCCTGCGTCACGAACTCCGCCGGCGGCAGCTCGCTGAGCAGGGCGGCCGCCACCAGGATCGGGATGGCGACGGCCAGCTCGCCGCGCACGGTGGCTCCCAGGGTCTTGAGCCTCGCCCGGCCGGACCGCAGCGCCGGCACGATCCGGAAGCGGTTGGCCGCCCCGATGCCCACGAGGCCCGCCACCAGCGCGCTCTTGACCAGGAGGGTGCGGCCGAAGCTGGTGTCGAAGAGCCCGTGCCAGCTGCCGACCTCGACCAGCGCCCGCGTCACGCCGGTGACCCCGACCAGCCCGAGCGCGACCGTCGCCAGCAGCGAGAAGCGCTGCACCGCGGCCACCTGCTCGCCCTCCTTGCCGGCGGCGACGCCGCGGATGCCGAGCACGAGCCACGGGAAGCCGCCGACCCAGACGCCGACGGCGAGCAGGTGGACCCACTGGACGAACAGGCCGAAGGCACCCGAACCGGCGGCGTGCCCGCTGGCGACGTGGACAAGCATGGTCGCCGCGGCGCCGATCCCGAGCAGGACGAGCAGCTCACGCCGGCCCGGCCAGCGCGCCACCGCTGCCAGCGCGATCGCGGTGACCCCAAGCACCACCCCCTGGCCCAGGAGCTTGCCACCGGTGCTCGAGGCGAGCAGGTCGCCGAGCGAGACGCCGACCTTTGCATGCTCGGCGGCGATGCTGGCCACCAGGCCGGCGGCGGCCAGCGCCAGCGCGCCGGCGAGCAGCGGCCACGGCAGGGCGGCGGCGGACCGCTCGCGGTCGCGGAACACCAGCAGGCCGCAGGCCGCGGCGCCGACCAGCAGGATCAGTCCCCAGGCCAGCGCCCAGCGCCCGGCCACCGAAAGCGGCGACGCCGACGGTGAGGCCGGTGCCGTCGCCTGGCCGCCACTGGCCGCGGCGGTGACGGGTGCCACCCCGACGCCGAAGGCGAACGCGCCGGCGGTGAGGTGGCCGTCGGTGCGCGACACCACCCGCCAGCTCACCGTGTAGCTGCCGTCGCCGAGCTGGCCGACGGCGACCTGGAGCGAGAGCGGCTTGCCGGCGACCGGCCGCGCCCTGCCCCGCTCCACGGCGCGGCCGCTGGAGTCGAGCACGTGCACGCTGGACAGCGCCGGATCGGGCGGCTCGGTGAAGCTGAGCGTCACCAGCTCCGGCGCCCTGTCCAGTGACGCCCCGCCCGCGGGCTCCGAGCTGCGCAGCAGGGCGTGCGCGCTGGCGGCCGATGCGGTGAGCACCAGCAGCAGGCACGCCAGCGCCGCCAGGGAGACCGCTCGCCGCATGGTCCTATGCCCGCTTCCGCAGCCCGAAGAACCCCGCAGCCGCCAGCCCGAGCGCGCCGACCACCACGCCGATGACCGCGATCAGCCGCGCCGTGCCCGCCGCGCCGCCGGCGTCACGCGCCCGCCGCTCGCTGGCCGCCACCGCCTGCGTCAGCCGCTGCGTCTCGCGGTCCACCCGCGCCGACAGCTGCCCGGTGGTCGGGTCCTTGGTCGGGAACGACACCTCCGCCGGATCCTGCACCTCGCTGAAGGTCTGCGGCCCCGACGTGAACTTCTGGTCGATCCGCTGCCCCTTGATCGTTCCGGTGAGGTGGAAGGTGTAGGCGCCCGGCGCGGTCGGGATGAAGAACGCCCGGTAGTCCCCCGGCGTGCCGAACTCGCCGACCTCGAAGTCCGGCTCCAGCGTCGCGCTGAGCTTCTGGGTGTCGTTGTTGCCGGTGCTGACGTCCACCTTGACGGTATCGCCGAGGTCCACGACGGGCTTGTGGGTGGCCGCGTCGCTGAGGATCAGCTGCACGCTGTTCTTGGCGCCTGCGTAGGCGGGCTCGTCGCCGAACCCGACCACCAGCTCGTACCTGCCGACCTTGCGGCCCTCGTGGGCGGACGCGGGCGCGGCACCCACCGCCAGCAGCAGACCGGCCACCCCGGCCACGACAATGATCGACTTGCTGGTCTTCTTCATCGCGGATGGCTTCCTTTCCCGTGCCCCGCCGTGACCAGCGGGACCAGCAGGCCACTCGTCGGCGGCGCAACCGGCGACGAGTGACTCGACTGTGGAGGATTCAGGCCATCAGAACGCGCGGGGGGGCGCGGATCGCGCGGACGCCGCGGGGTCGCGAGACCGGCCGGACTGCCGTGACCGGCCCGATGAGCGGCTGGCTGGTGGGCCGCGAGCGTCGCCCCCGGCCGAAGGCGCGGCCGACCGCCGCGGCGGCGCGGCCGAGCCAGATCAGCAGCGTGGCCGCGATCACGGCCGTCGCGACCTGGATCAGGAAGCCGACGAACAGCAGGCGGTTCTGGACCACCTCTTCCACCGGATGGCCGGTGACCGCCCGCTCGATGACCTCCTGGACGCCGAAGATGCTGACCTGCAGGAGGCAGAGGCGAGCGGCGAGCCACGCCCATGGCTCCTCACCGGCCGGGCGGGGCTGGCGCCGCAGGCCGTCGCTGAAGTGCCGGAGGACGATCGTGACCGCCGCGAGCAGCCCGAACACGATCTCGGCCGCCACCGCCGTCGACCAGTAGCCGTGGCCGGTCCCGGCCAGCAGCGTGGCGCGCTCCCTGCCCTCTGGCGCGACGATCAGGTACGCGATGGAGTGGCCGACCGCGGCGCAGGCGACCGCCGCGCCGGCGAGTGGTAGGCGGCGGACCGCTCGACGCCACTCCATATGCACCAACTTCGTTCAGCCGGTCCCGTTAGACAAGCCCTACTTTGGGCCCATCGGGGGTTCCGCGCATCGAGACCCGCACGTCGGCCTCGCGGTCCATGATGCTACAGGCTGCCGGGCGCCGGGTTCCGGCGAGCCATCCTGGCCTTGCGGTCGCCCTGCTGGCGGCCCTGCGTCCTCGACCCGCCACGCACTCCGGTGTCCCTGGGGATGAAGTCCCGCACGCCCAGCGAGACCAGGAACTTCGGCGCGTGCCGGGCCTTGGTGCCCTGCTCGAACCCAGAGGCCAGCTTGATGAGGGTCGGCTCGGCCCACTGCCTGCCGATGAAGTTGATGCCGACCGGCAGCTCCTCGAACGAGAACCCCGCCGGCACCGTGAGGTTCGGGTAACCGGCCACCGCGGCCGGCGTGGAGCTGGCGGTCAGGAAGTGGTCCCCGTTGACGAGGTCGGTCGTCCACGACGGGCTCCCGGTCAGGCTCACGATCGCGTCCAGGTCGAACCTGGTCATCACCCCGTCGATGCCGTCCTGCATGAGCCGCTTGGACGTCTCCAGCGCCTGCCTGTACTGCGGGTCGTCCAGCCCGCCGGTCTCCTCGGCCAGCAGGAAGATCTCCTGACCGAACCAGCGCATCTCCTGGTCGGCGTGGGCGTCGTTGAACGCGATCAGGTCGGCCAGCGTGCGCATCGACGTGTTGCTGAGCTCCGACAGGTACGCGGCGATATCGGCCTTGAACTCGAACAGCAGCACGGTGAACTCGGGGTCGAACACGTCGCTCACGTTGGGGATGTCGGCCGGGTCGACGATCGTGGCCCCGAGCCGGCTCAACTGGCTGATCGCGGCCTCCGCGATCTCGTCGCCCTCCGGGGAGACGCCGAACACGCCCTCCCGCCACACCCCGATTCGGGCTCCTCGCAGGCCGTTGGGGTCGAGGAACTGGCTGTAGTCCTTGAAGAAGTGGCCCTGGCTCTCCGCCGTGGCCGGGTCTCGCGGGTCCACGCCGGTCATGGCGCCGAGCACGGCCGCGGCGTCCGCCACCGTACGGCACATGGGGCCGGTGACGTCCTGGCTGTGGGCGATGGGAACGACACCCGACCGGCTGGTGAGGCCAAGGGTCGGCTTGATGCCCACGACGCCGTTGGTCGACGACGGGCAGACGATCGAGCCGTCGGTCTCGGTCCCGAGCGTGGCCGCGGCCAGGTTCGCCGACACCGCCGCGCCTGACCCCGAGCTGGAGCCGCACGGGTTGTGGTCCAGCACGTAGGGGTTCAGGCACTGGCCGGCACGGCCGGACCAGCCGCTCGACGACTGCAGCGAGCGGAAGTTCGCCCACTCTGACAGGTTGGCCTTGCCCAGGATGACCGCTCCGGCGTCGCGCAGCCCCTTGACGACGAAGGCGTCGCGCGGCACCCGTGACCCGAGCAGCGCCAGGGAGCCCGCCGTGGTCTCCATCTGGTCGTCGGTGGCGAAGTTGTCCTTGACGAGGATGGGGATGCCGTGCAGCGGCCCCCTTGGGCCTTGGCCGCGGCGCTCCCGGTCGAGCTGATCGGCGATCGCCAGCGCATCGGGGTTGACCTCGATCACCGAATTGAGCTGGATCCCCCCAAGATCGATCTGCCTGATGCGCTGGACGTAGGCCTCCACGAGGTGGCGCGAGGTCAGGGTCCCTGCCCGCATCGCCGCCTGCAGCTCGGCGATGGTGGCCTCCTCGAACTTGAAGGCGGGGACGCCAGCGGCGGCGGCGGTGGCGTCCGCGGCCTTCGCGGGACCGCCGGCCGCTACGGTGGGCAGCGCCGAGCCGCCGGCGGCCAGAGCGCCGACCGTCGAGGTGTAGCGGAGGAAGCTCCTGCGGCTCACCCGGCCGTCGGTGTCGCGATCACGACGTTTGGCACGGTCCATCTGCCCTCCCTTGGGCTGATTCGTCACGCCGGTGCATCACATCCCAAAGCGGGCCGAAAAGGCAATAGCCAATCGGTCCTGCCTCCGTCCATCACCTGCGAAGGTTGACCACCTGCAACAGGGATGCAACTATGACTGGTGCCCAGGAAGCCGGAGGAGCGTCGTGGAGGGCGGCCTATGGCGACAGGTCTCGAGACGTCGGCCGAGCAGCGCACCCTGTCGCGGCTGCTGGGGCTGTTCACGCCCGCGGAGTGGGGTCGCCTGGCGGCGATGTACGGCTTCATCGCCTTCCTGCACGTGCTCGGCTGGGCGCTGTTCGCCGGCATCGCGGCCAAGAGCGCGGCATTCGCCGGCGCCGGGCTGATCGCCTACACCCTCGGCATGCGCCACGGCTTCGACGCCGACCACATCTCGGCCGTCGACGACACCACCCGGTACCTGCTCGCCAAGGGGCGCAAGCCGCTCAGTGTGGGCTTCTTCTTCTCCTTCGGTCACTCCAGCGTGGTCTTCGTGCTCTCGCTCGCCCTGGCGCTGGCCGCCAAGTCGGTGCAGTCCCGCATCCCCGGGTTCCAGGACCTCGGCAGCACCATCGGGGCGAGCGTGTCCGGCACCTTCCTGTGGATCATCGGGCTGCTCAACCTTGCCGTGCTGCTCGGCATCCTCAAGGTCTGGCGCCAGGCCAAGCGGGGCGACTTCGACCGCCAGCAGCTCGACCACCTGCTGCTGCAGCGCGGCCTGGTCAACCGCATCCTCGGCGGCCGCGCCCAGAAGCTCATCAACCACTCCTGGCAGATGTACCCGCTCGGGCTGCTGTTCGGTCTCGGCTTCGACACCGCCAGCCAGGTCGGGCTGCTGGCGCTGGCGGGCGGGGCGGCCAGCGGCCGCTCGTCATTCCTGGCCATCATGTCGCTGCCGATCCTGTTCGCCGCCGGCATGAGCCTGGTCGACACCACCGACGGCGCGCTGATGACCAAGGCCTACGGCTGGGCGTTCGCCAGCCCCCTGCGCAAGCTCTGGTACAACCTCACCACCACCGGCCTGTCGGTCGCGGTCGCCCTGGTCGTCGGCACGATCGAGCTGCTCCAGGTGCTCAGCGACCGGCTCGGCTGGAAGGGCGCATTCTTCGAGTTCCTGAACGAGCGGCTCGACTTCGGCGTCATCGGCTACACGATCGTCGCGATCTTCCTCGGGGCGTGGCTGCTGTCGGTGGTGCTGTGGCGCGTCCGCCGCGTCGAGGAGCGCTACGGCGACATCCTCGCCCAGAGCGAGTGACGGCCGTGCCGACCCTCTTGCCGCTCGTACCCCAGGGGGGTATGCTCCGGGGCGAGAACGACGGGCTCGAGGAGGAATGGCGTGCGCGGCTACAGCGGGCACAAGGACGAGGTCGAGCGGCGGCTGCGCCGCATCGAGGGGCAGGTGCGCGGCATCCAGCGCATGGTCGAAGAGGACAGCTACTGCATCGACGTGCTGACCCAGATCTCGGCGGTGACCCGCGCGCTCCAGTCGGTTGCGCTCGAGCTGCTCGACGACCACCTCGGCCACTGCGTGCGCGAGGCCGTCACCAGCGGCGGACCGGAGGCCGAGGCCAAGGTGGCCGAGGCGTCCGCGGCCATCGCGCGCCTGGTGCGCTCCTGAGCCGGCGGGCTCGTCCACTGCGCCTGCTCTAGTGCGCGTGGGCCGCGGGCGGCGACCCCTTCGCCTCGAGGCAGCTCGCGCACAGCCCCGAGATCGCGTGGTGGGTGAAGTCGGGGCGGAAGCCGTGGTCGTGCTCCACCAGCCGCTCCAGCCGGTCGAGGGCGCTCTTGGGCAGCTCGTTCTCCGCCCCGCAGCGGGTGCAGATGAGGTGGACGTGCTGGACGTTGTCGAGCCGGTGGTAGCCGACGCCGCTCTCGAGGTGCACGTGGACCAGCACGCCGACCTGCTCCAGCCGCTCCATGGTGCGGTAGACGGTTGAAGGGCTCACCCCCGGAACGTGCTCGCGGATGTGCTTGATCACCTGCATCGGGATCACGTACCCCGGTGTGGTCATGATCTCGGTCACGATGGCGATCCGCTGCGGCGTCATTCGCATGCCCTGCTTGCGGAGCAGGCCGATCGCGTCACCTGTCGTGGCAGCCATCTCGTTACCAGTTTAGCAATGCAACTGCATTTAGTTGCAACTGTAGCCTGGCGCATCCGCGCGCCCATGAGCGGGCCACCGGGCTCCGTACCAGCGGATACCATGAGACGGTCATGGTCGGTTGCCGTCGCTTCCTCCCGCTCGCCCGCTCCTCGGGGCTCGCCCTGGCGCTGCTCGCCGGCCCGGCCGCGCTGCCCGCGCTCGCCGGCCCCGCGCCGGGCGAGGTCGTGCCGCGGCCGACCGTTGGACGGCTGCTCCTCGACTGGTCATTCGACCCGCTGGTGGCGCTGCCGCTGCTGGCGCTCGCCGCGGTGTACCTGCGGGGGCGCCGCCGCATCCTGGAGCGGGGCCAGCGCTGGCCGGCGCAGCGGACCGGCTGCTTCCTCGGCGGGCTCGCGGCCATCGGCATCGCGCTGCAGTCACCGCTGGAGGCCTACGACACCGCGCTGTTCTCCGTCCACGTCGTCCAGCACCTCACGCTGACGATGGTGGCGGCTCCGCTGCTGGTGATGGGCGCGCCGATCACCATGCTGCTGATGACGGTCCCGGCCCGCTCGCGGAAGCGCATCGTCAGGGTGGTCCACAGCCCGCCGGTCAAGGTCATCGGCCATCCGCTGATCGCCTGGGCGCTGTTCACCCTCACGCTGTACGCGCTGTACTTCTCGCCGTTGTTCGAGCTGAGCCTGCGCAGCCCATTCGTCCACGACCTGGTGCACGTCCACTTCATCACGGTCGGGCTGCTGTTCTGGTGGCCGGTGGTGGGGATCGACCCGACCCGCTGGCGGCTCCACCACCTGGCGCGCGTCCTGTACGTCTTCCTGATGGTCCCGTTCCACGCCTTCCTCGGCGTGGCGATCATGAACAGCCGCACGCTGCTCGCCCCGTCCCTCGGCGAGTTCGTCCGCCCCTGGGGGCCCACCCCGCTGGCCGACCAGCAGGCCGGTGGGGCGATCATGTGGGGCGCCGGCGACATCATCTCGCTGGTCTCGGTGATCGCGATCCTGATGGCCTGGGCCGGCTACGAGGAGAAGGTGGCCGCCCGCGAGGACCGCCGCATCGCCCGCGAGCGCGCCGCCCGCGCCCGCGCCGCCGAGGCCCGCGCCGCCGAGGCCCGCGCGGAGAGCCCGGAGGGCCTGGAAGGACGCGGCTCGTGAGGGCGGCGTAGCCTGGTCGGCATGCGCGGGGACCAGGGGAAGGAGGGGCTCGACGAGCACGGCGTCGAGCACGCCGCCCGGCTCGCCCGGCGCTGGCGCGGATCGATGTGGCTGGTGGTCGCGGCGCTGTTGCTCCTCGCGGTCGGTGGCCTCGCGACTCGCGGCACCCTCGCGCGCAGAGGGCCGCTCGTCCCTCCGGCGCACGCTCTCGGCCCCAACCAGGGCGAGGCGCTCGGCGGCGCCTCGGCGCCGGTGCTCGTCGAGGAGTACGGCGACTTCCAGTGCCCGGTCTGCGCCCGCCTCGAGCGCGACGTCGGCCCCACCATCCGCCAGCTGGTCGACCAGGGCAGGATGCGCTTCGTCTTCCACCACGACGCCAGGATCGGCCGCGAGTCCGTGCTGGCCGCCAACGCCGCCACCTGCGCAGGCGACGCCGGCAGGTTCTGGCCGTATCACGACGCCCTCTACGCCGACCAGGCGCCGGAGAACTCGGGAGCGCTCACGGTGGCGCGGCTGATCGCGCTGGGGCAGCGACTCGGCATCGACGACCCAAGCTTCGCGAGCTGCGTCAGGAACCGCACCTACGAGTCGTGGGTTGACAAGGTCACCGGCGAGGCCGCGCAGCGGGGCGTCAACGCGATCCCGACCATCCTCGTCAACGGCAGGCCCACAGAGCTCGCCGGCACGCCCGCCGGCCTGCGCGCCGCGGTCCAGGCCGCGGCCACGGCGGGCGGCTGAGGCTCAGGCGTCGCGGCAGGCCTGGCGCTGGCGGCCGAGGCTGTGGATCCCCAGCTCCATCACGTCGCCGGCGCGCAGGAAGCGCTGCGGATCCTTGCCCATGCCGACGCCGGCGGGAGTGCCGGTGTTGAGGAGGTCGCCGGGCTCGAGGACCATGAACTGACTCAGGTACCAGACCAGATGGCCGACGCCGAAGACCATGCTCGCGGTGCTGCCGTCCTGCATGGGCTCGCCGTTCACGGTGAGCGCCATCCGCAGGTCCTGCGGGTCGGCGACCTCGTCCGCCGTGACCAGCCAGGGGCCCAGCGGGTTGAAGGTCTCGCACGACTTGCCCTTGACCCACTGGCCGCCCCGCTCGAGCTGGAACTCCCGCTCGGACACGTCGTTGGAGACGCAATAGCCGGCCACGCACCCCAGGCCCTCCTCTGGACTGGCCAGGTAGCGGGCGGTACGGCCGAGCACCACCCCGAGCTCGACCTCCCAATCGGTCTTGGAGCTCTTGCGCGGGATGAGCACGTCGTCGTGCGGGCCGACCACGGTGTTGGTCGCCTTCATGAACACGGTGGGCTCGCTCGGCACCGGGTTGCCGGACTCGGCGGCGTGGTCGGCGTAGTTGAGGCCGATGCAGACGACCTTGAGCGGCCGGGCGATCGGCGCGCCGGTGCGCAGCCCGTCGGTGGAGATCACCGGCAGCCGCTCCGGGCTGCTCAGCAGGCTCTGGCGCAGCTCCTCGAGGCCCTCGGCGGCGAAGAAGGCGCTGCCGTAGTCGGCGGTCACCGCGCTCGCGTCCCGGACGGTCCCATCCGGCTCCAGCACGGCCGGCCGCTCGGCCCCTGGAGGCCCAACGCGCAGCAGCTTCATTTGCACCCCTTTTCCGTGTGATTTGTGGCGATAGCTTACGGCCTGGGTCGGAGGCGCCGCCTGAGCGGTAGTAGCATTGCCGCATGCGGGAGGAGGCGGGGGCCGGGCACGCCGGCATCGTGCTGGCCGCCGGCAGCGGCACGCGGATCGGGCACAGCCACAGCAAGGTGTACCTGCCGCTGGCCGGCCGGCCCATCCTGGTGTGGTCGCTGGAGCTGCTCTGGCGGGTACCTGGCGTCGACCGCCTGGTGCTGGCCACGCGCGCCGAGGAGCTGGAGCTGGCGGCCGGCGTCCTCGAGCGCGAGCTGCCGGGCGTGCCGGTCGAGCTGGTCAGCGGCGGCCCCAGCCGGCACGAGTCCGAGTACCGGGCGCTGGCGCACCTCGCCGCCGACATCCGCGGCGGCCGCGTCGCGGCGGTGCTCATCCACGACGCCGCCCGTCCCCTGGCATCGCTGGCCATGACCGAGCGCGTGCTCGCCGCCGCGCTGCGGCGCGGGGCGGCGGTCCCCGGGGTCCCGGCCGAGAACGTCCTGGCGGTCGACCCGTCCGGCCGCGTGACCGCTGACGGCGCCGAGCGGCTGGTCACTATCCAGACCCCGCAGGCGTTCCGCGCCAGGCCGCTGCTCGAGGCCCACGAGGCCGCCGCCCGCGACGGCTTCACCGGCACCGACACCGCCGCCTGCGTGGAGCGCTACAGCGAGCTGGAGGTCGCGGTGGTGCCCGGCGATCCGGGAAACCTCAAGGTCACCTTCCCGGACGACCTGCTGGTGGCCGAGCGCCTGCTGACCCGCGGCGACCACCGGCGTGACGGCCCTGGACGGCCGCTCCAACGTGGTTCTCCGGCAAATGGGGTAACATCCTAGGCCAATTCCCGCCGCCGGAGCCTGGTCGGCCTGGCGGCACCGTCGGCCGCCCGCGCGGGCCACCTCAGGAGCCTGTCTTCAGTGAGCATCAAGAGCGCCGAACCCCCTCCCCACCCGGCGACCCCCGAGGTGAGCGTCGTCCTCCCCTGCTACAACGAGCGCGATCACGTCGAGCAGGAGATCAAGCGCATCCGTGCCTCGCTGGAGGCCGCCGGCATGACGTACGAGCTGATCTGCATCGACGACGGCTCCACCGACGGCACTCGCGAGCTGCTCAAGCAGATCCCGGACATCCGCCTGATCCTGTTCCAGCGCAACCAGGGCTCCGGCACGGCCCGCCGCATCGGCACGCAGGAGGCCACGGGCCAGGTGGTGGTCTGGACCGACGCCGACATGACCTACCCCAACGACCTGATCCCGGAGCTGGTGCGCGAGCTCGACGACAGCTACGACCAGGTCGTCGGCGCCCGCAAGTCGGAGGCGGGCACCTACAAGCTGTTCCGCGTGCCAGCCAAATGGGCCATCCGCAGGCTGGCCTCCTACCTCACCAACACCACCATCCCGGACCTGAACTCTGGCCTGCGGGCGTTCAAGCGCTCGGTCGCCGAGCCCTACCTGCGCCTGCTGCCGCCCGGGTTCTCGTGCGTGACCACGATCACGCTGGCCTTCCTCTCCAACGGCCACCAGATCAAGTACGTCCCGATCGACTACTTCAAGCGCGCCGGGCGCTCCAAGTTCCACCCGTTCAAGGACGCCTACAACTACATGATCCAGGTCCTGCGCATGGTGATGTACTTCAACCCGCTGCGCGTGCTGATGCCGGTGGCGCTGACGCTGTTCGGCGGCACCTTCGTCAAGCTGGTGTGGGACCTGATCGTGCACCACTTCCGCGTCACCGGCTCGACCGTGCTGATCGGCATCGCCGCCTTCAACATCGCCGCGATCGCGCTGCTGGCCGACCTGGTCGTCAAACGGACGGCGACCGACTGAGCCCGGAGCGGCTTGGCGTGGCGACCGGCCCCGGGCCCGACTCCGGCTCCCAACCGGGTGCCGACCGGGGGACCGGCTCGGCCTGGGCCCGCACGCGCGGCTGGCGCAACCTGCTGCGAGCCGCTGTGCTTGCGCTGTTCGTGGCGGTGATCGCGCTGGTGCTCGCACGGCGCTGGAACGAGGTCCGCCCACTGCTGCACAGCCTCTCGGCGATCGACGTCGGCCTCGCCATGGTCGCCGTGGCGGCCGCCCTCTTCGCGCACTTCCTGTGCTGGCGGGCGGTGCTCACCGACCTCGGCTCTCCCCTGCCCGTGACCAGCGGCATGCGGGTGTTCTTCCTCGGCCAGCTCGGCAAGTACCTGCCCGGCAGCGTCTGGCCGCTGCTCGCCCAGATGGAGCTCGGGCGCGGCTACAAGGTGCCGCGGCGGACCTCGGGCGCGGCGGTGATGATCTTCATGCTCATGGTCGTGGGCACCGGCCTGCTGGTCGCCGCCGTGGCCCTGCCGTTGCTGGGCGACGACGCGCTGCGGCGCTACGGCTGGGCGCTGAGCGTGCTGCCGGTGGCGGCGGTGCTGCTGTGCCCGCCGGTGCTCAACCGGGTCCTCGCCACCGGGCTGCGGCTGGCGCGGCGCGAGCCGATGCCACGGCCGCTGTCGCTGCGCGGCGTGCTCGGCGCGGTCGGCTGGGGCCTGGTCGCCTGGGTCCTGTACGGGGCCCACATCTGGGTCCTGGCCGACATGCTGGGCGTCCACGGCGCCGGGCTGCTGGCCCGCTCGATCGGGGCGTTCGCCGCGGCCTGGTGTGTCGGCTTCCTTGTCGTGATCGCCCCCGCCGGCGGCGGCGCGCGCGAGGCGGCGCTGATCGTGCTGCTTGGGACCGGCATCGGCACGGCGCGGGCGACGGTGATCGCGGTGGTGTCCCGCCTGCTGCTCACCCTCGGTGACCTGGGCTGGGGCGGTGTGGTGATGGTGGTCACGCGCCGCCTGCGGCGGGCCGGGCGGACGCCTGAGCGGGAGCCGGTCCGCTAGGCCGTCGCAATGGACCCCACTGCCTCACGCCGGGGCGAGGCCGCTGGGCAGGACCGTGGTCGCCGAGCTCAGGTCCAGGGTGATGGGGATGGCGGCGCGCCTGCCCGGTCGCCACGCGGCGGGATCGGCGACGCCCGGACCGCCGTTGAAGAAGAACAGCCAGCCGCCGCGGCTCCAGCCGAGGCACGGCAGGCAGGCGACCGGGGTCGCCCCGCCCGATCCTTCGAGCAGGCTGGCCCGCCCCGCGGCGACGTCCACCATGGTGAGCCCCGGCGCGCCCGGGCCGGCCAGCTCCGTGAACACCGCCAGCCTTGTGGCGTCCGGCGAGAAGGCGCCGAACTGCAGGCAGCAGCCGGTGCCGGGCAGCGGCGGCCCGAGCGCGAACCAGCTCCGCGCCCCGCGCGGAGCGGTCATGGTCCGGTCCCGGCCGCTGGCCAGGTCTCGCAGGTGCAGCAGGGGGCCGTCCAGGTAGGCGAGCAGGCTCTGGTGCACGTCGATGAAGGTGAGCCCGAAGCCCAGCCGCTGCGGCGCGCGCCGGCCGGAGGGATCGCGCACCACGAGGTCATTGTGCAGGTCGCGCACGACCACGCCCCGCGGCACGATCGCCACCGGCTCGGTGTCGTAGGGCAGGGTCCAGCGCCGCAGCGGCCGGCGGCTGGGCAGGTCGACCTCCCGCAGCACGAAGGTGTCGTCCGGCGACGCGGCCACCCGGCTGACCAGCCACACCCGGTCGGGGTGCGGCGACGGCAGCACGTCGGTGGCCTGACCGACGGGCCGGAGCCGCGAGGCGCCGTTGGCCGGCTGCACCGCCACCTCGCCGTCGCGCGACAGCAGCACGATGAAGCCGCCCTGCCGGAGCACGCGGACGCGGCCGGCGCCGGGCGGCTGCAGGGGGGTGATCGCGCCGCTGACCGGGTCGATCACCAGCGGCTGGCGCCCGCCCATGTAGAGCAGGTTGCCGCGCAGCGCGGCGAGGTCGGCGGGAGCCGGGCCGCTCACGCGGGTCGGCTCCACCGCGCGGGAGCCGGGAGGCGCCAGCGAGCGGGTCGGCGCGCCCGTCACCGCCCAGCGCACGGCGACCAGCGCCAGCAGCGCCGTCACCACCAGGGCGAGCGCGCGCGCCGCGCCGCGGCCGGGAGGCGCGCGGGGAGACGGCGCGACCATCCAGCGCCACCTCCCCGCCTCCGCGTGCTCGGGGCTCAGGACCGGTGCTTTGAGCTCAGGACTTCTCTCGACCCAGCATCCGGTCGGCTTCGTGCTTGAGCTGCTCGACCACGGCGGGGTCGCGCAGCGTCGTGGTGTCTCCCAGCGACTCGCCGTTGGCGATGTTCTTGAGCAGCCGCCGCATGATCTTGCCCGACCTGGTCTTGGGCAGGTCGGGACCGAAGATCACCGCCTTGGGCCTGGCGATCTTGCCGATCCGCTCACCGACCCACTCGCGCAGCTCCTTGGCCAGCTCGTCGGAGGGCTCGTAGCCGCCGCGCAGCAGCACGAAGGCGAGCGGGGTCTGGCCGGTGAGCTCGTCCGGCGCCGAGGTCACCGCCGCCTCCGCCACCGCCGGGTGCGCCACCAGCGCGGACTCCAGCTCGATCGTGGACAGCCGGTGCCCGGACACGTTCATGACGTCGTCGATGCGGCCGAGCAGCCAGTAGTCGCCGTCGTCGTCCTGCTTGGCGCCGTCGCCGGCGAAGTAGATGCTCGGGCCGTACTTGGAGAAGTAGTTGGCGACGTAGCGCTCGTCGTCCCCCCACAGTGTGCGGAACATCCCCGGCCAGGGCCGGGTCATCACGATGTAGCCACCCTTGCCCTGCTCCACCTGGTTGCCCTGCTCGTCGAGGATCGCCGGCTTGTTGCCGGGGAAGGGCACCGTGGCCGAGCCCGGCTTGAGGGTGGTCACGCCGGGCAGCGGGGAGATGAGGATGCCGCCGTTCTCCGTCTGCCACCAGGTGTCGACCACCGGGCAGCGCTCGCCGCCGATGTACTTCCAGTACCAGACCCACGCCTCCGGGTTGATGGGCTCGCCCACCGTCCCCAGCAGCTTGAGCGAGGAGAGGTCGTGGCGCTGCGGCCATTCCGGGCCGGCCTTGATGAAGGACCGGATCAACGTGGGCGCGGTGTAGTACTGGCGGACCTTGTACTGCTCGACGATCTCCCAGTGCCGGTCGACCTGCGGGTATGCGGGGTCGCCCTCGTACAGCACGCCGGTGACGCCGTTGTTCAGCGGCGCGTACACGATGTAGCTGTGGCCCGTCACCCAGCCGACGTCGGCGGCGCACCACCAGATGTCGTCGTCGTGCACGTCGAAGATCCACTTGTGCGTGAGCGAGACGTAGGCGAGGTAGCCGCCGGTGGTGTGCTGCGCCGCCTTGGGCTTGGCCGTGGTGCCAGAGGTGTGCAGCAGGTACAGCACGTCCTCGGCGTTGCAGCGCTCCGGCTCGCACTCGGTGGACCTGCCCTCGACCAGGTCCTGCCACCAGAGGTCGCGGCCCTCCTGCATCGGCACGTCGACCCCGGTGCGCCGGTAGACGACGATCCGCTCGACCGTCGGGGCCTGCTGCACCGCCTTGTCGGCGATCTCCTTCAGGGGAATGCCCGCGCCCTTGCGCAGGGCCTCGTCCTGGGTGATCACCACCTTGCAGCCGGTGCTCTCCAGGCGCTCGCCGAGCGAGTCGGGCGAGAAGCCACCGAACACCACGACGTGGGGCGCGCCGAGACGGGCGCATGCCAGCATCGCGATGGGGAGCTGGGGCACCATGCCCATGTAGATGCCGACCCGGTCGCCCTTGCGGACGCCGAGCTCGCGCAGGCCGTTGGCCAGGCGGCAGACCTCGTCCTTGAGCTGGGCGAAGGTGATGCTCTGGTGGGGATCCTCGACCGGCTCCGGGACCCAGTGGTAGGCGACCTTGTCACCGCGGCCCGCGTTGACCTGCTTGTCCAGGCAGTTGTACGAGACGTTCAGCTCACCGTCGGCAAACCAGGTGCAATGCGGGGGGTCCCACGTGAGCGCGACGGTCGGCTCCTTGAACCACTCGACGAGGTCCTTGGCGTGCCGCAGCCAGAAGCCGTCGTAGTCGCGCTCCGCCTCCTCGTACACCGAGGTGTCCTTGACGATCGCCTGCGCGGTGAACTCTGGCGGGGGTGGGAACGTTCGGCCCTCGCGCACGAGCACCTCGATGGTGTCCTGGACCTGCTTGCTCTCCTCCACGGGATCGGCCATATCCGCTCCTTCTCGCTCCATCCGCGCGCGTCGAAGCTCCCTTGCCCGAACCATCTCACGACCGGCTACGAAGCTGGTAACGCCCGTTGAATGAGACGTACCAGGCCATGAGCGCGATGGCAAGGCCGGGACATCCGCGCATTGCTTCCGCCGTACCCGCCCAGATCATGCCGTAAAGGCCGGGATCAGGCGTCGTGGATGACCCGCCGGCCCGGAACCTGGGATGCCCCGGGATCAGGGGTCGGCGAGGACGGCGTGGAGGACGGCGGCGGTGTCGCGCAGGTCGGGGAGGACGACGTCGGCGCCGGTGGCGCGGAGCACGTCGGCGTCGTAGCGGCCGCTGGCGACCGCGATGACCCTGGCGCCCGCGGGCCGCGCCGCGGCCACGTCCAGCGGGGTGTCGCCGATCAGCACCGTCGCGCGAGGATCCAGCTCCACGCCGTACTTTGCCTTCGCCCTGGCCCGCGCCACCGCCACCAGCTCGGGCCGGTCGCGGTGGTCCGAGCCGTACGCGCCGACGTCGAGGTCGACGTAACGGTCGAGGCCGAACGTGGCCACCTTCAGCACGGCGTTGGCCTTGAGGTTACCGGTGAGCAGTGACTGCACCACCTCCGGCTCGCGCTGCACCGCTGCCAGTGCCTCCTCCGCCCCTGGCAGCGCCCATCCGCGCTGCCGCATGATCGCGGCCTTGGCCGCCAGCGCCTTCTCGAGGGCCGTGCCGAACTCCGCCATGCGCGCCTCGCCGTCCGGGACCTCCTGCGCCGCCAGCAGGTCCAGGGCGATCTCGAGATCGGTCCGGCCCGCCAGGGTGATCACCGTCCCGTCCGCACCCGACGCCGGCCGGCCCATCACGGCGAGGAAGGCGTCGAGGAACGCCTCCCACCCCAGCCCGCCGTAGTGGACCAGGGTCCCGTCAACGTCCCAGAGCACCAGCCGGCGCACGCCTCCACCTCCTGTGACAAGCTCGAGCAGTGTTGTACCAGGGGCCGCCGGGTCCGGCCCGGCCAGAGAGGAGGCGATCATGGAGGAGCCGCGGGTCCTCGCGCTCGACCTTGGCACCTCCTCTGTGCGGGCGCTGCTGTTCGACCGCCAGGGCCAGGCGGTGCCTGACGCCCTCGCGAGGCGGCCGACGCGGCTGGAGGTCGGCGACGACGGCCGCGCCGAGCTCGACCCCCAGGCGGTCCTCGAGGCTGTCGGCGAGTGCCTTGACGAGCTCTCCGGCCGCGATCTTCCTCGCGGTGGCGTCTCCGACGTGGCGATGTCCTGCGCCTGGCACTCGGTGATCGCCGCCGACGGCGACGGGCGCCCACTCACCGGCGCGCTGACCTGGGCCGACACCCGAGCCGCCCGGCTTGCCGGCGAGCTGAGCCGGCGCACCGACCCGAGCCGCCTGCAGGCGGCGACGGGCGCGCTGCCGCACAGCACCTACTGGACGGTGAAGATCCCCTGGCTCGCCCGCAACCTGCGGCCGGCGCCGTCCCGCTACCTCGGCCTCGCCGAGTACGTGACCAACGCGCTGCTCGGCGAGCCGGGCAGCTCGATCTCGCTGGCCTCTGGCACCGGCCTGCTCGACCTGGCCTCCATGCGCTGGCACCCGGAGGCGCTCGAGCTGGCCGGGGTCGACGAGCACGCGCTGCCCGAGCTGCTCGCGCCGAGCTGGAGCGGTCGTCTGGAGGGCGAGGCCGGCCGGCGCTGGCCGGCGCTGGCCGATGCGGCCTGGCACCCGCCCGTCGGCGACGGCGCCGCCTCCAACATGGGCGCCGGCTGCGTCACACCACGACAGGCCAACATCAACCTCGGCACCTCCGCCGCGGTACGCGCCATCCACGAGCAGCCGACGCCGCTCAGCGACACGCTGTGGCGCTACCGCGTCGACGAGCGCCGGCTGGTCAGCGGGGCCGCCTTCTCCGGGGCGGGCAACCTTTACGCCTGGGCCAGGAAGGTGCTGGCCCTGCCGGGCGACGACGAGGTCGAGGCCGCTCTGGCGGCGGTGCCGCCGGGGGCGGAGGGCGTGGTGGTCATGCCGTACCACGCCGGCTCACGAGCGCCGCTGGACCTGGCGGCGGGCTCGGGGGTGATCGCCGGCATCTCCATCGCCACCACCGCTGTGGAGATCGTCGCGGCGACCCTCGAGGCGGTGTGCTTCCAGCTCACCGACGGCTTCGAGGCACTCGAGCGGAGCCTCGGGACGGGGCCGGAGGACTCGGTGGAGGTCGTCGCCTCCGGCGGGGCGGTCGTGGCCTCGCGGTGGTGGCAGCAGGTTCTGGCCAACGTGCTCGACCGGCCGGTGCGAGTGGTCGACGAGCCGGAGGCCTCGGCCCGCGGCGCCGCGCTCCTGGCGCTCGATGTGGTCGCCGAGCCGCGGACCGTGCACGTCGTCGAGCCAAAGCCCGACGCGGCGAAGGCGGAGCGGGCGGCCAGGGCGGCCTACCACGACCTCGCCGTGCGCCTCGGATATGTCTGACCTTGCCGGGCTGACCGGATGAGAGGCCGCCGCCCGGAGTGCGCTACGCTCTGGGCATCATGGAACGTGCGCTGATCACCGGTCTCGGGACCGTCAACCCGCTCGCGCTGGACGCTCCGGCCACCTGGCAGGCGATGCTGGACGGCAGGAGCGGGATCGACACCATCGCCGGCTTCGACCCATCGGCCTATCCCGTGCGCATCGCCGGCGAGGTGCGGGGCTTCGACCCAGAGAAGGCCGTGTCGCGCAAGGACGCCAGGCGCATGGACCGCGGCGTGCTGCTGGCGGTCGCCGCGGCCGACGAGGCGGTCGCCGACGCCGGCCTCGAGGTCACCGAGCCCGAGCGGGCCGGCGTCGTGGTCGGCTCCGCGATCGGCGGGATCGCGCTGGTCGAGGAGCAGCAGCGCCTGCTCATGGAGAAAGGGCCGGGGCGCGTCTCCCCCAGCTTCCTGCCGAACACGCTGGTCGACACCGCCACCAGCTACATCGCCACCAGGCTGGGCGCGATCGGCTGCAATTTCGCGGTGGTCTCCGCCTGCGCCACCGGCTCGCACGCGATCGGGGTCGGCGCCGAGCTGATCCAGCACGGGCGCGCCGACGTGGTCGTCGCCGGCGGGACAGAGGCCTGCGTGACCCCGCTGGTGCTGGCCGGGTTCTGCCAGATGCAGGCGCTGGCCGCGCGCAACGACGAGCCCCAGGCGGCCTCGCGGCCCTTCGACCGCGCCCGCTCCGGCTTCGTGGTGGCGGAGGGCGCCGGCATCGTCGTGCTCGAGTCCGCCTCGCACGCGCGCGCCCGCGGCGCCAGGGCCTACGCCGAGGTGGTCGGCTACGGCGCCTCCAACGACGCCTACCACGTGGCGACGCCGCACCCCGAGAGCCGCGGGGTGATCCACATGTTCCGCGACGCCCTCGACAGCGCCCGCGTGCGGCCGGAGGAGGTCGGCTACATCAACACCCACGGCACCGGCACCCCGCTCGGCGACCCGGCCGAGACCCAGGCGATCAGGGAGGTGTTCGGCGCCCACGCCGACCGGCTGGCCGCATCCTCCACCAAGTCGATGACCGGCCACCTCTTCGGCGCCGCCGGCGCGCTGGAGGCGATCGCCACCGCCCTCGCCCTCCGTGACCAGGTCCTGCCGCCGACCATCAACCTCGACGACCCGGACCCGGGATGCGACCTCGACTACGTGCCCCTGAAGAGCCGGGAGGCCCGCTTCGACGTGGCGATCTCGAATTCGATGGGACTCGGCGGCCACAACGGCGCCGTCGTCCTGCGCCGCGCGAAGCTCTGAGACGGGAGGCCCGCGGCTCAGGTGGGGCGGTGGAGCGTCTCCACGGTGCCGTCGACGTTGCCGAGGATGACCTCGTCGGCGATGCCGAGGAAGAGACCGTGGTCGACCACGCCGAGGGTCGCCTTGAGGGCGGCGGCCAAGGCACCCAGAGCGGCCAGGTCGCCGGGGTCGCCCTCGGGCATCCGGCAGTCCAGCAGGTAATGACCCTCGTCGGTGCGCAGCGGGGCACCCGCGGGGTCGTCGCGCAGGGTCGCCTCCGGCACCAGCTCGAGCAGCCGCCGCCTGGTCGTCTGCCAGGCGAAGCGCACCACCTCGACCGGCAGCGAATGGGTCGAGCCGAGCCGCCGCACCCGCTTGCGCGCCTCCGCCACGATCAGCACCCGGCGGGCGGCAGCGATCACGAACTTCTCGCGCAGCAGCGCCGCCCCGCCGCCCTTGATCAGGTTGAGGCGCGGGTCGACCTCGTCGGCACCGTCGATGGCAAGGTCCAGCGCCGTGCTCGGACCCAGCTCGATCAGCTCCAGCCCGGCCGCCCTGGCCCTGGACTCGGTGACCGAGGAGGCCACGGCCACCCGCAGCGGCGGGCTTCCCGGCCAGCGGCCGGCGAGCGCGTCCACCAGCGCCAGCACCGCGCGACCGGAGCCCAGGCCGATGGTCATCCCCGGCTCGATGTGCCGGCGCGCGGCGGCCACGGCGGCCGCCCTCGCCTCCATGTCGTGTGTCTCCAGCCTGCCCGTCACAGCTTGCCTCCGGAGTGGTTCCAGCGGAGGATCGCCGCCCACTCGTGCTCGTGGCCGAGGACCGAGACGCTGCCGGTGCCGAGGAAGAGATGGCGGGCGGCAGCGGGCTCCAGGCCCAGGAACGTGGCCGCGAGCACCCGCAGGTTGTGCCCGTGGCCGAACATGACCACGTCCTGGCCGGCCTCGATGACCGAGGCGAGCAGTGGCTGCACCCGTTTGGCCACGTCCTCGACGGTCTCCCCGCCCGGGCAGCCGTCGCGGAACAGGTCCCAGCCCGGCCGCCGCGCGCGGATCTCGGGCGTGGTGAGCCCCTCGTACTGGCCGTAGTCCATCTCGAGCAGGGCTTCGCTGAGCTCCACGCGGTCGCCGAAGCCGGCCAGCCGGGCGGTCGTGAGCGCGCGGTCCAGCGGGCTCGACAGCACCCGGCCGACGCCGATACCGGCCAGCTCCCCGCCGAGCGCGCGCGCCTGGCTCTCGCCGGTCGGGGTCAGGGGCACGTCGGTCCGTCCGGTGTGGCGCCGCGCCACGCTCCACCCGGTCTCGCCGTGCCTGGCAAGGTACACGCGCATCGGCGGGTCACTGCACCATCTGGAGCCGGAACACGGGATGGTCGAGCGGGTCCGGCACGTACCGGCGCGACGAGCTCATCGGAAGCCTCCTTGTGGCGTCAGCGGATAGTCGTACGCCAGGAGCCGGCCGGCGAGGCTGCGCTCCAGAAGAGCCAGGTTAGCCGGGTCCAGGTCGCGGCGGAAAGCGGCGCTGCGGCCGTGCTCGAAGCGGTAGCGGCCGAAGCCGGCCTCGAACCGCGGCGTCCACTCCAGCCCCAGGAACTCGAGTATGCGCGTGACCTGCTTGCGCGGCTCCGTCAGCACGTCCTCGTAGCGGACGTCGAGCCACTGCTGCGGCGGGATCGAGATGCGGGCGGCGTCGAAGGCGTCCATCAGCAGCTTCCACGCCAGCCCCGCCAGCACCACGTACGAGCGGCCGGAGTGCTCCCACTCCAGCGCGTAGCGCTCAGGGAGGGTGCCGAGCGACCAGCCCGCCGGCCCGCGATGGCCGCTCCACCAGGGCATCTGCAGCCACGAGCTGGCCACGGCGCGGCCGTCGCGGACCACGTGGACGAAGCGCGCGTCCGGGAACACCGCCTGGAACATGCCCGCGCGTGGCCACCCGGTGAGGTGGTGGATGAAGTACTGGCGGTGCTGCGCGGCCATGCGGCGCTCGAAGAACCGCCGCACGCGCCGCTCGAGCCAGGGCGTCACATCGTCCGCCCCGAGGTCCCTGCAGGTGCCCGAGACCACCGGCGAGACCTGGCGGTCCAGCACGTTCCACCCCTCCGAGGGCGCCACCCGCAGGCGCCCGCGCTCGAGCGCGCGGGGGCGGTGCCGGAACGTCACCATGGCGGGATCGCGCGGGCCGAAGCGCCGGAACAGCGCGCTGTTCCAGCGGCCGGTCAGGTCGAGCCAGCTCAGCTTGTCGTCCACGTTCGAGACGAAGCCGACCTCTGGATGGCGCGCCAGCACCTCGGTCACCAGGCTCGACCCGCAGCGGCCCGTTCCGAACACGAAGAACAGCAAGAATGCCCCCTCTCATCCACCGGGCACCCTTCAGGGGCTCCCGGGTCCTTCCGGGATTTCGACAAGATCGAGGGTATTCTGCCCTATCGCTCGTCGGCGTCGGTATCGTGGACCGTGGCGGCGCCGAAGCGCTCGCGCAGGGCCCACTTGGAGAACTTGCCGGTGGCGGTCATGGGGATCTCGTCGACGAACTCCACGCGCTCGGGCAGCCACCACTTGGGGAACTTGTCCGCGATGGACGCGACCAGCTCCTCGCCGCTGACCTGCGAGCCGGGTTTGCGCACCACGATTGCCAGGGGACGCTCGTCCCACTTGGGGTCCGGGATGGCGATCACCGCCGCCTGGGCGACGTCGGGATGGCCCATCAGCGCGTTCTCCAGCTCCACGGAGGAGATCCACTCGCCGCCGGACTTGACCAGGTCCTTGGTGCGGTCGACCAGGTTCAGGTAGCCCTCGCCGTCGAGGGTGGCGACGTCCCCGGAGTGGTACCAGCCGTCGATGAAGGTCTGCGCGGAGCGCTCGTCGTCGAGGTACTCGTCGGCGATCCACGGGCCGCGCAGCAGCACCTCGCCCATGGACTTGCCGTCGGCGGGCACCTGGTTGCCCTCGGCGTCCACCACGCGCTGCTCCAGGCCGGGGACGAGCATCCCCTGCTTGGCCTTGTAGGAGTAGCGGGCATCGTCCGGGAGGTCGCGCAGGGACGACTTGAGGCGCGAGAAGTGCGTCACCGGCGAGGCTTCCGTCATCCCGTACGCGTGGATGAACTCGACACCGTAGCGCTGCTCGTAGGCGCGGATCATCGACACCGGCGCCGCCGAGCCGCCGCACAGGATCCGCCGCAGCGAGCCCAGGTCGCCGCCGTCCTGCTCCAGGACCTGCAGCACGCCGAGCCAGACGGTCGGCACCCCGGCGGAGATGGTCACGCCCTGCCCGCGGATCAGGCCGACGTAATCGGCCGGCGTCGGGCGCGGCCCGCCGAACACCTGCGCGGCCCCCATCCAGGTCGCCGCGAACGGCAGCCCCCAGGCGTTGACGTGGAACATCGGCACGATCGGCAGCACCACGTCCCGCTCCGAGATCGCGGCCGTGTCCACCAGCCCGTCCATCATCGAGTGCAGGAACAGCGCGCGGTGGGAGTAGGCGACGCCCTTGGGGTTGCCGGTGGTCGCCGAGGTGTAGCAGATGCCGGCGGTCTGCCGCTCGTCCAGCGGCGGCCACGCGGTCATCGGCGCCGCCTGTGACACCAGCGCGTCGTAGTCGTGGACCGGGACGGCCGGCAGGCTGGGGCGCTCGTCCTCGCCGCCGAGCAGCACCACGTGCTCGACGGCCGGCGTGTCGCGCAGCGCCGGCGCCAGCGCCGGGGCGAGGTCCGGGTCGACGATCAGGACCTTGTCGCGGGCGTGGTTGATGATGTAGGCGAGCTGGTCGGGGCCCAGGCGGATGTTCAGCGTGTGGTAGCTCGCCCCTGACAGCGCCGCGGCGAAGTAGATCTCGAGGTGGCGGTCGTGGTTCCAGCAGAACGTTCCGACCCGCGCGCCCGGGCCGACGCCGAGGCCGCGCAGGGCCGTGGCCATCCGGGCGACCCGGTCGGCCCAATCGGCATAGCTGGTGCGGACCACCTCACCCGAGGCCCGGCGGCTGACGAGCTGCTTGTCAGGGAACAGCGTCCTGGCGCGCTCGTACAGGTTCCGTAGGGTGAGCGGGTAGTCCATCATGGCGGACCTCCTCGACGAGCGCCCTCCGCGGTTCACCAGATGCTACGAGTCCCGGCCGCCTCGCGGAAGAGTCACAGCTGGGCTACTGCAGCGTCGAGGACCGGTAGCTGAGCGGGTCCGGCCCCACGGCGGGTCCGGCCCCGCCCTGACCCTCCCGCTCGCCCGGCCGGAGCACGGCGGAGGCGCGGGCGAGGGCGTGCTGGACCAGCTCGATCAACGTCGCCTTGGCCGAATCACGCACCCTGGCATCACAAAACACGATCGGCGTGCCCGGCCCCACCACCAACGCCTCCCGCACATCCTCCACCGAGTG
>WNGA01000665.1_pt1 | contig 56691 bp, 50 predicted proteins | sample 5400061 | NCBI WGS metagenome assembly WNGA01 (sample SAMN13153366, study PRJNA577476) | soil metagenome | isolation source: 100 cm soil or saprolite under grassland replicate 2 | place: USA:California | collected 2016-06-15
GTCTCCCGAGCGGCGCGCTCGGCCTCAGGGAAATCACCTTCCCGATAGCCCAGCCCCTGGAAGCACTCCTGGAGGTGAAATGGGACCGGGTAGTAGACCTCGGTCCCCACTCCCTGCTCGGTCAGGAACTCCCGCAGGGCGTCGCGCCGGGGCACGCGGATCACGAATTGGTTGTAGACATGGGTGACCAGCCCCGGCTCCTGCCGGGCGACCTCGGGCAGCACCACCGCACCCGACGAGACGAGGCCGCTCTGCTCGAACAGCTCCCGGTAGCGCGCGGCGCACTCGCGCCGGGCTGCCGTCCACTTCTCGAGATGCTTGAGCTTCACATGGAGGACGGCCGCCTGGATGGCATCGAGCCGGAAGTTGCCGCCGACGACCTTGTGGTGGTACTGGGGCCGGGCCCCGTGGTTCCGGAGCAGCCGCAGGTGATCGGCCACCCCATCGTCGTTGGTGACGATCATACCCGCGTCCCCGATCGCGCCAAGATTCTTGGACGGGTAGAACGAGAAGCAGCCCATGAGGCCCATGGTGCCGGCCGCGCGCCCCGGCGCATAGGCGCAGCCGATAGCCTGCGCGGCGTCCTCGACGACGGGAACGTCAACGTGGCGGGCGAAGTCGAGGATCGGCGCCATATCCGCGCACTGGCCGAACAGGTGCACGGGTACGATGGCCCTCACCTGCTGCTGGGCCGTCCGGTCGAGAGTCGCCCAGGCCTTCTCGAGGCTCTCCGGGCTGATGTTGTAGGCAACGGGATCGATGTCCACCAGGACGGGGACCGCATCGAGCCGGGCGATCACGCCCGCCGTGGCGAAGAACGAGTAGGTGGTCGTCATGACCCGATCCCCGGAGCCGACGCCGAGCGCCATCAGGGCCGCCAGCAGCGCATCCGTGCCGGAAGAGACACCGATTGCGTGCTCGGCGCCCACGTAGCGAGCGATGGCCCGCTCGAGCTCGTCAACCTCGGGGCCCATGATGAACCGCTGGCTCTCGAGCACGCGGTCGACGGCCTGCCGTACCTCGGTTCGGATCGTCGCGTACTGGGCCTTGAGATCGAGCAGCGGCACTCGCATCACGCCGTCACACCCTCCGAGACCGGTTCGACGCGCTCGTCCTCACGCGCACCGCTTCATGTCGAGGAATATACCACGCGGATGATTCGCGAAAGGCGATGCGGTCGGCCGCGGAGACCGCGCGACGTTCGAGCGCGGCAAGCCGCGGGACTCGGGCTCTAGCCTGCCTCTGCTCCATCGAGCCTGCCCGCCTGTGCCGTGTCGAGGAGGCGGGACATCTGCGCGGCCGTTTGCGCCCAGTCGAAACGCTTGGCCTGGAGGAGGCCACGGCCACGAAGTTCCTCGCGAAGACCGCGATCCGTGACCACCCGATGGAGAGCGTCCGCCAGTGCGATCGCGTCGTGGGCATCCACCAGGATCGCGGCGTCGCCTGCCACCTCCGGGATCGAGGCCACCCTGGTCGTGACGACCGGCGTGCCACAGGCCATCGCCTCCAGCACGGGGAGCCCGAAGCCTTCTCCCAGCGACGGCAGAACAAGACATGCCGCCCCCGTGTAGAGGTCGCGCATTGTCTTCTCGGTCGTGTAGCCACGGATACTCACCGCCTCATCAAGGCCCAGCGTCTCCACGCGCGCGCGGACGGCTCGCGCGTACGCCGGCCGGCCTTCCCCCCGAATGACCAGCCTCACGGGTCGCCGGCGGCGGAGAATCGCCACCGCGTCCAGAAGACGCAAGACATTCTTGTGGGGCAGGAGGTTCCCGACGTACAGGACATATTCTTCCCCCTTGTTCGAGCGGGAGTGGGAAGACAGCCCGTCCGACTGATAGTAGACGTCCGGATTGTAGCCGGGGTACACGACCCGTACCTGTCCGGACGGCAGCCCGTATCGGTCGATGACGGCGCGCCGAGTGTACTCGGAGTCGGTGACAACGACCTTCGATGAGCGGAGGATGCGTGGCACGAAGTAGCGAAAGTAATACTGCTGGCGAGGATACTCTGGTGGGAAGGCAAGGGGCAGCAGATCGTGAACGACGGTGACCTGTGGAATGGTCGAGCTGAGGATCCCCTCGGGCACCGTGTTGAGAAGGAGTCGGAGACGAGACCTTCTTGCCCTGACGCGCAGAAGGCTTTGCAACCAGAGAAGGCGAACCAGATGACCGCCCGCACCCCGGCCGGGGCTCCCGGCGGCGGGAGCGGGTAGCACGGATGCCCGGAGACCGGGGAAGGCCTCGGGAGCAGAACTGTAGACGCAGAAGTCCCGGCGGAGTCGATCCAGCTCCTGTATGAGCCTGATCGAGTAGATGCCGAGGCCCGTCGGGTTCTCGCCGACGATCGAGGCGTTGATGCCGATCACCACCGCCTCTGTATCGCGCGCTTCGGCCCCCGGGTGCAGGGCAAAGTCGGTGGCCTAGCGGTGCACGCCGCGCGGCGGCAGCCTGCTTGGCTGCCTCTCAAAGCAGCGGAAGGAGGGGGAAGAACGCGCCGAAACTCCGTGGTCTTCCGGGGCGGAGCGAGCGAATGCGGTCAGGCTATCCCGTTCGATGTGGAAGCGCATCGACAAGCAGGATAGCACGGGCTGTTTCGGGCCCATCCACGGATTCGAGCCGCTGTCGTCTGGGAACCCGGCTTCGGCGCGGACCGGCCGCCCGAAGTCACGCGCCTGGCCCTCAGAGCCCGCTCTCAACGGGCCTTCGAGCCGATCCGCCGGTACAACTCCGCCGTGCTGCACACCATGAGCTCGATGCTGAACCGCGAGCGGGCGCACTGCCGGCCGGCTTCGGCAAGGGTCGCACGCCGGCCGGGATCGGCCCAGAGCGCGGCGATGGCTAGAGACATGGCGCCGGGATCCTCCGGGCGGACCAGAAGACCGCTCTGCCCGCTCACGATGACGTCGCGGTGCCCGGGGACGTCGGTGGCCACCACGGGAAGACCTGCCCCCATGGCCTCCACCAAGGCCAGCGGCAGCCCTTCCTTGAGAGAGGCCGAGAGGTAGAGATCGAGGGCTGGGTAGATGCGGGCCGGGTCTTCCAGGAAGCCGGTAAAGATGACCCGTTCCTTGAGCCCCATGCGGTGTGACAGGCGGCGGATGCGGTCTTCCTCGCCGCCCCCGCCCACGAGCACGAGAGCCACCCGGGGGATCCGCTCCTGCAGATCCCGATGGGCCGCCAGCAATACCTCCAGCCGCTTGACCGGGTCGAAGCGGCTCACGCATCCCAGCACGAAGTGATCGGGCCCGAGCCCGAGACTCTCCCGGTGGATCGCCGATCGGCACAGCAAGCGGTCCATCTCCTCGAAGTCCACCCCGTTGACGATCATCACGCTCTGCTCGGAGCGGAAGAGATGGAGGCCCAGCCCCTCCGCCTCCTGGGAGGCGGACACGTTGATGATGGCACGGCTGAAGCGCGAGAGCCGCCGCTCGAGCGCCAGGTAGAGCCGCTGGGCGATGGCCGGGTAGCTCCTGTAGTGGATGCCGTGGAACGTGTGGACGGCCGGGACGCCCAGCCAGCGGGCGGCCAGCCGGCCGTAGAGCCCCGGCCCCTTGCCGTGTGTGTGCACCAGATCGATGCTGAAGCCGCGGATCAGCCGCACGGTCGCGAACAGCTGCCCGACACCCACGTATCCGAGCGGGATCTCGATCACGGGGATCCCCAGGCCCTGGAACCGTTCGAAGAAGAGACCGTCGCGCGGCGCGCCAACCACGAACTCGAACCCGCTCTTCGGCAGGTGACGGACCAGGTCATAGACGTGCTTGGGTCCACCCCCGGGGCTGGTGCTGACCAGGAGCTGCAGGATCCGGATTGGGCGACTCATCATCCGGAGAACGCAGATCGGAGGGCGCGGGGGAGCCCCTCCTCCAAGGGCGTGTTGGCGACGAACTCGAGTTGGCCGGCGGCGAGCATGGTGCCGAGCTCCACGCGAGGCCGGATATGCTCCCGCCGCGCGAAGTTGTCCGTGCTCGCCCGGCAAGCCATGGTGAAGACCGCGTAGCCCTCTTCGAGCGGGAATTCGGCGAGGTGCAACCCGCCCTGCCGGTGATCCCCGTGATGAGCGCGCGTCGGCCGGTGGGCTTCCGTCTCCCGCCGTTTCTCTCCAGCGGACAAGTTCGCCGGAGAACCCGCGAAGAACAGCGTCAGACTACCCCAATGCCGACGTGTCTCGCAAGGATGGGCCCGCGGATCCGCGGAATCCCCGTTGCGTAAACCGACGGTGAAAAGTCCTTATTGTCAAATTGTTTTTTCCCACGGCCATTGTCCGCTCGCGAATCCTTGACACGCGCGCCGGCCGGTGCTAGAAGTGCGTGGCGCTCGCCTCGACCGCCACCTCGCACGGGTCCGTGCACTCATCACTCCGGGGGCTGATTGCCAGAGACAAGAGGGACCGCGATCGGCACCGACTCTCCCGGCCTGGTCCTCACCCGTCCCGCCCTCTTGGGGGCCTTGCTGCTCCTCTTCTCGGCGGTCTCTGATGCGACCGCGCAGTCCGAAGAGGCCTCGGTCTTCATCGCGAGGGCCCAGATCGCCTACGAAGAGCAGCGCTACGAGGACGCTCTGGCCGCGCTCGGCGAGGCCCTTCGGCTCGACCCCGAGAACGTCGACGCGCTCTACTACACCGGTCTCGTGAACATCGCGCTCCGGCGGTTCGACGAGGCGCTACCGCAAGAAGGATTACCAGGGCGCGCTCCGGGCATTCCGCGGCGGCGCCAGCACCAACCCCGATATCCTGCAGCTCACGCGCTTCTACAGCGGCCTGGCGCTCGCCATGGTGGGGCTTCAGGAGCAGGCCGCCACCGAGATCGACCAGGCGCTCAAGCTGCAGCCCGCCTCGCCGCTCACGGGCCCCGCCGAGCGGCTCTTGGGCGTCGTCGCGGCGGCCCGGGAAAGGGAGCGGCGGCTGAGGGCCGAGGTGCGGGTCGGCGCCTTCTTCGACGACAACGTCCCCGTGAGCCCGGCGCCGAGCAGCGGGGACCCCCTCGTCGTGGCTCTGCGCCAGCGCAGGCAGAGCAGCCCCGGCGAGCTTGCAGCTCTCCGGCTCGACTACTCGTTCCTCAGGAGGGAGGGCTGGGACGCCACCGCCACGGTCTCGTTCTACACCACCTACAACAACGACTTGCCGGACTTCAACATCCTCGACTACCTGGGAGGCCTCGGGACGAGCTACCGGGGGATCGCGAGCGGCTTCCCCTATCAGGTCAGCCTTCAGTACACCTACGACTACCTGACCCTCGGCGGCGACGAGTTCGTCCAGCGCCACACGGTCGTGCCGGGCGCGGTCGTGGCAATGAACCCATGGAACCTCGAGGCGCTCCAGTTCCGTTTCCAGGACAAGCGATTCGCCCAGGACACGACCGCTCCCTCAGACGAGAAAAGGTCGGGGCGCAACTACCTGGTCGGGCTGACCCACGTCTTCCACTTCGAGGGCGACAAGCATCTCGTCAAGATCGGCTATCAGTTCGACTCCGACGATACCAGAGGGAGGAACTACGCCTACCTCGGGAATCGCGTCCTGGCCGGCGCCCAGTACACGCTTCCGTGGCTCGGCATCCGCGCAACCTATGACTTCGACGTCCACCTCCGCAACTACCAGCACGTGAACAGCCTGCTGCCCGTCCTGGCTCCGAACAGCGTGAGGCGGTTCGACACCGAGTACACCCACGTGGTCGGGCTCGCGGTGCCGCTGCCGTACGACCTGACGTTGACCCTCACTTACCAGGCGAGCATGGCGCGCTCCAACATCGACGCCTTCACCTACAACCGGAACGTGGTCTCCGTGATCCTGGGCTGGACCCACTGACTGAGTAGGAGCGTATCGGAGAAAAAGCTCGTGCGAGGTGATCCAGGCTCGAGTGCCGGCTTTGCCGGCGCAACGATTCCTGGGGGGAGGCTTCGGAAGGGGGGCGACGCCCCCCTCCGAGTTTCCTACCGGCCGATCCTCACCGTCCCGCCGCCCTGGATGGCGATGAGGCTGCCGGTGACGCCCGCCGACGCCGTCGCCCCGTTCGGCAGCGCCGTCCCGTTGATCTTGATGGTCCCGAGGGAATTGAGGCCCACCAGCGGCGTCTGATTCGTGACGGTGAAGCCGTTCGTCCCGCCCTGGCTGCTGAACACCGGCACCCCGCTGAGGAATCCCGTGGGCGCGAGGGTATTCTGCACGTTGATCCCGTTGCCGCCCGTGCCGCCGAAGCTCACCAGGGCGCCGCTGATGCCCACGGAGGATCCGCCCGAGACGTTCAGCAGCGGTCCCGAGAGGATGTTCAGGGTCGCGCCATTGCTCAGGCTCACGAAGTTTCCGACCACGGTCAGATTGCTTTGACCGGTCACCTTGGCCAGAGCTCCGCTGGACACGGTGAGCGTGTTGGCATCCAGCCGGACCAGATCGCTGCCCAAGATCGAGACGTTCGCCCGGCCGCTCAGGCTGATGGCGTCCACGCTGGTGGTCAACGTGCCTGATGGATTCAGGCTGAGGAGCGGCGCCGTCGCCTCGAGGAGCGCCGTGTCGGGCGTGCCCGCCGGGCCCGGGGCCGCCGTCGTCCCCGTGAGGCTGATGGACCCCGTGGAGCCGGTGGGGGCCGTGGTTTCCAGTGTCGAAGAGATGGTCTCGGCCTCGGCTGTCGCAGCCGTGGCGTTCACCCCGATGCTGGAGGTTGATGGGGGAGGCGTCGTCAATACCACGAGCGACCCGAGGGTCGTGCTCGGCGCCTGCAGGACCTGGACCGGGGTCGCCGAGGCGAGGCCCGGATCTACAGGGGCAGGAGGAAACGACAGAGAAGGCGCGGACGTGGATGGCGTCGCGGGTCCGGAGGGCGGCGGCGCAATCAGCGTCGCCAGCTGGGCAGCCTCTGCCATCTTGTCCGTGCTGATCTCGCTCGCGAGGGGAGAGCTGGCGGACTGCTCCGCGGGTTTGGGAGCCACGGTGGCCAGCGTCGCATCCCGCGCCTGGGCGGGACTGAGGTTCTGCACCGGCCCCACCACGGCCGCCGCCGCGAGGCCGGACACGTCGACGGCCTGGTTGGCGTTGAGCGCGACCGCGACGCCGGGACGCCCGACCGGCGACACCGTGATCGGCAGCGTCACGTGAAGAGCCGTGAAGGTGGTCTGGGGCACACCCCCGACGAGCCTCACTTCCGCCACGAGCAGGCTCCCGCGGATTCCGGCGACGGCATTGGGAGTGCGAATCTCGATCACCTCGCCCGGCCTCATCAGGCTCCTCGCGACGCCGAGCGCAAGCTTCCCGCTCGTGAGCTCCACCGCTGCCCGCCCCGGCTCCTCGGTGAGCGTGAAGACGGAGAGTTCCCGGATCGTGACGAGCGCCTTGCCTCCGAGCAGGGCCCGGACGATGGCGTTGGCCTTGGTCTCGATACGATCCCGCACGAACAGATCGTCCTTGAACTTGAGCGGGATCGGCTGAGGCACCACGGGGCGCGCCAGGGTGGCCTGCCCCTGCACCGCCGTGACGACCCCGGCCTTGGACGCCTGGGCCAGAACCGGCGCGGCCCCGAGCGCGCTGAGGATGACCAGCGCGAGGCTAGTGACCACGCGCCGAGGGTGACGAACTCTCATGAGACACTCCTTCCTGCCAATGGACCCTACGTGATGCCCGTCCTCGCGCAAGAGGTAGGCGCCAGGTAACCCGAGTCACGCGGTCTTGTCAGGTGCCGGCTCGGCCGGCGGTGGGATGAGCCTCCGGCGAGCCGACCTCCGCGTGGCCGATCGCGGGGCCCGAACCGTCAGCCGGCCTCTCCTCTGCCGGCCCCAGCACCGCATAGATCTTCACCGGGATCTCCTTGCCTCTCACGTTCACCTCCCCCAGGTAGCGGGTGGCGAAGAGGTCCTTGACCTCCGAGTAGGTGGCCTCGCTCATTATGATGGAGACACCGAACTCCTTCGTCAACCCCTCCAGGCGCGAGCCGAGGTTGATGGTGTCCCCGATGGCGGTGTACTCGAGGCGCTGCTCCGAGCCGATGGTGCCTACCACCGCGTCGCCCGTGTGGATTCCCACGCCGCACCGAAGCCTGCCGCCATATCTGGCGGCGAGACGGTCCGCGAGGGACTCGAGGCGCTCCTGGAACTCGAGCGCCGTCCGCACGGCCCGGGCGGCATGGTCCGCCGACTCGAAGGGGACATTGTAGAGCGCCATGACCGCGTCGCCGATGTACTTGTCCACCGTGCCCCCGTGCTTGAACACGGCCTCGGTCATCACGGTCAGGTACTCCCGGAGCAACGCGGCCACCTCTTCCGGGGGAATCCTCTCGGACACGGACGTGAAGTCGCGGATGTCGGAGAAGAGCACCGTCAGGCGCCGCCGCACGGCTTTCAGGTTCACGTCGTCCCTCTGACGAACGATGGTCTCGACCACGTCCGGCGAGAAGAAACGCGAGAGGCGCCGCTTCTCCCGCCGCTCGCGGACGAAGTTCCGGAGAACCGTGCTCCCATAGGCGGTCCCGAGCGCCAGCGGGACGGGCAGCGCCATTACCCACCACCCCCAGAGAAAGGCCGCGTGAGTCGCGGCCAGGTACGCGAGGGTGGCGCCGCCCACCAGACCAAAGGCCATGAGGGGACGAACCGTCGAGGCGACGCACACCGCCCCCGCGCCGCCCAGCACGGCAAGAATCGCCGCTGCCGCCGGCGGCGCGCGCCGGATGGGAATGCCTTGGAACAGCGTCTCGAGCGCGTTGGCGTGGATCTCCACCCCCGACATGTCGCCGCGAGGCGCGAACGGCGTCGGGAACACGTCGTGGAGCACGAACGAGGTGGCCCCGATGAGCACGATCTTGCCGGCGAAGACCTCGGACGGCACCTGTCCCGCGAGCACTTGATGGTAGGGCACCATCCGGAAGGTGCCTGGGGCGCCCCTGAAGTTGATGGTTACGCCCTGCTCCAGCAGGAGGGGGCGGGCAACCGCTCGGCGCGCCGTGACGACACGGTAGAGATGGAGGTCGAATCCCGGGAGGTCGCGCCCTTGGAAGGAACGCGCGAAGGCGACCCGGCGCACGAAGGCGTCGGAGTCCGTCTCGAAGTTGACGTACCCGAAGCCGCGCGCCCCATCCCGGATCGGGCGGATTGGCGGGTTCAAGTCCTCCTTCACGAAACGCTCCTCGGTCACGGTGGTCAGGGCCGCGCCGAGCACCACGTTTCCGGCACGCGCCACCGCCTCGGCCAGCGCCTGGTCGTCCGCGGGTCCGTGGGGCGACGGCTCGGCGAACACGATGTCCACGCCGATGACGGCGGGCTCCGCCTTCCTCAAGATGTCGATGAGCGCGGCGTGAAGCGCCCGGGGCCATGGCCAGGTCAGATTCAGCTCGTCGAAGGAGTCCTCGTCGATGGTGACGATTACGATGGGCGCGACTGGAGGCACCGGACCACGAAGGCGGAAGTGGGCGTTGACCACCTTGAGCTCGGCACCCTCGAACAGGCCCAGCGGGTCCAGCGCGGCGCCACACACCATCGCGAGACCGACGAGGCTCCCCGCGAGGAACGGACGCCAGACCGATCGGTTGCGGGGCTTCACCGTCACGACGGGGCTCGCTCGGCCAGGAGCGACCGCCTCAGCCATCCCCGGAGCGGCGCCGGCAACAAGAGTCCTCCCAGCGGCTTCAGCAGGAACACCGCGCACCACCAGGGATAGGCCCCGCTCCGCACCGCGCGCCAGCGCACCCGGGCCTCGGTGTAGAGCCGCTCGGCGTCTCGCGTCGCCGACATGCGGCCGGGCACGAGGCGACGCACGATCAGCAGAGCCCGGAGGTTCGCCATGCGCGTGAGGCAGCTCATCCGCATCCAGAGGTCGTAGTCCTGGGCCACGGATAGCGTCTCGTCGTAGCCGCCGACCCGCTCCAGCAGCCTCCGCCGCATCATGACGGAGGAGTGCACAAAGGGGTTCCACCGGATGAGCGCGCGCCGGATGGCGGTGTCCTCCGCCGGTGGGCTCACGAGCCCGAGATCGCGGCCGTCCGGGCTCACCTCCCGGGCGCCGGTGCCGAGCAGCCCGACGTCGGGGTGCGAGTCGAGGAAGGCTCGCTGCAGCGCCAGCCGCTCCGGCAAGGCCAGGTCGTCGGCGTCGAGCCGGGCGAGGAGCGGCGCTCGAGCCAGCGAGAGCGCCCGGTTGAGCGAGCGCGTGAGCCCGGCGGGCTGCTGGCGCTCCACTCGAAGCCGGGGATCGCGGAATGACGCGAGGAGCGCGGGTGTGGCATCAGTGGAGCCGTCGTCGATCACGATCAGCTCCAGGTCGGCAGCAGTCTGAGCGAGCACGCTCTCCACGGCCTCGCGCACCCAGGGGGCGCCGTCGCGCACGCCCATCAGGACCGACACGGCCGGAGTCGTCGTGCGGATCATCGTTTGCGGAACAGAAGGTTGAGATACGGCAGGCAGAGGGAGGGCGGTTGCCCCACCCCCCGCAGCGCCGCACAGGCCACCGTGAAGAGCGGCAGCAGTGCGCGTCGGCGGCGGGAGCGCGCGGTGCCCCGGAAAAAGCGCCAGCCATACCCTGTCGCCTCCGTCACGTCCTCGAGACCCGCCCAACCCGATGAGGGCAGGCACTCGCCAAGCGACGCGTTGCGCCAGCCCGTCCCGTCGGCGTTGAACTCGTCATAGGAGACGTCGCGGAACCTGGCCGGGCGCCCGAGGCGCGCGTAGCCGTAGGCGAGCCGCGGCGGCAGCCACTGGACGAGGGGCAGCCCGACCGAGTGCGTCTCCAGCGGGAAGGCTCGGTTCGGCGTGTCCAGGATCGCGATGTGCCCCCCGGGCGCTAGCACGCGGTAGTATTGGTCCACCTGTGCCCGCCGGGTCCGCGCCGGCAGGTGCTCCACCACCCCGATCGCCAGCACGAGGTCGAAGCGCGCGTCCGCGTAGGGCAGGCGGCAGGTCTCCTCGTTGGTGAAGGCGGCAACCTCCCGCACGGCCTTGAGCCCCATCTCCTCGACCTTGGCGCGCGTGATGGCGACGAAGGCCGGGTCGGTGTCAAAGGTGTAGAGCTCCGCAACCTCGGGCGCCTCGGCCAGGCACTCCGTGATATGACCGAACGAGCAGCCCACCTCGAGCACCGACAGCCCGCCCGCTCCGAGCCCGCGGAGATACCGGAAGAGCGGTGAGAGGAAGTGCCGTCCCCGCGTCTGCTTGAATGGGAAATACAGCGCGGCCCGCCGCGGGCCCTTCCGCTCGATCAGCATGCGCACCACTCGATCGCTGTAGGCCGTGGAGTGCTCGCGGCCATCCACCGTGAGCACACGGCGATCGCCCAAGTCCACGAGGCGGTAGTCGACGTCACTCATGGGCGGTCAGTATAACAATGGGTCGGGGTTTCACACGAGCCCGTGAGTTTCGGGTACTGGACTACTCTCGCCATCCCCCCTGGCGCGACCGGCTGTAGGCGGGCAGTTGCCCGCCGATGTCCTCTCAGACGCGTGCTCCTCGCCCGTACTCGGCCCGGCTTCAGTCTCTATCATCTTAGGCCGGAATATGCGCGAACAGACGCCCACCCTTTCGAGTTCTCCGAGGGAGAGGGGTCGTGTTCGTGAATAGAGCGAGCTAGCGCCGCTCGTCGACGATGTCGGTGGCGACCACCCCGGGATCGCTTCGCGCCACCGTTCCCGTAACTCCCGCCGCCCCGCTGGCGATGAGCACGAGCGGCGGGGCCGATTCGCCCCGCTGATTCACGGATGAGAATGCGTCAGACCGGCCCGGGCCGCGCCGGCAGTCTGGACATCGGGCGCCCTGGACATCCGCAGCGGGTGACGTTGGCGGAGGTCGCACCCGATGTCGATCACGACCGATCATTGTGCGATCCGATCCGTCTTCTGAGGACCCGGGGCTCAAGGGACCCGGGCTCCCCGGCCCGTGACCAGATGGACGATCAGGATCACGATGCCGATCAAGAAGAGGATCCACGAGATCTGCGATGCGACGGCCGCGATGCCGAAAAGGCCGAGAGCGCCGGCGAGCAGCCCGACAACCAGAAAGACCAATGCGTAGTACAGCATAGGATGTGTCCTCCTCGCTTGGAGCCAACCGCAACTCCCGTGCCAGACTTCGCCCGTATTGGCTATGCGCGATAAGGGAGTCGGACCACGGCCTCGTCGACTACTAACCCGCCTGGCCCATCTTCTTCGACTTCATCTCCTCCATCTGGGCCCCTGCTCGCCCAAGCCGGGCCTCATCCCAGACCTTACTGACCCGCGGGAAGATGTCTTGCTCCTCCTCACGAATGTGCGTTTCGAGGCTGACCTGAACCTCCTTGACCTTGCTCAACCAGCGACTGTCCTCGGACTGAAGCTCACTGATCTCCTTGATCAAGCCTTCGACCTCGTGGACCTCGTCCTGATGTTGCCGTCTCCACCCAGCGAGCTTCGAAGCTTCGCGTGATAGCGGCTCGTACAGGCAGGCGTTCTCGATCTGCTCGTGGGCCTTGAGTTCGGGTTCGAGCTCGTTCCAGAGCCGGCCTCGCCCCTGCGGTGGCGCCTGGAAGATTTGGCCAAACGCGGCTTGCGCTTTCTGGTGTTCTTGTTTCAGAAATTGAATCGCATCCATTTCCTGGCCTCCTTGTGGTGCAGAAATTTGTCAGCGTCCTTCTGTCCGAGGGCAAGTCGCGTGCCAGGACATAAGCATATGAATTGCCAGGACTCTCTAACGACGTGTAATAGCCGAGAGGTAGGAACTACCAGGAATATTTTCCCATCCGAACCGGATCTGCTTGGTTCCATCCCAGTGCGGGCTTCGCCACGCCCTCCTCCCCGGGCGGCCACGCCCCCCTCCCGTTGGCGGTGGAGCGCCCGAGGTCGCCGCGCTCGCCACCCCACTGGGGGGTGGCAAGGTCGCCACGCCCTTGACCCCCCCGCCCGGTCCGCACTAAGATGGCTCCACTCGCAAACCAGGCGATCCGCATGGACCCTCCTATCCCCGGCAACCCTCGGCTCACAGAGGTGGTAACCATGGACGAACACACGTTGCCCGAGATGTTCGACCGGGTCCGGGCCGGCGCGATCAGCCGCCGTCAGTTCACGCGGATGATGGTGGGTGCCGGCCTGACCGCGCCGATGGTCGCCCAGGTCTTGGCGTCGGCCGGGCTCGCGCAGGCGCAGCCGAAGACGACCTTCACCCGGACCCGGCGGGGAGGCGGTGGCCTGCTGAAGGTCCTGTGGTGGCAGGCGCCGACGCTCCTGAACCCGCACTTCGCGAACGGCACGAAGGACCAGGACGGCTCACGTGTCTTCTACGAACCCCTGGCGTCGTTCGATCCGGAGGGCAACCTGGTCCCGAACCTGGCCCTCGAGATCCCGAGCCTCGAAAATGGTGGGGTCTCCAAGGACGGCCTCTCGGTCACCTGGAAGCTCAAGAAGGGCGTCCAGTGGCACGACGGCAAGCCGTTCACGGCGGACGACCTCGTCTTCAACTGGGAGTTCGCGGTTGACCCGGCGACGGCGGCGTGGACGATCGGCTTCTACCGGGACATCGCCCGGATCGACAAGATGGACAGCCACACGGTGAAGATCGTCTTCAAGAACCCGACGCCGTTCTGGCCCATCGCCTTCTGCGGGCCGGGCGGCCAGATCATCCCAAAGCACCTCTTCGAGCCGTTCAGGGGCGCCAAGTCCCGCGAGGCGCCGACAAACCTCAAGCCTGTCGGCACCGGGCCGTACCGGTTCGTCGAGTTCAAGCCCGGCGACGTGATCCGCGCCGAGCTGAACCCCCAGTACCACGTCCCGAACTGGCCGTTTTTCGACCAGTTCGAGCTGAAGGGTGGCGGCGACGCGGTGTCCGCCGCCCGCGCCGTCATCCAGACCGGCGAGTATGACTTCGCCTGGAACGTGCAGGTCGAGGACGACATCCTCCGCCGCATGGAGCAGGGCGGCAGGGGGAAGGTCGACATCGCGGTCGCCGGCAACATCGAGCACATCCAGTGCAATCAGACCGACCCCTGGAAGGAGGTGGACGGGGAGCGCTCGAGCGTCAAGGCGCCCCACCCCTTCCTCACCGATCCGGCGGTGCGGAGCGCCCTGAATGTCCTGGTCGACCGCGCCGCCATCCAGGAGCAGATCTACGGGCGGCAGGGTCAGGCGACAGCCAACTTCTTGAACGCGCCGGCCCGCTTCCACTCGAAGAGCACCCGGTGGGAGTTCAACACCGAGAAGGCGAGCCAGGTCCTCGACGCGGCGGGGTGGAAGCGGGGCACCGACGGAATCCGTGCCAGGGATGGCAGGCGCCTCAAGATGGTGTGCCAGACGTCGATCAACGCCCCGCGCCAGAAGACCCAGGCCATCGTGAAGCAGGCCGCCGCCAAGGCGGGAATCGAGATCGAGCTCAAGTCGGTCGTCGCGTCGGTGTTCTTCTCGTCGGACCCCGCCAACCCGGACACGTACCCCCACTTCTACACCGACGTCCAGATGTACAACACGACGATGAACAACCCCGATCCTCAGCGGTTCATGGAGCAGTTCTGCTCCTGGGAGGTCGCGTCGAAGGAGAACAAGTGGGCCGGCCGGAACATCACCCGCTGGCGGAACGAGCAGTACGACCGGCTCTGGAAGGCCGCGGAGACCGAGATGGATCCCGTCAAGCGAGCGGCCCACTACATCCGGATGAACGACCTCCTGATCCAGAACGTAGTGGTGATCCCGGTGCTCTGGCGCAACGTCGTCGCCGCGGTCTCCGCCCGACTCAGGGGCACCGATATCAGCGGCTGGGACTCGAACCTCTACAACCATGCCTACTGGTACCGGGAGGCCTAGTGCCGTGGCCGATCTCCGTCGCATCCCGGGGCGTCCTGGAGCTGCACGGGTCTCGGCCACGGCCCGAGACGATTGCGCAATTGGACATCCGGATGCGGGGCGCGTGGACGGAGACATTCCTCCCACGGGTGATGCCTAGCCCGGGCGCCGAACCATTGGGGCTGACGGCGATGGATGAGCGCGAGCTTCGGGAGTGGATCGACCGGGTCAAGGACGGGACGATCAGCCGGCGGCAGTTCACGCAGATGATGGTCGGGCTCGGCCTCACCGCGCCGATGGCCGCCCAGATGCTGGCGTCGGCGGGGGTCGCGCAGGCCCAGCCGAAGCCCGCCTTCACCCCGACCCGGCGTGGGGGAGGCGGGGAGCTGAAGACGCTCTGGTGGCAGGCGGTCAGTATCCTCAACCCCCATCTCGCCGTCGGCGTGAAGGACAACGACGGCTCGCGGGTCTTCTACGAGCCCCTGGCGGCCTACGACCCGGACGGCAACTTGGTGCCGGTCCTCGCGGCGGAGGTGCCGACCCTCGACAACGGCGCGGTGGCCCGGGACGGCCTCTCGGTGACGTGGAAGCTCAAGCGGGGTGTCCAGTGGCACGACGGCAAGCCTTTCACCGCCGACGACGTGGTGTTCAACTGGGAGTTCGCGTCCGACCCGGCCACGGCGGCCACGACTGCGGGCAGGTACCGGGAGATCGCCCGGGTCGACAAGGTGGACAGCCACACGGTCAAGGTCGTCTTCAAGCGGCCGACGCCGTTCTGGGCCAACCCGTTCTGCGGCGGCTCGGGGTTGATGGTCCCGAAGCACGTCTTCGAGCCGTTCAAGGGGGCGAAGTCGAGGGAGGCGCCGGCGAACCTCAGGCCCGTCGGGACCGGCCCGTACCGGTACGTGGACTTCAAGCCGAACGACGTGGTCCGCGGCGAGCTGAACCCGAACTACCACGTCCCGAACCGGCCGTTCTTCGACCGGGTGGAGGTGAAGGGGGGCGGGGACGCGCCATCGGCGGCGCGCGCCGTCATCCAGACGGGGGAGTACGACTTCGCCTGGAACCTGCAGGTGGAGGACGACATCCTCAGACGTATGGAGCGGGGTGGGAAGGGCCGGGTCGACATCGCCGTCGCGGGCAACACCGAGCACATCACCGTGAACCAGAGCGACCCCTGGACGGAGGTGGACGGCGAGCGCTCGAGCGTCAAGACGAAGCACCCGCTGCTGAGCGACGCCCCGGTCCGGCAGGCGCTGATCTTGCTGGTCGATCGCGGCTCGATTCAGGAGCAGCTCTATGGCCGATTCGGCCAGGCGACGGCCAACTACCTGAACGCGCCTTCCCGGTTCCAGTCCAAGACCACGAAATGGGAGTTCAGCGCCGAGAAGGCCAACAAGATCCTGGACGACGCGGGCTGGAAGCGTGGCTCGGACGGCATCCGGGTCAAGGACGGGAAGCGGCTCCGGTTTCTCTTCCAGACGTCGATCAACGCGACGCGCCAGAAGCAGCAGGCGGTCATCAAGCAGGTGGCCGCGAAGGCCGGGATCGACATGGAGCTGAAGTCGGTGGTCGCCTCCGTGTTCTTCGCGTCCGACCCCGGGAACCCGGACACGATCGCCAAGTTCAACGCCGACCTCCAGATGTACGCCTGGCAATTCGACGTCGACCCCGAGCCATCCATGCGGGTGTTTGTGTCCTGGGAGGTGGCGGCCAAGGAGAACAACTGGGCCGGCCGAAACACGACGCGGTGGCGGAACGAGGAGTACGACCGGCTCTACCGGGCCGCGGGGGCCGAGATGGACCCGGTCAAGCGCGCCGCGCTGTTCGTCCGGATGAACGATCTCGTGGTCCAGAATGTCGTTGTGGTTCCCATCGTCTGGCGTAGCTGGATCTCGGGCGTGTCGAACAAGCTCAAGGGGACGGAGATCACCGGATGGGACTCGAGCTTCTGGCACCTGGCCTACTGGCACAGGGAACCTTGACCTGGACGAGCGCGAGCTGCGCGAGTGGATCAGCCGGGTCAGGGATGGGACGATCAGCCCAGGACGAGCGATCAGGGCTTGACGGCGACGGTGAGGATCATGTGGCCGAACAGCCTGAGCGAGACGGGACTGTAGAGGAGCCGCTTCAGCACCGCCCGCGCCAGCCGCCGCGGTCGCACCCGCTGCCCGCGATCGGCGCCATCGCCAGCGGCGCCGTCGGGATCACCCGCCCGACCGAGGCTCGCGGCGAGCCGCTTGAAGCGCTTTCTCCACATGCGCGCGGGATCATAGGGATGGAAGGATACCACCCTCAGGCCGTTGGCTTCCGGGTAGGCCCGCACCTCGCGTCGGCTGAAGGCGAACTGGTAGAACTCACCTCCGGCCGCGCGAATGCGACGGGCCTCGCGGACGAGCCGCGGCGTGAGGAGCCGCCGCGCGCCATTCCAGTACGGGACCGAGAGCAAGAGCCGGCCCCCCGGCGCCAGTACTCTCGCCGCCTCCGCCACGATGGCGCCGGGGCCCTCCTCGTCGTGCTCGGCCACCCCGAGCGAGATGTAGGCCGCGAGCACGCCGGTCTTGATGGCGAGCCGCCGAAGGTCCATGACGGCCAGCGGCGCCGACGGCGCCGCCGCCTTGCATCGACTGAGCGCATCCAGGCTCCAGTCGGCTCCGGTCACCGCGCGGCCGCGCTCCCGGAGCAGGATCACGTACTGGCCGAGTCCACAGCCGGCTTCCAGGATCCGTCCGGCGGGAGGGAGCGCCGCCTCGATGATGGGGGTCAGCGGCGACGCCGACGCGACGTGGACCAAGCGATGGACGTCCTCATCCGCCCAGTGCTCGGACCAGAACTCCTGGGTAGCCGCCCGCGAATAGTAGGCGAGCGGCATCCTAGCCCCTCGGAGATTCTCGGCGCCGAGCTTCTTCAGCCCGTAGGACACGCGGGCTCGGGCCAGGCAACGACGCACGACGCCTCATGACGCCGGTCCTGATCGGAGCAGCGCCCGCGGGATTCGGGCCTCGACCCCTCGCCACATCAACGCCGCCCAGCGGGCGTAGCCATAGTCCGATGGATGGTAGCCATCGGCGGAGAGCAGCTCCGGGTGCCCGGGGACCTCGCGCCGGCTCGCTTCGTAGAGGTCCACGGCCTCCACCCCATAGGCGTTGGCGTAGCGGATGAGCGCGTGGTTGAGGCGCAGGACCTTCTGGCCCACCGCGGCTTCGTTGTCCCGCCCCTTGAAGCGTGGCGTGACGGTCATATCGGGAATGAGATTGACCACCACCACCGCCCTCGTCCGATCGGTCACCGTCCGCAAGATCGTCTCGATATCGCGCTCGTACTGCTGCGCGGTCCTCTCCCGGGTGATGTCGTTGGGTCCGACCGAGAGCGTGACGAGATCCGGCCGGAGCGTGAGGGCGCGCGGGAGCTGCGCCTTGACGACGTCGGCGGCGGTGGCGCCGCCAACCCCGAGGTTGACGAAGCGGGCCGCAGGATATACCGACCGCAAGCGCTCACCCAGACGGCTCACGTAGTTGGCCGCCGGGCTGGTTGCGCCCACCCCATGAACGGTGCTGTCACCGAGGGCCACGTACAGCACGGGGTGGGTGGCGTCTTGCGGGAGCTCGCGCGCTGCCGGGCCCGACGTGACCGGATCAGTCGCGACGCCCCCGCAGCCGGCGAGGATTGCGGCGGCGGTCAGGAATGCGCGAGCCAAGTGCATACTACGCCGGGCCACAGTAAGCCACTCGCGCTGCCCGCCCCTCAGGACAGCGCCTCCAGCGGGGCCCTGGGCTCCACGCGATGCACGTCCTCGTCCGCCCAGTGCTCGGACCAGAACTCCTGGGTGGCCGCCCGGGAATAGTACGCAAGCGGAATGCCTAGCCCTTCATGCCCTGGCCACCCGCTTGAGGAGATCGATCTCCGCCTCGACGAGACGCGCGAGATCGTACTCGCGCACGACGACGTCTCGGCCGCGGCGGGCCAGCAGGGAGGCCAGCGCCTCGTCGGTCAGCACGCGCTCGAGCAAGGCCGCGAGCCGCGCGGGATCCCGAGGGTCGAAGAGCAGGCCGGTGTCTCCATCTCTGACGAGTGCGCGGTTCCCCGCACAGTCGGACGCCACGCAGGGCACCCCGGCCGCCATGGCCTCGATCAGGACCTTGGGATGGCCTTCCGTGAACGAGGGCAGCACGAAGGCATCCGCGCTCCTGAGCCACTCGGGGACGAGGCGGTGATCGACGACGCCGGGAAACTCCACCCGCACCCCCGCCGCGCGGGCTTCGGCTTCGAGCGCGCCGCGGCGCGGGCCCGCGCCGATCATGACCAGCTCGCTCTCTGCGCGGCCCCGGAGCGCCGCCACGGCCTGGACGAGGGTGGAGAGGTTCTTCTCCTCGGAGAGGCGGCCGATGAAGAGGACGCGGCCCCGGCCGGGCCCCCGGCGTTCCGCGGGGGCGAAGCGGGTGAGATCCACCCCGTTGGGGATCAGGTGGATGCGGTCGGCGGGCGCCATGGTCGCGACATGGGCGCGCAATTCCTCCGTGGTCACGATCACGGCGGCGGCCAGCCTGAGCCCCACGTGTTGCACGATGCGCTGGGCAAGGCGCGTCGCGCCGGGGCGCGAAAGGCGCACGTGCCAGAAGCCGTAGGTGGTCACGAAGGGCGTGCCCCAGCAGGCGCGCGCGATGAGGGCGGGGATCACACCCGTCACCTGAAACACGCGATGCACGGCGCAGCGGCTGAACTCCCGGCGGTGGCGAAGCGGCATCGCGAGCGCTCTCACGAGCCGGGCGCCGCGCGCGCGCGGAGCGAGAACGCGGACCGCCGCGCAAAGATCGCCGTCGTCGGTGAACTCGCCGAGCGCCTCCGGGAGATAGCTGAAATACCACAGCCGCTCGAACGCGCGGGCGTAGGGTCTCAGGTAGCCCTCGATCAGGCGGGAGGCCTGGCCGCTCTGGCGAAGCTCCCCGATCCCGCTCCCGAGGGCCGGCAAGAGCCCGAGCTCCATCAGCCGGTCCGCACCTCCTCGTAGATCTCGAGCAGGCGGTCCAGACTCCCTCCGTGGCCGGAAAGCGATTCCAGGTGACGTCGCCCCGCGACACCGAGCGCGCCCCGGCGCACGTCATCACTGAGGATCGAGAGCAGGGCCAGCGCCAGCCCCTCCGGGTCATTGCGCTCCACGAGCAGACCGGTCTTGCCGTCGAGGACCAGCTCCGGCGTCCCCCCCACCCGGGTCGCGATGACGGGACGTCCGGCCGCCATGGCCTCGAGGATCACCCGGCTCAGGGCGTCCGGAATCACCGAGGGCACCACGACCACGTCCGCCAGCGAGTAGAGCGCCTGCACCTCGCGGTGCGGTAGCGGACCGAGGCGGCGCAGGAACGGCTCGTCGGCCCGGAGCTCCCCTTCTCCGACGAACACGAAGCAGGCGTCGCGAACCGCGGGCGCCACGCGCCGCGCCGCCGCCGCCAGGTCCGCGGTGCCCTTGCCGGGAGAGAGCTTGCCCACGTAGAGGACGATGCGTCTCTCCTCGAGCCCGAGCCGCCCGCGCATCGCCTCGACTTCGGCCGGCGTGGGCGGGGCGCCGAGCGGCGGGATCGTGTGGACCACGCGGAGCCGGGCTACCCCGTCGAGCAGCCCGGAGCGACGGTAGACGTCGAGGATGCCCTGGCTCACCGCCACGACGCCGTCCATCCGGCGCAAGAAGCGCTGCTTCAGCCGCGCGTCGAGCCACCCGTAGAGGAAGGCCAGCTTGGCCCGGAGACGGCCCCGCCTGCCCTTGACGTAGAGATCGAAGTACTCCACCGAGCACTCCCGCCAGAGCTTGGCGACGCCGCAGTCGGCCGGCATCCGGTCCACGTGATGCAGGCACATGGGCGCCGCGTCGATGATGCCGCCGTCCCGGATGGTCGCGATCACGGGCACTCCGGTCAGCGAACGCGCCAGCGCTCCGGGGATCAGCATGTGCTTGTTCTGGACGTGCACGAGGTCGGCCTTCTCACGGCGAGCAAGGCGCGCCACGACGAGTCCGGCGTAGAGGTAGAAGACCGGGTTGGCGAGATAGCGGGCCGGGATCGTCGTCCGCCCGGGCGCGCGCTTCACGGGGAAGGGGAAGCGGTACACCATGAACCCGTCGCGCTCCTCCCGGCGCGGCGCCCCGTAATTGGGAGTGATCACGAGGACGCGGTGGCCCCGCGCGGCGAGCGCGCCCGCCAGCGCCTCGGTGCTCCACTCCGCCCCGCCCGGCGCATGGGGCGGGAAGTACTCCGTGATCAGACAGATCGTCACCGCTCTGCCGCCTTGACCGCCACGGCCTGGAATCCGGTGCTCTCGTCCGGGTAGCGCAGCGCCATCGCTCGCTTCCACGAGGCCAGCCGGCGGTACAAGCTCAGCGAAAGGCCGCCGAGCGCGTCGATGGCTCCGGCCCACCGGGTGTCGTAGACCACCGGCATCAGCTCCCCGCTCACTGCGAATCCTCCGGCGCAAAGCTCCGCGACGAACTCGGCGCGGCTGTACTCGACCTTGTGGTCGGGATCGGAGTAGTCGAACAGCTCGGCTTCACGGAGTCGGCGGCGCCATGAGGTGTCCCGGTTGGGGCCCGAGACCAGGAGGCGCCCGTCGTCCCTCAGGACACGGCGGATCTCGCGGAGGACGGCTATGCGCGGATCGAGATGCTCGATCACGTCCAGGAAGAGGGCCGCGTCGAAGTGACGGTCCGGGAACGGCAAGCCCCCCGTGATGTCCCAGGCAAAGAGGTAGACATTCCCGAGACCCAGCCTCGCCGCCTCGTGCCGGGCCACCCCGAGCTGGGCCGCGTCGTAGTCGCAGCCGAAGATCCGCGCGCAGCGCGTCGCGGCGCGCAGCGTGTGAGCGCCGTTGGCGCAGCCCACGTCCAGCACGAGGTCGCGTTGGCGCAGGTAATCCAGATACCAGCCGTGCCACGGGCTCTCCACCAGGTGCTTCGGGTGGATGAAGTGGGGACTCTTCCCGGTGTACTTCACGAGCCTCACGCCCACCGACTTCCCTCGCCGGTTGAGGACGTCGAGGAGCCTCACCAGGGATCGCGACAGAGCTCGGAGGGGGGCGTCGCCGCCCTTCCGAACCTCCCCCCAGGCTGCAGGGCGAGCCGCAGGACGTCGCGGGGCTGGGGGCCCGCCGTCCGAGGCGAGCAATCCGGAACTTGCGCGGGCACAGCCGGCGCTCGAACCTCGGTCATTCCGCACGAGTCTCTTCTCCGAGGCCCTGGCAGGCATGGCGTGCCTCCTGGATGGCGCCGAGCTCGCGCAGGGTGACGAGGCGCGCGCCGCCGCTCTGGTCGAGGAGCCGCCGGAGGTAGCGGAGGCCGCCTCTGACGAGGTCGCGGTCGTGGAACGCGCGCACCAGCGAGTCGTCGAGGAAGGTGACGCCCTCGGCCGCGCCCGCCGGCGCGCCGCCGAGCCGGGAGATGAAGCGCAGCCCGACCGAGGCCGCGGCCGCTACGGTCTTCGAAGAGAGGACATTGCCCGGCGGGACCAGGGTTTCGGGGGCGCTCCCGAACCACGAGCCGAGGATGCCCTGCGCCGCGCGGAGATGCTCACGATGGACTTCCTCTGGAAGCCAGTCGTAGAACTCGCGGTGGTAGGGGCGGTTGCCCGAGAAGAGACGCGGGCGAAACAGCCCGTCCTCCGTCACGCAGTGGGTATAGCCGTGGTTGGCGATCTCCAGGAGCCCGCGCTCGAGGCCGTCGCGAAGCGCGCGCGCCTGCTCGGGGAATTTGACGGGGAAGGGCACGATGCGGCCGTCGCGCTCCACCCAGCCTGCGGTCACCGCCACCGTGAGCTTGGCGCCGGCGTCCGCCAGCACGGCCAGGATCCCATCCCACTGCGCGGCGCTGAGCTCCGGGTAGGGCCCCCAGCGCTTGATCGGCGGCAGGTACTTGAGGAAGAGCAGGTTGCCCGGGAACGGCAGCGCGAGGGGACCGACGGGGATGCGCGTGACCCCGTATACCTCGTGCCGTTTCGAGGCCGCTCCGACGTCGTCGAGCCTCAGCGCCACCGGTTCGGTCACCGCCTACCTCCTCCATCCATCAGTAGTCGCTCTCGCTGAAGAACCGCTCGGCGGGGCGCATCACCGCCGGCTCAGCCCTCGTTTCCACTCGGCGAGCACCTCCTCGTAGATGTCCCACACCCGCCGGCTCGCGCGCTCCCAGCGGAAGTGCCGGTCGACGCGCTCGCGGTTGAACCGGCCGAAGCGACGTCTCAGTAGGGCGTCGCCCAGGAGCAGGAGAAGGCGCCGGGCCAGCTCCCCGGCGTCGCCGTGGCGGCACACGAAGCCTCCCTCACCGTGCACGACCAGCTCGGGCAGCGCGCCCCGATCCGAGACGACCACCGGCAGTCCGCACGACATGGCTTCGCCGACGGTGAAGCCGAATCCCTCCAGGGACGACGGCGAGACGAAGAGGTCGGCGGCATTGTAGTAGCCGACCTTCTCCGCCTCGGCGATGCGGCCCGCGAACACCACCCGGCCGCCCAGCCCGAGCGCCACCGCGCGGCGCCTGAGCGAGGACTCGAGCGGGCCGACGCCGGCGACGAGGAGCCGGGCGTCGGCGCGCGCGCGGGCGACCTCCCGCCACGCGTCGAGCAGGAGGGCGAGGTTCTTGCGCGGCTTCAGCCCTCCGAGGAACAGCGCCACTGGCCCACCCCCGAGCCCATGCCGCAGGCGCACGTCGTCACCCGCGCCGGGGGCGAAGCGCGCGTCGATTCCGTTGGGCACGACCTCGATGCGGTCGGGACTGACCCCGAGCGTCTGGACGAGCTGCCGCCGGGAGAACTCGCTCACGGTGATGACCCGCTCGGATCCCTCGATCACCCGGCGCTCGATCACCGGGTAGAGCCAGCTCGGATCGAGATGGTGATGATGCGACACGATCGGCACGTCCAGATGGTAGCGGCGCCGCGCGATCAGCGCGGCGGGCCCGATGTACCGGAGCGAGTGCACGCGGAGCACGTCAAAGCCCGTCTCCGCATAGAGCCGCCGAATGACCGGCGGCAACACGACCATCGCGACCGGCCAGCGAAGCCCCCGGCCGATCGGCAGACGATGGATGATCCAGTTCGGCACGCCTTCCGGGCAGCGCTTGTGACGCGCCAGCAGGATGTCCACCATCGCGCCCCGGGCGGCCAGATGCCGCAGCAGCTCGCGCTCGTATGTCTCCCCCCCCGAGGTGCTCTCGGGGTCTATTCCACAATGGGGCGAGCAGATCCTCATCGGATGGCCACCAGCTCGACCGAGGGGCGGACCCGAGACAATCGGTAGTAGAACCTCACCAGGGGCCAGAGCGGCCCGCCTACCGCCCGGTCCACGTCGCCCTCGAGGACACGGACCGTCCGCACCCCGGCGGAGACCAGGATGCGGGTGCACTCGCCGATCGTGGTGAGCGAGAGCGTCGCCAGAAACGCGGGCGGCCGGCCGCGCGCCGCCAGATAGGCGCGGCCGAGCCACTTCGGCAGCCCTGGGATCCAGAGCAGCTTGTAGTGGCTCTCGAAGCAGCTCCAGCGGCTCGGCGTGTGGAGATAGAGCGTCCCCTTCGGGCGCAGCACCCGAAGCGCCTCCCTGAGCGCCTTCTCCCCGTCAGCGACGTGCTCCAGCGTGGAATAGCAGTACACGACGTCGAAGCTCCCGCCGCGAAAGGGCAGCGATTCCGCGGCGGCGCAGGCGATCCGCTCGCGCGACACGCGAAGGCGCGCGATGGCCGCCGCCTCGGGATCCAGATCCACGCCCCAGGCGAGGGCGCCGGCCGCCTCGGCGGCCACGTTGAATCCGCCGGTGCCGCAGCCCAGGTTCAGGAGGCGAAGGCCGTGGACCGGGCGATCCAGCGCGCCCTCGAGCCGCGCCAGGCGTAGGGCTTCAAAGGCGACGTCGGCGAGCCGCACCCGGACGAGGTCGCGCCAGCCGGGAATGCCGAGCGCGTCCCGGTAGTAGCGCGTGTAGTACGCTCGGAGGCGATCCCGGAGGGGGTCGGCCGTGACGGTCGCCGTCTTATCTGACAGGCTTGACATAGTGACCCCGAACCACGTCCGGGCCGTTGACATGAAGCGGAGCGACCGCGCGAAGCTCGCGGTTCAGGTACTCGATGGTCGCCGCGCGCTGGGCCGCGCTCTCGAGGAGGTTCTCGTCGCCGCCGGGCTCGTCGACGAAGTTCACGAAGAGCGCGCCCCCGGGCTTGAGATGAGCCGCGAGGTGCCGGACCACCGCCAGGGGATTGATGACGTGCTCGAGAACCTCGAGGCACGCGATCACGTCGTAGTCGCGGCGGAGCGGCAGATCGGAGCCCAGTCCGGGCTCCCTCGCCTCCACACCCGGGAATCGGCGGAAGCGCCAGCGGGCGAAGTCGAGCATGGGCGAGGGCAGGTCGACGAGCGTGTAGCGCCAGCCGGGAAAGCGCGGACGGAGCCACGCCGTGATCGGCGCCACGCCGCACCCGTACTCGCAGAAGTCCCCTGCCTGCCCGGCCGGCCGCATTGCAGCCGCGACCACGTGGAAGCAATCGCCCCGGTGGTAGTACATCTGGCGCAGGACCCAGTAGTCCGTCTCGGCATAGAACGCGCGATACTCGGCCTCCGTCGTCCGCGGCTTCCGCGCCCAGAGCTTGGCGGCCTCCATGCGACCGATGGCGTAGCGGATCCAGAACTCCTGGCGGGTCAGGCCGCGGTAGTACTCCGACAGCTCCCTGAACCAGCCGCGGTTGAGCCCGATGCGATCGAGAACCTGTCGCCGCCGCCGGCAGAGGGAGTCGCGCCAGTGCATCACCCCTCCACCGCCCGTGCGAGCGCGTCGAGCAGGCGGCATGCTGCGCGGCCGTCGTCGAAGCCGAGGAAGCGCTCGACGTAGCGGCGGCGGGCCTCGGGCTCGAGCGGAAAGCCGGCCAGCCGCCATTCCCGGAGCCCGTCGAAGGCCGAGACCAGCGGACGCCAGTATGCGACCCCGGGGACATTGTAGAGGCCGCCGGCGTCGCCGTTGTGGACGAAGGCGAAGCCGAAGGACCCGGGACCCAGTTCCTCCGCTCGCGGCGCCAGGCAGAGGCTCGGCACGCCGCAGTAGGCCGCCTCCATCACGGCCGTGCTGTAAAAGTGGATGCAGAGCGACGCGACGCACAACAGCTCGAGGATCGTGGGCGGGTGATGGGACAGGTCATAGAACGTCCGGTCGGCCTGCCGCTCCGCGTACCACGGGAGCGGGTCCTTGTGCCGGGCCTTCATGACGAGCAGGGCGCCGTTGCGGTCGCAGAAGGCGCGCGCGGCCTCCACGAGACGACGGTCAGTCCAACCGTTGACAACATGCGGCCAGTACTCCCAGCGTCGCGCGAGGAGCGTCCGCACACCCTGCTCGATGCGGGTGGCGGGCGCATGGACGTGGCGCAGCCAGGGCGTGCGGATGTTGGACCGGAGCGGGAACGGCAGATAGAGCACGATGGGCCGCCCGCCCGGCAGACCGAGCCGCCGTCTCACCTCGTCCCGGTCGATCGCGTGGACGGCATCGAGCTCGGGAGCGCCGACGATGACGGCCTTGCGGCCGAGCTCGGGACCGATCCCCGAATCGGGAAAGCGCTCCTCGATCCGCCGACGCCAGTACTCGCTGTAGAGGCCGACGGCATCGGCGTCGAGGGTCCCCGGGGGAACGGGCTGGAACAGGATGTCGGCCGCGTACTGGAGCCAGAGCCATCGCGCCTTCGTCGCGGCCCGGAGCTCGGCATCGGGCGGATCGATGGAGACCACCGCGTCGGGGGAATCCAGTCGCCAGCGTTCCGCCAGCTCCGCCGGGCCCTGATAGCTGACCACGCGCGGCGAGCCCGAGCGGAAAGCGGGCGCCGCGTCCGGAAACTCGGAGGCCTTGCCGCCCCGTCTGGCGCCGCTCCAGTCGTGCCAGCAGTCCACCGCATGGCCGCGGCGGAGCGCCTCCTCGACCACCGGCCCGAGGAGCCGGTAGTAGTTCTTGCGCAGGATCAGGAAGGCGAGCTTCATTTCACTTGAGGGGGGGCTCCGCCGGCAGTTCGAGGGCGACGGCCAGGGCCCGGTTCAGGTTCTGGATCTTCTCGGGCGAAAGCGTGCTGACAAAGTGCGTCAGCCTGCTCTTGAACATCAGCGTGAGGAAGTCGCATCGAACCGCGGAGGTTCTCAGGAGGCCGTCGTCGGGCCCCAGCACCACCTCTGTGGTCAGGCCGAGAATCCGCGAGTAGACCGGCGCGCAAATGACGGTCGAGACGTCGTCGTTTTCGGCGACGAAGGACCGGGACACGACGACGTAGAATCCCGGCTTTCCGCCCCGTTCCGCAATGCGTTCGCGCGTTCGGTACACCTCACCGCGGGTCACGGTCGCGCCTGCTGGTCGACCAGCCGGCGAGCCTCTCGCGCGAGTTGCTGGCGATGCTTCCGGAAGATCTCCCGCTCGCGCTCTTCATCCGCGCGTCGCCGTTCCCGCTCCGCGAATTCTCTGAGTGCGGCGCGCACCAGGGCCGAGCGCGTCCGGCGGCGAGGCTCGCCGGCGCTCAGTGTGTCGAGCAGTTTCAACGTTGTATCATCGATGGTCACCGCAATAGTCTTCATATCATCATTATATACAATCCCATATTGTTCCAACCCGTCAAGGCCGATCCGGCCTGGCGCGGTGACCAGCCGCTGCGCCTCCGGAGCAGCGTCGGCGCAGGACGGGGCCTGAGCTGTTCCCTCTCATCACTCACGAGCGCCGGAACGCCTCGGTGTAGGGCTTGCCCTCGAGCCGCTCCGCGATCCGCCCGTCGCCGAGCGCCTGCGCCACGATCCCGAGCGCGTCCTCGCACGCCTCGAGCGTCTGATCCACGTCGTCCTCGCCGTGAGAGAAGGACACGTTGAAGCCGGCGAAGTGGAAGATGACGCCGCGCCGCGCCGTCTCCTGCAGGAACAGGCTCATGAGCAGCCGCTGCGTCTCCGGCGAGCCGCGGTCGAAGACGATCTTCGGGTGGACGGGATAGCCGATGCATCGGGCCGGCACGCCGCGCCGGGCCGCCGCCGCCGCGAAGCCTTCCTGGAAGCGCCGGCCCATCCGCCACAGGTGGTCGATCACCGGCCGGGCGGCGTACTCGTCCAGCGTGGCGAGGCAGGCGGCCAGCGCGAGCGCGTCGCCGCCGAAGGTGCTGGAGACGAAGATCTCCTCGAACTCACTCATCAGGTCGGCGCGTCCGACCACGGCGGCGAGCGGCAGCCCGTTGGCCATGCCCTTGCCGAAAGTGGCGAGGTCGGGCACGACGCCGAAGTACTCCTGGGCGCCGCCCACGGCCCAGCGGAAGCCGCTCACGATCTCGTCGAAGATCAGGAGCGCCCCGTGCCGGTGCGCGGCCGCCTTGACGCCGGCGAGGAAGCCCGGGGCGGGCGCATCCAGGAGCACCGGCTCCATGACCACCGCGGCCACGCGGCCGTGATGCTCGTCGAGCGCCCTCTCGAGCGAGCCCAGGTCGTTGTAGTCGAACGGGGCGATGAGCCGGGCGAGGTCCTTGGGAATGCCCTTGGACCTCGGGGTCGTCACTGCGTACCACTCGTGCCAGCCCGCATACCCGGAATAGACGATGACGTCGCGGCCGGTGGCGGCTCGCGCCACGCGCACGGCGGCGGCGTCGGCCTCCGATCCCGTCTTGAGGAACCTCACCCTCTCGGCGCACGGGACGAGGTCCCGCAGCCGCTCCGCGACCTCCACCTCGAGTGGATGCGGGAGCGAGAAGATGCTGCCGCGCTCGAGCTGGCGCGCCACCGCCTCGGTGACGGCGGGATACGCGTAGCCGAGCGTGATGGAGGCCAGCCCCAGGACATAGTCCACGTACTCGTTGCCGTCCACGTCCCAGACGCGGCAGCCCCGGCCACGCTCGAGGAACACGGGATAGGCGCCCTCGACGAACATGCTCGGGCCCTTGGAGAGCGTCTGGGACGCGCCCGGGACCACGCGGCGGGCTCGGGCGAGCCAGGCCATAGAGCGATCGAACCGCCGGGGATCTCGGGTCATCGGTCCGGTTGTCCCTCCTGAAGTCTCGTCACGGCGAGGTTGAGTCGCCGGGATCGCTCCAGCCCTTCGTTGCGCTCGATCCCCGCGTTGAGCGCCGACAGCTCGGGACGTGCTCGCAGAAGATCGAGCACGTCCCGCATCCCGAACACGCGCATGCCGTCCGGCGCCAGTAGGCCATAGATCGTGCGCACGAACTCCAGATCGCGCGGCTCGTCCACCGTCCAACGGTGTATGGAGAGATCCTCGCCATGGGCGACGTTGCGGACGCGGAAGCCGTTCCTCTCCTCCCGGATGTAGGTCGTCACGTGCTCGCGATCGGACGGCAACCAAGCTTCCCGCCACGAGCGCTCGAGGACCGCCGCCGAGAAGATCTCGGTGTCCAGGCCGTCCGGATAGGTCAACCGCTGCACGTTGCTGACGTAGTCGGCTTCCTCCTGGTGCTCCAGGTAGTCCTTGACGACAAGGCCCGACACCTCGGGGTCGAGCAGCGGGCAATCGGCCGTCACGCGCAGGATGGAGTCGGCTGGATACTCGAGGAGCGCGGAGTGAAACCTGTCCAGCACGTCCTCGACACTTCCGCGGACCGACGGCACGCCCTCCCGGCGAGCAAGCTCCACGAGCGCGTCGTCGTCGGGACTCACGGTCGTGGCGAGGATGGTCTGGTCCACGCCGGGTATCGCGAGGGTGCGGGCGATCACGTGGGAGAGCATCGGGCGGCCGGCGATCTCCAGGAGTGCCTTCCCGGGCAGCCGCGTCGAGCCGAGACGCGCCTGCACCACCGCGAGCACCCGCGGGGCCATCAGACCCTCACCCATCTCCCTTCGCGGGCGGAGGCCTTGGCGCCCTCGACCAGCCGGAGCGAGCGCAGCGCCTCCCGGCCGTCGACCAGCGGCGACTCTCGCCCCTCGATGCAGCCGATGAAATGGCGAATCTCCTCGAGGTACATGTCGTTGGGGTCGCCATCGGCTGCGCTCATCGCCTCCGGCTGCGCTTCGGGAGTGTGGACGGTTACCATATGAGTGGGGTAGTCCCACGCGAGGACGCCGGTGTCTCCTATGACCTGCAGGTTCCGCCGGTACGCGCGCTGGAGATAGTCCAGATGCACCTGGGCCAGCACGCCCGACTCGAACCGGAGCGTCACCTCCGCCAGGTCCTCGGCGTCGCCGGCCAGGTCACTCACGTGTTCGGCCGTGCAGAGCACCTCGACCACTTCCCCGAAGAGCCAGCCCAGGTAATCCAGCTCGTGGACGGCGTCAAGGAGGATGCCGCCGCCGAGCGCGGCCCGCACCGCGTAGCTGTCGCGGTAATCCCGCCCCGGCCGCCAGTCGGGCAGATACGACCCGAACTCGGCCCGCGCCGCGAGGACCTTGCCCACCCGCTTGCAGTCGAGCAGGGCCTTGACGCGGCGGAGGCTCGGCAGAAAGCGCAAGTTGAACCCCACGGCGAGAAGTCGCCCGCGGCGCTCCGCCTCGTCGATGAGTTCCGACACCTCGTCGCTGACATGGGCGATGGGCTTCTCGACGAAGAGGTGGGCGCCGGCCGCGAGAGCCCGGCAGGCAAGCGCCACATGAGACGCGGGTGGCGTGCAGATCAGCGCGGCATCCGGCTTTGCAGCGAGCCCCTCTTCGAGGCCCCCGGCCGCAGTCACGCCCGAGACCGCGCCGACCTCCCGGAGCCGGCCGGGATCGGCGTCCCACGCCAGCACCTCGTGGTCGAGGGCGACGAGGTTCCGGCAATGCCGCTGCCCGATGGAGCCGGTGCCGATGACGAGGAAGCGCATCACCGGTCGCGCCTCCGAGCGCACTCGAACAGCTCGAAGGTCATGGTCTGGCCTGGCAGATTGGCCCCGTGAGCAGGAAGTGCCTGACCGCTTCAGCCTTCATGCCGTGATCGGGCGAGCACCACCGCCGCACCCTGCCGGGAGGTGGCGAACCCCGCCCTCTCGAAGGCCGCGAGGGAGGCGAGGTTGTCAGGCTTCACCGAGGCCAGGAGCCGATGGATGCCGAGCGCGCCGAAGGCCAGCTCGGCCAGGCTTCGGAGCGCGAGAGACCCGACGCCTCGCCCCCGCCACTCGGGCGCCAGGTTGATGCTCACCGTGGCCTCCTCCCCGTCGAGGTCGAGTCTCACCATCCCCGCGTCCTCTCCCCCCGCGACGACGATGTAGACCTTTCGATCCGGGCGCCCGAGGCTCTTCTCGAACCACCGCGCATGGCTCTCGAAGGGAATCGGCGCGGAGTCGAAAGACGCACGACGGGTCTCCTCGTCATTGCGCCAGAGCCAGATCCGCCGGCAGTCATCAGGCTCGGCGGGCCTGAGCGTCACCGTCGACAGCGGCAGCGCGCTCACAGCATCTCCCATGTGAGGACCGCGTCCTCCTCGATATCCACCTTGGCGACGCGGCCCACCACGAGCTCGACGAACTTGGGCCGGATGCCGGAGCCGGGCCGCTTGATGGCGATCATGGAACGCTCGATGCGCGTGCCCCTGGGGATCCCGCGGGCGGCGACCAGGCTGCGGCGGGCCTTCCGGTGCATCTCCTCTTCCTCGGGGGCGGGACCGAGCTTGAGGCCGTCTCCGAGCGCCGCCTCCACTTCGCGGACCTGCCTCACCAGCTCCCGGAGCTCCCCCGGCTCGACGGCGAACGGGTGATCGGGGCCCGGCAGGCGGCGGTCGAGCGTGAAGTGCTTCTCCACCACGCAGGCGCCGAGGGCGACGGCGGCCGACGCCACGTGGATGCCGAGGCTGTGGTCGGAGAGCCCCACCGGGACAGCGAAGGCCTGGCGCATGGTCGCCATGGCGCGCAGGTTCATGCGGCCGGGCGGCGCGGGATAGAGGGAGGCGCACTGGAGCAGGATGACGTGGCCGTTGCCCGCGGCCGCGCAGGCCCCGAGCGCGTCGGCGATGTCCTCGTAGCTGGCGAGCCCGGTGGAGAGGATCATCGGGCGCCCCTTGGACGCCGCATAGCCGACGAGGGCCAGGTCCACGATTTCGAACGACGCGATCTTGTAGGCCGGCACGTCCAGCGCCGAGAGCTCGTCCACCGCGCGGTGGTCGAAGGGCGTGGAGAGGAAGCGGATGCCGCGCCGGGCCGCGTGGCCGGCCAGCTCGCCCTGCCACTCTCTCGGCAGCTCGATCGCCTTGATCAGGTCCCACGTGTCCCTGTCGCTCACGCCCTCGAGATAGGAGAACCGCGGGGTCTTCTTCGAGTAGAGGGTCTCGGCCGAGTAGGTCTGGAACTTGACGGCATCGGCGCCGGCGTCGGCGGCCACGTCGATCAGCTCCTTCGCCACGGCGAGGTCGCGGTTGTGGTTGGCCCCGGCCTCGGCGATGATGAAGCAGGGCTCTCCCTCGCCCACCCAGCGGTCCCCGATCCGGACTCGCCGCGCCGTCATCTCCGCGACACCACCGGACGAGCGATTGCCCGGGCCACTCGTACCGCGCCTTGACCGTCCACCAGCTCTCGTCCGCGCCCGCCCATGGCGGCGCGGAGAGCTCCGTCCGCGGCCAGGCGCCGGAGGGCCGACTCGATCGCGCCGCTCAGGCGGAGCTCCCCCGCCCTGCCGGCAGCGAGCGCGGCGCCGGCTCGTTCGAACGCGTCGAAGTTGGGCCGCTGGTTGTCGGCCATCGAGACCGCCACGACCGGGGTCGCCGTGGCGGCCAGCTCGTAGAGCGTCACGCCCGCGCCCGCGATCGCGACGTCCGCCCCCAGCATCAGCTCCCGCAGACCGAAGCGACCGCGGTGGATGACGACCCGATTCCGCGCAGCGCGCGCGACGGCGTCCAGCTCCCCGGAGCCGGCGCTGAAGAGCCCCGCCGCCACGTCCACCAGACACCCCTCGAGGGCGCGATCCACGGCGGCGAGCGCCGGCACGATGGCGTCCCGCTGCCGGCCGCCGCCGAGGCAGATCAGGACGCGCCCAACGCGGTCGATCGCCGCCCGGCCCGGCGCCGCCGCATAGCACGGGTCCAGGAGCGCGTAACGCGCGCCGAGGAGGAAGAGCGTGCCGGATATGCGCTCATAGGGAAGCTCCGGGGCGGCCGCCGAGCCATTCACGACCACGTCGACGGGAAGCGGCCTGTCGGCGAGATCGTCCACCGCCACCACTTGCGCCAGCGGGCGGAGCGAGGCGAGGAACCCGGACGACGCCGCGTAGGAATCCACCACGATCACGTCGGGCGCCAGCCCCGAGAGCGCCCTGAGCGCGCCCCCGGGATCGACTTGCCACGGCACGCGCACGACCTCGGCGGGAGCGCCGCGCAGGAGGGATGCCACCGGCGCGGCTTCGGGCACCAGGAAGCTCGCGCGCGCTCCCTCGGCAGCGGCCGCGGACGCCAGCGCCGCGCAGCGGCTCAGATGGCCGAGCCCGACGTCGGGGCCGCCCTCGGTGACGAACGCGATGCGCGGACCTGTCATTCGTCTCGCCTCAATCTGAAAGACATCATCGCAGGTAGTGGGCCAGGACCTTGCGCACCGCCGCGAGCACGTCGTCCACGTCCTGATCGGTCATGGCCGGGAAGAGTGGCAGCGTCAGGAGGCGCTCGAAGGCCCACTCGGCGCGCGGGCAGAGCCCCCGCCGGTAGCCGCGGGCGTGATAGTACGGATGCCAGTAGACAGGCACATAGTGGACGGCGGCGCCGATGTTCTCGGCGCGCAGGGCCGCCAGGATCGTGCGACGGGCGGCGCTGAACCGCTCCGGCTGGAGCAGCACCGGGAAGATGTGCCAGCCGTGGCGGACATGGGGGGCGACCGCGGGCAGCGCCAGCCCCGGCTGACCGGCCAGCTCCGTCCGGTAGCGCTGAGCGATCTCGGCGCGCCGCTTCAGGAACTGCTCCAGCTTGGCGAGCTGAGAGAGCCCGAGCGCGCACTGGAGATCGGTGAGCCGGTAGTTGTACCCGAGCTCCACCATGGGGGAGTACTCGTCGCCTCGCTCGTGGCGTTGGGTGAATTCGGTTTCGAAGCCGTGATTCCGGAACCGCCGCAGGCGCGCGTCCAGCTCGCGACTCGGCGTGGTCACCAGGCCGCCCTCCCCGGTCGTGACGTGCTTGACGGGGTGGAAGCTGAAGGTGGTGAGGTCGGCGACCGCGCCTACCCGTCGGCCCCGGTACTCGGCGCCCAGTGCATGCGCCGCGTCCTCGATGAGCGTGAGCCCGCGGTCGCGCGCGATGGCGCCGATCTCGTCGAGGTCCGCAGGCTGGCCGGCATAGTCCACGGCCACGACGGCGCGCGTCCGCCCGGTGAGCTTGGCCGCCACGTCCTCGGGGTCCACGTCGAGCGTGTCGGCCCGGACATCGGCGAAGACGGGGATCCCGCCCTGGTAAAGGGCGGCGTTGGCGGACGCGGCGAAGGTGAGCGCCGGGACGATGACCTCGTCGGCCGGCCCGACGCCGGCGGCGAACATCGCCGCATGGAGCGCGGCCGTGCCCGAGCTGACGGCCACCGCATGCGCGACGCCGACCGCGGAGGCCGCGGCGCGCTCGAACGCGGCCACCTGGGGCCCGGTGGTGAGCCAGCCGGAGCGCAGGACCGCCAGCGCCGCCTGCACGTCGTCCTCCTCCAGCGCGTGCCGCCCGTAGGGCAGGAACCCGGGGCGTACCGGACGGCCGCCGTGGAGCGCGAGCGGCTCAGTCACCGCAGAGCTCCTTCATCTCGTCGGGCGAGAGCCACACGTCGTTGGCATCGCTCGAGTAGCGGAAGCCCGGCGCGGGCCGCTTGCCGCCCTCCCAGCTCTTGAAGCCCCACGCCGGGTCGACGGGCTCGATGACGAACATCCCATCGAACTCCAGCGCCTGGCGGCTCTCGTCCTCCGAGACGAGGATCTCGTGGAGCTTCTCGCCGGGGCGGATCCCGATGTCCTCGACCAGGCACCCGGGCGCAACCGCCTGGACCAGATCCATGATCCGCATGCTCGGGATCTTGGGGACGAAGATCTCGCCGCCTCGCATCTGCTCCGCGCAGCGGATGGCGAACTCGACGCCCTGCTCGAGCCTGATCCAGAAGCGCGTCATGGCCCGGTCGGTCACGGTCACGCGCCCCGAGGTGCGCTGGGCCGAGAAGAGCGGGACCACGCTGCCGCGGCTGCCGATCACATTGCCGTAGCGCACCACGGCGAGGGCCGTGCCCCTCGGGTAACCGTACACGTTCCCCTGCACGAGGAGCTTCTCCGCGCAGAGCTTGGTGGCGCCGTAGAGATTGAGGGGGCCACAGGCCTTGTCGGTACTCATGCCGACTACCCGCTTGACCCCCTCGTCGATGGCGGCGTCGATCACGTTCTTGGCGCCGAGCACATTGGTCTGGATGGCCTCGAACGGGTTGTACTCGCAGGCGGGGATCTGCTTCAGCGCCGCCGCGTGGAACACGATGTCCACGCCGTGCATGGCGCGCAGGAGCCGCTCGCGGTCGCGCACGTCGCCGATGAAGAAGCGCAGCGACGGATCGCTGAAGCGCGCCATCATCTCCGACTGCTTCAGCTCGTCGCGGCTGAATATCACCAGCCGCCGCGGCCGGTGCTTGGCGAGCATGATCTCCACGAACTTGTTGCCGAAGGATCCGGTGCCGCCCGTGACGAGGACGGACGCCTCCCGCCAGGTCACGGGTCCTTCCGTGGTGATCGCCATGATCCCCTCGCGGCTACTTCCCGACCGGCCGGAGCACGGTCAGGAGATGGAGATGGAACTTCCGAGTCAGCGGGTAGAGGTAACACGCATCGCGAAAGATCACCTTGAAGCAGGCAGCCAGGGTGTCGGGCTCGACGAGTTGCTTCCCGGCCTGCCTGAGCGCCTCCCGAAGCGCCTGCACATACGTCGCGCGCGTGAGGTGGCCGCGGGGTCCTCCACCGAGGAGCCGCCACAGCCGGAGGCCCATCGGCACGGGCGTGCCGGGCTGCTCCAGGTTGGCCCAGGAGGGCGGCCGGTTGACGTGGCGGATGAAGGCCTCGAACTCGGCGCCAAACTCGGCGAGCGAGTCGGCGTCGCAGTACGTGGTGAAGAACGGATACGTGCGTCCCTCGTACTCGTGCCACCCCGGGAGGTCCAGCGCGGGGGCGTCCGCGGAACCGTGGAGCCAGTCGATGACCATGAGGCCGCCCGGCCGGAGCACCCGCCGCGCGTCCCGCAGGAACGCCGGCGGGTCCTCGATCATGTAGGAGGCCCGCGTCATCATCAGCACGTCACACGCGTCCTCGGGGACCCCGCCGAGCGCGTTGAAGTCCGCCGCCACCACGCCGGGACCCCGCTCGAACTTGTCCAGCCATCGCACCGTCGTCCGGTCGCGTCCGAGGGCCTCTCGCGCGAACTCGATCGACGGATTCAGCCGGGCGCCGGCCAGGACCCAGAGCACGGCGCCGGCGCCCGCCGCGCCCGTGGCGGCCAGCTCTCCGGACTCCCGCTCGAAGCGCCGGAGCGCCCCGGCGAGCCAGGCGAAGTAATGGGGATCAGAGACGCCCAAGGGATTCGGCCTCGTTGAACTGCAGACGGTACAGCCGGCCGTAGGTCTCGCTCGACGCGAGCAGGTCGGCGTGGCGCCCGATCCCCTCGACCCCGCCACGCCCGAGGACGATGATCTTGTCGGCGTGCAGGACCGTGGACAGGCGGTGAGCGATCGCGACGGATGTCGTGCCCCGGGTGGCGCGCTCGATGGCCTGCTGAACGAGCCGCTCGGACTCGCTGTCGAGCGAGCTGGTGGCCTCGTCCAGGATGAGGATGGACGGGCGCCCGACGACGGCGCGGGCGATGGCCACCCGCTGGCGCTGGCCGCCCGAGAGCCGCACCCCGCGGTCCCCCACCATGGTGTCGTAGCCAAGCGCGAACTCCATGATGAAGTCGTGGGCGTTGGCGATCCGCGCCGCGCGAACGATATCGGCCTCGGACAAGCCCTCGCGCCCGTACGCGATGTTCTCGCGGATGGTGGCGTTGAAGAGCAGGGCCTCTTGCGACACCACGCCGAAGAGACGGCGATACGCCTCCTGATGCAGCGTGCGGATGTCTCGCGCGTCGATGGTGATGCGGCCGGCGACGGGATCGTAGAGCCGGAGCAGGAGGTCGGCGAGCGTGGACTTGCCGACGCCGCTCGGGCCCACGAGGGCCACGAACTCGCCCTTCTTGATCTCGAAGCTCACGTGGTCGAGGAGGCGCTCGCCGCCGTAGTCGAATGACACGTCCTCCAGGGCGATGCTGTCGCGGAACTCGGTGATGGTCTCCGGCCCGTCCCTCACCTCGGGAGCCAGAGCGAACAGCTCTCCGAGGCGGGTCGAGGCCGCCAGCGTCGTCTGCATCTGGGTGTACGCCGCGCCGAGGGCCCCGACCTGGACCATGACGGCCCGGCCGACGTAGAGGAAGAGGAAGAACGCCGGGGCCGAGACGCGCCCGGCGAGCAGCTCCCAGGCCGCCAGCATCAGGATGCTCGCCTCGATGACGTAGTTCACCACGGCCCGGCCCGGCTCCTCGACGTGCTTGTAGACCCCGAACTTGACGTTGACGCGGAGCACCTCCCGGAGCGTCCGGCCCACGCGGGCTATCTCGAACCGCTCGGCGCCGAAGGACTTCACCACGCGGACACCCGCGATGGCTTCCTGGAAGCGCGCCCCCAGGTCGGCGAAGGCGGAGAACTGGTCCGTGGCGAGCCGGCGGATCGGTCCCCGGAGGAGGCGGCTGACGCCGTAGTGGAGCAGGATCGCGCCGATCGCCGCCACCACCAGCCGGGGGCTCGTGCGGACCAGCAGATAACCATAGACCGCGATGAGGACAGGGGCGCTCAGCACCGTCCCCACGATGGTCTCGAGCCCGGCCGCCGCGGCGCCGGTGTCCGTGCTGAGGCGCGAGACCAGCTCGCCCCCCCGTTGCGGCGTGAAGAAACGCATCGAGAGACTCAACAGATGGCGGAAGAGATCCATCTGCATGGCGGCGCCGGCCCGCGCACGGATCCACAGGGCCAACAGGTAGTTCAGGAAGTCCGTCCCGCCTTTGAGGACCCCGACCGTCACGTACGCCGCGCACAGGAGGACGATGGCCCGGAAGCGGTCCTCCACGGCCCCGATTCCGACCCACTGGAAGAACGCCGCGCCCAGGTTCTTCAGGCTGAGCCCGCCGAGCGTGATCGGCCCCGCGCCCGGCGAGGCTGGTGCGGGAGATCCCAGCGCCAGGTCGAGGAGCGGCGCCATGAGCACGGGCAAGAGGGCCGCCAGCGCCATGGCCACATAGGTCAGGGCGACGAGCAGCGTCACGGCCGGCCAGTAGGGGGCGAGGTATCGGCCGAGCAGCCAGAGAAACCGTCGGAGATCGCCCGTCGGTCTCATGGCGCGGCCTCCCTCTGGCTGGGTAACTCGAAGGGGGGCTTCGCCCCCCTTCCGAGCCTCCCCCCAGGAATCGATTGCGCCGGCAAAGCCGGCGCTCGAACCACGATGTCCCCGGGCGGGGCTTTCTCCGACCGGTGGCTGCCTGCGCCGGTGTCGGCCAGTCGCGCGGGTGGTACTGGTATGTCCCCGGGCGGGGCTTTCTCCGACAGGCTGCTGCCGGCCTGCGGCTGGCGAAGGGTCACGATCCGGGCGGGTGCCAGGCCCTGCTGGAGCAGTTCCGCCAGCGACTGCTCCGGGCGCTCGAAGGTCGCCACGATGACGATGTCGAACTCCTCCGTGGCGAGTTCCGCGGCCGCGCGTACCGGGAAGCCCAGGAATCGGCCCGAGGCCCCGGGCGCGAACACGCCCATGGGCTCGAGCCCCAGCTCCTTCAGAGTCAGATAGGCGACCTCCGCCGCCTCGCCGGTGCCGTAGAGCACGATGCGCTTGGCGTCGCCGTCGGCGAGCCGACTCAGGGATTCGCGCAGCGTCTGGCGGGCGCGCCGGTAGAGATTGAGCGAGTAGGCCATGTGCTCGTAGGTGAGCCGCGTCTTCTCGGCCATGCCCCGCGGCGTGAGCAGATAGCGCAGACGCTTCCGCGCGGCAGGCTTCTTCGGGAACTCCACGATCTTGATGCAGCCCTTCCTGGCCAGCCGCTTGAGGTAGAGGTTCGCCAGCCCGAGAGCCACGCCCAGCCGCTCGGCGAGCGCCCGTTGGGTGAGGGGCAGACCCTCCTGGATGGCCGTCAGGATCTCCAGATCGCGCTCGACCTGCCGTTCCATGGAACGTTCAAGAGTTGAACATATCCGGTGACGGTGGGTCAAGCGAAATTCGAGGGCGGGTGCTGGGCCAACTTGCCTCGCCCTAGTGTCCTGTCCCAGAAGCGTGTGGACAAAGCGCCGGGCGGGGCGGGGGCCCCTCCGCGGAACACGCTGAGTCGCAACCCGCACCGGGCACTCGTAAGGGGCCACGAGAGTGAGGCTACAGCCTCCGGCAACGCGCAGAAGCCACGGTTCCGCGGAGGGGCCCCCGCCCCGCCCAGCGCCGCGGGTCAACGGATTCCTGGGACACCACACGAGTGCGTTTCTCGGTCGCCGGTGACCCTCGGTGTAGGGTACAGTGTATGGCATGCACAAGACCACGGTGTACCTTCCAGACGAGCTCAAGCGGGAATTGCACCGGGTCGCGGCTGCCCGCGGCTGCAGCGAGGCCGAACTGATTCGCGAGGCCGTCCGAACGCTGGCCCAGGAGGCCGTTTCGCCTCGGCCACGCTTGCCGCTGTTCAAGAGCGGTAAGCGCGGGCTAGCCGAGCGGGTTGATCAAGCGCTCGCCGGTTTCGGCGAGCGGTGATTCTCCTCGACACGAGCGGCCTGCTCTCGGCGATCGACGAGAGCCAGCGGCACCACGCCGCGTGTGCGGAGGTCCTCTCCGAGGCGACCCCGCCGCTGCTGCTCTCCCCCTTCGTCCTGGCCGAGCTGGACTATCTGCTCGCGACGCAGGTCGACGGCCAGGCACAGCTGGCGCTCGTCGACGAGGTCGCGCGTGGCGTCTACCAACTGGAGCCCTTCAGCGCCCACGACGTTGCCGCCGCCGGCGATATCATGCGCCGGTACTCGAACCTGGCAATCGGCCTCGCCGACGCTTCGATCGTCGTACTCGCCCAGCGGCACGGCACGCGCGACGTGCTGACCCTGGACGAGCGGCACTTCCGGGCGTTGCGCGTGTCGGGAGGCAAGCGCTTCCGCGTGCTCCCGGCGGACCGATGACCGGCCGACCGGCGTCGCCGCAGCGCTCCCGGCCGCTCCGGGCGCAACCGACTGGCGTGCCGTCTTCGGCGACCCGCTTGGGCCGGCGCAGCGATGGCACCGAGGGATCCCGTGCCCAAGGACAGCATCCGTAAGCCCATCGTCATCGACATCGCCTGACCCGGAGGCGCATCCGCCCGTGAGCCGTCGGCCCTGGCTCCCGCTGGCCGCCCTCGTAGCGGCGCTAGCCCTCGTGACCGCGCTGTGGGTCTCCATCGACCGGCGGCCTCCCGCGTTCGATCACGCGAATCACCTGGAGCGCGCCCTCCGGTGCTACCGCGCCCTCGCCGACGGCGGGCCGCATCCGCTGCAGGCGATCCTCCTGGAGTCCTCGTTCTACCCGCCGCTCGTGCCCTGCCTGACAGGGCTCCTCTACTTCGTCGCGCCCGTAGTCCCGCTGACGGCCCAGGCGGTGATGCTGGCGTTCCTGACCCTAGGCGTCGCCGCCATCCTCGCCCTCGGCCGGCACCTGCACGGCGTCGAGACGGGGCTCCTGGCGGCGTTCCTTTTCGCCACCGCGCCCTTCGTGGTCTTCTCGCTCACCAACTTCCAGCTCGATCTGCCGTTGAGCGCCATGGTCGCGCTCGCGCTCCACGCGCTCGCGCGCACCGACGCGTTCTCTCGAGGTGCGTGGTGCGTGATCCTCGGGATCGTGCTGGGGCTGGGCATGCTCACCAAGCCGCCCTTTGCCACCTACGTGCTGCCGGCGATGCTCTGGTTGGCCTGGCGGGCGTGGCGCGCGCCCGATCGCCGCCGACGCGTCGCGCAGCTCGGGGTCGCGCTGGTGATCGGCGCTGCTTTGGCGTTGCCCTGGTACGGGCCGCGGCTCCTCGGGCTCCCCCTGCAGGCGCTGGACCGGTCGTTCAAGCAGGCGGCCGAGGTCGGGCAGGCGGGGGCGCTGACTCCCGCCGGCCTCCTGTTCTACCCGCGCGTGTTCCTGCCCCAGTTCGGATTGCTCGCGGGTCCTCTCTGCGCGTGGGGTCTCTGGGCGGTGAGCAGGAAGCGGGGCGCGCGCGTGTACCTCTGGCTCAGCACGCTGGTACCGTTCCTCCTTTACTCCCTCATCCAGAACAAGAACCTCCGCTACACGCTCCCGATCCTTCCGGCAGTGGCGCTGGTCACCGCGGTGGGAGTGCTGTCGCTCGGTCGGTCTTGGAGACGGGGGGTGATCTGGGCTTGCCTCGCCGTCGGCGCGCTGCAAGTCTCCATGACGGCCTTCGCGCTTCCCCGGCCGCTTGTGCTCCCGCTCTTTCTCACGCCGCTCCCCATTTCCTTCCCGCCCAGTCCCGCCGACTGGCAGGAGGATCGGGTGCTGGACGATCTCGTGCGGGCAAGTAGAGGCAGGCCGGCCACCGTTGCCGTCGTGCCCAACTACAACTTCTTCTCCGTCTCCAACTTCCGCTACGAGGCGCTGAGGCGCGGGCTGCCGCTCCAGATGACGCGGGCCTGGAACGGGCCGCCGCTCGGCATCGACTTCGTGATCTTGAAGACGGGCTCCCAGGGACCGAGCTTCACGGTCGAGAAAGCGGAGCGCCTCACCCGAGGCTTCGCCGAGGATCGATACCTCGACGCGGTGTTCCCGGTCATCAAGGAGTACCCGCTTCCCGATGGGAGCCACGGCATCCTGCGCGCGCGACGCATCCCACCGCTCAGGGACCTCGCTCCGGCCGAGCTGGCATCGCGGCTTCAGCAGGCGCATGAGGCAGCGCTCGCGGACTATGTCCGCGATGCGGTGGGTCTCCGGGTCTCGGTGAGCTATCGCCCCGAGGCCATCCTGCAGGGCGAGGTGGACCGCGTGCGCGTGGAAGCCGAGGCGGCCACCGTGGGCGAGCTCAAGCGCCGCGACCGCGCGCCCCTCCGCGTCCGCGACGCCCGCATCGACGTCGAGCAGCTGCTCATCAATCCCCGGCGCCTCGCGGAGACGGGCGCGCTCGAGATCCTCGACGCGGCCGCGCTCCGGATCCACGCGCTGGCCATCACCCAGGCCGACCTTGACGCCTTTCTCCAAGGCCAGCCGGCGGGCGCGCTCCTCACGGTGCGGCTCGGCGAGGGCGCCGCCCTAGTGAGGCTCAAGCGCGTTCCTGGCGGGGCGCGCGTGGGCATGCGGGCGCAAGGGACCGACGCCCCCTTCAGCCTCGAGGTGGAAGACTTGAGGGTGGGCGGCATTCCGGTGCCCGGCCTCCTCGTGGACTGGCTGGTGCGGCATTTCGACCCCACCCCGCGCCTCAGGAACCTGCCGGTGCCCGTTTCGCTGGGGACCATCCGCATACACCCCGGCCGCGTCGAGGTCGGCGATGCGCGCGGCGGCGCGGCCGTCCTTCCGCTGGTCGCTCGAGAGCGCCAGCGATACCGAATGACACCGGAATCAGGAACTATTTGGGCGCCAATACAAACGGACTGAACACCTATGAGGGCCGGCCGCGCGGCAGAGGCCATGCGACGGCCAGGGCAGGCGGAAAGAAAAGGACGAGGAACTCGAGGGAGCTGAACCCTGGCGGGGACCCGGTCCCGCCGGGTCTCCGCACCGCACCGTGTGAGAATCCCTCTACGTGAGCTTGACCTTGTCGCCGACCAGCTGGACCAGTCTCAACCCGACGAGCATCTTGATCACGACCCACGACGGGTCGAACTCGAACCGCGCCATGCTGAACTTGGGGCTCGAGGGATAGGCGTGGTGGTTGTTGTGCAGGCTCTCCCCGCCGGTGAGCCAGGCCAACAGGCGGATATTGGTGGCGCTGTTGGTGAGGAAGTTCTTTCGCCCCCACCAGTGCCCGAGCGCGTTGATGGCGGGCGCCAGCACGAAGACGTACAGTACGAAATGCGCCACCGCCACCGCCAGCCCCCAGATCGGGCCCAGGAGCAGCATGGCCAGCGCGACGCCGACGATGGCGCCCGCGGTGCCCCAGTTGAAGATGAGCCGGTCCCAGACGTCGTCTTTGATGTCCTTGGCCCAGCGGGCGATCGTCTCCGGGTTGCGCGCCTCGCGGACATAGCAGAAGACGTTGCCGAGTTGGACCTTCCAGAAGCCCAGAAGGAGCGGGCTGTGCGGATCACCTTCCTTGTCGGTGAAGGCGTGGTGCTTCCGGTGAACAGCCACCCACTCCCTCCGATTCTGGCCCGTGCTGACCCAGAGGATGCACCGGAAGAGGAAGTCGGCGATCGGATGAAGCCGGAGGGCGCGATGCGCCAGGCCCCGATGCAGATATACCGAGGTGGCGATCACGGCGGCTTCGGTCACTGCGAGGGTCACTGCTGTGGCCATCAGGAATCGCAGCACGTGTGGATCTCCTTCTTCAGCAGGGTGGAGAGTTTGGCCCTAGCCCGACAGCTTCGGGTCGAGAAGATCCCTGAGACCGTCGCCGAGCAGATTCAACCCTAGCACAGTTGCCGCAATAGCGCTCCCAGGAAACACCGCATACCAGGGGTTCATTCCCAGGAAAGCCTGTGACTCCTTGAGCATGAGTCCCCACGAGGGATGCGGGGGCTGTGTCCCCAGGCCAAGATAGGATAGCGCAGCCTCGGCCAGGATGGCTACCGGAAAACTGATGGTGGCCTGCACGATGAGGGACGGCAGGGTATTGGGCAGGACATGGCGGGTGATCACTGCCACGTCCCCGGCGCCCAGCGCCCGGGCGGCCAGGACGAACTCACGGTCCCGGAACTCGAGGAAGCTGGCCCGGGTCAGCCGGGCGAAAACCGGCAGGAAAGCCACGCCGATGGCCACCATGCTGATGGTCACGCCCGGCCGGAAGACCGCCGCCAGGAGGAGCGCCGAGAGGATAGCCGGGAACCCCTGGACGGCGTCCATGAGTCGCATGAAGCCCTCGTCGAGCCAGCCGCCGAAATAGCCAGAGACCATGCCGAGCCCCACCCCGATCCCCATGCCGATCCCCACGGCGATCACCCCCACCAGGATGGAGGTGACGGCGCCGGTCATGATGCGGGAGAGGAGGTCACGGCCGAACTGGTCGGTGCCCAGCGGATGGGCCTCTGATGGACCCTGGAGCCGGCCGGCGATGGACATCTCCAGGGGATCGCGCGGCGTGTACACGAGGCTCAGCGCTGCCGTGACCAGCAGGATGAGGGTGATAACCAGGCCGATGGTGAACGTGACATGACGGAACGCCCGCCGAGCGCTCATGCGCGCGGGGAGCCCCTGCGACCCACGGGTCCTGGCGTGGCGGGCAGCCCCTGCTGGCCTCCGCTCGACCAGGTGTGCCACCGTCGCGGTTCATCCGCGCGAGCCGCGCTCGGCCAACCGGGCCCGGTTGAACTTGTCGCTGACGCTCCGGCCGGCACGGGCGCCCTGCCCGCCACGCCACCCGTTGCTGGTGGTCGCCGCGCGAGCTCCCTCATTGCAGCGCGTCGTCACTCATACCGGATCCTCGGGTCGAGGAAGCCGTAGAGAAGATCCACCGCCACGTTGATCATCACGATCACGGAGGCGATGAAGAGCACCACGCCCTGCACCACGGGCAGGTCCCGGGCACTGATGGCCCCGAGGGCCAGCCGCCCCAGCCCCGGCAGGTAGAACACCGACTCGAGGATGATGCTGCCCGCCATGAGCTGGCCCAGCTGGACGCCGGCCACGGTGACGATGGGGATCATCGCGTTGCCGAGCGTGTGGCGGAAGAGCACCTTCCCTTCGCCGACACCCTTGGCGCGGGCCGTCCTCACGTACTCCTCCCTCAGCACCTCCAGCACGGCCGAGCGCGTGGTGCGCGCCAGCACCGCGAACTGGAAGAAACCGAGGGCTACGGCGGGGAGGAGCAGCGACTTGATGGCCGGCCACACCCCCTGCCCCCAGCCGTCGAAGCCTCCCGCCCGCACCCAGCCGAGCCTCACCGAGAAGAGCAGGATCAGGAGCAGCCCGGCCCAGAACCCCGGAATCGCGACGCCGAGCTGTGAGAGGATCATCGTCACATAGTCGGCGAAGCGCCGGTGGCGGGTTGCCGCAAACACGCCGAGTGGGATGGCCGCCACCACCATGAAGCCGCCGGCCAGCAGGGTGAGCGGCAGGGTGACCTGTAGCCGCGAAAGGATGAGGCTCGTGACGGGCACGTCGTACTGGATGGAGCGCCCGAGATCGCCCCGCGCGGCGTGGCCGACCCACTCGGCGTACTGGACGGGGAGCGGGCGGTTGAGCCCCATGGCTTCCCGCAGCCGCGCGGTGGCCTCGGGGCTTCCCTCGGTGCCCATGATGATGAGGGCTGGGTCGCCCGGCAAGACGCGGACGACGACGAAAACGAGGACGGAGACAAAGAACAGGGCGGCCAGGAGCGCGGCCGCCCTCCTCAGGACGTAACGACGCACCCCTGGGCCCGAAAGGAGTCTGCTGGCAAAGCGCAGGCGGCTGAAAAAGGCCCATTCTGCGGAGGTACGGCGCCCTCGGCCGCACGCTCAACGTACAGGGAATACGCCTCGCGTACGGCCCTCGGGCGCCGCCTCGCAGCTGGACCTTTTTGAGCCGCCTGCAAGCCTACTTCTGCCAGCCGACCTCGGAAAGGTCGAGCGACGGGATCGGCAGGTCCTTCCAGATGCCCGTCACGCCCTTCTTGGTCACCACCAGGCGCGGGTGCATGTACAGCCACACGGCGGGGGCCTCGTCGGCCAGCATGTCCTGCATCTTCACGTAGAGCCCCCGCCGCTTCTTGTCGTCCACCGTGATCTCTGACTCCTTGAAGAGCTTCTGAAAGTCGGCGTTCTCCCAGCGGAAGTAGTACTTGGGATTGGCGAAGTTGCCGATGTCCCAGGCCTCGGCATGCCCGATGATGGACATGTCGTAGTTAGCGTCCTTCCAGACCTGGGAGAGCCATTGCCCCCACTCGATCTGCTCGATTTTGGTGCGGATGCCGACCTTGGTGAACTGATTCACCAGTACCTCGGCGCTGCGCACGGTGTAATAGTACTGGGGCGCCACCTTCAGCACGGCGTCGAAGCCGTTGGGGTAGCCGGCCTCGGCGAGAAGCTTCTTGGCCTTGGCCGGGTCATAGGGCACGCGCTTGGAGACGTCCACGAAGTACGGGTTCAGGGGATCCACGTTCGAGCCCAGGATCTTGCCGTAGCCGAACATGGCGCCCTTGAGCACTTCCTCCTTGTTGATCGCGTGGGTGATGGCCAGCCGCACCCGCTTGTCCGAGTAGGGCTTCTTCGAATTGTTGAGCGAGAGCGTGACGTCGTTGGTGGTATCGCCCAGGATCACCTGGAAACGCCCGTCCTTCTTGAGCTCATCCACACTCTCCGGTCCCAGGCCGAAGCCCGAGACGTCGATGTCCCCCGCCTTGAGCGCGGCCAGCGTGGAGTTGGGGTCGGGGACGAAGCGGTAGGTGACCTTGTCCAGGTACGGGAGCCCCTTCTGCCAGTAGTCCTTGTTCTTGACCAGGACGACACGATCCCCGCGCGCCCATTCGGAGACCGTGAAGGGCCCGGTGCCGATGGGCTGGGTCTTCATGGTGTCCACCGCCTCGCGCGGATAGATCACCGAGCCCTGGCGTGCCACTGTCCAGAGGAAGGTGGCGTCGGGATGCTTGAGCGTCACGCTGATCGTGGAGTCGTCCTTGACGATGACGTCCTGGATCGCCTCGTACTGCACCCGGTAGGGGTGCTTGGTCTCCGGGTTGACGGCGCGATCGAGCGCGTACTTGACGTCGGCGGCCTTCACCTCGCGCCCGTTGTGGAAATGCACGCCACGGCGCAGGAAGAACGTGTAGTTCTTGCTATCGGTCGTGTACCAGCGCTCGGCCAGCCACGGCACCAGCTTGCCGTGCCTGTCCACCTTGACGAGGGCTTCCTGGACGTTGTAGAAGACCACCGCCGCGATGGCCGAGGCCGGGCTCGCCGTGAGGTCGAGCCCAGGGGGCTCGGCGGCGACCTGGACCACGAGGTTCCCGCCGGGCTGCTGGGCGAGGGCCGCGGGAGAGCCCGCGGTGACGAGCGCGAGCACCCAGCCCACCACCAGCAGGCCGAGACGTCGACGCAGGGACCACATCCTCATGCCTTATACCTTCCTCTCTGTGAAGAATCGCACCGTCCGTGTGAGCCCTTCGTCGAACTCGACGAGCGGCTCATACCCGAAGTCGGTCTTGGCGCCCCCGATGTCGGCCAGGGTGTGAGGCACGTCCCCCACGCGGCGTGGGAGATGCTTCTTCTTGAGCGGCCGCCCGAGCATGCGCTCCAGCAGGGCAATGATCTCGAGCAGACTGGTGCGGCTGCCGCATCCCACGTTGTAGGACTTACCCGAGACCGCCGCCGCGTTGGCCCGCGCCGCGAGCAGGTTGGCCGAGACGACATTGTCGATATAGGTGAAGTCCCGGGACTGGGTCCCGTCGCCGTGGACCTGGAGGAACTGCCCCGCGAACCCCCAGAGGATGAAGCGCGGGATCACCGCCGCGTACTCGCTCTTGGGGTCCTGGCGCGGGCCGAAGACGTTGAAGTATCGGAGGCCCACCGTCTCCACCCCGAAGAGCCGGCTCCAGACCGAGGCGTAGAGCTCGCCCGCCACCTTGGTCGCCGCGTACGGGGAGATGGGAGCGGTCGGCTGATCCTCGCGCTTGGGGAGATCGGGGCGCTCGCCGTAGACCGAGGACGAGGAGGCGTAGACGACCCGTGGCTTCTTCTTCTGCCGGGCCGCCGCGTAGAGCACGTGCAGGGTCCCCGTCACGTTGGAGGCATTGCAGCCCAGGGGATCGGCCACCGAGCGCGGCACCGAGCGCATGGCGGCCTGGTGGAACACCGCCGAGACACCGCGAACCGCGCGCTCCACGGTCTTCAGGCTCTTGAGGTCGCCGCGGACGATCTCGAGGCGCCGGTTGCCGCGCGCAAAGCCGAGGTTGGCCCGGGTGCCCGTCGAGAAATTGTCGAGCACGCGGACGCGATGCCCTTCCGCCAGCAGTCGCTCGACCACGTGCGAGCCGATGAACCCCGCCCCGCCGGTCACGAGGAAGAGAGATGGAGTGGTCATGGATACGATCGAGAAGCATTCAATTATGGCGGCGCACCGCCGCTGTTGTCAACGAGAGGTGAGGCAAGCCCCGCCGCGGCCCGCGTGACATCAAGGCCGCTGGGGCGCCGGGCGAGCCGCCGGGGCTTCACCTGGGTCGCCACGCCTCGGCGCTCAGCGCGTAGCGGGGCACGCGGACGTCCTTGTAATCGCACAGGCCGTCATACGCGAAGCCCAGCTTTTCCAGGACCCGGCGCGACGCGACGTTCTCGGGATACACCACGGCGACCACCCGCGGCAGCCCGAGGCTGCGGAACGCGTATCCGATCAGCGCGGCGACGGCCTCGGTCGCGATCCCCTTGCCCCACGACCGGCGCGCCAGACGGTAGCCGATCTCGACGTCGTCACTCTCCGGTACGGGAAGGAGCAAGCCGAGACCGTGGAACAGCCCATCGTCCTTTCCTTCGACGAGCCACCATCCATACGGCCCGTGGTCCGCCCCGATGCGCTGCCTTACTCGATCGAGTGTCTCCTCGGGCGGCGGCGTTCCCCGGGGGCTTCCGACGTACCTCATCACCTCAGGCTCGTTGTCGAGCGCCACCAGATCTGCCTCGTCCGACGGACGGAGTCGCCGCAACCGCAGCCGATGAGTTTCGAGCATCGTGGCCCTCCCATGCCCTGTCATCTTCCTTAACACAGATGCGCCGGAGGCGGGGAACGCGCCAGGTGGGGTGCCTTGACTGTCCTCGCCGCGGCGGCTATTGTGACGGCACCGAACGTCACGTGCGGAGGCAAGCCGAGGAACCCGCAGTGGTCACCATCCAGATGACCACCAACGACCGGGGCAAGGCCCGCGTGGCGGACGAGGTGGTCGGGCACAGATTGAAGAGGTGAAGTGCCGCTACCCGCTCATGTTCCCAGCGCCGGCCGTCCTGTACGGCGTGCTCGCTCGGAGCGCATAGCCGGCGCAGTACCGGATCAGCAACCGGCCGAACCGAGGAGGCGACTATGGGCCGCATGCTCGCCATCGCAACCGCCCTTGCCCTCGTGCTGCCGCTCGTGATCGCCCCGGAGACCGTGGCGCAGACCAAGGACGACACGGTCGTCTACGCCCTGCAGTCGGACGTGGACAACTGGGACCCCCCGAACTCGGTGCTCCGCGAAGCGATCATCCTCGGCTACCACGTGTTCGACCATCTGGCCGTGCGCGATCTCAAGACGCGCAAGGTGGTGCCCAATCTGGCGCTCTCGTGGAAAGCGCTCGACGACACCACCTGGGAGGTCAAGCTCCGGCAGGGGGTCAAGTTCCACGACGGGACGCCCTTCACCGCTCGCGACGTCAAGGCCACCTTCGACCGCGTGCTCGACCCGACCAAGAAGATGACGGCACGCGGCAACCACGCCAAGATCAAGAGCATCGAGGTCGTGGACGACTACACGGCGCGCTTCAGGACCGACGGCCCCTACCCGCTCTTCGTGGAGCGCCTGACCGCCCAGGTCATGCAGTCCGACAAGGTGATCAGGGAGAAGGGTCACGAGTGGATGCAGGAGCACGCCATCGGCACGGGACCCTACAAGCTCGTGAAATGGGACCGGAAGCAGGAGCATCTCCTGGTCCGTAATGACGACTACTGGGGCGCCAAGCCCGCCTTCAAGTACGTGCGCGTCCGGATCATCCCTGAGCAAGCGACCCAGATCGCCGAGGCGATCTCGGGCGGCGTGGACATCATCAAGGCCGTGCCGCCCGACCAGATGGACGTGATCAACAAGTCCGGCCAGGCGCGGACCGCGACCTCGCCCATCCTCCGGACGGCCCTGCTCCAGCTCGACCAGGCCGCCCGCAGCGGCCCGAACCCCTTCACCGACCGGCGAGTGCGGCAGGCGGCCAACCAGGCGGTGGACATGGACGCCGTCATCAAGCACGTGCTCAACGGGCTCGGCGACCGGGTCGCCACGGGGATCAACCCCATGGCCTTCGGCTGGGACCCCAGCCTCAAGCCGTACAAACAGGACCTCGCGGCGGCCAAGAAGCTCCTGGCCGATGCCGGCTATCCGAACGGTCTCGACATCCGCTTCAACACCGGGCCGCCGGTGGTCGAGCCCGCCATCCAGCAAACCAACGATGCCATCATCGCGGACATGGCCAAGGCGGGGTTCCGGGTCCAGCAGAACTACATCGGTGACAACACGGTGCTGGTGGCGCGCATCAAGGAGGGCAAGGGGGGCCCCATGTTCAACTGGTCGTGGGGCTACTACTCGGTCTTCGACGCCGACGCCATCCTCTACGACGTCTTCCGGTGCAACGAGCCGTACAGCTACTACTGCAATCCGGCGCTCGACGACCTGATCGTCCAGGGGCGCTCCACGCTCGACCAGAAGAAGCGCACCGAGATCTACGTCAAGGCCCAGAAGCTCCTCTTCGAGGACGCCGCCTACGTCTACAAGTGGGGGCTCCGCGGCGTCTGGGGCATCTCGAACCGGGTCAACTACGAGGCACCGGCCGACGAGATCGACCGCATGTTCCTGGTGACGCCGCGGAAGAAGTGAGGGGGCGAGCCGCCCTGCGTTCGACAGGTAGGCGAGTGCTGATCGACGGGCGCCGGCTCGTTCCGGCCGGCGCCCTCGCTCCTTAGATTCAACGGCCGTCGTGAGGCGTTACGTCGTCCAGCAGCTCGCCCAGCTCGTGGTGGTCGTCATCGGCATCTCGATGCTCGCCTTCGCGATCCTGCACGTCATCGGCGACCCCGTGCTGCTGCTGCTGCCGCAGAACGCCGGCAAGGAGGAGTACGAGCGTTACCACAAGCTCCTCGGGCTCGACAAGCCGCTCTACATCCAGTACTGGAAATTCGCCAGCCATGCCGTCCAGGGTGATTTCGGCAAGTCATGGTACACGGACACCCCCGCCTTCAAGCTCGTGCTGGAGCGGATGCCGCCCACGATCTATCTCACGGTGGCGGGCCTCATCGTTGCCCTGCTGATCGCTCTGCCCCTCGGTATCCTGGCCGCACTCAAGCGCCACTCGCCCGTGGACAACCTCTGCACCATCGTCGCAGTGGCGGGCCAGGCCATGCCCATCTTCTGGCTGGGCATCATGCTGATCATCATCTTCGCGGTGCGGTTGAAGGCGCTGCCGGCCTCGGGCTACGGCACCTGGGAGCACTTCCTCATGCCGGCCTTCACCCTCGGAGCCTTCCTGGCACCCATCACCATGCGCCTCGTCCGCTCCGGCGTGATCGAGGTCATGAACATGGATTTCATCAAGACGGCGCGCGCGAAGGGCGTGGCGGAGCGCATGGTGGTGGTCAAGCACGCCTTCCGCAACGCGTGCATTCCCGTGATCACGGTGCTCGGGCTGCAGTTCGGCCAGCTCCTGGGCGGCGCCATCATCACCGAGACCGTGTTCGCCTGGCCGGGCGTGGCCACCCTCACGGTGGACTCGATCCGCAACCAGGACTTCCCGGTAGTCCAGTGCGCCGTGATCCTGCTCGCCCTGGTCATCGTCACCGTGAACCTCATCGTGGACCTGATCGTCGGGCTCATCGACCCGCGCATCCGCACCGGCACATGAAGGCGGTGAGCGCCCCCAGCGAGGCGGATCTGGTCGCCCTCGGCGAGGCGGGCGCCGCGGCACCCGTGGCGCGGCGAGCCACGCTGCGACGGCTGCTGCGGCTGCGCTGGGGCCTGGCCGCCGGCGGCGTGCTCCTCCTGATCGTCGCCAGCGCCGTCCTCGCCCCCTGGGTCTCGCCCCACGACGCGCTCGCCGTGAACATCCGCCACCGGCTGGCGCCGCCGGCGTGGATGGAGGGCGGCACCGCCCAGCACCTCCTGGGGACCGACCAGGTGGGGCGCGATCTCCTGTCGCGGGTGATCTATGGTGGCCGGGTCTCGCTCGTGGTGGGGGTCACCGCGGTGCTGCTCTCGGCCACCATCGGCGTGCTGCTCGGGCTGGGCGCGGGCTACTTCGGCAGGCGGACCGACTGGACGATCATGACGCTGGTCAACGTGATGCTGACCTTCCCCTTCGTGCTCCTGGCACTGGCGGTCATCGCCGTCCTCGGCCCGAGCCTCACCAACCTGATCATCGTGCTGGGTGTGGCGGGCTGGCCGATCTACGCCCGCGTGGTGCGGGCCGAGACCATGGCCCTCCGTGAGCGCGAATTCGTCCTGGCCGGGCGGGCACTGGGCATGAGCCACGCGCGGATCGTCTTCAGGCAGATCCTCCCCAACCTGGTGTCGGCCATCGTGGTCATCGCCACGCTCCAGGTCGCCCAGGTGATCATCCTGGAATCGTTCCTGTCGTTCCTGGGCCTCGGCATCCAGCCGCCCACCCCGGCCTGGGGCAACATGCTGGGCGAGGGCCGCGTCTACATGCTCAACTCGTGGTGGATCGCCACATTCCCGGGCTCGGCGATCTTCCTCACGACGCTGGTGATCAACCTCATGGGCAATGCGCTCCGCGACTGGCTCGACCCGCACATGAAGTTGTGACGGGGCGGCGCGCTGTCCTTCACCCCGAGCTGCACTACCAACTCCGCTTGATCGACGCCCGGGCCCCGTGTAATGTTGCTACGTCACTACAGAGGGGGTGCAGCCATGCGGATGGGGCTTCGCGAGGCCAATCAGCACTTCTCGCGAGCGGTCAAGGTCGTCAAGGCTGGCAAGGAAGTCGTCCTGACCGAGCGCGGAAAACCGATCGCTGTCATCAGGCCGCTCCGCCCGACTGATTCGGTGGACGCCGCGATAGAGCGCCTGGCGGGGGAGGGGCGGTTGAGGCTCGCCAAGGTTCCCGGCCCCGTCCGCCGGCACGGCTGGAAGCCGATCCGGACGAAGGGCCCACCGCTGTCGCAGACGCTCAGAGAGGAGCGGGATGCCCGCTGACCGGCTGGCGTGGGCCTACTTCGACACCAGCGTGCTGGTGAAGTGTTATGTGCAAGAACACGGCACGCCCGAGGCGCTGAGCCTGATCGGTCGTCACGCCGTGCTGTCCTCGGCGCTCGCGCCCATTGAGGTGACAAGCGCCCTGCGCCGACAGGAAGCGAGTGGAGGTCTCGGCCGACGCCAGCGCGAGCAGGCTCTCGTGCGATTGCGGGGAGACCGAGCCCGCTGGAACCTGCTGGAACCGGACTGGCATGTGCTCGCCAGGGCAGAAGCGCTCGCGGGAACGGCACCCGTCGGGACGCTAGACGCCCTTCATCTGGCCTCAGCGCTCGTCTTTCAGGCCGAGACGAACCTTCGCCCACCCTTCATCACCGGAGATACGCAGCAACGTCGCGCCGCTGACGCTCTTGGTCTCGACGTGGTATTCGTCGGGTAGAGGCCTTGCCCACGGGCGCTCATACCGCGTTTCTGGGAGCTACGCTCCCGAAGCTTGAGGGCGGTGGCCTTCTGGGGTGACACAATTACCACACGGCGATGTTCTGGTGACGGACCTGCCGGGAGCGTCTTCTGGTCCACGTATCGTCACGTGACGTCGCTCAGGAGCCGCCCGTAGCCGAGCACGCGATCGGTGATTCCGACCGTGCGGAGCGCATGCCAGAGCGTGGCCACCTGGCTCGTCACCACGGGCTTGCCTAGGTCGCGCTCGAGCCGCTCGACGATGCCGGCGGTCGGCAGCCCGGTGCCGCTGAGCAGGACGGCGTCCGCGTCGGCGCGGTCCGCCCGGCGACCGAGGACATACGCGCGCTCCTCCGTCTCCTCGTAGATGTTCGTCACGCCCTCGAGCCGATGATGCGCGATCACCTCGAACCCGGCGGCCTCCCAGTACGCGCGTCCGGCCGCGCTGATCGCCTCGGGATAGGGCGTGGCCAGCGCCAGCCGCCTCACACGCAGCCGCTCGAGGGCAGCGATGATCGCGCGCGCTGCGCTGAACGCGCGGGTGCCGGCCAGCGCGGCGAAGCGGTCGAGCAGGGCCGGCTCGCTCGCGAACCCGGTGAGATAGCTCACGGCGGTATGCGACAAGACGACGACATCGGGCTTCACGGCCGCCAGCGCGCGCGTGGCGGACGGCAACGAATCCAGGTAGGCGAGCGTGCGCCGTTGCATGCCCTCGGCCGCGCCGGGCTCGCCGGCGAGGGTCTCCAGCCTCGCGAAATGGATCGTCACCGAGGCCGGCGCCATGCGATACAGCTCGGGCTCGACGGTGGGATTGCCCGCGGGAACGAGGACGCCGAGTCGCGCGCGAGGGGCCATTACGCGCGCGACCAGCTATCGCGAAACCGGTAGTACGTGAATCTTTCCCATCTTGTCTTGAACTCCATCGCCGGCGACGAGTCTTGCGGGATGCCCGGGAGCCGCCTCAGTCGAGCCCGGCCAGTGGGGCGTGCCGCCGCCAGGCGCACAGCCCCTCGATTTGCTTCGCCACCGCCAGGACCGTGGCTTCGTTGCCCTCGGACGCCACCAGTTGGACCGACAGCGGCAGCCCGTCCGGGTGCATGCCGGCGGGGATGGCCGCGGCCGGGTAGGCGGCGAAGTTCCACGGCGCGGCGAACGGCGCGTAGTTGGCGTTCGCGTACACGTTCGCCAGCCAGCCCTTGCGGCCCCACTGGAGCGCGCGGATCGGCGTTCGAGCCAGGGCGGGCGTGACCAGCACGTCGTGGGCCGCGAAGAAGGGCGCCACGCGTTCGCGCCACCGATCGCGCTGCTCGGCCTTCATCAGCTTGAACCGGCGCACCAGGCGCCCGATCGCCGCATGGCGGCGCGTCCGCGGCTCGAGGCGCCGGACATCCAGGCCCATCCCCTCGACCTCGGCGGCGACGGCGGCGAACCACCAGGCCAGTACCCAGGTGCCGACCTGCAGCGAGTCCGGCGGGTCGGCCTTCGTGACCCGATGCCCCGCCTGCTCCAGCAGCCGGGCGGTCTCTTCCACGGCCTGGCGGTACGGACGGTCCACGCGGATGCCCGCGAGCGGTGGCTTGGTCGAGACGGCGATCCTGAGCGGCCGCTCCGGCGGCTGCGGCGACGCCAGGTCCAGGCGCCCGGCCATGACCGAGAGCACGAGGGCGGCGTCGTCGACGGTCGTGGCAATGGGTCCGTTCTCGGCCAGCCCGAACCAGCTCGTGGGCCCGACGTCCGAGGGGACCACGCCGCGGCCCGGCTTGATGCCGAACAGTCCACAGCACGCGGACGGGATGCGGATCGAACCCAGCGCGTCGTTCCCCTGAGCCGCCGGCGCCATGGCCGAGGCCACCGCAGCCGCGGCTCCGCCCGACGAACCGCCCGGCGTCCGTTCGAGATTCCACGGGTTCCTGGTGATGCCGAACGCCCCGTCCGTGGCGCCGAAGATCCCGAGTTCCGGCAGGCGGGTGATGCCGATGACCACGGCCCCGGCGGCGCGGAGCCGGCGCACAACCTCGTGGTCCTCCGCCGAAGGCCTATGGGAGGTGGCCAGGGAGCCGTCGCGCATGGGCTCGCCGGCCACCGGCAGGTTGTCCTTGATCGGAACCGGGACGCCAGCCAGCGGGAGCGTCGAGAGGTCGGCGCGCGTGGCGACCTCGTCCGCCTCGGCGACCGCCTTCTCCACGCGTACCACCTGAAACGCTCCGACCTGACGATCCAGACGTTCGATCTGTTCGAGGTACTGGCCGACCACGTCGCGCGGCAGGATTTCGCCCGCTCGCACCATGCAGGCGATGTCCGCCGCCGTCCGGCCCACCACGTTCACACTCCGCGCCGTTGCCATCTCACCTCCTCGCGTTCATTGGTCGTCTCTGTTTCGTGCCCGGACGCCCTAGGCCTCAGGCGAGTGTGGTGTCCCGGAAATCCGTTGACTCGCGGTGCCGGGCGGGGCGGGGGGCCCCTCCGCGGAACCGTGGCTTCTGCGCGTTGCCGGAGGCCCTAGCCTCACTCTCGTGGCTCCTTACGAGTGCCAGGTGCGGGTTGCGACTCAGCGTGTTCCGCGGAGGGGCCCCCCGCCCCGCCCGGCGCTTTGTCCACAAGCTTCTGGGACAGGACACTAGGACGCGCTGCTTGAAGCGCTGATGCCCGCCCAGCTGAGGCGGCTGAGCATATAGCGATGAAGGCGTGTCCGCCGCGCGCATTCAGCCGCCGGCCGCGTACGTGATCCGGTAGATCCGGCCGGCCTTGTCGTCCGACACGAGGAGTGAGCCGTCCGGCATCACGAGCACGTCGGCGGGGCGGCCGGCGGCGACACTGCCCTTGAGCCAGCCCTCGGCGAATATCCCGTAGGATACCGCGCGGCCGCCATCCACCTTCACGAAGGAGACGCGGTAGCCGATCGGTGTCGAGCGGTTCCAGGAGCCGTGCTCGGCGATGAAGATGCCGCCGCGGTACTTCTCCGGAAATTGCTTGCCGGCGTAGAAGCGCATGCCGAGGGCCGCGACGTGGGGGCCGAGCAGGCGGGCCGGCGCGGTGAACTCCTCGCACGAGCGCCCGGCGTTGAACTCGGGATCGCGAAGGCCGTTGCCGTGGCAGTAGGGGAAGCCGAAGTGCTCGCCTGGCCTCGTCAGCCGGTTGAGTTCGTCCGGCGGTTGCTCGTCGCCCAGCCAGTCGCGGCCGTTGTCCGTGAACCACAGCTCACCGCTCTCCGGGTGAAAGTCGAACCCGACGCTGTTGCGCACGCCGCGCGCCACCACCTCCGGCCGGCCCCCGGCCACGTCGAAACGCGTGATCGTGGCGTGCAAGGGACCGGGTGGTACGCAGACGTTGCAGGGGGCGCCGACGGGGACGTAGAGGCGGCCATCCGGACCGAAGGCGATGAACTTCCAGCCGTGATGCTCGTCGGACGGATAGAGGGCGGTTACCACCTCGGGTTTCGGCGGCCGCCGCAGGTCGCGGGCGACGTCGCGGAAGCGCAGGATCCGATTCACCTCGGCGACGTAGAGGACGCCGTCCCGGAAGGCCACCCCGCTCGGCATGTTCAATCCGCTTGCCAGCACGTGGACATCGTCCGCCCGATGATCGCCGTCCCGA
>WNGA01000535.1_pt1 | contig 56546 bp, 59 predicted proteins | sample 5400061 | NCBI WGS metagenome assembly WNGA01 (sample SAMN13153366, study PRJNA577476) | soil metagenome | isolation source: 100 cm soil or saprolite under grassland replicate 2 | place: USA:California | collected 2016-06-15
TCTCGACGCTTCTGGGAGGCGTGATCGCTGACAAATTGCGCTCGCGGTTCGCCGGCTCCTATTTCTGGGTCTCGGGAATCGGGATGCTGATCGCGTGTCCTTTTTTTATTGCGACCCTTTACATTCCGTTTCCCGCGGCCTGGATCACAATGTTTCTCGCGATCTTTTTCCTTTTTGTGAATACCGGTCCCTCAAATACCGCTCTGGCCAACGTGGCGCTGCCATCCGTGCGCGCGACCGCGTTTGCGGTCAACATTCTCGTCATCCACGCGCTGGGCGATGTGCAGGCGTTCTGGCTGCTGGGCTACATTGGCGGTCACACCAACATGCACGTCGCATTTTTGTTTGTGTCCGGAATCATTTTCCTCTCTGGCGTGGCCTGGCTCATCGGTGTGAAATATCTTCCGGTTGATACAGCCGCGGTAGAAAGCCGAACCAGCTGAATGATTTCCGACCAATCGTCTTGGGAGCGCGCCGAAGCTACAGCCCAGACTGATCGGCCGTAAATTCACGCTGAAGCCTTGGGTTTGTTATTCTTCTCCTGGGGGCCTCTCGGAGGGAGTGGCGGCCTCGCGTTTTCCTCTCTGGCGATGCTGTGATCCAGTTGCCTTTTCACCGGGGCTCGCCGCTTCTGATGGGGCTCGCTCGGTCTCAGAGGTCGGAGGTTGAGTTTCTGATCGCGCTCCGGTCTCGCTGCGGCCAGTTGGCGGAGTTGTCTCTTCGCGCGTCCCCCTCGTACCTCGCTTCTCTTCTGTTGGTGAAGTGCCGGTTGCTCCGCCGTGAGTGGTTGGAGAAACTGTTTCGTGTGGCCTCCCGCCGCGAGTCGGGGGTGGACTCGTTGCTGCTGTGGCGTGCGGACTCGGCGATGCTCTGCCGGCGGGCGTCGCGGATGTGGCGGGTGCCCTTGGGGGGGTTCGTGCAGGCGGTGCAGTTGCGGCGGGTGAGCTTGTGCCAGCCGGTGAAGCAGTCGTACCTGCTGTTGCCGCTGCGCCTGTTGCGGCACCCGTTGTTGTGGTGCCGGTTGTGGTAGTAGAGCCGGAAACGCCAACACCAACTGCCGCGCCCGGGCTTACGCCATAATAGCTATAGACGTTGGTAATGTAATCGGGTCTGGAATACTCTTCGATCCGAGCATAATCGAACACCGGCGCGTTATAGATGCGTTCCCGATCCACGGTTACTATAAGCTCGCTAACATTCGAAGTGGGAGAATACACGGCCCAGGGAACCGCAACCATTTTACCACCGGCACTAACGCGTGCTCCTGTCCCGCCAGTGGAAAGAACAGTGTAAGCCATGCAGCCGGTATTGCGGTCGAGGACGACGTCTTTGACTACGCCGATTTCTTCTCCCTGCGATGATTTCACTTTCGTGCCGACGATTTTACTGGCCTGGACGTAAGTGGTGCTGCTGCTAGTAGTGCTCTGGGTTTGGGCGAAGGTAGAAGCCACGGCCAAGCCCCAAAAGGCAAGCGTGGCTGTAAGTATGAGTGATGTTTTCATAAGTGATAAGAGTTTCGGCTCAATGTCGTGCGAGCCGACAAACGTGAATCGTTACGCGTCGTGGTCGCGGATGTGAAAACAACCGGCGGAATGGCTAAAATAACTTCCTTTTACAAGCTTATGTTGATCACACGCAGCCTCGCGATTTGTTTGTTGATGCTGATTGGCGTCAGTGCATATGCCGAGGGTATTCCCGATGATTGCACGCAACTCATCCTCGGTATCGCGCCGACTTGGGATTCGATGAGCGGAGAGATGCGATTATTTGAACGATCGCGCGGTGGCGATTGGACTCCAGTGGCTGGACCGTTTCCAGTGTTGTTTGGCAAAAACGGGATCGCCTGGGGCACAGGACTGGCAGGACAAAACGAGCCCGGTCTTCGAAAGAAAGAGCGAGATGGCCGCGCACCTGCAGGAGTTTTCGAAATCGGGCAGGTGTTTGGATATGCTTCGAGCCTGCCGCCCCGCGGTGATTATCAGTATCATCAAGTAACCGAGGCAGACGTTTGGAGCGATGATCCGCGTTCGCCCAATTACAACCGTCACATCGTGATCGATCCAAAAAATCCGCCGGACAATTACACGCACGAAAAAATGCGCTCAGGCGATTTCGCGTATGAGTGGCTCATTGAGATCCGGCACAATTCCGATCCACCGGTGCCCGGCGCAGGAAGCGCGATTTTTTTTCATATTCGGCGCGGCGTGAATCGGCCAACTACCGGCTGCACGACGATGGCGAAGGAAAACCTGGTCAAGCTCATAACGTGGTTGCGAGCGAAACGACATCCCTGCTACGCACTATTGCCAGCCGCCGAATACGATAGAAAATGGCACTCCTGGAACCTGCCTTCTCTAGAAACGGTTCACCATTCCGTTTCATCTGCTCATTGAATCGCCGCGTTGCTTGGTTAGTTTCTTGTTAGTTACCCATGCGAAGACGAAGACGCCCCAATCCTGATTCGGAAGAAAATATTCGCCGCATCGATACGAAAGCACGCGCCCGGAAGCAGACGCATGGTTTTCAAGTTCACTTTCTTCGCGGTGATCGGGTGGTGACAAAAATGTTCAGCGACAGCCTCTACGGTGGAAAACAAGGAGCGAGGCGTGCTGCGCGAAAGTTTAAGCGGACGATTCTACGCCGTTTGCCTCGGAGAAAATTTTTGGGGCCTGGATAAGCGGTTCGCGGTCGGAACGCGCGTTTTTCCGCCGGTACGCCTTCCAGCACTCCAAAAATGCCGGCGCGAAATCTTCCGGTCGGGCCGATGTCCAGCCATCGACCACGGCCGGAGCCAAAAATGTGCCTCTCTCGATTTCACACTTGTTAGGGACGACGTTTCCGGAAACGACGCCTCGATATAGCCAGATGCACTCGCGATCGGTGCGTTGCGCGGCCGGAAGTTTTGAAAGCTTCTGAAGCGGCACACTCACGCCCAATTCCTCCTTTAATTCGCGCCGGGCCGTTTCATCGTAGCTTTCCCCTGCGGCGACGTGGCCGGCGGCGCTGGAGTCCCACTTCAAAGAATGTCGATCTTTCCAACGCGAGCGTTGCTGCAAGTAAACTTCGCCCGCTTCATTGAAGATCAGAATGTGAACAGCGCGATGGAGCAAGTTATTCCCATGCACCTGAGAGCGGCTCGCGAAGCCCAGAATCCGATCGTTTCTATCGACGACGGGAAAGCGCTCACTCTTCGTTAGGCATGTGTTAGGGCGTGGAGGCGGCGCGATGAAATTCGCGAGGTCGATCCATTGCAGCAACGATAGCTCTTCGGCTCGAGCCTTAGGATTGATGTCGAGATGGGAGGCCACTTTGCCCCAGTCAGGAACAGTTGCCCGAAGCAATTTCCGCAACTGTTTTCTTCGCTGGGAAAATCCAATGCGAATCAATCTTACAAGCAGCTCATCATCGCGCGCGGGCAACTCGCGCAGATCACGGGACAAGATTCGCACCACCGCGGAATCGACATCAGGTTGCGGAAAAAAAACCGTCGCAGGCACAGTGCGCAGATATTTTACGGAATGGTGTAACTGCACGCGCAACGTCAACGCTCCATAATCGTGCGTAGATGGCGGCGCGGAAAGGCGCATTGCCATCTCCTTTTGTAACATTAACAACCACAGTGAAATAGGGCTTGGCTGCTCCAGGAATTTTAAGACTAACGCGCTCGAAATGTTGTAGGGAAGATTGCCAAGTAGTTTCACTCGGCGATGCGCAAAAAGAGCGCGCGGGTCGAACTTCAGCGCATCGGTTTCGACTACTTCAAGGCGCTCATGGCCGAAATGCGCACGTAAAAAATTTGCCAGACGTGCATCTTTTTCGATCGCGAGAACGCGCGCGCCTTTCTCAAGGATGAATTCGGTCAGCGCGCCTAATCCGGGCCCAATTTCGACCACATAATCTTCGGACGTGATCTGCGCTTGATCCACAATCCAGCGAGCAAGATTTTGGTCGTGCAGAAAATTTTGGCCGAGCCTTTTGGCTGGCGACATGGGTATTTCTCGAAGCGTGGTTCGTATGTCCGAGAGCTTCATATGAACCTTGCACGGTGCGCGCTGTGGCGCTGGGAATTGGTATGTCTGTTCACAAAATTCTGTGAACAAAATGCCCGGGCCGCCGGGAACTTATTCACAAGTTATTCAATGGATTTAGAAGCTCGGGACGAGCCAGCCAACCAGTGTGACTTGTGCGAAGCTTTCTTGCGGTCGGCCAGATATTTTCGACGCGCATCCCTCAGCGAGACGCCTCCGATAAAGAACGCGATAGCGGCGCGACCGATTGCGTACGTGCCTGCACCAGCGACCATGCCGCACACGAGATTGCCCCAGCCAGGAAAAAACTTCAGGATCGCCCGGGCGCCTTCGCGCAGAAGCATTCCCGCGCCGACGTTTGCTCCAAGCGCTGTGATAAACTCCGCCGCAGCGCGCAAGCTTCGTTCTCGGCCGCTGATGTACATGATTCCCGAGACCATAACCACCTGGAGCGAGGTGAGAATCGGCAGGTCTGCCAACGGAATGGGTTGCGCTCCGATCGCCGTGCAAATTGCGGTCGTGGATTTTACCAGCATTTGTGCGACGTGATGCTGCGCTTCGCGATCCCGTGAAATCCGGATCATCTCGATCTTGGCTTCATTCGGGAGTTCGCCTGCCAGAACCGACAACAAACCACGCGTTTTGGCAGAATCCGTTTCAGTGAGTTGGATGACCTTGAGCAGACGATCACGAATCGCCGGCTGCATCTTGAGCGCTTCTTCTAGTTGCGCAACGCGTCTTTCCGATCCGAAAGAAACGCCGATGATCTTGGCATCGTTCAACGCTCCGCCAACCTCATCTTGTAAATGCAGGATGAAGTTGGCGGATGGTCTCGACAAATTCGATTCGCCGTCGTCGAAAAGGAAGATGACGTCGGCAGGCTGACGTCTCAGGTCTTCTTCGACTTGAGCGGCCGCGGAATCGCCTGCGTCGCGCGCATCCAGGATAGAGATCGTTCCATGACCGGATACGTTCCAGTCGATCCACCGATGCACGGGCATCACAGCAACATTCATCTGCTCCTCGGCGTCAGGTGTAAAAAGCGTGTTGATGATTCGGTGCGTCGGCATTTTGCTTGATCCGATGAAGAGAAATCGCGGCGGCCGTTGCTGGAGGAACAATTCTTTAAGCGGTGTAAGCTCGCCGAGAACTGCGTTTCTAATTTTGGAAGGCAGCCTGCCCGAAAGACGTTCGAGCTTTTCAGCTATCTGAAGAAGAGCCGCGTGGTTCATTTTTGGAAATGACGAAATCCGAATGACGGATGACGAAGGAATGACTAAGCACGAATGTCGAAGTAAGCCGCCACGGTACTCTCGATCTTGCAAAAAAGCACGCGCACGAAATTTCGACATTTCCAATGCCGCAAAGCTCGATAAAGATTTCGCATGAGTTTGAACATTGAAATTCTCTCGAAAGCTGCGACTCAGGCGCGCGGTTTGTGCATGGACGCCGTGCAGGCGTCGCAATCGGGACATCTTGGGCTTCCGCTCGGCTGCGCGGAAATCGGCGCGGTTCTTTTCGGCTATGCCCTGAAATACAACCCGGATCAACCGCGCTGGATCAATCGCGATATCTTCGTCCTCTCCGGGGGGCACGGCAGCATGTTCCTCTACGCATGGCTGCACATGAGCGGTTATGACTTGCCGATGTCGGAGATCAAACGATTCCGGCAATTGCATTCCAAGACGCCGGGGCATCCCGAATTTGGCGATACGCCAGGAGTAGAATGTACGACTGGGCCACTTGGCCAGGGTGTTGGCAACGCGGTTGGCATTTCCGTGGCGACAAAGATGGCTGCCGCGCGTTTCAACACCGACGAGCACAAAGTTTTCAATCAGCACGTGATCTGTTTGTGCAGCGACGGCGACATGCAGGAGGGCGTCGCCTCCGAGGCATGTGCGCTGGCTGGGCATTGGGGCCTCGATAATTTGATTTTCATCTACGATTCGAATGCCGTTACGCTCGATGCCGCGGCGAAAGAGACGCAGAGCGAAGACACCGGGAAACGCATGGAAGCATACGGGTTCGACATCCAGGAAATCGACGGCCAGGACATGCAACAGTTCCTCGACGCTTTGAATATTGCCAAGGAACGCGACAACGGGAAACCGCAGTTCATCATTGCGCACACGCTCATCGGCAAAGGCGTCCCGGAAGTCGAAGGCACCTACAAGGCGCACGGAGAAGCGGGCGCAAAATTTGTTGATGCCGCACGCAAGGCGCTCGGGTTGCCGGCAGAACATTATTTCGTGTCACAGGACGTGAACGATTATTTCGCCCAGCACAAAAAGAAGCTGGTCGTCAGCTACGATCGCTGGGAAGAAACTTATGATGCGTGGCGCAAGAAAAATCCTGACAAAGCGAAGCTGCTCGATGGCGGACTTGAGCGAAAAGTCCCTGCCGATCTCCTAGCTGAGATTCCACAGTTTCCGAAGGATGCGAAGCTGGCGACGCGAAAGGCGGGCGGCGAAGTGTTGCAGCCGATCGCGCAGGCGATGCCGCTACTCATGAGCGGCAGCGCCGACCTCTACGGATCGACAATGAATTACATCAAGGACGGCGGCGACTTTAACCGCGATAATCCCGATGGACGCAACATCCGGTTTGGCATTCGCGAGCATGGCATGTGCGCGATCCTCAATGGGATTTCGTATCATGGGCTGTTCCGTGCATCCGGCGCGACGTTTACGGTGTTTACCGATTATTGCCGCGCTTCCATTCGGCTGGGCGCGCTGGCGAAGCTGCCGAACATTTACATTTTTACGCACGACTCGATCGGCGTCGGCGAGGATGGGCCGACCCATCAACCCGTGGAGACGGTTAGTTCCGTCCGTTTAATGCCGAACATCGACGTGATTCGGCCAGCCGATCCTGAAGAGACCGCAGGCGCATTTGTCGCGGCGATGCAGCGAACTGAGGGGCCGACGTTCCTAGCGCTCACGCGTCAGACCGTTCCAATGTTAAACGATATCGATCCAAAATTGCGCCGCGAAAGAGTGTTGCGCGGCGGTTACATCGCAAAGAAGGAAAGCGGCAAGCTCGATCTCATTATCCTCTCCTGCGGGAGTGAACTGCAGCACGCGCTCGCGGCGGCAAAAGAGCTGGGCGACGGCGTGCGCGTTGTTTCCATGCCCTGCTTCGAAAGGTTCAATCGCCAGCCTTCGGAATACCGTGAAGAAGTCTTGCCTAACGACTGCCGCAAACGTGTTGCCATTGAGGCCGGTGTTCCCGAGATTTGGTATCAATACGTCGGACTTGATGGGAAAGTTATCGGGCTGCACGAGTTCGGCTTGAGCGCGCCCGGCGCTGAAGTAATGAAAGAGCGCGGCATCGACGCGCAGCACGTGATTGATGCGGCGAAATCCCTACTGGCGAACTAAAACGTTTCGTCCGGCTCGCTCACGTTGCGCGCCCTAGTTTCGAAGCGCGTGAACTGCTTGAAGAATGTCAATGGGACTGTTCCTATTGGACCGTTTCGTTGCTTTGCGATGATCAGTTCAGCTTCCTCAGCCGTTTCCTCAACAATCTTGCTATCGACTTTATCTTCGTCCTCTTTTTCCTCGTAGAAACTAGGTCGGAGGAGCAATCCAACCAGGTCGGCATCCTGCTCGATGGCGCCGGATTCGCGCAGATCGCTCAGGCGCGGTTTGCCGCCGGAACGCTGCTCGGGTTGGCGGTTCAGTTGCGCAACGACGATCACCGGAATCTTCAACTCCTTCGCCAAGGCCTTAAGACCGGCCGAGATCTCTGTAATCTCAAGCTGTCGGTTATCTTGTGCGCGCCGAGAGCTGGACGTGACTAATTGCAGATAATCGATCGTGATAAGTTGAATGTCTTGCTGCGCTTTGAGTCGTCGTGCCTTTGCTCGCAGCTCAAGAATGTTCAAACTGGAACTGTCATCTATGTAGATTTTCGCTTCGGCCAGTTTCGATGCTGCGGCCGTCAGGTTTGGAAAGTCACGCTCGCCAAGAAAGCCACCACGCACCTTTGCCAAGTTCACATGTGCCCGGGAACAAAGCAGGCGTTGCACCAGCTGTTGGCCGCTCATTTCCAAACTAAAAACGCCAATAGGAAGCTTTTGATTGACTGCAACGTGCTCGACAATATTCATGGCGAGCGCGGTCTTGCCCATGCTGGGTCGGGCCGCGATCACGATCATCTCGCCGGGATGCATTCCGTTCGTCATGCGATCCAGTTCGGGAAAGCCAGTTGAAAGACCAGTGATGCCGCCTCGGTTCTCATAGAGCTTCTCGATCGACTCGATCGCTTCCATCACCTGGTCTTTCATCGAGAGCAACTGGCCTTTGAAGCGGTCTTCGCCCACGGCGAAAATGCGCTGTTCCACTTCGTCGAGCAGATTGTTTACCTCGTCCTGTTCCTCGTAAGCGCGGCGCACGCTCTCGGTGGCGGCGGAAATGATTTCCCGCAGAATGTATTTGTCGCGAACGATGTCGAGGTAGTAGCCGACGTTTGCGGCGGTTGGAACGAAGGTGAAAAGGCTGGTGACAAATGCCGCGCCGCCGACGCTGTCAAGAAGATGGCGATCACGCAGCACCTGGGTGAACGTGATGAGGTCGATCGCCTGCGACGTGTTCCAAAGATCGACAAGAACGTTGTAGATCGTCCGGTGCGCGGGAACGTAAAAGTATTCTTCGTTAATTTTCTCGACACATTCTGCGATCGTTTCTCGCGGCGAGATGAGCATCGACCCGAGAACGCCTTGCTCCGCGTCGACGCTGTGCGGCGGCGTGCGGTGAATATCCTGCGCAGAACCTGTGGGCGAAATGGGAACAACTTTTTCGCCGCTTCGCGCCGCTGAACCTCGGCCAGCGCCATTTCCCGCTTTTCGAGGCTTCTCTCCTGTCCACGCGGACGATTGAGTCGCCATTTATTTCGTTTCTTTGTTCTCTTCCTTTTTTCTGCGGAAAAATCGTCGTTTCGTTTTCTTTTCAGGTTCCTCGGTCGCAGCAGCGCTCTCGGCCTCGGCTTTTGCCGCTTCTGCGGATTTCACCTGGAAAACAAGCTGCGCTGTCACGTCATGATGCAATTTGATCGCGACCTCGTGTTCGCCGGTGTCTTTAATCGGGCGCTCCAGAACAACCTTGTGCCGGTCGATCTCCGCGCCAATCTCGTTCTTTAGCCGGTCCACGATGTCCTGCGCGGTAACTGATCCAAATGCTTTGCCGGTCTCGCCCGTCGCCAGCGTGAAGATGAATCGCGCCTTGCCGATGCGGCGTACCAATTCCTCCGCCTCGTTTAATTCGCGTGCTTCGCGCTCGGCGCGCTTTTGTTTCAAAGCATCGAGCTGGCGCAAAGCCGCTGGTGTGACTTCGTAGGCTTTGCCGCGTGGCAGGAGATAATTGCGGGCGTAGCCGCGACGCACTTTGACCACGTCCGCTTCCGCGCCGAGTCCGGGAACGTTTTCGGCCAAAATGAGTTCAGTTAAAGGCATATTGATCTCTAAAACGCGCGCTCAGGATTTTTCAAACTGAGGGGCTTCAGGGGTCGTCGACTGTAAAATTCACACGCGTATTGTCAATGCGAGAATAAAGAATTTCACAAAAAAATTTTCCGATAGCTCTGTCTGTCATGAAGCGAAACATCTCTGGCTGATGTTGGCGCGCCGCCAGACCAGATGGTCAGAGATTCTTCGCTTGGCTCAGAATGACAAGAAGGATACGGCTTCAGATCATCCCGAGCTTCATCCGGCCCCCTTCACTGATCATATTTTGGTTCCAGGGCGGGTCCCAAACGAGCTGGACATCGGCTTCATCCACGCCATCGATGGACAAGATTTTGCTCTGGGCATCGTGAGCGATGGCCGGACCCATGCCGCAACCGGGCGCGGTCAAGGTCATTTTCACCTCCACCCGCATGCCGCCATCCTCTTTCTTAACTAGGCGACAATCATAAACCAGGCCCAGATCGACAATGTTGACCGGGATTTCCGGATCGTAACATTGCCGCAACTGGTTCCAGACAGCTTCCTCTGAAACTTCGCCATCTGTTTGTGCAGGCTGTTGCGTTTCCTGTGTCTGCGGCTTTTCCAGGCCGAGCGCGTCGAGGTCTTTCTCCGCGACGCGCGCCAAGCCCTGGTAAGTTGCGACGGTATAACTTCCTCCGAGGCTTTGCGTGATTACCCCCTGCGTTCCGGCCGGGATTGTTGTCTTTTGGCCGCTTGGAATCTGGATCGCCTCGCAATCACGGCTCAATGTGAATTCAGTGTTTTCGTACATGGCCCTAACGGTTTCCAAGTTACTATGCCACAGGTGCGGAAAATGACGAATGACGAATGACGAAACACGAAGGAATGACGAATTCCGAATGACGAAGCGGAATTCCGACACTCTTTCGTCATTTGAGCCTTCGGATTTGTTTCGTCATTCGACATTCGTGCTTCGTCATTTAATACACATCCCGCTTGTAGCGCTTATCACTTTTAAGCTTTTCAACATACTCATTGGCTTGCTCAACGCTTTTGCCGCCTTGCTCTTGAACGATTTTGCGCAGCGTAGCGTCGACGTCTTTGGCCATCCGGCGCGCATCGCCACACACGAAAAAATGCGCGCCCTTCGCGTCGAGCCATTTCCAAATTTCGGCGGCATTTTCCACCATCTTGTGCTGCACGTAGATCTTCTGGGGTTGATCGCGTGACCACGCGCAATCGAGCCGTGTGAGGAGTCCCTCCTTCACATACGCGTTGAATTCGGCTCCGTACGCAAAATCGCATCGCTCGTGCTGCGCACCAAAGAAAAGCCAGTTTTTACCCTTTGCCCCGGTGCCTCTTCGTTCCTGCAGATACGCTCGGAACGGTGCCACTCCGGTTCCCGGACCGATCATGATGAGTGGAGTCTGAGGGTCCTCTGGCAGATGAAAGTGCTTTGCTACGCTGGGGAAAACAGGCACTGGCACGTCATCGGCGCGTTCTGCAAGAAAAGATGAGCAAACTCCTTTCCGGAGGCGGCCATGACTTTCGTACCGGACTACATCCACGATGAAGTGCACCTGGTCGGGATACGCCCTCAAGCTTGAGGCCACTGAATAAAGACGCGGCTGCAATTTCGTCAGTAAGCCGACAAATTCTTCCGGCGCGAAACGGGCAGAAGGATGCTCAATGAGAAAATCGATGACCTCCATGCCCCAGAGGTAAGTTTCGAGGTCCTGTTTGCGATTTGGAGCGAGAAGATAGCCCAGCGTTGGCGCTGCACTGGCGCGTTGGGCGATGGCCTTCAAAAACTTCGGCGTTGGCTGCGTGATGCTGTAATCGCGCAGTAGCGCTTCGCGGAATGTCGTCGGTTCGCCTTTCGGCCGCAGCACTTGTTCATCGCCGGTCGCGCCGAGCGTACGGATCATTTCATCGACCAACTCTGGATCGTTCGTTGCGTAAACAGCTAAAGAATCCCCCACTTCAAAGGTCAAACCCCATCCCGTCAAATCGAGCTCAAAATGCCGCGTGTCCTTTGCTGATTCCGGACCGCTGAGGCGGCGATTCACCACCATGCGAGCGGGAAACGGATTCGCCCGTGTGTAGCGTGGCGGAGCAGCGGCAGCAATAGCAGTAGCAGGAGCAGTCGTAGCAGTACCTTGAGTCATGGAAACTCTTGTAGCGGCGATTCGTCACCGTCGCAAATTTCACCCGTCATTTCCGATGGCGAGTGTAGGGCAGACTTCCATGGCACGTTGCGCAGCGTCGATTTCCTCCGCTGTTTCGGCTTGCTTAAAAAAATGAACAGCAGTCTCGTCGCGACTGTAAGTGATGAGGTTCGGAGCTTCTTCGAGACACATCCGGCACAGCGCGCAGCTAGTATCCACATACCACCGTCCCGGCGCGTTCTCAGGCTGTTTGCTCAGTTTGTCGGCCATGACCGAAAAAACAATTCAGGATGACGCTGACGAAAACTGCTTTCGACGTCGCGCTCGCGAATTTTTCGTCGCGGTTTGAGACGGCACCGCAATTGCGAAGTCGACCTGTCGTTTGAAGGTATCGACCCGGGCGACATAGACGGATACCTCATCGCCCACGCTAAATCGTTTGCGCGAGCGTCTGCCGATCAGCTGCCGTCGAGCGGGCTCAAACAAATAAAAATCGTCGGTCAATGAGGACACGTGGACAAGGCCGGTGATCAAAGCATCCGGCAATTCCACCATCAACCCGTAATTGCGGACATCGACAATAGCGGCGCGGAAAATCTGCGGATTGCGTTGGTCGAGTTGCCTTTGAAAAAATTCGAGCTTCTTCATTTGCGCCGCATCGATCTCCGCGTCGGCTGCATTGCGTTCTGTCGCTGAAATGTGCTCGGCGATTGAAGCGATTTCGGCGACGTCGGGATGGTGGGGACGGCGCGCTGCGGCGTCCGGACGCCGCCGCGCGGAGTCCCTACCCAACGCGCGATGCACCACCAGATCGGCATAACGCCGGATGGGACTGGTGAAATGCAGATAATTTGTTTTCGCCAAGCCATAATGACCCAGCGGCTGAGGATTGTATCGGGCGCGCTTGAGGCTTTTGAGCAAAGCGACCTTGAGCGCTTGCTCCTCGGGCTTTCCACGGATTGCGCCGAGCAGCCGCTGCAACTCAGCGCGATGAGTCAAATCGCCAACCCTGTAATTAAAGCTAAGCACGAATTCTCGATACTCGGCGAGTTTTTCCGGGTCTGGGTTTTCGTGGACGCGATAGATGGTCGGAATCGCGCGCTTCTTAAGCTCGCGCGCGACAGCTTCGTTTGCGGCCAGCATGAATTCTTCAATTAATTGGTGCGACTCATCGTTTTCGACGCGCTCTAGTCTCACCGGATGGCCGTGCTTATCGACCCAGACTTTTACTTCTGGAAAATCGAGATCCAGCGCGCCATGCTCAAACCGCTTCTGCCGCAACAAGGCTGCGAGTTCCCAGGCGAGATGTAGCCGTTCTCCCAAGCGATCGCGGGGTGGGGAAGTCAAAATCGCATAGGCTTGTTTGTAGGTAAGCCGGTGCGCGCTGCGAATGACGCTGCGTACAAAACGCGCGCTTTTTGCCACTCCATGTTTATCGAAATGAATAAACACCGAATGTGTGAGTCGATCGACTCCCGGGTTGAGACTGCAAACGCCGTTGCTCAATCGCTCTGGCAACATCGGGATCACGCGGTCGGGTAGGTAAACACTGTTGCCGCGCCGGCGCGCTTCGCGATCTAGCGCACTGCCGGGTTCTACGTAGCCGGCGACATCGGCGATGTGCACGCCAAGCCGCCAACCACTCTTGCTTTTCTCAACTTGGATCGCGTCATCAAAATCGCGCGCGTCATCGGGATCGATCGTGACGATGAATTCTCTGCGCAAATCTTCGCGTCCCTCGAGCTGCCGTGGACTGATCTTATCGGGAATCCGCTCTGCCTGATCCAAAACATCCTTCGGAAATTCTACTGGCAGATGAAATTTGCGGATGATCGAGAGCATGTCGATGCCCGGCGCGGTTGCCGGCCCGAGGACTTCGATGATTTCGCCTTCGGGATTGACGTGGCGCGATTCCCAGGCATCGAGGCGAACCACGACTTTATCGCCGACTGTCGCGGCACTCTGCGACCGCCGATCTCTTGGCGACCCCACATAAACGTCGTGCACAAAGCGCGGATCATCCGGGACGACATAGTAAAAATTCCGCGACCGTTGGAGTGTGCCGACGATAGTATCGTGAGCGCGCTCCAGGATTCGAATCACACGTCCTTCGCGACGTCCCTTGATGCGGCCATAAGGCGCATCGCGCGATATACGCGCAACCACGCGGTCGCTGTGCATGGCTGTCCCGGTATTTTCCGCCGCGATGAAAATGTCCGGCTGGCCCGGGGTTTCAGGAATGAGAAATCCGTAGCCGGCCTGATGAATCGACAATTTGCCGGCTACAAGGTCCGCCTCAGTCGGCAGAACGTACTGATTCTTGCGGATCCGCGCGATTTCGCCCGCACGCTCGAGCTCACGCAAGGTTTTCCGCAACGCATTTCGTTGCGTGCCGGTCAAGCCAAGTTGTCGAGCGATATCGATCTTGTTAAGGGGCCGATAGTCTCTTCGGGCCAGGAGTGCCAGAACTTGTTCTCGAATGTTACGTCCGTTTGCAGCCATCTGAGCGAAACAATGTAGCGCGAGCCTGTGGTTTGCGCATAGGTACTGAGCGCAAGCGGGGACGCATGCGCTACTTTAGGTGGCAGCGAAATTAAACATGAACAACGCAACTATTACCAGCGCGGCGATCCTGGGCTTGACTGCAATTGCACTGCTCGGCGCCGCAGAAGGAGCTAAGATGAAGATCACAAGTTCTGCTTTCCAGGAAGGTGGCAACATTCCGTCAAAATTCTCATGCGATGGCGCCGATACCAGTCCGCCCTTACAGATCGCAGACGTTCCTTCTGAAGCGAAAAGCCTTGTACTCATCGTCGAGGACCCAGATGCCCCAAGCGGACTGTTCACGCATTGGGCAGTTTGGAATGTCTCTCCGCAGACCAGCACCATTGGGGAAGGAAGCACGCCAAAAGGAGTACAGGGCACAAACGATTTCGGCAAGTCCGGCTACGGCGGACCGTGTCCGCCTTCTGGCACGCATCGTTATTATTTCAAGATTTTCGCGCTGGACCTGGAGTTGGATTTACCTTTCGGCGCGAACCGAGGCCAGCTCGATGCGGCAATGAAAGGTCATGTGATTGCACAGGGCGAACTGATGGGTCGCTATTCGCGCAAAAAGTAGCTGCAGCAGCGGTCTGCTTGCCGCGCCGAAGCGCAGGGAAGGCGGGCGGCCGCCAAATTCTCGCGATTTCGGCCGCGCTTCGCACAGCGAAGCGACTGCAGTTCGAATAATCGCGCAGTTGCGGTAGTCTCAATCGTGATGCGCGAAAGAATCTGGAAAATCAGCGAGCGCGTTTTCAACGTCTCCCGGAAGGGCCTAATCATGGGCGTGTTGAACGTGACCCCCGATTCGTTTTCCGACGGTGGAAAATTTTTTGCTGCGGAGAAAGCAATAGAACACGGCGTGAGAATGGCCGCAGAAGGCGCGGACATCATTGATATCGGTGGCGAATCGACGCGACCCGGCGCTGAACCTGTTGCCATTGAAGAGGAATTACGTCGCGTGATTCCAGTGATCGAAAAATTACGAGCAAAGATTGACGTTCCGATTTCAATCGACACCTCGAAGGCCGGGGTCGCGCGCGCGGCGATTCAGGCAGGCGCTTCGATCGTGAACGACGTCACCGGCGGGCGGGGAGATAACGAAATGCTGCCGCTGATTGCAGAAACGAAATCGGCTTTCATCATCATGCATATGCAAGGGACTCCGCGGACGATGCAGATTCAGCCGCGCTACGAAGAGATTGTTTCAGAAGTTGCCGATTTTTTTCGACAACAATATGGGCGCGCCATAGGTTGTAATATTGATCCCATGGCAATTGCGTTTGATCCGGGCATTGGTTTCGGGAAAACGCTCGATCACAATTTGAAATTGCTCGCGCAGCTTGAGCGGCTGCGCGCGCATGATCGCCCGCTGGTCGTTGGCGTTTCCCGCAAATCGTTCCTAGCAAAGCTAATCGATTCGAGGGAGATGAGGGAGCGGCTCGCGCCAGCGGTAGCGTTAACCTCGCTTTTGCGGGCGCGGGGCGCAGACGTGTTCCGAGTTCATGATGTCCAAGAAAATGTGAGTGCCTTGCGTGTAACGGAAGCAATCCTTGGGAGGACAGAATGATTCATCAACTCATCGATCTCTGGTTCAGGAGCTGGCGCAGTCTGGTCGAAATCATTCTGCTGACCGTGGCGATCTATTATGGCTACCTCTACTTTCGCGGCACGCGCGGCGCGAAAGTACTCACCGGTCTGGCGATCGTCTTCTTGACGCTGACGTTAATTTCGACGCTGCTCAATTTAGTTGTGATTGGCTGGATCATACGAAGCTTCTCGGTTTTCCTTGCCGTGGCGTTGGTAGTGATTTTTCAGCCAGAGCTGCGGCGTGGCTTGGCGGCGCTCGGTGGGCACCCTATTTTTTCGCTCACGAGCGAGAAACGGGAAACTGTCCATGATCTGGCGGAGGCAGTAACTCAACTGGCAAATAAACAATTCGGCGCGCTCATCGCCATCGAACGCGACACATCGATTCGCGTTTACGAGGAGACAGGCGTAACGATCGACGGCGAGTTTTCTGTCGAGCTGATCCTGACCATCTTTCATCCAAAGGCTGCGCTGCACGATGGTGGAGTGATCATTCGCAACGGCCGAATCGCAGCTGCAGCCTGCATTTTTCCTGTGAGTCAGCGGGAAACGCTGGACCGCAGCCTGGGATTACGTCACCGCGCGGGGCTCGGGATCACCGAGGAATCGGACGCCGTGGCGGTGGTCGTCTCTGAAGAGACTGGCGGTATTTCCATTTGTCATCGGCGGCGAATTGAGCGCAATTTCACACCGGAAACGTTCCGTCAGCGGATAGCGGAAATTTTGTTGCACAGCAAATATGAAGACACTGATTCTGAAAAACTGGCGCGCGAAGTTGATCTCCCTCTTGCTCGCGACAACGCTTTGGTACCTGATCAAAAAGAACGTAGTGACGACGCCGTCGCCGTCTGAGAGATCCTCGCCGGCGCCAGTTACAGCAACGCACTAACCGCGGGATTCAGCGCAGAAAACGCGACAGATTCTCGTCTTCCCAGCGCCGCGCGCGGCGGTAATGTGGAAATTCGCGCTCTCGTCGGTTGAATTCTTCAGTGTGAACTCGCCTGCGGTTAGCCGATAGCTTTTCATCCGGCACCACCGAATGCAGCATCTCGTGATAGAGCACATAGCGCAAAAACCACGCCGGAACGAACGGCTGGTCCAGCGCAGGATTGATCCGAATGACCCGGTCTTCCTCCTGGATTGCGCCAAAGATGAAATTTTCTCTTGGCCGATGCTTTCGCCGGCGACCCCACATCACGTTGTAACGGCGGAGACGCCCGCGAAAATATCGTTTATTCAAGTCGTCAAACATTGAGCGCAGATCGAAATGCGTTCCTTCGTGACGCAAATTCAATTGCCGCTGCATCGGCAGCTTTAGGTAAGCGAGCTTTCGTTTAGTCTTTTTCTTTTTGTTGGCCATGGAGAATCTTCTGAAAAAGGGCAGAGTGTGCGAATACTTTAGCGGGCTGCAAATGTGCAGACAAGCAAAGGCGGATCTTTATTCGAAATTTTTGTAAGCTACTTATCTGCAGACAATTAACTGGCCACCACATAACAGATTTCAATCCCTGATCGCCGCAGACAGAAGAAGTGTTGACAATCCAGGAGCTTCCCGTTATCGGCGCTTAGACGTCTGCTCACAAATCTTTGGACATCAGCGTTGGGTTGCAGGTTTTGCCAGCATCGCAAGTTGCGTATAATCACTCTAGTTTCCTGCTGAAACCAAAGAATCATGACGCCTTTTCTGCGAAAATTGCTCGGCCAAAACTGGCTTCTGCTGGTGACGATGCTCGCACTCGCCATCTTCGGGGTTGTAGCAATTTACAGCGCAACTTCCTCGCGCTCCGATCCGTACGCCGCGGATTTCTGGCGAAAGCAGGCGAATTGGGTGGCTGTCGGTGTCTTTGCGTTCATGATGACGAGTTTGATTCACTACCGTTGGATCCGCTGGGGCGCGTTGCCGATGTACCTGGCAGGCATCGTCTTTCTGGTCCTGACGAAGTTTATAGGCACCAAAGTTTACGGGGCACGTAGCTGGCTGCATTTGGGGCCGATCAATTTTCAACCCGCGCAGCTTGCCGTTGTCGCCGGGATCATGGTCTTGGCAATATTCTTGACTCAATTTCGCGAAATGCACCCGATGCTGCGGTTGCTGCTCTCGGGAGCGATTGCGGGAGCGCCCTGCCTGCTCATCCTGCTGCAGCCCGATCTGGGCGAGGTTATCATTTGGATTCCGGTTCTCCTGGCGCTGTGGTTCGTCGGTGGACTGCCGTTGCGCTATTTGATTTGCGTCATTCTAATCGGAATCGCTTTTATCCCGATAGCGATCCACTTTGGGCTTAAGCCATATCAGCAACAGAGGATCACCGCCTTTACTCACCCTGACATCGACAAACAAGGTTCTGCCTGGGCAATTAATCAATCTCTGATTGCCATCGGCTCAGGCGGTTGGTCGGGCAAGGGATTTAAAGCGCCAAACACGCAAATTGAGCTCGGTTTTCTGCCCGCTACTGCTGTACACAACGACTACATTTTCTCCGCCATCGGCGAGCAATGGGGATTTATCGGTGGCATACTTCTCATTGGTGGGTTCGCCCTGCTCCTGATGACGTGCCTTTTTGTTGCATTTTTTGCCGGTGATCAACTGGGGCTGCTTCTGGTGGTGGGGATTACCGCTCTTATCTTCACGCACATTTTCCAAAACATGGGAATGACGATCGCGTTGCTGCCCATCACCGGTGTGCCGCTGCCCTTGATCAGTTACAGCGGTTCTTTTGTGCTAATGATCATGTTTGGTCTCGGGCTCGTGAATAGCGTTTGGATCCATCGAAAAATTCCCGCGTAAGCAGATGGTAGGGCGCCACCGCCGGGCGCGCCGCGCTATGGAAACCGATTACAAGGTTAAGCTGGAAGTTTTCGAAGGGCCGCTGGATCTGCTCCTTTACCTGATCAAACAGGATGAGATCGATATCTACGACGTTTCGCTTGAACGCATCACCAGCCAGTATCTCGAATATCTTCAAGCGTTCAAAGAGCTGAATATCGAACTGGCCGGTGAATTTATCGTGATGGCCGCCAATCTCATTTACCTGAAAAGCCGCAGCCTGTTGCCGCTCGACCAGCAGCCGCCCGAAGAAGACGCCGGAGAAGAGGATCCCCGCTGGGAGTTAATCCGGCAACTGATTGAGTATAAAAAATTCAAGGAAGCAGCAGCGGAACTCCATTTACGCGAGTTGGAGCAAGAGAGGATTTTCCCGCGAGAAGGCGCGCCATCTTTGTCGCTGCAGGAGCCGCTGCGCCTGGGTGAAGTTGGAATTTTTCAACTCATCAACGCGTTCCAAACGGTAATCAAAAGGATCGACGCCGGGCACGAGGTGCAGGAGATTTTCGGCGAGCGTTTTAGTGTTTCGGAAAAAATCGACGCGATTTTGCAGCGCGTCGCGAGTGGCACTCGGATTCGTTTTTCTGATTTGTTTGGTGCTGTCGTGTCGCGCGTGGAAGTAGTAGTGACGTTTCTCGCGCTCCTGGAGCTGATTCGTCTAAAACAAATCCGCGCTGTCCAGAAAAACATCTTCGAAGAAATTGAAATCCTGGCTGCGGCACCGTGAGCGTCTGAAGCCATGCCGCGGATTTTGATCGCTGGGTGTGGTTACATCGGGCAGGCGACCGCCGATCTATTCCATGCTGCCGGCTGGGCGGTGGAAGGCTGGACGCGTTCCGCGCAATCCGCGGCGACGCTGGCAGCGAAACCGTATCTGGTACGCGACGTCGATATCTCAGAACCCGCTCAGGTCGCGAAGTGTGTCGGCACGTTTGATGCAATGATCCACTGCGCCAGTTCGCGCGGCGGTGATGTCGAGATGTATCGCCGAATTTACCTCGATGGTGCATGCAATCTTCTCGAAAACTTTCCGGGACCACAACTTCTCTTTATGAGCAGCACGAGTGTGTACGCGCAACGCGATGGCTCGTGCGTTACGGAAGAGAGCGAGACAAAACCGCTGCGCGAGACGAGCCGCGTAATTCTGGAAGCGGAAAGGGAAGTGCTCAATCGCGGCGGCATCGTCGCGCGGCTCGCTGGAATTTATGGACCGGGACGGTCTGCTTTGTTGAATAAATTGCTCGCGGGTACAGCGATCATTGATCCGGAAAATGATCGTTTCGTTAATCAAGTGCATCGAGATGATATCGCGGCTGCGCTTTTCGTTTTGGTGAATCAGGAAGCGAAGGGCGCCCAGATTTACAACGTTGTTGACGATCAGCCGATTCCGCAGAGCGAATGCTACCGCTGGCTGGCGCAGAGGCTGAATCGTCCACTGCCGCCGATTGGGATGTCGAGCCAACAACGGAAACGCGGGGAAAGCAACAAACGTGTGAGCAATGCCAAGCTGCGTCGCCTGGGCTGGGCTCCGCAGTATCCCACGTTCGCTGAAGCCATGGAAAAAAGCATTTTGCCGAGTTTCGCTGAAGTCATTTCGACCCACACGCAACGGTGACATCGCGCGAAAGCGGCGCGAGGACGCGCGCGCACTCCTAAAGCTGGCGCGAAAAGAATCGGCGTCTCGCGTGGATTTCGCACGGAGTTCCTTGGAGTGCGATGCGTCTTCGCATCGCTTTCATGCACCTCCGTCGCTGCGATACTAGCTAACGTGCGCGGTTTCTGTGGTGGCGAGACTAGCAGCGCGGTAATCCTCTTGTCGTTCACCGAACAACTGGCGGATCACTTCTTCCACAGGCACTTCCTGGACGTTGATGTCGCTAACGTCACAGGCTTCGAGTAATCGGCGACACGTTTCGGTGACTTTTGCCCGGGGCACTTTTATTTGCACGGACACTGGCGTTTGCTCGGTCACTTCGCCAAACTCAGAGAGATCGCGCTTTCCTTCTTTTTCGAACGTAAGACTCAGGATCTTGTATCCGGAAAAGCGATCAACGATCTCTTCCAGCGGTCCGTCGAAAAAGATTTTGCCGTGATCAATCACCAGAACCCGATGGCACAGCTCCTCGATGTCCTGCATGTAATGGCTGGTTAGCAATGTGACAATGTGATGTTCCTCATTGTAGATACGCAGAAACTCGCGCACGCGTTTTTGACTGATCACATCCAGTCCGATTGTCGGTTCATCGAGAAAAAGGACACGGGGCTGGTGAATGAGTGCAGCAATCAGTTCCATTTTCATTCGTTCGCCAAGGGAAAGTTCGCGCACCATCACGTTCATTTTGTCTCGCACTTCCAAAAGATCTGATAATCCATCGACGACCTTTTCGAACCGGCCGCGGTCGATGCCGTAGATCGCGCGGTTGAGTTCCAGCGATTCTTGCGCGGGCAGGTCCCACCACAGCGCATTCTTTTGTCCCATGAGCAGACTGAACTGGCGCTTCATCTCGTTGCGTCTTTCCCAGGGAACGAAGCCGAGCACACGCGCGTCTCCCGAAGTCGGGTTCAGCAAACCCGAAAGCATCTTGAGCACGGTAGTTTTCCCAGCGCCGTTTGGACCGAGAAATCCGACAAACTCGCCTTCCTCGATTTGAAACGAAACCTGGTCCGCGGCTCGCGTTTCGTCGTACCGCCGCCTTACGAGTCCCTTGATCGAACCCCAGAGCCCGCGCTCTTTGCGGTAGGTGCGATAAACCTTGGTCAATTTGGAAGCTTCAATTGCCGGCATAAGGACTCAATGAAGCTAGCTGGTGATGCTGCGTGAGCAAAATCGTGCGCGCTAATCGCAGGAGTTGTCGGTGCTCATAAACCGGCGTTCGCCGATGCGTTTCGAGAAATCCCTCACCTTAATCCTCTCCCTTTGCAAAAAGCGCGAGGCGATCAATCACGGCAGTGTCGGGTGAATCTTCAGCTCGACGAGCTCAGGCGTTCCGCCTCTCCCCGTTTGCGGGGAGAGGACTGAGGTGAGGGGCACAGCTTCTATAGAACGTCATCCAGACATGCCACCAAATGCGACACGGTCTGCTCGGTTTCATCTCCCATGTTTGAGAGGCGAAAAGTTTGGCCTCGAATCTTCCCGTAACCTGGATCGATCACCAAATGATGTTTCTCCCGAAGTTTTCGCGCGAACTCCAGCACGTCGATGCCCTTGCTGTTTTTCACGCAAGTCAACGTCTTTGAGCGGAATCCTTCCTCCGCGAAGAAATCGAACCCGGCGCTGCGCACCCATTCGTGCACGAGCGCGTTCGTGCGCGCGTGTCGCGCAAAGCGTGCGTCCAGACCTTCTTCGAAAATCTCATCGAGCTTGAATTGCAGCGCATGGATGTGCCCGATGCTGGGCGTGCTGGGCGTCATCCATTGAGCCTGCTCCTTCTTGAACTCGAGGAAATCGAAATAGAATCCGCGATTCGGAATCTTTTCCGCGCGCGCGAACCCCTTTTCAGAAACAGAGAACAACGAAAAGCCCGGCGGAAGCGCCAGCGCTTTCTGCGCGCCGGTGAGCGTCACGTCGATAGCCAGCGCGTCCATATCGATTTTCACCCCCGAGAACGAGGAGACGGTATCGACGATGAGCGTGACGTCCGGATACTTGGCCAGAACAGAGCAGATTTCCTCCAGCGGATTCATCACGCCGGTCGACGTTTCACTGTGAGTCAACGTGACCGTGTCGAACTTTCCAGTCGCCAACTGCCGATCGACATCCTTCGGGTCGATGTGTTTTCCCCACTCGACCTGAAGCGGCTCGGCGTTTTTTCCGCAGCGCTTTGCGACATCGAACCATTTATCGGAGAACGCGCCGCACATGCAGCAAAGCGCGCCTCGATCGACCAGGTTCCGAATGGACGCTTCCATCACGCCCCACGCCGAGGAAGTGGAAAGGAACACCGGCTGCTTTGTTCCGAACAGTGTCTGAAGTCCCGGGTGAATCCCGCGGTAAAGATTTTTAAAATCCTCGCTGCGATGTCCAACCAGCGGACGCGAAAACGCCGCCCACGTTTTTTCTGATACTTCAACCGGACCGGGAATGAAAAGCTTGTCGTGCGGATGCATGAGAGACGCTCAGCGCTCAGCGCTTAAGATTCAACGCGTTTCTGTCCGCCTCTCGGTTTGCTGTCTGCTTAGCGCCAAAGGCGTGGCATTCACTTCAAAGCCTGGGGCAGCGCCCCAGGATTTATGAAAACGGAAAAGCGCAGCGCTGAAAGTGCGATTCACTTCTGACGCCAGTTCGATTATCATTCGCGCCATGCCCCAGTCACTCAGTAAAGTTATCGTTCATATTGTCTTTAGCACGAAGGATCGCCAACCTTGGCTCGATTCAAACGTGCGGCCGCGTATGCTCGCTTATCTGGCGACAATCTGCCGCGATCTCGATGCCGAATTGGTGCACGTCGGCGGTGTGGGTGATCACGTTCACATTGTCACCACGCTGCCGCGAACTCTCTCCCAAGCTCAACTCATCGAGCAGATAAAGAAAACGTCCTCGAAATAGATCAAAGCGCTTAATACGCGATATCGCGGCTTTTTCTGGCAGCGCGGATATTGCGCATTTTCGGTGAGCCCGAGTCAGCTCGAGGCTGTGCTGCGATACATTGAGACGCAACCAGAGCACCATCGCACTCGGACCTTTCAGGAAGAATACCGGGAGCTGCTGCGCAAGCATGGCGTCGATTTCGACGAGCGTTACGTTTGGGATTGAGAACGCGTTCCTTGATTGAACCGCGCTTTCAGCGCTTATTTCGTGGTGTAACCGAATTCCTGGGGCGTTGCCCCAGGCTACGGCTGAGATAGCGCCTTTGACGCTAAACACGAATCCGAAGCGAGCTCGAACCGCGCGCTACCGGTCGTCGTCCTTGATCTTGCAGACGAGAATGATCTACTTCCGAAGTGACACTGAACCGTTGGGGAATTGCATGTTTGTTCGCTGGCGTGATCATCTGCTTAGCGCATGCGGAATCGCCGAGCTACCTCGTATTCGTCAGCAACGAACGCTCCGGCGACGTAACGGTAATTGACGGGACGACAGACGCCGTGGTTGCGACTTTTCCAGTGGGCAAACGGCCGCGCGGGATTCACGCCACGCCGGACGGGAAGCGAGCGTTTGTGACATTGAGTGGCTCGCCGCGGATGGCGCCCGGCGTGGATGAAACTCGCGCGCCCGCTGACAAGACCGCTGACGGCCTTGGCGTGATCGATGCAGCAACGCGCAGGTTGATCGATCGGTGGCACGTCGGCTCTGACCCCGAGCAATTCGCGATCAGCAAAGATGGGAAATTCGCATTCATCGCGAATGAAGACGACGCCAGCGCGTCGATTGTTGATCTCGATTCCGGGCAATCTCGCGGGAAAGTGAAAGTCTCGGATGAACCCGAAGGCGTGGGCGTGAATCCGAGCAACGGCGAAGTGTACGTGACCTGCGAAGAAAAAGGCGAGGTGTTCGCGATCGATCCAGATCAACAGCGCGTAATCGCAAAAATCGACACTGGCGGCCGTCCGCGATCGGTTGCATTTCTACCGGATGGTTCGCGCGCGTACGTCGCTTGTGAGAACGGCGGATACATCGCTGTGATCGACGCGAAATCGCACAAGCTGTTATCCAAAATCCAATTGCCAACCGGCTCGCTGCCGATGGGCACTGCGATTTCCAAGGACGGCAAAGAGCTTTACGTCTCGACAGGCCGCGGAAACGCAGTTGCGATCATCGACATGCAAAAGAACGAAGTAGCGACAACAATTCCCGTCGGCAATCGCGTCTGGGGAATCGCGCTCGAGCCGAGCGGTTCCAAGCTTTACACAGCCAACGGCGCATCAAACGACGTCTCCGTTGTCGATCTGAAATCGCGCAAGGAACTGCATCGCATCAAGGTCGGCGACGGCCCCTGGGGCATAGCGATTGTTCCGAAGGAATGAACGCTTGGGCAGCCGTGCAATACGAAACTGCACTGCTAGGAAGCCGTCGCTCGAGCAGAATGACCGGGCCGTTGGAAATACCGTTTTATGATTTCGGCTGTAAGTAGCGGTTTAGCGAGCGCGCCGTGGTCGCAACATACAGCGCCGCGCACTTGCAATGGATTTGCCCATGACGATCTTCTCAGTAGATGGGTCTTCTTGAGAACGCCAAAGAAATCGCCGATCTCATCAAGAAAATTGGTGACATTGAGCTGTACCGAAAAATCGTCGAGTTGGAGGGACAACTCATCGAGCTCACTCGCGAGAAGCGCGAAATTGAGGAACGCTGCAACGGTCTCGAAAAACAACTAACCTTTTCGAAGACGCTGACGTTCAAAGCGCCCGTTTATTATGCGGAAGGCGATGCGACGCCCTATTGCCCGACTTGCTGGGAGAAAGATGCAAAGGCGCTTCATCTCGAAGGTCCGACGCGCGATAATGGTGACACGTTCTACCGCTGCCAAGTCTGCGAGAATGTGTTTTTCACGCAGCGCGGATTACGGCATACGCTCGGGCTCTAATGCGCGCATTCGCCGCGCGACGATCGATCTAATTCAGCTGCGGGTTCGCAGATAAATCCACAAGTAGCCCAAAATCCTTTTCGAAAGCCAGAGCAAGAATTTCGTCACTATCATCCGGCGAAATCGCCCAAAGCGCCACTCGATCCGCTTCACCAAGGCACACGCCTTGTTCGCCCTTGTACTTGCCGGTCAAGATCAGCACACGTGCGCCTTGCATCCCGCCGTCTTTTTCCAAGCAACGATTCACGGTTTAAGCATGGTTGTTTGTCGCTTCGTTCGCAAGCGCAGAATGCGCCGAGCTATTTTCGGCCACTGGGCGCGACGCAGCTCGCACTCCCATATCCTCACAGTTTCCCATCCCGCATTTCGAAGGGCGCGCATGACGGTCTTATCGCGCGCAACATTGCTCTCAAATTTTCGAAGCCAAAACCTCAGACGGCTTTTAGGCGTGTAGGCAAATTTGCACCCGGGATGGCGATGCCAGAAACATCCATCCACGAAGACGGCGATCTTCTCACGCGGAAAGACGAAATCCGGTTTGCCGAACACACGCGCATTTCTCCGCCAGCCGTTGATGCCGTGCTGCCGAAACAGCGCGATCATCCGCAATTCCGTGTCGCGATTTCCACTCGCGCGAATGCGGGACATGACCTGCGATCGCTTTGCTCGCGTGAAGACGTCCGGCACAATCAGAGTTCGTCGAGATTTGCTTTCGTGAGTTCGCGAAACTCCGCCTTTGGGATGCACACAACGGAGCTCCTGCCGCCACCCATGCTCGTGCCGCCTGGCATTGGTACCCATGAAGCGAACCGAGCGAGCTGATCGAACGTGATAAACCACCAAGTGAGCAGTTCGCGGTGCTGCAAGTCAGCGATTTCCCGGACCACGAAAAGCGAATGCAAATTTCCGCGTCGCGCCACGTAGTGCGCCAGCTTCACGAACGGCCCAACGTCGAGTCCGAAGTACGCTCCCAACCGATTGCTCATTGCCGGCATCTTCTCCTTTATCTCAAGCGGATACGTGAACTGCTGGCCCCAAAATATTCCATCCACATCCGAAATTTCTGACAGGAAATGATTCTGGAAGGTAACGCGTAGGTGTTCTTTCGCGAACTCCTCGGCAACTGCATCGCTAGGAATCCCGGCAACGTTAGCGTGAAATCGAAGGTAATTATAGCGGCGCGGTCGCAGCGGGAATTCATCTTCAACGCAACTCGGGAACTGCTGATATTCCTGCGCAGCTGGTAATCCTAATTGAACCGCATTCCAACGGAGTGACGCTGGGTCATTGTCCGCTGCGACTGTTGCTGCGACGAAATAAGCCGAGATTCCTGTCTGGTGAAACGTCGAACAAATCGTGTGCAAGCCATGCGGTGGATCAGGAAGCTGGCGCCCGGCTGGGTAGTCAGTGTCGGGTGCGAGCGTTTCCGGGAAAAACACCGCGGTTTGATGTGCGAATTCTCCTGCCCCGACGCGCCGCGCGATCCAACCGCCGACTGATACTCTCTCGCTAAATCCGAGTTGGCCCAAGCGACTTCGAAAGTCGATCTCCGCCAGCAGGCCGCGCAGTTTGTTCTCGTTAAGACTCGCGATGCTGCGCCCGAGATAGCCGCGCATCGTGTCGATTGAAAGTCGGCCCATCGTTAAGCAGCCTTGCGCTTCGTGTACCGAACCTTGCGGCGAGGGTGCGCGATCTTGCCCGCATTATCCTGCTCGCCGACGAGCACGAGATCGGAAGGCTCGCCAGCCCGTCGCGCCAGCGTAGAACAAACAGCGCGCGCAATTTTCTCGATTACAGGAACAACAACCGAGTTCCCGAATTGGCGGTAGGCCTGTGTGTCCGACACGGGAATTTTAAATGCCGCTGGGAAACCCATCAGCCGCGCGCACTCGCGCGGCGTCAATCGTCTAGGGTTCTTTTTAGGGCCTTGTGAAATAAGAATCTCGGAGCCGTCCTTGTAATATCGAGCACTCAACGTGCGTGCGATTTGCTGAGGCGTAACCAGGCCGAATCCAAATCCATTTCCGGCAGCCGCATGTTTCTTTGCGTAGTTTTGCAGATAATTCCAAAGGTGATCCGTTAGCGTATATTTCTCGGCCGGATTGCTTTCCAAGATTGACTCAAGTTTCGGTTCGTCCGCCGGGAATGATGGAAATTCAAAATCACGCCACTCGCGAAATCCGACGAAGTAGATGCGCTCGCGATGCTGCGGCACAACAGCCTTCGCATCGATGATTTTGGGATACACCGTGTAACCGAGAGCCTCGCGTAGCGTGTTGATGATGATCTCGAATGTCCGCCCACCATCATGTCGCTTTAGATGTTTCACGTTCTCCAACACAAAAGCTCTCGGCTTATGGTATTCGATGAGGTTCGCGATCTCGAAAAACAAGTTGCCTTGCGTTTCGTCTTCAAATCCGTGCTTCTTTCCCAAACTCAGTTTCTTCGACACGCCCGCGATACTGAATGGCTGACAAGGAAAACCCGCGCACAGGATGTCGTGCGACGGAATCTCAGCGACGCCTATGGAATGAATGTCTCCATGCGGGCGCTCGCCAAAATTTTCCTCGTATGTTTTTTGCGCGTGCTTGTCCCAATCGCACGACCACACGCATTCGCACCCGGCACGCTCAAACGCTATGCGAAAGCCACCGATTCCGCAGAAAAGATCAACGAAGCGAAGCCGATCGTGCCCGCCGTCTCTCTCGACGTATTGCGGCGACTCCTCGCGCACTGACGAACGTTTCCTCGCGCGATGCTTCACGGGTTGAAGGTTACTCGGAATTTCTTGGCCTGCACACGCAGAAGATGTGGATCTTCTCGTGCGCCAGCTCTTCCAGTGACTGGATGAAAGCGCGGAAGATAACAGAAATTGAGCTGTGTGAGAAACGGAAAAAGAGGGCACGATGCCAGAGGGTTCCGCCTTCGCCGAGGCTACGGCATGCCAAGGGGAAGCCACTGCTCGTTAGTTTATCCGCCAGCGTAATTTGGATATCGTTCTCGCAATTCCCGCGACAGTCGATCTGCTTCCTCGGTTTTGCCGGCTTGCCGATATGCGAGCGCGGCTTTGTCGAGTGCACGCGGAGTGATGGCTGCGTCGTCGTAAAGCAGAGCGACGCCCTTAAACGCTTTGCCCGCGTCATCGAAATTTCCGCGTTCCAACTCCGAATGCTTTCGCGAGCCGGGCCCGGAACTTCGCCCCATATTGTACCCCCAACTCGCTCACTTCACGCTCCCTTTGCCTGCCGCTGTGACGGGTTGCAATTCCACCGCAAGTTCAGCCTCGATCTGCTTAACGGTGGGCAGGCTGGATTGAAGTTTCTTTGGCAACGATTCGACCAGGCGCGTGCGCCATTCGGCCACACCGATCGGTTTTTTCACGTCGCGCAAAGCATATTCGACAATGAGCCGGTTCCTTTCCTTGCAGAGCAGCAGTCCAATGCTTGGCTGGTCGTCTCGGTGGCGCAGTTGATCGTCCACTGCTGAAAGATAAAAATTCATTTTCCCAGCGAATTCCGGTTTGAACGCTTCCATCTTAAGGTCCACTACCACGAAGCAGCGCAACCGCAGATGGTAAAATAGCAGATCGAGAAAAAATTCTTCGCCGGAGACGTCCAATCGGTATTGGCGGCCAACAAGGGCGAAGCCAACACCGAGTTCGACGAGAAATTTTTGGATGTGATTGAGCAGGCCCAGCTCGAGATCACGTTCGCGCGCGGCGGCGTCCATGGTGAGGAAATCAAAGATGTATGGGTCCTTGAGCGCCTGATGCGCTAGATCGGATTGCGGCGCGGGCAGAGTGGCAGTGAAGTTGGTAATCGCCCGGCCCTGGCGTTTGTGAAGGCGCGATTCAATTTGAACAACAAGCACGCTCCGCGACCAACCGTATTCCAGCGCAGCACGGGCGTACCACAGGCGTTCGTCTCGATTCGCGATCCGTTCGAGGAGAACAACATTGTGTCCCCAGGGTAATCGTCCCACGGGCTGTGGGACAGACTGCTGGCGTAATTGTCCCACAGGCTGTGGGACAATTGCTTGTTCTTCTCGCCATGCGACGTAGAACGCTCGCATGCGGTAAATGTTTGTGCGCGAAAAACCCTGGAAATCTGGAAACTCGCGCCGTAGATCCATCGCCAATTGGTCGATAATTTTTGCGCCCCATCCTTGCGCGGCCTGTTTTTCATGGATCGCGCGACCGATATCCCAGTACAGCGAAATCAACTCCTCATTAGCGGCAAGGGTGGCTCGGACTTGAGCCATCTGAACGCGACGCTTCACATCTGCCCAAAAGACGGCGTAGCCTTCAGGCAAAAGTGAAACAGGCCGCCTCAGTTTTTGCCGCACCAGCGATCTACCGGCCATACGTTACCAGACAGCGTCTTCCCGGTTAGGCAAGAACTCGTCTCGCAAACCGGCGACGCAATCATGCAGCGATACCATCTGATCGAAGCCGTGGACGATGCGAAGACGCATCGTACTCCGAAAGCACTGCGTGCAAAACCAACCCGTCACCCGCCGGCGTAGTTCGGATAGCGCTCGCGCAGCTCGCGCGAGAGGCGGTCTGCTTCCTCGGTGTTACCCGCTTGGCGAAATGCCACCGCGGCTTTGTTCAGCGCGCGCGGAGTGATCGCTGGATCGTCATAAAGCAGGGCGACTCCCTTAAAAGCTTTGCCGGCGTCGTCGAAATTGCCGCGCTCCAACTGGACTTCGCCTGCGAGCAAACGCGCTTCCGCATTTACGCGGCCTTCCGGTTGCAGCGCCATGATTTGTTCGGCAATCTTCTGAGCCTCGTCGGGTTTGTGCGCGCTGATCTTGACTGCGCCGAGCGCGAGCAACACTTTCGCTTTTCCCGCCGGATCTTGGGCGGTTTGCAAATACCTGGCGAACGCCTCCTCGGCTTCGGGGAGATTTTTTAGTTTTGTGGCGGCGTCCCCAAGATAAAACAAGAAATCGGGTTTCACGCTTCCGGGATTGTCGATTTTTCGAAGTGCACTCAGATATTTTTCCGCGGCCTGGAAATTTTTCTCGTTGTAATATTCAATGCCGAGCCATTCCAAAACTTCTGGCGGCACATTCGTGTTCGGACTGTTGGCCATGAAGTCGTTCACCTCTTTGGTGAGCGCAGGCCGATCTTTCAAATAAAACTGGCACAGAATGATCCGAAGCGACGCGAGATTGTAGTACTGCTCCTTGTTCAGTTCGCGGGCAGTATTCAGCGCGTTCAACGCCGTCTTGTAATCCTTTGCCTCAAACGCCGTCTTGCCGATGTAGTACTGCGCCTGCGCTGCAACGGAGCTCTTCGGGAACTCTTTCAGAAGCTGCCGGAAAGTTTCGACCATGCCCTTCGTATTTTCCTGTTGGCCAAGAATGAGGGCCTTTAATTGCAAACTCGCTTCGCGCTCGCGGGCTTTGGGATACTTGGCAAGGATGATGTTCAAGTCGGTAAGCGCGGCACCGTAATTTTGGCTTTGCTCGTATGCCAACGCGCGCTGAGCGAGGGCGGCGGGCATTTGCGGAGCGTCCGGGAACGTCTGCAGATAATAGGTGAAAGCTTCGATTACGCCGGCATTGTTTTTCGTCTGCAACTGGCACAAGCCAAGTTTGTAGGCCGCTTCCGCGCGCAACGTTGTAGAAAGCTGAGAAGCGCGCAGTTCTCCGTAAATCGATGCCGCCTCGGTGTAATTTTGCTGTTTGTAGAATGCTTCGGCTTTTAACAGCTTCGCTTCGTCGGCCCGCTCGCTTGCAGGATTCGTTGCCAGGAATTCATCTATTGCGGTAGGAAGCGCCGATGGATCGGAGTTGTAAACGTTGATCAGCCGCTGGTACGCAGCGTCCTTTGCTTCCTCTCGATCTGGATAGTTCGCAATAATCTGGCGATACAGCGCTTCGGCTTCCTTTGAGTGACCGAGCTGCCGCTCGCTGTTTGCTGCGAGCAGCAGTACCTCGGCCTGGGCCGCATCGGGAAGTTTCTCGAGCTCTTTTTTATAATCGGCCAGCAACTGTGCGTATTGGCCAGTCTGGTATTGCAACTTGCGCAAACCGACCTGCGCGATTGCCCGGAATTTTCCGGCTTCGGGAAGAGTGCGGCCTTTTTGCAATAACGCTGCGGCTCTATCGGCCATTGCCTTGTCGATTTTGCCTTTGTCGGCCTGAATAAGTTCGAGCGCGATCATGCCGCCACGCACGGCCGACTCCGCTTTCAAAGCCGCTTTTTGGGATTCATTAGCGAGCGCTTCGTATTGCTTCAGCGCGTCGAGTTTTCTGCCGCGGGCTGCGAAGATGGACGCCGCGGTGACGCGCGCATCTTCGCGGTACGGATTTGGATTTCCGGCATCGGCGACTTGCACGTAAATATCCACGGCTTCCTCCTTTCGCCCGGTCGCCTCAAGGCAACGCGCTTCGAAGTAGCGCGCCGAAAGTACAACCGCCGGTTCCTTCGATTTGGCGGCAGAACGATGAAAGAGCGGAAGCGCGGCGGAGTAATCCTTGTCTGCGAACGCCATTTCAGCGAGCGCGTACGCTGCGGGTCCGGCGAACTCGGTGTCGCCATAATCATTCACCACCTTCTGCAAATTTGTGCGGGCGCTCGAAGCACGACCGAGATTTCGGTAGCATTCGCCTAGCGAGAAGTAAGCGTTCGCCCGCCCAGGGCGTCCCGGATAATCGTCCAAGTATTTTTGATATTCCGGGGCCGCAAGATCGTAAAGCTTGCGAGTGAACAGCCCGTTGGCATAATCGAGTTGACGCTGATCAGAGTGCTCCGTTTCGCGCGCTGGCGTTTGTGAAGACTCGTCCTTTAAAGAGCGGAGGACTCTGTCGATTGATTCATCCGCGGGGAGCGCGCGCGGTGCAGGCGGTTCATCTACCGGGCGCGCCCGGCGCACCTCCGGCTGCCATTGAGCAAAGGCGACGCTTGCTGTCCAAAGCAGCATCGCCAGTCCCAGAAGACCAGCTGCGCCGCGCCTGATTTTCATTTTGCTGTCGCGAAAGCGACGTTGGTGATCCCTGCTTCAGTGCAAATGTTCAGCACGCCGATGATGTTTTTGTAAGCGCCGGCTTCATCGCCGCGAATCACCACTGCCTGCTCGGGATTCAGTTGAACCAGGCTCTTTAGCAACTCAGTCAATTCAGGACCATTCAATGTGCGGCGGTTCACGACGACATTGCCGTCTGCCTTCACGTTCACAATAACGTCTCCAATCGGCGCCGTTTTCTCCTTCGCAGCCGACGCTTTTGGCACCTTCACATCGAGTTCGTTTTCGTTGCGGGCTGCGTTCCACGTCAACAGGAAAAAGATCAACAGTAGCAGCAGCACATCAACCAGCGGTGCAAGTTGGATACCGGGATGATGTAACGGCGCGTGACCACGCAGGTTCATGAGGCGAGATGTGCGATGCGCGATCCGGGATCCGGGATATCGCTGCGACCGGTGCGATGCGAACGTTCGACGCTGTCGATGAAAACATTGAGCTTCCGGCCGAGCAAATCGAGTCGGTCACTTAAATCACGATAGACGACTTCGTTCGTTAGCGATCCCGTTTCAAAGAGCATTTCCAAATGATCGATGGTTTCATCGCAGGAAGAATGAGCAAATACAAGAAACTGCATCTTGAATCCCGGATCCTGCATTACAGCTCCTGTTCGATCAGCACAGGAGTTCGCTCCGCCCGTTTTCCGTATTGCAACGAAAGCAAAGCCAAGACGTGCGTCGAAGCAGCTTCCAACTCTGAGATCAGCTTTTGCGCTCTGCCGCGGAAGAAAGCGTAAAACATCATCGCCGGAATGCCGATTGCCAGGCCGGCGGCCGTGTTAACGAGCGCCTCACTGATCCCGCGCGACAGCGCCACGTACCGCGCCGATCCAATGTCGGCTCCCAGTGCGCCGAAGGAATGGATAATGCCGAAAACCGTTCCAAGCAGCCCGAGCAGCGGCGCAATCATTCCGATATCGGCGAGGTAAATGACGCGATTATTCAGGCTCGCTGCGACTCGCGTGCCCTCCGTCTCCGCAATTTCGCGAACCAGCTGAAAATCCGCATGCGGATTCTTCGTCGTGAAATCGAGCATTTTTTGCACGACCCGTGCAATGGCTTCTCCGTGCCGATTGGAAACAGCGAGCAAGCCCAGATAATCGCGTTTACGCAAGAGCGCGTCCGCTGTAGCCATGTAACCGCTCGAAACCACGGCGCCCCGCCGGATTGTTATCAGGTAAGCGACCACGAGCATGACAAAAAAAATCGACAACAAAAACAGCGGAATCATTACCGGCCCGGCTTTCATCAGCGTCTCCATGATGGTCTGCGAATGTTGGGGAACCAGAGGAGGAGTAGGCTCCTGCGCAAACAACGGAGACGCGCTCGCCAGCGCGCCAATCAGCACAACCCAATTCTTCATGCCAGAAATTTCGTAATGATATGCGGAGCGATCAGCCGATGCAAATGCTCAACCGACAGATCAAACACAAATCACGCCGCGAGGTTGCTAACCAAAACTATCTCATGAATGTCATTCTGAGCGAAGCGAAGAAGCTCAGATCATTTTGGACCTCGCCCGTCTAACGGAAATAGACCAGAGATGTTTCGCTTCGCTCAACATGACAGCGCTATTTACGAGATAGATACGAAACAAACTGCGTTTTTCTTCCGCACTGCCGGCTGACTCAGCGGCGCACCAGGAAAATGTGCGCTGGTTGAATTTCCGGGTCGAGCTCGACGTAATTGCGGCGACCGCGCCAACTATAGATCGCGCCGCTCAGTAAATCCTCCACCTGATACTCGTCGCTTTCCATCTGTCCAAACTCGTCGATCGGCACATCCACAAACGAATTCTGCTTGCGAAACGGATCGAGGTTCACCACCACAAGAATGATGTTGTCCCGCGCCGCAGTCATCTTGCCGTAAAACAGAATGGCGTCGTTCTCGGCGTGGTAGAACCGCAAATTCGTATAGAGCTGGAGGGCGCGATTTTCTTTTCGGATTTTGTTTAATCGCGTGATCCAGTCTTTGATGTTTCCCGGCGCGTTCCAATCGCGCCGCTTGAACTGATATTTTTCGGAATCGAGATACTCCTCGCGACTAGGCAGAGCCTTGTTCTCGCACAGCTCGTAGCCGCTGTAAATGCCGTAAAGCGGCGACAGTGTCGCCGCCATAAGCACGCGAGTCATGAACGCCGGGCGCCCACCCTCCTGAAGAATAGGCGGCAGAATGTCGGGCGTGTTTGGCCAGAGGTTGGGACGGAAGTATTCGCTCATTTCGGTTTGAGTCAGTTCCGTAAAATATTCGGTGAGCTCGTGCTTCGTATTTCGCCACGTGAAATAGGTGTAGCTCTGATTAAAACCTGCTTTGGCCAGCGCCTTCATCATCTTTGGCCGGGTGAACGCCTCGGAGAGAAAAATCGTGTCGGGATATTTCTCGCGAACGGCCGTAATCAAATATTCCCAGAACGCGACTGGCTTTGTATGGGGATTGTCCACGCGAAAGATGCGCACCCCGTGCTCGGCCCAAAACAGCACGATGCTCTTCATCTCGGCCCAGAGCTCACGCCAGTTTTCGCAGCGAAAATTTAATGGATAAATGTCTTCGTACTTTTTTGGTGGATTCTCCGCGTACTTAATCGTGCCGTCTGGGCGTTTGTAGAACCAATCGGGATGCTCTTTGACGTACGGATGGTCGGGTGAGCAATTGATCGCGAAATCCAGCGCAATTTCCATTCCACGTTTGCGCACCTCTTTTTGCAACCAATCGAAATCGGCCAGCGTCCCAAGCGAAGGCTCGACTGCCTTGTGTCCACCTGCCTCGCTGCCGATTGCCCACGGGACGCCCGGATCGCCAGGTTCGCAGGTGATCGAGTTGTTTCGCCCTTTGCGGTTGGTATGACCAATCGGATGAATCGGCGGAAAATAAATCACGTCGAACCCCATTGCCTGTGCGTCGTCCACCCGCGGCAGACAATCGCGGAAAGTCGATCCTCGATCACCGCGGCCTTCCGCCGAGCGCGGGAAAAATTCATACCATGCTCCGAACGTTGCCGCCGGGCGATCGACCACGACGCGAGGAGTGGGAACATACTGCGCCGCGGCGGAGCGATCGGGATACGTCGCCATCAGCACCTCCAACTCGCCCGATCGCGCGATAGTGTAGATTTCTGATTTGGCCGCGGTGGAGATTTGCTCGGAAAATTCGCGCAATCGTACCGCGTCCGCTCGATCACGTGCGCGCCTGGCGGCGGTTTCCACGATAGCTGCGCCTTCCAACGCTTCGCTTCGCAAATCAGAGATGCCGCCCTCGAATTTTTTTGTGAACTCACTTTGCCAGCTTCGAAACCGGTCTGTCCACGCTTCGACGGTGTATTCGTGAACGGCCTCGTCATAGAGCGTGCAAACCCCGCGCCAGCGATCGTTATCGACGAAAATCATGGGCGTTTCCCGCCATGTGCGTTTCCCGAGGCCCCGCCACTTCAGAACAGCCGCCACTACGTCGTGACCATCTTTAAAAATGTCCGCCTCCACGGCGAGATCTTCGCCAACGATTCGCTTTATCGGGTAACGCCCGCCCTCGACTAGCGGCTGCAGGTTCTCGATGACAACGGATGGAAACGCCCCAGCCATGGACGATCAATCAACCGAGATTCACGGGGAACGAAAGAACAAATGCTGTAGCGTGCGCTGTCTCAGCGCACTCGGCACTGTCCGCTGAGAGAGCGGACTCTACAGCCGTTTTCGAACGCGCGACTCTTTCAAATGCCGCCTACACCGCGAACTGAAACGCGCACTCGTATAGACCCGAGTTGCGAATCGCTTCGCGGCGCACGCGTGTGCCCAGGACGGCTTCGAACAGGTCCTGCTCGAACCGACCAATGATTGGGTAACGATCCAGGAGATTCAGGATCGGGGAATGACACTCAAGAATGCGGGGGTCGCCGTCTTTGCCGTTGACGAACTGGGCCATGTAGCCCTCCCCATCACGAACATGCGCGAGCCACTTCGCGCGGTCCGCTACCGTGTCTCCCTTCGTCTTGGCTTTGAGCGCCGCGGTCTTCTTTTTGAAAATGCTGTAAAGGAGCTTCTCCGGCGCGTTTGGTCCGTAGATTTCCTGGGCCGATTTCAAGAGATCCAGAGTAAGCTGATGACTGTCGGCCTGAAAAAGATCATGGCTTCGGCGTGTAAGGCGATAGACCATCTCCGGCCGGCCCATTCTTTGGGGGCGACGCCAGGTGTCCAGATAACCGTCGCGGTGAAGGGTGATGCAATGCTGCTTGATGCCCATGTAGCTCATGTTCATTCTTCCCACGAGCTCGTTGACGGACATTCCCCTGGTGCGCTTGAGTGAGTTGATAATTTCAAGCCGCTGAGTGCGGCCAATTTCCGAGATTAAACGTTGGTTCATAAGGTGAAAAGGTTGAGAAGATCGAGAATGCGGACTTTACACGCCGCGATCTTTAATACGCAAGCTTAAAATTTACACAAAATTTACGCAACAATCGCCTAGGAAAGAAATTACGAACCAGGGGGGCCCTGCAAAACGCAGCAGCGTAGCAAGAGCGACGGGCCCGGAATGATAAAACTCCGTTATGAATAGAGATATTCGTCGTGATATTGACTCACTCGCTCCCGCTCGCTTCGGCCTCTCGGCCTGCCCGTCTATGTCGCTCGGCTCCCGCCAGCTCCATTCACGCTGCGGCACGACATTCTGCAAATAGCAATGCGCTACGAATAAAGGTATTCGTCGTGGTATTCCCTCTGTGGCGCGAACTGGACATCTTGGTTGCCAGTCTCCGGGTACTCGAAGATTTTGCCTTCGTAATTGCGGATCACGATTTTTTCGTTGTCGTGGTAAAGGATATAGCCGGGATTAATCGGCACTTTGCCACCGCCACCCGGAGCGTCGATGACGAATTGCGGTACCGCATAGCCGGTGGTATGTCCGCGCAGGCCATCGATGATCTCGATGCCTTTGGCCACCGACGTGCGCAAATGCGATGATCCATTGATCAGGTCGCATTGGTAAATGTAGTAAGGGCGTACCCGGCACATGAGGAGCTTGTGCACGAGCGTCTTCATGGTTTGTAGGTCGTCGTTCACACCGGCAAGCAACACGCTTTGATTTCCGAGCGGGATGCCGGCATTGGCGAGGCGCTCCAGGGCTTGCTTCACTTCAATTGTGAGCTCGCGTGGATGATTGACATGCACACTCATCCAGAGCGGATGATGTTTCGCCAGCATCGCACAAAGCTCCGGCGTGACGCGTTGCGGCAGGAAAATCGGCACCCGCGTGCCAATACGGAGGAACTCAATGTGCGGGATCGCTCGCAACCGCGAAAGCAGCCTATCGATTCTTTCATCGCTGAAAATAAGAGCGTCGCCACCGCTCAAAAGCACGTCGCGTACTTCAGTATGCGCTTCTAGATAGCGAAACGCCTCTTCGAAATTCGTGTGCAATTCCTGTTCCCCGACTCCACTCACCACGCGGCTACGGGTGCAATAGCGGCAGTAACTGGCGCAACGGTCCGTTACCAAAAACAGAACGCGGTCCGGATACCGGTGCACCAACCCCGGCACCGGCATGTGCGAATCCTCGCCGCACGGATCGGCCATGTCGTACGGGGACGTCCACGTTTCTTCGATCCGCGGAATCACTTGGCGACGGATCGGGTCCCCCGAGTTGTCGCGCGGCACCAGGTTAAAAAAGTGCGGCGTGATCGCCAGCGCGAGTTTGTCGCCCGACAGCAAAACACCGCTGCGCTCCGCCTCGCTAAGTTCGATGTGTTTCTCGAGTTGAGCGAGCGTGGTGACTCTGTTCTTAAGCTGCCATTTCCAATCATTCCAGAGTTCCGGCGCCATCTCCGGCCAATAACCCGGCGCATACGAGACGAACTCTTTCCCGTTCCCTTTTTGCGATGCAGGAGTGATCATTTTCGTTGAAAAAAGCTAAGGCCCTCAAATATCGCGTCAACGTGGGCACTTTTGAGTGCGCAGCGCACAAGGGAGTTCCAGCTGCAACGCAGCGGGGCGAAGGAGCTGTAAGCTATTTTCCGCCGAGCACGCTAAGCTCCCAGCGGTAACCGTCTGGGTCATGTAACCAGATGCCCATGTTCTTCGAGCCCTGCGCTTCCGGGCCGATTTCGTCGCCGGGATCTTCAATATCAGCGCCGATACTCTTCAAATGCGCGAGCGCCTTTCGCAGTGTCGCCATGTCCGGCAAATGGAATGACATATGTTCAATCGTTTCAGGCGAAGGCTTGCCTTTAAACAGCGCGATCGTGACGTAATCGTTGCCGACTGCGACGCCATTTTCGAACTCGAATTCTTTGTGCAATCCCAGCGCGCCCTCGAACCATTTTGCGCTCTTCTTCGGGTCGCGCACCGCTAGACCAAAGTGGCCGACCTCCCCGAGCGTGAACGGAACTTTCATGTGAATCGTTGAATCGCTGAAGAGCCAGGTCCCTAAATCGGTGGCTAATGTGGTCCTGAGCCGTTTGAAGAAATGAGCGGCTCCATGAAGTGCCGGTTGAAATCTTCCAGCGCGCCGCGCGGCGTGTGACCCAGTCCACTAGCGCCCGTTCGTAGCTTCGGCCCGATAAAGGCCAGCCACAGGTCGCCGACCATTCCTATTCTGGGACGCAAGCGTGCGGCCGGGCTGCCTGGATGGTTCTCGAGGAAGTCCTCTACGTCCTCCTTGATCACAGCGGGAAGTTCTTCGATTGCAAGCGAGGTCACATCAATACAAACGTGCGTGGCTCGTATTTTGGACTTAGGAACTCTAAAAGCCTTCCCACTGCACAATGAAAGCGATGCGACGACCCATCACACTCCTAAAGCACTTCGTGCGAAAATATGAGGAACCCGGATTCCATTTCGCGGAAGCTTTTCGAGTGCGTAGGCGTCCTCGCGTCGCTTTGGGAGCGGCGGCTCTCGATTTTCCCAAGCAGCCTGTCGTCGCGGAATCAGCCCCGACCCCAAATCATGGCCACCGAAGTCGTCAGGCTGCCGCCCATGTTGAAGGTGAGGAATTTTTTCGCGTTCTCGATTTGACGAGCGCCCGCCTGTTCCGTGAGCTGCTGATATGCTTCGAAAACCTGGCGAACACCAGTCGCGCCCACAGGATGGCCGTCGCCAATCAGACCGCCGCCTGCATTCACCGGAATCTCGAATGGCGCTTTCAATTTTTCCGGGCGCACTTGCGGCAGAGCCGTTGCGCCGCTTTTCACAAGCTCAACGCCTTTGCCCGGCTCGGCGAGGCCGAGAATTTCGTAGGCGACAATTTCAGTAATGGAAAAGCAATCATGGACCTCGGCGCCTTGCAGATCGCGGGGGGTCAGGTTTGCCATGCGAAAAGCTTTCTCGGCCGCCTTGCGCGCGGTTGAAAACGTTGGCGCATCCTTCTTGTCGAGCGGTAAATAATCAGTCGTGTGGCCGTACCCAAACAGGCGGGCGGTCCTGCCGCGATCGCGACCAATTCTGTTGAGGTACTTTTCCGAAACCAGAATAACCGATGCCGCGCCGTCGGTGATCTGGGAACAATCGGAAACTTTGAGAGGCGGCGCGACGCTCGGGTTCTTGTCTGAGACCTGCGATGCGCAATCGAGCGTAAGATCGGCATCGCGCATTTGCGCCAGCGGATTCAACTTGGCGTGCGCATAATTTTTCCATGCCACTCGCGCCAGGTCTGCTTCGGTCGCGCCGTATTTCTCGATGTAAATCTGCGCGATGCGTCCGAACAATTTGGGAAACATAAAATCGCCATACTCCGGCTTTTCGTTGTGATAATCGGCAGCCGCGCCGAGCACATCCGAGCCGTCGAGCGACGACATCGTCTTCTGCTGTTCCGCGCCAACGACCAGCACAACATCATAAAACCCGCCCATGATCCATTCCGCCCCGAGCAACACGGAGAGTGCCCCTGACGCGCAGGCCGCTTCAGTATGCATCGTCGGGATACCGCGCAGTTTCGGATCGATCTCCGGGATAAACGCGCCGAGCTGCAATTGTTTCGTGAACTGGCCTGCGTTGAAATTGCCAACCGCGCCCGCCTGAATTTCCGCCGGATCGATCTTTGCATCATCGATCGCTTTTTTGCCGGCCTCGATGATGATGTGCCGGATGGTTTTCCCTTCCTTCTTCAGGTTACGCTTAAAATCCGTGCGCCCGCCGCCGAGAATGTAGACTTCGTTCATCATGCTCTGATTAATTTAGCCAATCTCTCCGCTCTGTCATCCCGAGCGAAACGAGGGGCCTCCCGCGGCAGCCTCAGTTACACAAGCAATAATTGAGTGACCTACCAGCAAATGTGAAATCCTTCGCCGTCGGAGCCTGTCCTGAGCGAACGAAGTGAGTCAAGCGGGGCGGCCCAGGATGACACGCCTTTCACTCACCCGAACGCATCACACCCCGTGATGTCGCGACCGATGATCAGCGTGTGGATATCGTGCGTCCCTTCGTAGGTGGAGACGCTCTCAAGATTCATGAGATGCCGGATCACCGAGTAGCGATCGGTAATGCCAGCGGCGCCGAGAATATCGCGCGCGTGGCGCGCGCACTCCAGCGCCATCCACACATTGTTGCGTTTCGCGAGCGAAATCTGCGCAGGACGCGCCGACCCCGCCTCCATCAGGCGAGTGAGGCGCAACGCCAGCAATTGCGCCTTGGTGATCTCCTGCGCCATCCAGACAAGTTTTTGTTGCACCAATTGGAAAACGGCAATCGGTCGCCCAAATTGTTCGCGCGATTTGGCGTAAGCCAGCGCGGTTTCGTAGCAATCAATCGCCGCGCCAATGACTCCCCATGCAATCCCTGTGCGCGCATACGACAGACACGACAACGCCGCGCCGAGCCCCGCCGCCTTGGGCAGACGGTTCTCCGCAGGTATGCGGCAGTTTTCGAACCAGCACTCCGAGGTGCGCGACATGCGCAGACTAAACTTTCCCTCGATATCCTGCGCGCGAAATCCGGGAGCGTCTTTTTCCACGACAAATCCGCCCATGCGCCCATCGTCATCTTTTGCCCAAATCACCTTAACGTCTGCGATCGATGCGTTGCCGATCCAGCATTTGCTGCCGTTTAAAATGTAATGATCGCTGTCACGTGTGGCGCGCGTCTCCAGCCCACCTGGATCCGAGCCGTGCCCGTGCTCTGTGAGCGCAAAACAACCGACGCATTCCCCCGATATCAGCCCCGGCAGCCAGCGCGCATGTTGTTCCGGAGAGCCAAACGAATGGATTGCCTGGATCGCAAGCGCGCCCTGCACCGACGCCAGCGAGCGCAAACCCGAATCAGCGCGTTCGAGCTCCTGCATGATGAGCCCGTACGCGGTGTAGCTCACGCCCGCGCATCCATGCTCGTTCAGATACGGCGCGTAAAAGCCCAGCGCACCCATGCGCGGGATCAGATGCTCCGGAAATTTCCCCGCGCGATGACACGGAACGATTTCGGACAAAACTTCCTCCTGCACAAAACGGCGCGCCCGATCGCGCGCCGCGCGCTCTTCATCTGTCAGAAGCCCTTCGATGCTGTAGTAATCGAGCGAAGTTACGTCGGTGGGAGCCGGGGTCATTCGCGCCAGTTTAACGATCGCACGACTCAAACACAACGCTCCTGCTGTTTGGCCAGTGCCGCTTGGGATCGGTGAAAAGCCCAGTTATTTCGTTGCCGGTAAACCAGCGGTTTTCCAGGCTTTGAAGCCGCCGGCCATGTTGCGGACGTTTTTGTAGCCCATCTTTTGCAGGCTCTCGGTCACGAGTGCGCCACGGCCGCCTCCGCCGCAATGGCAGATGATCATGGCGTTCGTGTCGGGCACTTTTTCTTCGATGTCGAGCTCGATGGTGCCGCGACTCATGTGCATCGCGCCGAGAATGTGGCCTTCGTCCCATTCGTCTTTGTCGCGGACGTCGACGATCACCGCCTCGCCGCTGTTCAATTTCGCTGCGGCATCCTGCGGCGAAATCTCGGTGATGTTTTTCTTTGCTTCTGTGACGAGTTTTTGGAAACGCGAGTGCTCAGCCATAATCCAAATCTAACCACGGATCACACGGATGGCACAGATGAATAAAAGCCAAAATAATCCGCGTTATCCGCGTAACCGCAGTTAAGGTTCTCCGATGCACCGTTACATCGAAATCTACTCCATCATGGTGCGGAACTCGCTTATTCGCGAGATGAGTTTCAAGGCGAACTTCCTGCTGTGGATGGTGGTCGAGATCCTTTGGTTTTGCGGGCAAATCGTTTTCTTCAGCATCATCTTCGGCAACGTCGATCACATCGGGGATTGGACGAAGTGGGAAGTGGTGCTGCTCGTCGGCACACACCAAATCATTGCGCAACTGTTCCAAGCCTTCTTTTTTGTGAATGTCTCGAACATTCCGGAATTGGTGCGCACGGGAAGATTGGATTCACTGCTGGTTTTGCCGGTCGACAGCCAGTTCGCCGTGTCGACGAAACAGTTCGCTTTGGACAGTATCGTGAACGCAGCTCTGGGTGGCGCAGTGGTTTGCGTCTCGTTATCTAAACTGGGCGTCGTTCCGACCCTGCTCTCCGTCCTGCTCTATCTCGCGGCGCTTTGCTTTGGCGTCGCCGTGCATTACTCCATCATGCTCGGCCTGGCGGCGGTGAGTTTTTGGATCGTGCGCGCACAGGGACTCGTCTATGGCTATTTTAATTTTCTCAACATCGCGCGGTATCCGGACGTGATTTTCCCGCGGATTTTCCGGCTGATTTTCGGCTGGATCATACCGGTGGTGATCATCGCGAATATCCCCGCCCGGCTGCTCATCAAGTCGCTTGGACAACCGTTCCCCCTGATGCTTCACCTGATTGTCGCATCAACCATTGTTTTCTGGCTGTCCCGTGTTTTCTGGAGATTTGCGTTGCGCCATTACTCAAGCGCGAGCTCGTAAATTCAAGGACGCGAATTTTTTGGGCGAATCCCCTTGCGCGGCTAGGGAAATGTTCTTAATTAAGCGTCCATTTTTCGGGCGCCAGTCGATTAGAAGGGCGCTACAACGCTATGGCTAAACCAAAGAAAAAGAAGAGTTCTGCAAAGAAATCAGCTTCTCGGAAGCCGCGACCGGCGCGCAAGGTCCGCGCTAAGAAGGCCCGCGCTAAGAAGGCCCGCGTGGTCAAGGCTGCGCGCCGCACAAAGCCTTCGCGACGTTCGCCGAAATCCAGACGGCAAACTATGGAATCGCCCGCGGTGCTGCTTGGCCTGAACCATCGCGAAAAGAAGCTCGATCCGTTTATTCGCAAGCAGAAAGAAAAACTTCTGCAGCTTCGCGACGCCATGGTGGATTCGATGGCAGGTGTGGCCCAGGGTACTCTTCGCTCCCGCGCGGAAGGCAGCGAAGCTTCGGCCTTTGGCATGCATCAGGCCGACGCGGGATCTGACGCGTACGATCGTGATTTTGCGTTGAGTTTGCTTTCGCAGGAGCAGGACGCGCTTTACGAAATCGATGAGGCGCTCAAGCGCATCGAGCTGGGGACGTACGGAAAATGTGAAATGTCTGGGAAACCGATCCCGCGTGCGCGACTCGAGGCGATCCCGTTCGCGCGTTTCACCGTTGAATGCCAATCGAAGTTGGAAAAGCAAAGTAAGGCGTCTCGGATCCGTCAATCGGTCACCTCTTTGTTCGGCTTGACTGAGGAGGAAACCGGCGATGGCGAGGAGGAGGAAGTCACGCCCACAGAAGTGAAGGAGTGACACGAATGGCGCAGGAAATTGTCACTCTTGAATGCACGGAGGCCAAAGCGCTAGGCAAACCGCCTTCGCGCTACATGACTACGCGCAACAAAAAAAGTCCGCGCACGCCGAATCGGCTCGAGAAAAAGAAATACAATCCATTTTTGCGGCGCCACACATTGCACCGCGAGACCAAATAGCCATCGATGCAGCCAAAAACGCCAAAACGCCGCTCTGCATTCCGTCGCGCTAATCGCCCGATGCCGCGACGCCGGATCGATATTGCGATCGAAGCAATTGATTACAAAAACCCCGATCTCCTGAAAAAATTCGTCACTGAAAGCGGCAAAATTCTTCCCCGCCGCGTGACAGGCATGCCAGCATACATGCACCGCAAAATCACGCGCGAAATCAAGCGCAGCCGTTCCGTGCTGTTGATGAAGTGACAAAACACGCCTAAGGGGTTGTGTAATCCTGAACAAAGTGAAGGATCTCTCGTAAGAGTCGTCGATCACTCTGTTTAGTTTGCGTGACCCACGCTTCGACTGTGAGATCCCTCGCTTCGCTCGGAATGACCCTGCCGAGATCGAGCGCAGCCGTTAGGTCCTCTTGATGAAGCAAATTATAGGGCGTCTGTCCAGACGCTGGTCGTTTAGATCGGCGTTTCGCAGAAACACCCTACAAAATGGCGGACTCCTACGCCTTCCGCGTTTTTTCGCCTTCTTCGATTAGCTTCCAGAACTCGCGCGTCTCGCCTAGTTGAGCGTCTTCTGACACCGGCAATTTGCTCCGAAAAAGAAAATCGCGGAACGTGTTTTTGTGTAACACGCGGTGCACCTTGATGCCTTCGTCGGTCTTCGCGAAATAAATCCGGTAATCTTTCGCGCGATAGCGATACATTTTTTTTCCCTCACGCTCGATGACACCGAACCGTTCCGAGTCGAGATGATCCAGATCCTCGGGCAATATTTGAAACTGGGCCAGCAACTCGAGCTGCAATTTCTTCGGCAGCGCAGAGATTTCGGCAGCGCTCAGTTCGTTGAAGATGATTTGGAACATCGGGAACGTGATTCGTTAAGACGTAGAACCGTTACATCGTTACAACATCCAAGCGTAAACGTATGGGCTACGGCAAACAACCCTCACCGGCGACTTCGTCCGCCTCTCCCTCCAAGGGAGAGGATTGAGGTGAGGGTCGCGCTAGACGAACACCCGCCGCACGCGCGCGCCAATCCGGGTAATGATCTCCCATGTGATCGTTCCGGCCTTTTCAGCGACTTCCGCGCAGGGAATTTCCTCGCTCCCATCGCGCCCCATGAGAATGACCTCGTCGCCCACATGCACATTATCGATGTTGCTCACGTCGATCATCATCAAATCCATCGTTACCCGGCCAATAAGGGCGCAACGCTGCCCGCGCACCAGGGCGGCGGCGCCGCGATTTGAAAGATGCCATGGATAGCCATCGGCGTAACCCGCCGATAAGGTGGCGATCCGCATTTTTCGCGGTGTGATAAACGTACGGCCGTAACTGATGGAACTCCCTTTCGGCATGTCGCGCACCAGGACAATTCGCGTTTTCCACGTCATCACTGGCCTGAGCAGCTTTTGAAATTCCGGGAGCGGCGAAATCCCGTAAAGCATGATGCCGGCACGCACGATATCGAACGTTGGCGGATTGAACGCGAGTGTGCCTGCGCTTTGCAAAACATGCGCTCTGTAACTTCCCGGAACTTCAACGCGAATCCGCTCGATGATTCTTCGGAATCGGACGAGCTGGCCGCGTGTGAATTTCGCGTCTTCGTTCGAGACCGGCATATGGGTCGAGAGGCTGTGAATTTGGATGTTCGGCAACTCCGCCACGTGTTTGAAAACCTCGCGCGCTTCGTTTTCCACTACGCCCATTCGCCCCATTCCGGTATCGATCTTGAAATTGATCGAGACGCGTCGACCCTCACCTGGCGCTCTCGCGTCCGCCTCTCCCTGGCCAGGGAGAGGATTGAGGTGAGGGTGGCTCGCTAGCCGGTTGAAGTCCCGGGCTTCTTCGAGATTCGAGATCGTGGGAATAAATCTGCGCTGGGCGATGATCGATCTTTCCTCAGGAGTTGCCGGGCCGAGAATAACGATTGGATGGGGAAGCGATTCCCGCAGCGCGAGTGCCTCTTCCAGATTGGCGACGCCAAATAGTTGGGCGTCATCGGCCAACGTTTGCGCTACGCCGAGTAACCCGTGACCATAAGCGTTCGCTTTCACCACGGCGAGCATCTCGGCGGAGCCGATCCGTTGCCGCACAACTTTTGCATTGTGCCGCAACGCGTCGCGGTCGATTTCAGCCCAACAACGAAAAGTTTCCTTCATTTCGGCATGGTGATATGCGGCTCGCGCAAATAAATCGGCTCTAGTGGCGGAAAATGAAAGCTGTGTTGGGGCTGTTGCGCAACTTTCGCCAGCACGAGAGCCGAAGGATAGCGGACCACTACACGGTCGAATTGCTGGAGTAACTCCGAAGAGAAGATCGGCATCGCCGGCTCAAGTGTATCGAGTTTCGTTTTCATTTCTGACTCTGAGTAAAGTGTGGGGCCTTCCACCAGTTCTTGCCCGCGGATGCGCGCGAAGAAAAATGATTGCCTGCGAGCATCACCAATAACGCAGTATTCGTGGGCGTTGCATTCCATGGCGCAGATGGAAGGGAAACCGATCAACCGCGCGCCGGAGGACAATTCCAAGCCAATTGCGGCCGAAATGGCAATACGCGTACCGGCGTACGAGCCCGGGCCAAGCCCGACAATGATCGTCTCCGGCGCGCCAAGTTTTTTCGTTAAAGCGTCGAGATTCTCGAACAAAGCTCCGGAATTTTTGCGGTCGTTAGGCCATTCACGCGCAAGTTCGGCATCATCGTTATCCAGCCAGGCCAGACTGCCGCGCGCGGTGGAAAGTTCGAGGGCGAGGATTTTCATTGAAACGTAATCGCTCGCTGATTTTCCGATTTTATCTCAAACAAAATCCAGCGTGCTTGTTGAGGAATTAATTCGGGGAAGCGGTCGGCCCATTCGATCACCGAGACGCCATCGCCAAAAAAGTAATCATCCAAGCCAAGTCGTGCGACGGATTCTCGATTTTCCAGGCGAAAAAAATCGAAGTGGTAAACGGGCACTCGCCCTCCTCGATATTCATGCAGGATAGTGAACGTGGGACTGGTCACATCGGCGCGGCTTCCAAACCCGGTGACGACACCTTTAACAAACATCGTCTTACCGCTACCAAGCTCTCCCGTGAGAGCCAAAATCGATCGGACCTCGATATCCTCCGCAAGTCGCCGCCCGATCGCCTCGGTTTCAGCTGGGCTATTGGAAATGAACGTAGCCACTTCTCAATCGCGGATTGCGGGTTGCCTGCCCGCCGAAGCCTCGGCGCAGGCGGGCGGATTGCGGAACGAAGGAGCCGATACGCGTAAGCGGGAGCTTCGGAAATTTTCGGCGCCACTCTTTTTGTAATCGTTTGCTCTGGCCGGGTGAAACAGCGAATAGCAATTCATAATCTTCGCCTTCGGAAATTGCGTGATTGATCTTTGCGCCACGGGTGAGCGGCAAATTCTCCATCTGGATTTTGAATCCGACTTTGCTGGCGCGCGCGAGACGGGGAAGATCGGTCCCCAGCCCGTCGCTCAAATCCATCATCGCGTGGATGGAGAAATTTTTCGTAAGCCAGTGCGACTCCGCAATCCGCGGGATGAATTGCAGATGCTTTTGTTTCAAGGCGCCCCCGAGCCGGCCGGTAACGAAAAGATCGTCACCCGCCTTGCCGCCCCGGCGCGATACCCAGCGGCCTCTTTCAACTGATCCAACCACGCTCGTAGAGATGGCAATCGGCCCTGATGTGCTGCTCGTTTCGCCGCCGACGATGCTGACTTCGAACCGCTTCGCCGCCCGGCGCAGGCCTCGATAAAGCTCTTTTACCCACGCGACTTCCGTTTGTTTTGGGGCCATAAGCGTGATCAGAGCAAAGTGAGGTACGGCCGAGGTGGCGGCAAAATCGCTGAGCGGACGCATCATTGCTTTCCATCCAACATCCAAGGCGTCCGCCGCCGGCGGAAAATGCACGCCCTCGACGACGCAATCAGTCTTGAGTACGAGAAGCTCGCGGCGATCCTGCGCTTCAACTACAGCACAGTCGTCCCCCGAGCCCATCGCGATTGCTTTTCCGGATAAGAGACGTGGCAACAGCAGGTCGAGCAACCGGTCTTCGCCCAGATCGCCGAGTTTCATTGCGAAAAAATCTCCGGAAATGCAAGGGCGGTAAGAGTGAGCGAATTGAAAAGCGAATGCATTGTCATCGCGACAAGAATGGAACCGCTCCATTCGTACGCAATCGCGAAACAACTTCCCAAAACGAACAATGGGACAAAAGACGGAAAGTGTGCGTGCGCTGCCGCGAACAACAGGGCGCTGAATGTGACACCAACGAGACGGCCAAGATAGCGTTTGATTACATTGTAGAGGAAAAATCGAAATAGAAATTCTTCAATTACCGGCGCAACCGCTATTGCGAAAACGATGATCATGATACGCTGCTCGAGCGTGCGCGAGCCGCTGAAAAATTCGACGATGTTTTGCCTGCTCGAACCACCTCCGAAAAGCCGCTGCGTAATGATGTCCGACCACAAGATCAATGGATACCCAAAGAACAACAGGATCGCTCCAGTGCTCAGGGCGCGAAGAAAGCTGATTCGGTAAAACCCGCCCAGCGAGCCAACGTCAAGACCACGAAGCTGGAGGAAAGTCACAATGAAAAGCACTAGGAAAACCATCAGAAGGAAATTCCCCAAGAGCGTGTGCGCGCTGAAGTCGATCGAGGGACGCGAAATTGACGCGCCGATGCTCAGCGAAAGAAAAAGAATCAACAGCGCACCGAGTATTGCTTCCGGCAGCCCGAAGGTTCGTGTCGGTGCGTCGGCCCCAATACCGCTTGGCCTTCGCGCGCTGATCTGGTGAATCAGCGAAATATAAACATAAAGGCTGGCAAGAACGTAGAGAAGGGAAAGGACGCCGAAGATAACGTTGGGAGCGACACCGAAGGCCGCGAAAAGACTTCCGTATTGCATGGCTTCAACGCACTGTAGCGTGCGCTGTCCTCAGCGCATCCGGATGATAAAGCTGAGCGCGCGCTCGAATATCCGCTGAGGACAGCGGACACTACAGCCTTCGACTGTCTCACCAATCCTCACGGTGCGTAATAGCTTGGCAGGAAATACGCGCGTCCGCTTTCCAGTTGCGGAACGAGCTGCCTCGGAAGCTGGAGCTCAATTTTTGAATCTGAGCCTCCAAATATTCGCAAGAAACGGGCGAGACTAAATGGCGGCCCGTACTTCACGACTCTGGCATCCGGCGCGTTCCCCAATTCTTTAGCTTTGCTGAACGCGTCGTCCAACTCACCCAGGCCATCGATTAATTTGTGTTCGAACGCTTCTTTGCCCGAGAGAATGCGGCCATCGGCGATCGTATTGCGCAGGAGATCGGCCGGCAGTTTTCTCTCTTTCGCCACGATGCCGAGGAACTTGTCGTAAGTTTTCATGATGAAGTTCTGCACGAGCTCGCGCTCCTCAGGGGTGATTGGTCGAGCCCCGTTTAGCATGTCCTTGAACTTGCCGCTTTTGAAAATAACGGAAGCAAGTCCCACCTTGTTGAACAACTGCTCGTAATTCAGCGTTTGGATGATGACGCCAATGCTGCCGGTGATGGTCGTTTCATTTGCCATTACGAATCTGCCGCCACAGGAGACGTAATAGCCGCCGGACGCCGCCAGTGACTCCATATAGACGACCACCGGTTTTCGCGCGCGCGCCTTGACCACCGCGCTGTAGATTGCATCGGATGCCGTGACTTCGCCTCCGGGCGAATCGATATCCAGCACAATGGCTTTGACCCGGCTGTCATCGCGCGCCTGTTGTAGCGCCGCGCGCATGTCATCGACCATGGAATCGCTTACGGTACCGGGGAGCGAAGAACTGATCAGGCCGCGCATGGAAATCACGGCGATTTTGTCCAGGCTGGCGCGCGTGCCTCTTTGGAGCAGGATCTCCCTGAAACGCGGGATCGGTTCGGCTTCTCGAATGCCGCCCAAGCGCTGAAACGCGGCAATCATCAGCATGAAGTTCACGAACAGACTGGCGCAAAGCGCGACAAACAAGAAGATGCTGAGACAACCGAGTCTGCGATCCGTTGCCATGACTGAACGAAACTGCCGGAGAACCGCCGCGCAGACAAGCGCTTTTCGCGCACGATAGCCGCATCGCAACGTGGGCTCGGCACGATCCGCTCTAACGCTTCAACCAATTACGATTGTTAAAGCGTCTTCAAATATTCGAGCAATTTCTCTTTGTCCTCGCTGGACAGTTGTGTGCCGTAGGTGTGACCCTGGTTGCCGTTTCCTTTTTCTCTCGTATCGAAAAGAAAATACGGCTCCGTTAATTCGCCATTCGGCCCGGTTGGTCGCGGTTGCGGCTCTTTGAAACCAACTTTAACCGGATCGAAGACATCGTAGCCGCGATGAGAAGTCGGTGGACGTTCGTTGGGTGGGTTCAGCAAGTCGCGCAAGGTCGGCACCGAGCCATTATGAAGATAGGGCGCCCGCAGCCAGATTCCATCCAGCGGCGGCGAAACATATCCATATGGGTTTTGCGTCTCCACCATCGCCGGGCGATCGATGCCCAGTTGTTTGACGCGCCGGTTTGCTTCCGCTGCGGCGTCTTTCGACCACGAATACATCCGCTCCGGATCAGTTTTAATCTCGGTGATGGGAATCACCTTGTTTGTAAATTCAGCGCGCGGCTCATGACACGAGGCGCAATCACGCGCGTAGATTTTCTGGCCATCACTTGCCGCTTGCTGGTTGATTGGATTTGTCTCAGCAAAAGGCCACGTCGGCGGCGGCAGATTGCTGAGGTAATGATCGAGATCGGCCATGCGCTGCAAAAACCACGGCCGCGCAGGCGCGCCAAGACCGAGCGCGGAATCGATCAACACTGAGCGCACTGCCGGCGTATCCCCCGTCCAGTTCAACAACATTTGTTTTCCGGCGTTGTCCTGTCCGCTGCGAATGCCGAGGTTCCAGATCGAAGGAAAATCGGTCGGCCCGAACGTGTCGTCCTCGGGCATGCTCGTCATGAAATACTTTGTCAGGTTCATGGCATCATCGCGGCCCGGGGCCCAATGCGGCTTTGGCTTGCCGCCGGTGACAAAGCGTTCCATCCAAGTGAACTGTTTTTCCTGTTTCAGCAGCGCTTTCTTGGTGAATGGAATCAGCAGGTAATGGTAAATCTGTCGATCGATGAATGAGAGCCCGCCGTTACCGTAGTTGTTCGCGCTTACCAACCGGATCTCATTCATGATAATGTCCGAATTAAACCGGGGATCGTGCGCGGCCTTAAACAAAAACCGCAGCATGCTTTGCACATTATTGGTGTGAGCCGGACCCGCGACGACAACGTGCGGCACTTCGTCCTCGCGCAAACGGTAGGTCGCAGTGTGGCAGACGGCGCAGTTGTTGGTGATCCGCGCGAAGCCGACCACCTTCTTCGAGAAGCCTACGGGAATTTCGTGTCCTTCCTCCCAGACCACGCCGAGTGATTTGTAGCTACCCGGGCCGGGCATGAGGTCGGGAAAGACGCGTGGCAAAACCAGCCAGAGATAATACGGGATACCGCGTTCACCCTCTGCGCCGAGCGAACCGTATTTGAAATGTTCCTCTTCGTTTGCGAACACTTCCTTCTCTTCGCGGAAAAATTTCGTCCATGTAAACCAAGCACCCAGCGCGATGAGAGCCACGAGCACAATCGCTGAGACCCAAAGGATACGTTTCGTTTTTGGTTGAAGGCTCATTGTGTGTTTTTGTAGCCGCCTCGCTGCGTCGAGGCGCTCCGCGGGTTGCTAGCAACACGGCGACACAGCGCCGTGGCTACAACGCTGCAATCCCAAAATTGGCCGGATCGGACATAAGGGGTTGTAGTCATTGGTTAAAATGTTTTCAGATATTCCACGATTGCGTCTTTCTCCTGCGCAGAAAGCATGGTCCCGTATTCCCAGCCTTCGTGGCCGACATTGGAGTTGCCTTCGTTGCGATCGCGCGGAGTTGCGCCGCCGGGTTTTACCTGCGTGTCGAACCTGAAATATTTTCTTGAATTTTCGAGTTCGTCTTTGCTGCGCCCGTCGTCGTCGAATCGGCTGACGTCTGAAACAAATCCGACTTTCACCTGGTCGAACACGTCGTAGCCGCGATAAAAAAACGGCGGGCGCTCGGCGGTGGGGTTCAGCAGATCGCGCAGTGTCGGCACCGAGCCGTTGTGCAGATACGGCGCGCGCAGCCAGATGCCATCCAGCGGCAAGTTTGCGTATCCAAAGGTTTTTCGGAAATGACTGAACCGCCAAGGATAACCGGCATAAAGATTGTTCTGCGCCACGGCCAGTTCTTCGGTGTAGGAATCGAGCCGGTGCCGGTCAGTACCGATTTTATCGATCGGCACGACGTCGCCGACGTATTCGCCGTTGAAATCCCTGCCGTTGCGTCCGTGACAATTTGCGCAGTATTGAGCGTAAAGTTTTTCGCCTTGCGCGCTGAGTTGCCCATCGATTGGGAACGGATATTTGGGCGGCTCCTTGGTAAGCAGCCATTGCTCAACGCGCGCGAGCTGTTTCAGATCGATGGTGGGCGGAAACGCACCCGTACCGAATGACGCGCTTTTGTTGCGCTCTTCCATGAGGCTGTTATTACCGTCCCAGTGGGCGTGAAGATTTTTTTGTTTGCGCAGCCCTTGCAGCCAGATCGAGGGAAAATCGCAGAGGCCAACCAGCTCGCGCGTTTCCAGTTTTTCGAGCGGAAATTCCAGGAGCGTCTTGGCCGGGTTAAACGTGTCGGTGCGGCCCGGGCCGGCGTCCGGCTCCCATTCGGCGAAGCGGAAATGGCTTTTCAACATGAGCAAGCGTTCGCGCATGAACGGGATGGCGTAAAAGCGCAGCAGAAATCGGTTGATGAAATCGTACTTGCCGCCGATCGCTTCAATCTCCGCCATCATTCGAGGGGCGTTAAAACGCTGATCTGTTGCGCAGGCAAAAATGAAACGTTCGAACGCCTCGAGATCGACTGTGTTCGACGGCATGCCGGAGTAGATGACAGGCGTACTTTGCGGCGTTTCACGCACGGAGCCGGCGTGACAGATCGCGCAGTTCAAAAAAACGCGATCGATTCCCTGGGCGTTGCGACGGGAAACGCCGACCGGTAGATCTTTGCCAGGCTCGTAAAGGAAGCCTAGCGAGACATATTCTTTCCCCGGGGTGTACGTTTTTCCGGGTAAATATTCTGGGAACATTTTCGGCAGCACTTTCCAAATCCAGTAGGGAATACCCGATTCGCGCTCGCCGCCGGTTGACCCATATTTGAAGTGATCTTCCACGTCGGTGTAAGTGACGGGGGCATCACGCGTAAAGCGACTGACCAGATATAAGGCGCCGATTGCAATAAGCGCGACAGCTAAGAGCAACACCAGTGCGCGCCACGTCCACTGCTGAGTTTTTGCAGGCTGGTCGGGAGCGTCGGCCATGACCGCGGAATGCGATTACCCCGATGCCTGAAATTCAAGAGCGAAATCAATCAATCGCTTTTTGCCCAAATAGACTTTGCCGAGATAAATCCGAGGCGCGACCTCGCGAATTTCGTCACGGACCCAGTGCGCCACCAACGAAGTCTCGGAATAATCGAGAACGATGCACTCCTTGTTGTCCATCCAGCTAGGGCCTTTGTAAACCTTTGCGATGATCGCGTTCAGCCCGAAGGGCAAAATCTTGTTTCGTAAGGTTCCCTTTGCTGGATCAAAAATTTTTCCCTGCCAGGCAAAATGATTTACGAAATTGGCCATGTCCTGTGTGTAAGTCGTTCCTGGTGCAATGATGGCCGTGCCTTTCGCCTCGCCGCTTGGGATTTCGCCGGTTGGACTTTGAGTGAACAGGTCGTCGAGCTGCGCCTGCGACATTTTCAACATTTCAGCAACGGTAACAGCCATATTTTCTCCTTTCGTTGGATTCGATCTTGATCAAAACGTTTTCAGATATTCGATCAGCGCATGCTTGTCGTTGTCAGACAAATCAGTGCCGAAGTAGTGGCCCTTGTCCTCAATAAAGTCCGGACATTTGTTCATCGCGATAAGGTCGGGAACTAATTTACGCAGCTCGGCATCGGCTTCTTCGGGCGGAAGGTTCGCGGCATTTATCTTGATCAATTTCCCCGCGGCTTTGAGAAAGGCGTCCGCGTGTTGAAAGTCCGGCTGCAGATTGGCCAGCAGATTAATCGGCGTTCCTTTGGGAATTCGTCCAATTTTTACGTAACCGTCCGGCCCTGCCAGCCTGTCAAATGGACTCGGCACAAATTCCTTGCGCAGATGAAAGGTGCACTCGTCTTGAGTCCGCCAGATCGAATCTTTGTTCAGCCGTTTTTCCGGCCAGAGTAATTTTTCGACCGCATCGTTAAACGCGTCCATGCGCCCCGCCACAGAAGGATCGCCGGTAAAGTTTCCCAGCATGTTGTTGTGTAAAAACGGCGCAGAGCTCCAGAGGCTGACAAGAGATGGCGTGCGATAATAGCCAGGGGCGACATCTTTATCTTTCGGTTTGAATTTGATCGGATGCGTCTCATCAAACGGGTTAAAAAATTCCAGCTCGTCCACCGGCGAGAGCTCCTTGTAAGTTTGCGAAGAAAAGTTGTCCCAGATATGGTGAGCTTTTGCGTTTGTCGCGAATGCGCGCGCCGAGTTGGTCTCGATTTTGGTTAATGGATAACGCTTATCGTCTGACAGGAAATTATTCTCCAAGAATTCGGGCTTCGTCACCTCGGCGCGGAACCATGCTTTCCCTTCGCCGGATCGCGGATCGATATTCGCCGGTGGCTGTTTGCTGGAATGACACACCGCGCAGCTTTCGGCGAAGACTTCTTTCCCGTGCGTCATCACGGTTGAATCCGTCGTGATGTAACCTTGTCCGTCTTGCGCATCAGCGAGGTGAAACGGTTTCAGCTTGCGGAAAAATGCAGCAATGTTGTCGAGCCGCTCCTCGGTCGCGCGCCAGAAAACCGAATGCTCGCGCGCGTACGGAATTTCGAACGGCTGTTGCGGCCTGAGTCCGATCAAACGGTTGTGCCGCGTCAACCAGTACTCCGAAAACATGCCGATGTTGACGTAAACGCGAATAGTCGCACCGCGAACCCCGATGGAATCGGCGCCATCCTTCAAAACATGCGGCACGGGCATCTCTTCAGTTTCGCCTGGCAAAGCGAATGTGCCGCCTGCCATTTTTTCCGGAGTCGCGAGTTTTGCGATGCGTTCCCGCTCTGCCAGCAAAAAGATCGCGTTGATCGCATTTGGATTGTTGATGTGATCAGTCGCGATCCGCGAAGTGTCGGAAGTGCCGCGCGGCTGGGCGGCCAGCATTTCGTAAAAAAATCCGCCCTGCTCGACATTGCAGGCGAAGACTTTTCCTTCGTTGATGTACTGATTGCCAATTGCCGACGCGAGATTTTCCCAACGAGGATTTTCCCGATCAGCAGGTGGATTGCTTGGATTCGGCGCGATGTGGCAGGCACCGCAAGCGACGCCAACGCGATACGGGCGAATGAGCTTATTGTCATTGTAATAAGTCCGGTCCTCGTAGAAACGTTTGCCGTCCCATTTCTTGCGCGCCTCATCGTTGAATTCCGGATTTGGAAAAAGCCGAAAACCAAACACGCCGGAGGGTTTGCCGTAAACGTTTTCGTCGATGCCTGACGGCTCCGGCGCTGTCTGTTTATCGAGGCACAAACCAAACTCGTCAGGCTCAGTCGGGGCGCGCGCTCGAAATCCAGGCTCGTTCACCAAGCCCAAGGTTTTGAAGCGCTCACCGCGCGGAAACTTGCGGTTGTCGAGCATCTTCAAAAGATCCATCAGCCCGTAGCTGTCCTGCGCGGCGTGGTTCCAGAAACGTTGATTGCCACCGCTCCAGAGATTCCAAGTGTTGCGCCCCATGATTTCCTCGGGTGAAAGATCGATGCCGCCATCCATTGGTTTGAAGATGTCGGCGGTGATCTGCGGAAAATCGGCGGTACTTTTGCCGGCTGCTTTCGCTTCATCGATCGGCTCATTTTTCGTGCAGCTGACCAGAGCCAAAGACACGCACGCAAGAAGCCAACTTCCGACTCGCGCGAGACGGACAAGATCGTCTCTGCCTTTCCCCAGCGCCTTCACCGCGCCACTATTGATATGTTGGTCGGGAGTTTTCTGGCAAGAACATTCTGAACGCCATCTTCGCAGGCAAAATGGGCGCGAATTTTTCGTTGCCCTAGAAAAGATCCAGCAAACGCTGGCCGACCGCGAGGAGACCGAGGGCAGCGCCGGGAAAAAGAGCCGCTCGAATAAAAGGCTGGTCAGTCAACGGCGCGAACGCGCCCGTCTTGAGGTCGCGGATTTCCGCCATGAGCTCATCGAACGTCTGCCGTTTTGCTTCGCTTTCCTGACCCAACAAGCGAAACCGCCGCAGGTCATTGAGAGCAGTTTCACGCAATTGTTCAGCCGCGCGCCTAAGCAAAATCGCACTGCCCAGCGCCGACGCGCCAGTGATGGAATAGATCAAAACAAGACCGGGAGGCCAAGTCCAATTATCAAAAAAGGACAAGCGGGCAACAATCATCAAGGTTAAAACGACGAGTGGGTACCAGATCAGCGGTGCCACCACTTGTGTCCGCTGCGCGACAAAAAAAATCTCATGATACGC
>WNGA01000537.1_pt1 | contig 56526 bp, 55 predicted proteins | sample 5400061 | NCBI WGS metagenome assembly WNGA01 (sample SAMN13153366, study PRJNA577476) | soil metagenome | isolation source: 100 cm soil or saprolite under grassland replicate 2 | place: USA:California | collected 2016-06-15
CTGAAAGCGCTCAAGCTCAAGACGCTGGTGCTTCACTGGGGTGCTGCTTACGCGGGAACTTTGGACGAGAACAATGGTCTGGTAGTCACCGCACGAAACCAGCCTTTCGAGAACGGCATCGTCCTCGATGGCTGGCGCAGGGCCGGCCGGTTATTCTGGTGTCCACTCAAAGAGGACTCTCAGTACGACTCGGGACAGGGGGCCCGGTGGAGGGCAAGTCACCACGGCTATGACGGGATTACGGCATGGAAAGAAGACCCGCTCTACACCGCCTGGCTACAGGACTACGAACACGGTTGGGAATGGCAACCTGCGGCACGGTGACTTTGCAGGTGTGAGCGAAGTGGCTGCGGCGCCTTACACGTTTGCGCCGATGAGCAGTCTTCCCCATAAAGCTATGGCTTGTTAAGAAGATCGCCCCTGCAAAAAGTGCCAAAATGGAAAATTTTGTCTGCGTCCAATGCGGAACGCAGTTTGCTGAAACCGCCGGCCCGCCGTCACGATGTCCAATTTGCGAGGATGAACGGCAATTTGTTCGTCACGCTGGCCAGGAATGGACGACGCTCAAACGGCTGGCGGCTGATCATCACAACCGCCTCGAAGACGAAGCGCCGCAGCTTCTGGGGATCGGCACCGAACCCGAATTTGCGATAGGCCAGCGCGCCTTGCTCCTACAATCGCCAGGAGGAAATCTGCTCTGGGATTGCATCGCTCTCCTCGACGACGAGACCGCGGCCGAAATAAATGCGCGCGGCAGCATCCGCGCCATCGCCATTTCCCATCCGCATTATTACACAACGATGGTCGATTGGGCCGAGCGCTTCGATGCACAAATATTTTTGCACGCGGCTGATCGCAAGTGGGTCATGCGCAAGAGTTCGCGCATCCAGTTTTGGGAAGGAACAACGCTTTCGCTTTGGGACGATCTAACGCTGATCAATTGCGGCGGACATTTTGATGGCGGCACCGTGTTACATTGGCCAGCGGCCTCCCGCGGTGGCGGGAGCAAGGGCGCATTGCTCACAGGCGACATCATTCAAGTCGTGCAAGATCGTCGGTATGTGAGCTTCATGGGCAGTTATCCCAACTTCATTCCGCTTGGACCCACCGCGATTAATCGCATCCTCGAAAGAATCGAACCATTTTCATTCGAACAAATTTACGGCGCGTGGTGGAAAGCAAACGTTCTCTCAGATGCAAAAGCAGCAGTCACGCGATCTGCCGAACGTTATCTGCGCGCGATCAGTTTCTAGATTAGGCCGATTAATACGCATGTGAACCCAAAAGCGACGCGAGGACGCGTGCGTACTCCAAAGCTGTCGCGAAACAGAACACATGTCTGCCGTGGATTTCGCACGAAGTGCTTTGGAGTGCGATGCGTCTTCGCATCGCTTTCATTCTTGATGCGCGATTCTACGAACCGATGATCTGATCAACAATCTGTGGCATAGCTACCGCGGCGGGCTCGCGCACCAGCTGCGTCGCGAATTGTGACAGCGGCGTCTCTTCGGGATTAACTTCGATAAGTTGGCCGCCATCATGACTGGCACGCAGCGCCCAGTCGATGATGTATCCAAAGGTCGCGGTGGTCCCGGCTACGATCACAAGATCGCAAGGTCCGCGGTTGAGATAATTTTCAACTCGGTTCACTTCGCTCCAAGGCAGCTGCTCGCCGAACCAGACCACGCCCGGCCGCATCAGTGCATCGCATTCTGGACAACGTGGGACATCAATATCGTTATCCAAGGTAGGGGCGATTGACCTCAATCGCCCGTGCGTAGGCGGTTCAGGTGAACCGCCCCTACCTTGGTCGGAAAAACCGCAGCGCGAACATCTGGTAACGAAAATGTCTCCGTGTATTTGCACCATCTTCTCCTTTGCGATTCCCGCACGCGCATGCAAGTCGTCCACGTTCTGTGTGACGAGCAGGAAGTCGTCTGCGTGTTGCGCCATTCTCGCGATCGCTTCATGCGCTGCGTTGGGTTCCGCGCCGCGAATTCGCTGCCGACGCCCACGATACCAATCCCAAACCAATTTTGGATCGCGCGCGAAAGCCTCCGGCGTTGCCAATTTTGCGGGATCGAGATTTCGCCAGTAACCGTTCTTCCCGCGGAACGTCGGGATTCCGCTTTCAGCCGATACTCCCGCGCCTGTGATTACGAGAACACGCATACCGGAACTCGTTCAGTGAACCACCAAACTCCAATCGCCAAAATTCAAAGTGACCTCCAAAGCGAAGTTTCAAACACACGTCGGGCCAGCACAGAATTCTCTCCGCTTTGTCCTTGAGATTTGCGGTCGATCCGATCTAAAAGAACCAAGAAGGAGAAAGCCCAGATTATGAAAAAACTGAGCTGCTGCATTAGTGGATTATTGGTTTTTTGTTGCGTGAGCACCTTTGCGCGCATTGGCGAAACAGAGGCGCAAGTCCAAGCGCGGTACGGAAAGCCGATCAAAACCGCAGCGAGATGGGAGCTGGATTTGCCTGGGACCACCAAGATGTATAAAAATGCTGGCCTGACTGTCATTGTGACCTTTATCGACGGCACCAGCCAACGCGAGCAATACTCTAAAGACTTGGGAAGCAAGTTAGGCCTAGCAGAGGTCGAGACAATCCTCGCGGCAAACGCCGGTAACAGGGCATGGTCCGAGATTAAGCATGGCGATCCTTTACATAAATGGTCCAGCACCCGCTGGACGTTCGACAACTTCGCAACTGGGCTAGTCAACCAGTCTGCTAACGGCCTGCTCGCTGACTTCGACGACGCCAAAGGAATTCTCTATATCGCCTCAAACAGATTTCTCAGAGCAATGAGCGCCAAGGGCAAAGCAGACGCGGAGGGCAAGCTAAAAGACTTCTAGTTAGCCAGCACGACTTCGCTAAAGAAACTAAGCAAATCTGATGGGCGCACCAAGACCGGCTTTACTGGAGCGTCACGACAGCGTCGAACCATTCTGATAAGACTAAAATCAAGCGTGAGAAAAAAATCACAGCCATTGTGTTCGGCGCACCAAAGCGCAAACGCGTCAAGCATCTGGCTCCAGCAATAGCGATCCTCCCCTTGGTAGCCGCCAGTGATCTTCTGTAGCCGAAGAAAGCGCGGATGTTTGATCTTGCGTAGAAACTGATGCTGCATTTCTAAGGCATCGCGGCCAGTGCAAAACAGCATTCGATTGGAATTGACTGGCGGCGGCACGTTTCCAATAGGGGCGCCGTAGAACACTCCCGCCCAGCTATCCATCTTGGGCAGCCCCCAGCTTTCCAACCGTGTTTCAATGTCTGTAACAGCTACAAGACGGCACGCCTTCACGAGCGCTGCGACTGTAGGAAGAAGCTCGGCCTCGCGTCTGAGTGATGCGTTTGGGATCTTGTCATTCGGATTCATGAAACGCGGTTCGTAGTATTTAAATTCGCTAATTCCAGCGTCACCCCAGTCGATGATTTGCGTACGTGGGAAAAGCCGAAGCAGAGCCGTTGCAGAAAATTTCAGTACGCTTGTCTCGATGTAGGCAGTTGGTGGTTGGGCCAACACGATCAGTTGTTACTCCCACCCGATCTGCCGGCCTTTGTTTTGTTCTTCCAGCCAGCTCATCAGCGGCTTGAAGTAATCCATCATCGCGCGCGTGGAGATGTCTTCGCCGGTCGCTTCTTTTAAGACTTTGCGCCAATCTTCCGTGCCGCCTTTTTTCAGAACGTTATTCAGCCACGTGCCGACTTCCTTGTTGTCGGCATAATTACATGATTGCGGCGGTTGATGCAGAATTTTGCGCGCGATGTAATCGTGCAACTGAAACTTAAACACGGTCGCGAATGCATAGTTGTAATAATAGGCGGGGTTATCGTTGATATGCGTCTTGGTAGCAGCATCGCAAAATTCTTCGCCGCGCGGCGATGGCGGCTCGATTCCTTGCAAATCGGAAACGTATTTCCACCAGCGCGCGTTCCATTGATCTGCCGGAAGATTGTGCGCGTAGATGTCCGCCTCCCAATGCGGCATCACGCCGCATGAGAAATAAATAAACGGAATCGAGCGGGCGAGCGCGTCATCCAAGAGGAACGCTGTCTTATCCGCATCGAATTCGAGAGGCAACACGCCGCGTGACTGCAGGTAGGGCACCTGACTGGAGGCGAGCGCGATCAATTCGCCGACGCCTTCGTGAAATCCTGGCGCCGCTCCAAGCCGCAACAAATATGGAACTTCCGGCCGCGTATAAGCTTTGAAGTAATAACCGTGACCGAGCTCGTGATGCGCGGTGAAAAACCAACGCGCGTTCGGTTTGATGCTTTGCAGGGAGCGAATGTCGTTCTCGAGGTCGACATGCCAGCAGGAGGCGTGCGTGTTTTTCTTGCGCTTCGAATCCGGCGGCAGCGGATACAAATCTGATTTTTCCCAAAAGCTTTGCGGCAACGGCGAGAACCCGAGCCCGGTATAAAATTGCTCAGCAGTCTTGATAATCCATTCCGGTTTTCGTCCTTCGAAGTACTTGTCGATGTTCGCCGCTTCCACCAAGCCCGGCCATTCCTGGCTCCAGCGGTTGTTGATCCAATGCGCCGGAATTTTCTTCGGCACAGGCTGATGATATTTCTCGGCCAGTTTGTATTTCGCCCAGGTATGCAGTTGCAAATAAAGCGGGCGCAGCGTGGCCATCCAATCCTCCAGCATCTTGAGCATTTCATCCGTGGTCATCCCATAAGCAGCGACTTCCAGCGCGAAGTAATCCGGATATTTCATCTCTTTGGCCACGCCGTTGCGCAGGTCGCGCAAGACAACCAGGTTTGGTTTAAGCGCCGGGCCGGATTCCTTCGACGCTTCCCAAACAGCCTTGCGCTCGTTGAGATCGACGCTCTTTTCTAATTTGTCATCGATCTGATTGGCGGTAATTGGCTGACCGTTCAGCTTGAACTTGAAGCTGTTAAGGATCGACGCCTGCTTTGTCTCCGCCGCGACGCGTTTCGCCACGAGATCCGGATTCGTCATCGGCCCTTCCGCCGCATTCAGAAGAAGCTGCTTTAACTGGCGAATCGTCAGCTCGTTTAATTCCTTCTCATGCGTCAGCAGCTCACGCGCTTGATTGATGATCGCTGGGTTCCCGTTAAATGCTGCGTAAGCTTTGCCTGTAGCTTCAGCTGCGGCATCATGCTCGGGCGTCACATCGGTGACGGCAGCCCACTGCGCTTCGCTGTTCACGCGGTAAAGCGCCTGGTACCCTGCGTTCGCGAGCGCGAGAAAACGGTCCGCGCGTTCCTGCACGGGGGACGCTGCGAAATCTTTCGGCGGGAGCAAAAGCAGGGGTAAGAACAAAAGTGCGAGATAAGAATATTTGTGGCGACACATAGGCGGCAAGTTAGTCGAAACAAATATCACACGGCAAGCGTTCCTCTGACATGCCGAGCCTTGGGCCCCTTGCCGGAGGGCGTGAACCGCGCGGTTGTGAGCAGGAACCCCTTTCCAAATTTTTTGGCTTCCCGTTAGCTAATTTAGCTTGCGTTCGGTTCGGCAAGGTGTACACGTCGCGACTCATCTCAGATAACCCCCAAATTCCTCGGAGATAACAATATGAACAAAGTTGCACGATTAACTATCGCAAGCGTCCTGATGGGTGCGGCATTCCTTCTCGCTCTCACGAGCGGTCGCGGTCAGCAGGAACAACAAGCCGGGCTACCTCAGATCAATCAATCAATCAAACACGATGTCTCACTGCCCTTGCGCGACATCGCACGGCCTGCACAACCACGAGCCATTCGCGAAGCCGAACCTCTGCGAAGATTGCCGGTGCAACTCTCGCCCATTCAGCAGGCGGATCCGGTTGTGCAAATAACTCTCGGCCCACTCGTCGGAACAACTCCGGGTCTGAATTTCGCGGGTGTTGGTAATGGCGATTACGGTTTCGCGCCAGATGCGGCGCCGCCCGATACCAACCTGGCCGTTGGCGCAACGCAGGTCGTGCAGTGGGTCAATGAATCCTTCGCGGTGTTCAATAAATCAACCGGCGCCCTTGTCATGGGGCCGGTAGCTGGCAATTCAGTCTGGAGCGGGTTCGGCGGCGGCTGCCAAAACAACAACGACGGGGACCCGATTGTTCAATACGACAAGATCAACAATCGTTGGATCCTGACGCAGTTCTCCGTTTCTACAACTCCCTACCTGCAATGTGTCGCAGTTTCGACGACATCCGACGCGACGGGAACATACAACCGCTATGCGTTTAACTACGGTAGCAGCGAGTTCCCCGATTACCCGAAGGTCGGTGTGTGGCCGGATGCCTATTATATTTCGTTCAACATGTTCACGAACACTTTCACTGGCGCGCAAGTCTGCGCCTATAATGCCGCGGCCATGCGCAGCGGAGCGCCCGCCACGCAAGTGTGTTTTCACCTGAGCTCATCCTATGGCGGGCTGTTGCCCTCTGATCTGGACGGATCAACGCTTCCACCCGCGGGCACGCCGAATCTCTTTCTGAATTTCGGCACGAACTCGCTGAACCTATGGAAATTCCACGTCGATTTTGGCACTCCGGGGAATTCGACCTTGACGGGTCCAACAAACATTCCCGTCGCAGCGTTCACGGCAGCATGCAGTGGCGGTGGCGCGTGCATCCCGCAGCCAGGAACGTCACAGAAACTCGACTCGCTTGCGGATCGATTGATGTATCGGCTGGCCTATCGCAACTTCGGCACTTACGAATCTCTGGTGGTTAACCATTCGGTTTCCGTCGGTGGGAGAGGCAAAAGCCAAGCTGTTGGTGTGCGTTGGTACGAGTTGCGTAATCCAAATGGAACTCCCACCGTCTTCCAGCAGGGCACGTTCAGTCCAGACTCAACCTACCGCTGGATGGGCAGCATTGCCATGGACAAGCTCGGTGACATGGCGTTGGGCTACAGCGCTTCGAGCGGTAGTCTGTTCCCGTCGATCCGTTACACGGGTAGGCTGGTGACGGACGCACCGGGGACGATGCAAAGCGAAAATACCATCCAAGCCGGCGCAGGTTCACAGTTAAGAAACCTGAACCGTTGGGGTGATTACTCCGCGATGGCTATGGACCCGGGGGATGACTGCACGTTTTGGTACACGACGGAATATTTGAAGAGTAACGGTACCTTTAACTGGAGCACGCGGATCGCCTCGTTCAAATTCTCAAGCTGTCACTAGCACGCTTAATTCAGGTATAACCCCCGTCGTTCGATTCGCGAACGGCCGTTTCGACTTCAACGGGCGCGAAATTCATCGCCGCGTTCCAGCGCGAGTTCGGCTTTAAGATTCTCCAGATCGCGGCCGATACTCGCAACAGCGGCAAGCTTTGCGCCAGCGCGGAAAATCACCGAAGCATTCTTCGCTTTCAAATCCCCCGACACAATCGCGTAATCATCGCTGTTGCCGTGGCCGACATAGTGGATGTGCAGATCAAAATGGTTACTCCAAAAGAACGGCGGCACAGTAAACCGCTCACGTGAGCCGAGAATATTGCGCGCCGCCGTTTGGCCCTGGCGCTCGGCCACGACCCAGTGCTCGACGCGTATGCGACCTGCGCCGCGCGGATCGGGCCAGCGCGCGATGTCGCCGGCGGCAAAAATTCCCGAGATGTTTGTTTCCAGAAATTCATTGACCAGAACGCCATTGTCAGTGGCGATGCCCGCCTTTTTGGCTAGCGCTACGTTTGCTCGAACGCCGATCCCCACAACCACCAAGTCACAATCCAAAGCTGTTCCATCGTCGAGTTGCACATTTCCGTCGTGTATAAGCGCCGGCGTTCGCCCGAGATAAAATTTCACGCCGTGGCCTTCGTGAGTTTCGCGAATCAATTTTCCCAATTCGCGTCCCAGAACCTTTTCCAGCGGCAGCAATTCTTTTCCGACAACTGCGACTTCGAGTTTGCGCTCCCGGAGCGACGCCGCCACTTCCAGACCAATGAAGCTTGCCCCGATCACGACCGCGCGTTTCGCGTTTCTCGCCTTGTCGATGATGCGCCGGCTGTCGCCCAGCGTCCGCAAATAACAAACATGCGGCAAATCGTCCCCGGGAATTTTGAGGCGAATTGGCTCGGCGCCGGTCGCCAGCAGCAGAGCGCCGTAGCCGAAAGAGCGTCCGTCGGAAAGCGTCACCTGTTTCCGTTTCGGATCAATCGCTACAACTGATGTTTTTGTGAAAGTATCGATCCTCCGTTCGCGATAAAAGTCTGCCGAACGCAACGGGATCCAGTCTTCGGGCGCAGCGCCCGCAAGATAATCTTTGGAAAGATTCGGCCGATCATATGGCAAAAATTCGTCAGCACTGACGATCGTCACCGGGCCGCCGTAACCTTCGCGACGCAACATTTCCGCTGCGGCGTTGCCAGCGGCTCCCCCGCCGATGATCACCACACTTGCGAGAGAGGATTTCGGTTTGTGCGCAGGTTTTTCATCGATTTTATGCGTCACGAAAAAGCGATTGTCCCGTTTCTCGACTTTCCAGCACGACGTGTCGCTTAACGCGGGCGCCGCAATGGCTTCGCCTGTCCGCAGATCGAAGCACGCGTGGTGCCAGGGACAGCGCACCGTGCAATCCACCATTAACCCTTTCGCCAGCGGACCACCGTAATGCGTGCAGGTCGCACCAACCGCGAAAATTTCCTCCCCGGATCTCGCCGCCAAAATCGCTTCGCCAAACGCGTGGCCCAAAAGCATTTCCCCGTCACGGAGCTCATCAATGTTGCATCCCTTTTCGAAATCAGGGCCCTCTAGCTCGCCGGACGGTTCAGCCATAAGCTTTCGTTCATTGCATTACATTAGAATCGTGCCGGCGCGATGCAGCGCGCGTTCTCGCCAGGCGTCGTGAGGAGGATTCACCGGCTGGTACTCCCACCCACCGGTTGTGCTGCCACACTCTTCGCGGCTGACAGCAAATCAACGCGGATAAGTGGATCAGTGGGTAAAACGATCGGACCTTCCCACCGAAGAAAGCCACCTGGCGCGGGATTGGTCAGCCAAATTTTTGTGTCGGGCACATTCACAAACAATTTCGCGATTGGTGGAATTTCCGGATGAATGATGAAGCGGTCGCCTTTAGGCGAGCGGCCGGCCATTCTGATGCGGTCGAGACCGCCGTGAGAAATTGTCACCGTTACAATTTGCGGTTTGAGCGTTGGGAATGGTGAAAAACCGACTGCCTTGAGCTGAACTTGCTCGCCGCGAACAAGCCGCTTGCGCAAGTTACTCAATGCAATCGTAAACCCGAACCCGGCAAATGTGCGGCCCGGTTCGACGTCGATTTTTTCGGATACATCCTTGTTATCTTTTCGGATGTGCGCACTGGCAGTTCCCGACAGAAAATCCGCACTGAATTCACGCTGCGAGGTTCCGTTCCTGACTTCTTTCCACGACCATTGTTCTTGCACTAGCTCGCGCTGCTGCCGAAATCGCGCCTTCTCCTCAAACAGCTGGCTATCGGGAAATTTGTAGGTGATGACCACATAAAGGTGATCATTCTCCGCCCATTGTCTGAATTCGCCATCGGCAAGCTTCTTTCCGCTAATATCGCACAGACCGGGATATCCGTGCGCTGCGCCTGACGGCTCCGTTACTTGGATTGCAAAGGTCGGCGCAGCGATGAATCCCGCAGCGATCAACGAGAAAAGCCCCGCCCATTCCCTCTTGGCCTGCATGTCTATCAGTATCGAGGAGTGTGATACAGTCGGTCGCACCGCGGGCGGGGCCGCAACCCCGGATTTTGGTAACGCAACAGTTACCTGATCTTTGGCGTCCTGTGAGAGTCGCGATCCCGCCACAATTCGTGATGATATTTAGTGTTGTAATTATTCATCGACATTTGCAGCACGCGCTCTATAATGGCCCGTAATGAGCGCCAACATGCATCTTCCGGTAACTGGCACGCGGCTTGTCGCTGCGTGGGCGCTCGTAGCCTGGCGATAAAAAGCGACCGTTTTCTCAACGGACGCTGAGTCATCTCTCTCAATCGAAGAGATCTGTCTTTGCGTCTATCGAAATAAAGCAACCTCTTATGACCATATGTTGATTGTAATGAAATCGAGCGCCACTGCGGGCGATATTGATGCAGTGATCAACATCATTGAAGCAATCGGGCTCCGTGCGCATCCGATGCCCGGCGCCACGCGCACCGCAATAGGCATCACGGGAAATCAAGGTCCCATCGACGGCTGGCGTTTCGAAAATCTGCCTGGTGTTGCGGAAGTCATCCGCGTGACCAAGCCGTACAAGTTGATCACGCTTGATCTGCGTCCCGATAAAACAGTTGTCCGCGTCGGCGACGCGATGATTGGCGACAGCGAGCTCGCGATTATCGCCGGACCATGCGCGATCGAGAGTCGTGAGCAGGCGTTGGCTGTAGCGAAAGCCGTGCAACGCAGCGGTGCGCGCTTCTTCCGCGGATGCGTTTGGAAACCTCGAACTTCGCCTTACACATTTCAAGGCTTGGGTGAGAAGGCTTGGGAAATACTCACCGCCATCCGCGAGGAATTCGGGCTAAAGATCGTCACCGAAGCCGTTGAAGAATCGCATGTCGATCTGGTCGAAAAGTACGGGGACGTGATTCAAATCGGTGCTCGCAACATGCAGAACTTTTCGCTTCTAAAGCGAGCGGGACGGTCAAAGTTGCCCGTGCTGTTGAAGCGCGGGATGGCTGCAACGCTCGAGGAATGGTTGCTCGCAGCCGAGTACATCATGGCTGAGGGCAACTACAACGTCGTACTTTGCGAGCGAGGTGTTCGCACATTTGCGCAGCATACGCGTAACACGCTGGACTTGGCCTCGGTGCCGGCGATTCAGCGCATTTCGCATTTGCCGGTGATCGTCGATCCCTCACACGGCACCGGCACCGCATACATGGTCACGCCACTCGCACGTGCCGGGATAGCAGTCGGAGCGGACGGTCTTATGATCGAAGTTCACAATCAACCGGAGCTTGCTCTTTCCGACAGCGCGCAGGCGCTAACATTTTCGGAGTATGGGCAGCTCATCGAAGAAGTTCGCGCTATTCGCAGTGTCATGGCGCCGGACGGCGATGGCCCTTTAGCGGCAGCTTGAGAAGGCCGAAACGATGGTTCTCCTAATCGACAACTACGATTCCTTTACTTATAACCTCGCGCAGTATTTCGGCGAGCTAGGCTGCGATGTTCTGGTCAAACGAAACGATGAAATCTCAATTGATGAAATCGCAGAGCTCGCTCCCCAACATATCTGCATCTCGCCTGGCCCGTGCACACCGCGCGAAGCGGGCATCAGCAAGGAAGTCGTTCTAACGTTTGGTCAGCACGTTCCGGTTCTAGGCGTCTGCCTCGGTCATCAGTGCATCGCCGAGGCGTACGGCGGAGACGTGGTCCGCGCAGAGCGCCTCATGCACGGCAAATCATGCATGATCAGACATAACGGCAGCGGGCTTTTTTCAGATTTGTCGAACCCGTTTGAAGCGGGCCGGTACCATTCGCTCGTCGTCGAGCGACGTTCATTTCCTGCCTGTCTCGAAATCACCGCCGAGAGCGACGACGGCGAAATCATGGCCCTGCGCCATCGCGAATTTCCAGTGCAAGGAGTGCAATTTCACCCTGAATCAGTTCTGACGTCCGATGGCAGAAAAATTCTGACCAACTTCCTTTCGCGTTAATGCAACCGCTGATCACTCCATCGCTGGACGAATTCCTGCACCTCGCGAAACAGGGCAATGTGATTCCTGTTTTTGCAGAGTTCGTTGGTGATTGCGAAACCCCGGTGTCGGCGTTCAAAAAATTTAGCCCCTACCCTTACAGCTTCCTTTTCGAATCGACGGAAAAAAATGACGTTTCCGGCCGATTCTCATTCGTCGGATTCGACCCGCGATTGGTTATTGAAAGCTGCGGCCGCGAGATCCGTATTCTGCGAAATGCAATCGAGGAGCGATTCACTACGACCACCGATCCTCTCGACGAGGTTCGCAAATTGATGGCGCGGTACCGATTCGTTGCGCGCCCGGAGCTGCCAAGGTTCGCTGGTGGCGCCGTTGGTTTTCTCGGCTACGAAGCGATCCGATTTTTCGAACCTAAAGTTCCGCCAGCACGTGAGGACAACCTGCAATTACCCGAGATGCTCTTCATGCTCAGCGGCAACATTCTCATTTTCGATCACCGGCTGCGCAGTTTGAAAATCGTCGTCAACGCATTTCTCGATGGCGGCTCGGTAGAAAAAGCCTATGCGCGCGCCATCGAATCCGTGGAGTCGATTATGCAACAACTGGCGGAGCCGGTTGATCTGCCGCTTGTCCCGATTGCGGTGAACGAAAAACAGTCGCCGCCGCGCAGCAATTTGCGGCGCGAAGAATTTGAGCGCGCGGTGGAGCAAGCGAAGGAATACATCCGCGCGGGCGATGTCTTTCAGGTCGTCTTATCGCAACGATTCGAATCGCCGTTTAAGGGAGAGCCGCTCGATTTTTACCGCTGCCTTCGCTTCATCAATCCTTCGCCGTACATGTTTTGCCTCAAGTTCGGCAACGATTTTGCGCTTGTTGGCAGCTCGCCCGAGCTGCACGTCCGTCTCGTTGGCAACACCGTCGAGATCCGGCCGATTGCAGGGACACGCGCTCGCGGCGTGACGTCTGCGCAAGATGAAGCCAACGCTGCTGAGCTGCTCGCCGATCCAAAGGAACGCGCCGAACACATCATGCTTGTCGATCTTGCGCGAAATGATGTCGGCCGCGTTGCCGAATTCGGCACTGTGCGTGTGACGGAATTCATGGAGGTCGAGCGTTACAGCCATGTGATGCACATCGTTTCCAATGTAAGCGGCAATTTACGCAGCGGCTGTAGCGCGTTCGATGTAGTCCGAGCGACGTTTCCCGCGGGAACCGTTTCCGGCGCACCAAAAATCCGCGCAATGCAAATCATTAGCGAACTGGAGAAGACCCGACGCGGCTGTTATGCAGGCGCGGTCGGCTATTTCGGATTCGACGGCAACATTGATTCCTGCATCGCACTGCGATGCGCGGCGTTGAAAGATGGGCAGGCGTATTTCCAAGCCGGCGCGGGCATTGTCGCCGATTCGGACCCGGAGCGGGAATATGAAGAAACGGTCAGCAAAGCGCGTGCAATGATGAAGGCGCTGGCAATGGCGAACCAGATGAAACCCGTATGAATCCGCAATGCATCCGAAGCGAAATCGGCAATCTCGAGCTTCGCCAAATGACGATGCGTCTCATGCGCGGAGAAAATCTTTCGCGCAGCGAAGCCGCGAATTTTCTCAATGCGCTGCTTGATCCGGCTTCCACGGATGCGCAGGTGGCGGGCGCGTTGGCTGTGCTGGCTGCCAAAGGTGAAACGGTCGAGGAACTCGCGGGAATGGCCGAGTCGATGCGCAATCGCGCTATTCCAGTGCGTTCGCATCACACGCGTTTCATTGATACCGCAGGAACTGGGTCGAGTGCTGCGAAAACTTTCAATGTTTCCACAGCAGCTGCTTTCGTGATCGCGGGCGCCGGCGTACCTGTGGCAAAACATGGCTCCCGCGCGGTAACCTCGGATTCTGGAAGCGCCGACGTGCTCGAAGCGCTCGGGGTCAATACGGCTTGCTCACCTGAGACAGTCGAACGCTGTCTGAATGAGCATGGAATCTGTTTTATGTTCGCGCCGCTCTTTCACGAAGCAACCGCTCGTGTCGCGCACGTTCGGCGCGAGCTCGGCGTCCGCACTACGTTCAATTTGCTGGGTCCACTGACGAATCCCGCCCGTGCGCCCTTTCAGGTTCTGGGCGTGTGGCATCCTTCGCTGCTTGAGCGACTCGCGTCGGCGCTATCTCTACTCGGCGTAGAGAAAGCATGGGTGGTGCATGGAGCCGACGGTCTCGATGAAATAACAATCACCGACAGAACTTTCGTCGCGGCCTGCTTGCCGAATCGCAGTGTGGAAACTTTCGCGATTTCACCTGAGGATTTTGGATTGAAAAGGCAAAGCCTCGATGGATTTAGCGCAAGTAACGCGCGCACAAACGCAGAACTGATCCGCACAATTTTGGAATGTGAAAAGACCAAACAAACAGGCGCCGCGCGCGATCTTGTCATCGTAAATGCCGCCGCTGCTCTTCACGTGACTGGGTTCGCGCACGACCTTCAGGAAGCAGCGGCCTTTGCACGCGAAAGCATCGACGGGGGATGCGCAGCGTCGAAGCTGGACGCGCTTATTCGCGAAACAAATCGAGACCGATGAGCAGAAATTTTCTCTCTGAAATCCTCGTGCAAAAGCGCGAAGCAATAGCGCGAATGAAAACCAAGCCTTCCTCCAATCGTCTTCGCGAGCGGGCGCTGGAGATTCGAAAAACGGCCGTGCCGCATCGCCTGTTGCAAGCATTGAAGTCGGAATCGCCGCGTCTGAAGATTATCGCGGAGTTCAAACGCAGATCGCCGTCCGCTGGAATCATTCGTGATGACCGTTCAGCGGAAGAAGTTGCCCGTCGTTACGAACGAGGCGGCGCTTGCGCGATTTCCATCCTTACCGACGAAGCATATTTCGGCGGTTCGATTGCCGACCTTCGCGCCGTCCGACCTATCATGAATCTGCCGATCCTGCGCAAAGATTTTATCATCGATCCGATCCAGATTTACGAAGCAGCCGTTACTGGGGCCGACGCCGTCCTGTTAATTGTCGCTGCATTGGATGACGCCGTGCTAGGTGATCTGCGCGAGGTTGCGGAAGACCAACTCGGACTCGACGCACTCGTTGAAGTGCATACATCTATCGAGATGCGCCGTGCGCTCGATGCAGGTGCCAGGATCATCGGCGTGAACAACCGCAATCTCCAGACGTTTCAGGTTTCATTGGAAACAAGCGAGCGTCTCATTGCCGAAGCGCCGCACGACACAGTCATGGTTAGCGAGAGTGGATTGCATGCTGCAGAATCATTCCATCGTCTCCACAATCTTGGGTTCCACGGTTTCCTTGTCGGCGAAACCCTGATGCGCGCGACCGATCCGGAAAAGGCGCTTCGAGATTTGATAGCGGGATTCGAAACTCGACAAGTTGCATCGGCGGCAGCTCATTCATCATGACTCCGGTGCAGATCAAAGTTTGCGGCGTCACGAACACGCGAGATGCCCAAACATGCGTTCGCTTCGGCGCACAGTTGATCGGCCTCAACTTCTATTCGCGAAGTCCGCGCTACATTGAACCCAACGTTGGACGGCAAATTGTCGAGACACTGCCGGCCGATGTTGATGCAGTCGGGGTTTTCGTTGACGGCAACGCCGAAGAAATTCGGAAGATCGCGAAGACCGCTAGAGTGCGAAGCATTCAATTGCACGGAAACTTCTTGCCTGAAACCGCGCGTGAACTGGTCAGCGAGTTTCGCGTGATTCGAGTGTTTTCGACTCATGCGCGATTCCGCCCGGAAGACGTCTCGCTCTTTCCGGATTGTGACGTGCTCATTGACGCACATCATCCCCACCTTCGCGGCGGCACTGGCCAGACATGCGATTGGCCTGCCGCGCGAGCAACGTTGGCCTTCGCGCGATTCCTCATTCTTTCTGGTGGCTTGAACACGCAAAACGTTGGGCGCGCGATCGCAGCAGTCAGGCCACACGCTGTGGATGTTTGCAGCGGCGTTGAGCGCGCTCCGGGCGTGAAAGATCATCGCGCGGTGAAAAATTTTGTCGCTGCCGTTCGAAGAACTGAGCATCTCACAGAGGCTTCATCGGCCAAGTAATTTCCGATGCAAAAACCACAAATCACAAAAAGCGAGCCAGATGAGCATGGTCATTGGGGAAAGTTCGGTGGCCGCTATGTCCCGGAAACGCTCGTCGCGCCGCTGGAGGAGCTGACGGAAGAGTTTACGCGCGCGCGCCATGACAACGATTTCTGGCGCGAACTCAATCAATTGCTACGCGAGTACGCTGGCCGTCCGACTCCATTGTTTCACGCGCGACGGCTGACGGCGCATGCAGGCGGAGCACAAATTTATCTGAAACGCGAAGACCTTTTGCACACTGGCGCGCACAAGATCAACAATGCACTGGGACAAGTGCTGTTAGCGCGTCGGATGCGAAAACAGCGCGTGATCGCGGAGACCGGCGCTGGCCAACACGGCGTCGCAACGGCAACGGTGTGCGCGCTGTTTGGATTGCGCTGCGTGATTTACATGGGCGCAGAAGATGTACGGCGGCAGGCGCTCAACGTTTTCCGAATGCGATTGCTTGGCGCTGACGTGATAACCGTCAACGCCGGCACGTGCACGTTGAAGGACGCGATCAACGAAGCGCTGCGCGACTGGGTCACAAACGTGCATGACACTTATTACCTGCTGGGCAGCGCGCTCGGTCCCCACCCCTATCCGTTGATGGTGCGCGAGTTTCAGAGTGTAATTGGGCGCGAAGCGCGCAAACAAATTTTGTCTGCAGTAGAAAAGTTGCCACGCGCGCTGATAGCCTGCGTCGGTGGCGGCTCAAATGCGATCGGCCTGTTTCATCCGTTCATTGCAGACGAACAGGTGAGGCTAATCGGTGTAGAAGCTGGAGGACGCGGTGATTCATTAGGCGAACACGCCGCCAGATTTCACACCGGCGCGAAGAGCGGCGGCGACCGCGTCGGCGTTTTGCAAGGCACGATGTCTTATGTGCTTCAGGATCCGAACGGCCAAATCGGTACGACGCATTCGATCTCAGCCGGTCTGGATTATTCGGCGATCGGGCCTGAGCACGCATTCCTCCACGACAACGGACGAGCGGAATACATCAACACGAGTGATACTGAAGCGCTCGAAGGATTCGAGCTTTGCGCCAGACTTGAGGGAATCATTCCCGCGCTCGAAACGGCGCATGCAATCGTGCCTGCCGTACGTATCGCTCGCGAGTTGACACGAGATGACGCGATCATTGTGAATTTATCTGGTCGCGGAGATAAAGACGTCCAGCTCGTCGCCGACTTGAAAACCGGATGAGTCGAATCCAGCAAACGTTCGCTTCCCTCAAACGTGCTGGCCGCGGCGGGTTCATCCCATTCATCACCGCGGGCGACCCCGATATTGCAACCACTGAGCGTTTGCTCATCGAGCTTGCCGCTGTGGGGGCAAACATCATTGAACTCGGCGTTCCTTTCAGCGATCCAGTTGCGGATGGCGAAACGATTCAGCGTGCGTCCGAGCGTGCCTTGCGAAGAGGCGTGACGCTTCGCGATGTATTCACATGCGTTGCACGTGTAAAACAGCATATTCATGTTCCAATCGTCCTCTTCAGCTACTTCAATCCACTCTTGAGTTTTGGCAGAGACAGGCTGGCGAACGACGCAAAAGAAGCTGGAGTGGACGCGGTTCTTGTGACCGACCTTATTCCAGAAGAAGCTCATACCTGGACGGAGACATTGATTCAGTTCGACCTCGACCCGATTTTTCTCGTTGCGCCGACAACGTCCGACAAACGACTGAAACAGATTGCGCGGGAGGCGCGCGGGTTTATCTACGCCGTTTCACGCGCGGGCGTAACTGGCGCACGAGATGAAATGACAGAGCACGCCGAAGCCCTCGTTAAACGCGTGCGGTCAGTAAGCGATTTACCTGTGGCGGTCGGATTCGGCATCTCAACAGCGGAACAGGTCCGCGAAGTATGGCGCTTTGCAGATGCAGCGGTGATCGGCAGCGCGATCGTGAGACAAATCGAAAAACTGGCCGAGTCGCCAGACTTGGTAAAGCGCGTGGGTGAATTCGCGCGATCACTGCTCGCACGAAGATCAGTTAGTCAAGAAACGGCAGTTAGGCACGGCATTGGCAAATGACAGGTTTTCCAGAGTGTGAGCTGTTGAGCACGAGGTAACTCCGGCAAATGGCTAACGACTGGCTCCAGCCGGGAACATCACCTTATCTGGCTGGGTATTGAGAGCAGCGAGCAATTTGGGAATTAAGCGTGTTTTGATCGAGCCAGCCTCGCGTGGCGACACGAGATAACGGACGATCGCGTCAATCCAGGTTACTTCATCGACACGAAAAATGACTCGTGGCCGCGAACGAACTTCAAGCTCATCAACCGGCGTGCGAGCCAGCAGGTCGCGGAATACTTCGACTCGCTTCATCATTTCTTCGCCGAGCTCTTTCTCAACAATCTGCTGCATCGTCTCGGCCACAAATTTCAAATCGCTCTGATAGGCGATCTGAAATTTGATTTCGTTCCAGATATAAGGAAAAAGCGGCCACGAATAGTTGTAAATGAGCTCGTCGAGCACTTTTTCGTTCGGAAACTTGATGATGCGTCCGCTCGGATGATCACCGGAAATATATTGGCCTCCGAATTCCCATAACGTCGTGTCCAGGTAACCGACATCAATTACGTCGCCAGTTGCATCACCTATCTTAATGCGATCGCCAACACGATAAGGTTGGCGGACCAGAATGTATATCCAGGCGATGAAACTCTTCATCGGCGTTTGCACAGCCAGAGCAAGAACGATTGATCCAACGCCAAGCGCGGCAAGGGCCGCATACCAATTAACAAAAATTATTGATATAGCGATGAGCGCAATTAACAGCGCAACGATGAGATGCATGATGCGTTGGAGCGTGAAACGAGTCGAAGGATCCTCAACACGAGCGAGGCCATATACGGAAGCGGCTTGTGCGATCGCGAGCACGAGAGCGATTAATGCTGCGCCGCGTAGAATTCGTCCCGCAATATCCATAGTCGGCTGCGGCAGCGGGATCAGCCTCGAACCGACTAGCAAATAAAGCACGGCGCAACCGAGAAGAATAAGCGCGTATATAACAAACCAGAATTTATCTCTTGCTTCTGCTTTGACTCTTTGACTCCGTTTTTCACCAGTGGCCCTTTGAAGTTCTTTGCGGACTTCGGGTCGTTGTGAAATTTCTTCTGCGGTCTCAGCCATCATTAATAAAATCGCATTGCACTAAAACAATGCGCGCAAGGACAGGCGGTGCAGGCGGCCGTTTAGGCTGAAGGCCCCTGAACCGCTACCCTGGATCGATTCTCAAGCGTGCTATCAAATACGGGTAAAAGTAGCGCGCATCGAACGCAGTGGTGACATTAGTTTTATCAAAGCCGAAGCATAGACTAGGTCATCGATAACGTTAATTTCCTGAGGATGGCCGGCGAAGTCTCGAAAATTCAGGATTACGCGATTGTTGGTAACGGACGCTCGGTAGCGCTTATCTCAAACCGTGGCTCGCTTGATTGGCTTTGCTGGCCGCGCTTTGATCGCCCTTCTATTTTTGGCGCGATTGTCGATCCAAAAATCGGCGGCCGCTGGAGCATTCGTCCCGCGGGCGATTCGAAAATAAGCCGGCGTTACGTCGATAACACAAATGTCCTCGAAACGACATTCTCAACCGTCTCAGGCAAAGTGGTGCTGACCGACTTCATGCCGGTGATCTCGGAGGAAGAAAAAGAACGAAGACTCTGGCCGGAGCATGAGCTCATCAGGCAAGTCAATTGCGAAGACGGCGAGATTTCACTCATTGTCGATTTCAATCCGCGTCCAGATTATGGACGTGCAACTCCCGCTATCCCAAACGCAGGCAACCTCGGATGGCGCATAAACGTGGGAACGAACCTTCTGAACCTGCGCAGCGACTATGGTACGGCGCGACCGCCGGGCGCGCGGTTGGCACCTAACAATAACGCCGGTTTGTCGGCAAAACTGACACTAAAGCCTGGCGATGTCATCGCGTTCTCCCTCACCTTTTCTGAGGAAGGGCCGGCCGTTTTGCCGCCGCTCGGTGATTTGGTCGGCGAAAAACTAAAGCTCACCATCGATTGGTGGCAGGGCTGGGCGGCGCGCGCCAAATACGACGGGCCGTATCGCGATCAGGTAATTAGGAGCGCGCTTGTGCTAGCACTCTTGTGTTACGCGCCGTCCGGCGCGCTGGTCGCTGCGCCCACCACTTCGCTACCAGAACGGATCGGTGGTGATCTGAACTGGGATTATCGGTTTTGTTGGCTGCGCGACGCCGCGCTTGCAGTGCGCGCGCTTTTCGGGCTCGGGTACAACGATGATGCGGAAGCCTTCGTGAACTGGTTATTGCACGCAACGCGTCTCACGCGGCCGCAACTGGGAACTCTTTACGACGTCTATGGCAAACGTATCCCGCGCGAGAAAACTTTGCCGCACCTCGCCGGATACGCCGGCTCCTATCCAGTTCGCCTCGGCAACACAGCGTCCGAACAACTTCAACTCGACGTTTACGGCGAGGTGATCGAGGCAGTGACACATTTCTCTTGCAGAGAAACGAAGATCGACCGCGAAGCGCAGAAGATGCTTCGTCAATATGGCGAGTACGTCTGCGACCATTGGGGGGAGCCGGATAACGGAATGTGGGAGTCGCGCCAGCCGCGGCAACATTACACGCATTCACATTTGTTCTGCTGGCTGGCCCTCGACCGTTTGATCGATCTGGGAGAACGCGGCCAGCTCACGGGCCTGCCGATCGGTAAGCTAAAGCAAACGCGGGCACTCATTCGCAGCGCTATTGAGGAACGCGGCTGGAATCCGAAATTACAAGCTTACACACAAGTCTTCGGAGGGGACACGGTCGATGCGAGTGCGTTACAGCTGGCGATGTACGAGTTCGAGGACGCGACCTCGGAACGAATGCAACAAACGCATCGGCGGTTGCGCGAGAGACTGGTCCCGAAAGCGGGCCTGATGTTCCGTAACGAACGAAGCAAGCTAAAGCGCGAAGGCGCCTTTGGAGTTTGCAGTTTTTGGGAGGCAAATTTTCTCGCGCGAAGCGGAAATCTGGAAGAAGCGCATCGGGTTTGGGCAGCGGTGCTGGGTTACGCCAATGATGTCGATCTTTTCGCAGAGGAGATCGATCCTGAAACCGGCGACGCGCTGGGAAATTTCCCGCAAGCGTTTACCCATCTGGGGCTGATCAATGCCGCACTCGCATTGCGTGACAGCGAGGAACACGCATCTAAGTTAGATAGACAATCATGAACTGGAGCAGTTGGCTGCTATGGGGCTTTGTCAGCACAGTTGTGCTCACTTCTATTTTGGCCAGCAGTCAGGGTCTCGGGGTGACCCGGATGAATTTGCCATATCTTCTGGGCACGATATTCACGCCGAATCGCGATCGTGCGAAACTCATCGGGATCCTTTTTCACTTCCTGAATGGCTGGATCTTTTCGCTCATTTATGTGGCCGCGTTTCAGTCCCTGGGAAGATCGACATGGTGGCTGGGTGGACTATTTGGAATCGTCCAAGCCATCTTCGTGCTGGCGGTCCTGCTACCTGTTATGCCCGCTTTGCATCCGCGCGTCGCCAATGAGCAGTACGGTCCAACTGTCGAACGCCAATTGGAACCGCCCGGTTTCCTGGGATTGCACTACGGCATTCAAACGCCGATCTCGGTCCTCGTCGCGCACATCATCTTCGGCATTATCCTTGGCGCCTTTTACGTGGTGAAGTGATTGTCGCTGACGACGATTATTTCTTTCACAAATGTGATCATTTATTTTTGAAAAACACGAGAACGCCTGAAATGCAGAGCGCGACCACACCCAGCGCAAGCCAGGCACGGTGTTCGCTCGTCCACAATTGCGGACTCCAGCTTCGCGCGCGCGCGTCGAACGCGCCGTGCGCGCCATGATCGCCGGGCACCGGCTGCCATAAATTGTCCGGGCGATTCGGATCTTCCTCGCCGTCGTATTGCTGCGACTCGTAACCATTCCGGGCCAGAAAGTGATCGAGCAAGCCCGGCGCGATTTTGTTCGCGACGATCGCTTTCACTGAAGGCAAGCCGACATAAAATTCGCGCCGCGGATTGTGCGCGGCGAAATAAATCGCTTCCGCAGCCACCTCGGGCTGGAAAATGGGCGGCACCGGCTGCGCTTTGCGTGGCAAACGGCTTTTCACCCAGCCAAATTGCGGCGTGTTGAGCGCTGGCAATTGGACCATCGTCAAGCGCACACCGCTTTTATCGTGGAGAAGTTCGCAACGCAGCGAATCGCAGAAGCCCTGAACAGCATGTTTCGCGGCACAATAAGCGCTCTGCAACGGAATGCCGCGATAGGCCAGCGCGCTGCCAACCTGCACGATCACACCGCGATCGCGCGGCAGCATTCGCTTGAGCGCAGCGAGCGTCCCGTAAACGCAACCAAGGTACGTTACCTCAGTCACGCGTCGAAATTCCCCGGGCGTCATTTCCTTGATTGGCGAAAACACCGACGCCATCGCGTTGTTGATCCAGATGTCGATCTCGCCCAGGTCGATCTCGACCCGCGCAGCCGCCGCTTCGACTTGTTCGGCATTCGCAACATCAACAGGAATGACAATGGCGGTGCCGCCAAGTTCTTCGACTTCGCGTTGCGCCGCTTCCAAGCCATCGGTCCCGCGTGCCAGCAACGCGATCCGCGCGCCATGCCGCGCAAACTTGCGCACGGTTGCGCGCCCGACTCCTGCCGATGCGCCCGTGATTACGACAACTTCAGACACGTGATTCATAAGCGACATATTTTTGTTCCGGCGTCACTGCAAGTGATTCGAACCACCTCGCCTCAACGGTTGCGGTGAAGGTCGTTATTGAATCTGTGCTTTCTGGAGCAAAAAAGTTGCTCGCATAGCTCACGAGATGGCTGGTAGTGCATGACCATGCCATATGCGTATGACGCGGTCGTGGTCGGCTCGGGGCCGAACGGTCTTGCGGCGGCAATCACGCTGGCGCGCGCGGGATGTTCCGTGCTCGTTTGTGAGGCGAACGCGACCGTTGGCGGGGGCGCGCGCTCAGCGGAACTCACGTTACCGGGCTTTGTCCACGACGTTTGTTCAGCAGTTCATCCGCTCGCGGCTGGCTCGCCGTTTTTCAAAACGCTTCCGCTGGCGCGATTCGGCCTCGCATGGATTCAACCTAAAATTCCGTTGGCACATCCGCTCGATGACGGTTCTGCGGCGTGCCTGCATCGGGATGTCGATTTTACAGCAGAACAACTCCCCGGCGATTCGCGCGCTTACCGGCGGCTCATGAAACCGCTCGCGTGCAACTGGGAAAAACTGGCAAACGAATTCCTGCAGCCGATGTTGCATCTGCCGCGGCATCCGATCGCTCTCGCACGGTTTGGAATTCCAGCGCTCTGTCCCGCAACTCTGCTGTCCAAAATCTTATTCAAACACGAACCAGCGCGCGCATTGTTTGGGGGAATCGCAGCGCATTCATTTCTACCCTTAGAATCGATCGCTTCGTCCGCGTTTGGTTTGGTCTTGGGAATGGCTGGGCATGCTGTAGGTTGGCCAATTCCGCGGGGCGGCTCGCAGCAAATTGCAAATGCGCTCGCGAATTATCTGCGTGAACTCGGTGGAAAAATCGAGACCAACCATCGTGTTAAAAATTTAAGCGGCCTGCCGAAATCGCGCGCTGTTCTTCTGGACATTTCTGTATGGGAATTTCTGCGCATCGCCCGCGGGCAAATGCCGGCTCGATATCGCCACCGGCTGGAATCGTTTCGACACGGGCCCGGAATTTTCAAAATTGACTATGCACTGAGTGAACCGATTCCGTGGAAAGCCGAAGCTTGCCGCCGGGCCGGCACGATCCATGTGGGAGGCACAATAGATGAAATTGCCACTGCCGAACGCGACGTCGCGCGCGGAACAATTCCCGAGCGCCCGTTTACACTGGTTGCACAGCAGAGTCTGTTTGATGAAACACGCGCACCGCGCGGACAGCATACGCTCTGGGCCTACTGCCACGTTCCATTCCGTTGCGACACCGACATGTCGGAGCACATTGAATTTCAAATTGAACGATTCGCTCCCGGTTTTCGCGATTGCATTCTCGCGCGGCACAAGACGCGCGCCGCCGACCTCGAAAGATCGAATGCTAATCTAGCTGGTGGCGACATTAACGGCGGCGCGGCCAACGTAATGCAGTTGATTGCACGACCAATTCTAAGTCCAAGGCCTTACCGTACGCCGTTGCGCGTCGTTTATTTGTGTTCGGCTTCCACCCCGCCAGGCGGCGGAGTCCATGGGATGTGCGGGTATCACGCTGCGCGATTGGCATTGCGCGAAATTTTTGCGAAGCATTAACGGAATCCTAGAAGGTTACCTGGCCGGTAGATACGGCCGGCAAAGGTTTGAAACCCGTCTATAAGTTGATGGGAGATCCACGTAACGTCGCACACGCCAAGAAGGTCACTCAAGAGAAGCGTCACAAGGCCAAGCAGACTCAAAAGGCCCAGGTGCCTCAGCCGGCCGCGAAGGCGCAAACCGAGGAAACGAAATCGGCTGCCGCAGAACAAAGCGCTGCGCCGAAGCCGGCGACGGAAAAGCCAGCTCAACCGCCAGATTCAGCGCAACTGGAGAAATCGCTCGCCGTTCTCGCCACGCTTAAGGATTTGGAATTTCACTCGCGGTCGAATATCGAGAAGCTCGCCGAACTCAGTTTGACAATCGAGGAAGAGCTCAAACAAAAGGCGTTTGCTGAAGCCATCGGCGCCGTTTACGCCGCGCAGAACGCATTTCAATCCAAGGTCCTGAAATTAATTGAAGATTACGAAACTGAGTGCGCTCGCTTGTCGGGTTCTGCCTGACATGCAGCTAATTCGGTGAGACCTCGATTTTTTTTGCAGTCTTTTCCACGCCAATGAGCACCCAGTTTCGAACAATACTGAAAAGCCAATAGTCAAAACTTAACAGACATCAAAACGAAAAACCTAGTCACAGTAGCAGCGGTAAGTGCCGGCTTGGCGTTTGGCATTACTGCACAAGCGAACGAAGAAAAACACGAAGAACAAACCATCAATAGTTCTGACGTCCCTGCGGCAGTGCAGCAAGCTGCCCAGACCGAGGCAAAGGGCGGAACCATTGTTCGTTGGGAAAAAGAGGGCGCCCACTTTGAAGCCGTCATCGAGAAGAACGGCAAGCAGACCGGCGTCGAAATGGATGCCAACGGCAAGGTGCTGAGCAGACACAACGAGTCCAAAGAGCACAAGGAAAAAGGCGCGAAATACTAATCAGTGGGGATCGCGTTGTTCTTAACGCGATATTAATCAAGCGCGGCTAAGTGGGCATTATCTTAACGTCGTCTTCGCCACGCTTCGCACCTCTAAGGCATTGTAGCCGGGGTCGGTGACCCCGGATGGTGGGGTGTCCGGGGGCCAACCGTCCCGGCTACAGTTTTCACGCGAACGCGCGAATGCTGGCGTAAAGTATTCCACCGATCATTGCGCCAATGGCTACCAAAGCAACGTCTCGTTTCACCAATACGATCAGAAGAAAAGCAACGACCGAGATCGCAATGGCTGGCCAGTCGACAAGCGCTGCGGGGATCAAGTCTAGAGACACTACGGCGATCACGCCTACTACCGCGGCACTCACTCCGGCAAGAAATGCTTGAACCGCGCGATTTTCGCGAACTTTTTCAACGTAATGCACACCGCCCATGACAAAAACAAATGACGGGAAAAAGACGAAGAAGGTCGCTGCGACTGCTCCAATGACTCCGCTCGCGATATATCCGACGAACGCGGTGAACAACATGAACGGTCCAGGCGTTGCAACACTGAGAGCGACGCCGTCCAGTAATTGTCCGTCAGATAGCCAGTGATATTCGGCAACTGCACCGCGCTGGACAAAAACAAGTGAAGCATACGCGCCGCCAAAACTCAGCAGCCCTGTTTTGAGAAAGAGCCACGCCACTTGAAATAACCGCGAATCGCCAAATGGAAGGATCAGACCGATTCCGCTGATTATCGCCGGCAGTGTTGGCGCAGTCTTCTTGAACAACGGCCATCCTTGATCGGCGACTAGATTAAGAACTCCGGCGATGAGAAGGATCAATAGGAAATTGATTCCGGCGAACCGCATTCCTGCGAATGCCCCTACGAGCAGGACCGCCAGAAAAAAATTTCGAATCGCGGCGCGCCCGAGCTTGATGATACCGGCAGCGATGATGCCCAAGACAGCAGGCTTGAGAACGTAGAGGGCGTTCATAACCTGCGGCAGTTGACCGTATTTTACGTAAAGCCAACTCAGGACGATCATCACCACGGCGCCCGGCAAAATGAAAGTGAGACCGGCGAGAATGCCGCCCCAGAGTTTTCTTTTTAGATAGCCGACGTAGATGGCCAACTGGAGGGCCTCGGGTCCGGGGAGCATGTGGCAGAAGGCCATGATCTTGACGAAGCGGTCCTTCGAGAGCCATCGGCGCTTTTCCACCATGTGATTGAACATCATCGTGATCTGCGCCACCGGCCCGCCGATGTTGACGAAACCGAGGAACAGAAAATAAAGAAACACTTCGCGCCACGACGGCATCTGATGGTCTGCGTTGGACTCGTTCTGTTGATCGTCGTTCATCGGCGTTGCAGAAATGCGTAGAGCGCCTCGAAACACTCGAAGCCGCGCCGCAAAATTTCTTCGTCAGGCAAGCCCTCCTTCGCCCAACCCTTGAGCACTCGATCGATCCCGACCGCTTCGACGCGTTGAAACTTCTCATCTTCCAAATCGGCATCATGAATCATCTCCGCAATTTTTCTGATCGCCTTATCCTCAATGCCGAAGCGTCGGATCAATGTTTCGAACGTGCAGCATTCGCCGTGATGGGAGAACTCCACGTCCACCATATCGAACGGAATGATTTCGCGATTCGACGGAACTGCCGCGGCGAAAATAAACTTCGCTCGCGGATCGATGAATCGTCGAATCAACCAGGCCGACCCTACCCGATCGATTTCAGGTCGTGGCCGCGTCAGCCACGTTTTGCCGCGATAATTTTTCGAATCGAGGCGAGGCAGTGTTTTCTTCGGCGCCCCCTCGGCGCGACGCAGAAGCATTTCCACGTCATGCCCGCGCGCACTTTGAAAAAAATCGATCTCGCGGATTACCCGAAATTGGCGGGTGAGCCGTTCGAGTTCCGTCGCATTCGCCTCGGGGTCAGTCTTCTTGCCGCGCGCAAGAAAAGCGTGTAGCGCCCTCTTGATCGCACCGTATTCTTCATCACGGGCGCGATCAAAAAGGGCAATCAGTTTCTCATTCGATAACCCCTCGATTTTCTGAACTCGGGCTAGCGTGGCGTCACCGCCGAAATCCTTAATCTGCTGTGCCAACCATTGGAAATGCTCGTACTGCGGCGGATTGTCAGGCAAGAGATATGTAGATGTTTTAATCTGGATGGCGCCGATCTTCTTTAATCGTCTCCACACGGCCACGCGCTCGGTCTTTTGCCTGGTTGGAAGACTGTAGAGAAGGAGGAGCCAGGAAGTTGCGCGCATTGGATCAAGGCCTAGAATGAAATACGTATAGCACCTCGTCCTTGGTCTTACATCCGCCTTCCATTATCGATGCGAATTACTGTAACAAGCATGAAACAAACTTTTGCAATAGCATTAGCCTTTGCCGCGGTGATCTGTGCATCGCTAGCGGCTGATCTCAACACGGCACGTATTGATGAAATCACCGGCCTCAAGGGAAAGATGAACGAGAAGGAGGGTGTTTATAAAGTCACTTTCCCGCGCGACGACGTGAAGGTGGTTGTGGATAAGTGGAAAATACCGCCATTCATGGGCCTCGGCACCTGGGCTGCGTTTACAAAGGGCACGCACACTGAAGCAATGGTGATGGGCGATACGGTTCTCTTTGAAGATGAGGTCAATGCCGCGATGTCAGCTGCGCTGGACAACGGACTTAGTGTGACCGCCCTGCACAACCATTTCTTTTTCGATCAACCCAAAGTCTTCTTCATGCACATCGAAGGCGAAGGAACGACTGAGAAGTTAGCGAGCGCGGTTAAAAAAGTTTACGATACGACGAAAGCAATCCGCGGCCCGAACGCAAAACCGGCAGAATCGTTTTCGGCCGTCGGGCAACCATCGTTGCCGGAAAAGAGTTCCATCACCGCTGCGCCTCTTAACGAGATCTTGGGAGCGCAGGGCGAATCGAAGGACGGAATGGTAAAGTTCACGATCGGCCGTCCTGCAAAAATGCACGGCGTCACGATCGACAAGGACATGGGTGTGAACACATGGGCAGCATTCGCTGGCAGCGACGACAATGCAGTTGTCGATGGCGATTTCGCGGTCACAGAAGACGAATTGCAGCCAGTTTTGAAATCCTTGCTCAAGGAAAAGATCAACATCGTCGCCATCCATCAGCACATGACGCACGAAGAACCGCGCATCATGTTTTTCCATTATTGGGGACGTGGTCGGGCAAAAGACCTAGCCAATGCCGTTAAAGGCGGGCTTTTAGTGGGCGGATTGCTGAAGGTCAGTTCCCCGCTGCCGTAATCTTCAGATCAGATAGGAGATTATGAAAGCGTTGCTCTTGGTCATGATTCTCACGACCATGGCAACAATTCTTGCCGCCGCTGAGACGGTGAATTTTGATGACATGAGAGCAGGTGCGCCGCCTCGGGGCTGGACGCCGATGCAAACCGGCAGCGGCACAGCGAAATGGGCTGTGGAAAAAGATGATTCAGCGCCGAGCAAGCCAAACGTGTTGAAACAATCAGGTCAGGCAACTTTCCCGGTCTGTTTCAAGAACAACACGAACATCAAGGACGGATTCGTCGAAGTGAAGTTCAAGCCGATTGCCGGCAAGGAGGACCAGGCGGGCGGCGTGATCTGGCGGTTACAGGACGGGAACAACTATTACATTGCGCGCGCCAACGCGCTCGAAAACAACGTCACGATTTACCACACCATCAAAGGCAAGCGCACCGAGAAAAAGCGCACCAAAATGCAGGTCGCGTCCGGCACCTGGCACACATTACGTGTGGATTTTAGCGGCAATCATTTCATCGTCACGTTCGACGGCAAGAAGGCGCTCGAATGGAACGACGATACGTTCAAGGATGCTGGCAAGATCGGGGTCTGGACGAAGGCCGACAGCGTGACTTTGTTCGATGACTTCACTTACGGGAAATAGCTAGCCAGTACTATTGTTTTGGTCTGCCATACATGCCAGCATCAAACGCCATCTAACGCACCATGGACTCAACCCCACGATCACCATCGTCGCGAATGTCCTGCGCGTCGGCGCTTCTATCGCCGACACCATCGGCAAAGGTGGTGATCCGATAAAATAATAACTCCCACGCACCTATACTCATGCCCGACATTAAGATTGCCTGTTGGAACCTGCAAAATCTCTTCGACACTACGGCAAGTGACATCGCCGCAGATTTCGAATTCACACCCGCCGAGGGCTGGACGCCCGCTGTCTTCGACGCAAAAGTCAAAAATCTAGCTTCCATCATCAAGCAAATGCACGGCGGTGCCGGACCCGACCTACTCGGCTTGTGCGAGGTGGAAAACAAGTTCTGCATTGAAAGCCTCCTAGCGGAAATCGGGCGCCCCGACTATGCGATCGCCCATATCGACTCGCCCGACCTCCGCGGCATCGACGCCACGCTGGTCTATTCGACTAGTGTCTTTAAGGCTCCGCCCGATGCCGACATCAAGGCTCATGCCGTGCAGTTGCGCTATCCCACGCGCGACATCTTCGAAGTGCGTTTGGAGTTGATAGAAACGAACACGGAACTCCTGGTGCTGGTCAACCACTGGCCGTCCCGCCGCCAGGGCCAGTTTGAGACCGAGCCGCACCGGATCACCGTGGCGGAACTGTGCGGCCGCATCGTGGACGAGTTCCTGAAATTCAGCCGGATCGATTTTCTCAACCCGCCTGGCGGCGTGTTGACTCTGCGAGACCTGAACGACCGGTGGAACCGCAACGTGCTGGTCATGGGCGACCTGAATGATGAGCCCTTCGATCGCAGCGTGCTGCACTACCTCTTGGCCGGCAAAGACCTCGATCACATCGAGGAACTTCTAAGACCCGCCCACGACAAACCGCTTCCTGACGCGAAGACTTACCTAGAAAAATCGGCCTATCTCTTCAATGCCATGTGGCCGCTTCTTGGCACGCCCGACCAGGGCACGTTCTATTTCGCCGAAGCCACCAACTCGATGAACCTTCTCGACCAGTTCATGGTGTCGCGCGGACTATTTTTTGGGGCCAGGGGCCTCAAATTCGACCCAGCCTCGGTGCAAATCTTCCGCGCTCCCGAAATGACTACCCCAAAAGGCCGGCCGAAGGCTTTCGACAAGAAGACCAGCAAAGGCTACAGCGATCATTTCCCGATCCAGTCGCTTATCCAAGTGATCTAATCGAAGGCCAAACGAGCATCGCGCATTATTTATGAGATGGCTTGCAGTAAGTCTGGCGCTTATTCTCATTCTGACTTCCTGCCGCGCGACCAGTCCACGAACTGTTGTCGTCTACGTGAGCGAGGACCAGGTTTTTTCTGAACCGATTCTGAAGGACTTCGAGCGCGAGACTGGGATCATGGTGAAATCTGTCTTCGACACCGAAGAGTCCAAGAGTACAGGCGTGATGAACCGCCTCATTGCCGAGAAGAACAATCCCCAGGCCGATGTCTATTGGGCTAACGAACCGGTGCGAGCGGACGCGCTAAAGCAGCGTGGTGTGTCCACCCCATACGTTTCCCCTGCCGCGGAAGGAATTCCTGACCAGTTCAAAGACCCGGATCATTACTGGACCGGTTTCTCCGCGCGCGCGCGGTTGCTGTTGGTGAACCCAAGATCGCCGATCAAACCTGCGAGCGTGACGGCTTACACTGAACCATCAGCGAAGGGGCGCGCGGCTATCGCGAATCCGTTGTTTGGAACGACCACCGATTATGTTGCTGCTCTTTTCACAATCTGGGGCGACGAACAGGCCAAGACTTTCATGAACGACATGAAAAAAAATGGCGTGAAGACAACCACAAGCAACGGCGAAAGCGCGGACTTAGTCGCGGCCGGACAAGTGGACTTCTCTCTCGTCGACAGCGACGACGCGGTGAACAGGAAGAAACAAGGCAAGCCGGTTGAGATAGTCTACCCGGATCAAGAACCGAGTGGGATCGGCGTCCTGATTTTGCCGAACGCGGTCGCACTGGTCAAAGGAGGACCGCATCCGGAGAACGGCAAACAGCTCATCGACTACCTGCTCACTAAGTCAACCGAACGCAAACTCGCGTTTGCTGACTGTGCTCAGATCCCGCTGCATAGCAGTGTCGACACACCCCCGGAGGTCCGGCGCATCGAAGACATAAAACCAATGCACGTCGGCTACGCAGACTTGGCGCGCAAGATGGAGGAAATCCAACCATTCCTCAAAGAATGGGCCGGCCAGTAAAAGCCGAAACTGTTGTTCTCTGGTTGTGTGTCGCACTTGTTGCGATTGCTGGCTTGGCGCCCATTGCGGCGATCGCTGTCGAAAGTTTTCAGCACAACGGCCACTTCAGTCTCAACTACTATCGCGAGTTGATCTCCGCGGCCCGCTTCTGGCCGTTGCTCGGCAATAGTATTCGGCTAGCGCTGGCAACCACGGCAGTTTGTGGATTGATCGGCGTCCCTGCCGGAATCCTGTTCACGAAGTCCGACCTGCCACTGCGTTCCGGATTTATGTGGCTGTTCACAGTGCCATTCGTGTTGCCGCCATATTTCGTTGCGCTCGGTTGGGCTCGCGTCGTCGCACGCATCGGACAAAGCGCGTCCGACTGGCTGTTCGGATTCGGCGGCTGCGTCCTGGTGCTTTCGTCAGTCTTCCTTCCCATCACCTTGCTCTTGACGTTTGCGTCGTCGTCCAACGTCGATCGCCGCCTCGAGGAGGCGGCTCGTCTCGTATCGGGATGGCCGGGAGTTCTTCGGCGAGTTACACTGCCACTCAGCGCTCCGGGGATCGCGTTTTCCCTCGTGCTCGTGTTTCTCCTTGCGATGGGCGAGTTGAGCGTTCCGAGCTTTCTGCGCTACCCGGTATTGCCGGTGCTCAGCTTCACGCAATTTACGGCCTCGTATAACTTTGGTGCAGCTACCGCAGCGGCTGTTCCACTCGCTGTCATTGCGTTCGTAGGAGTTCTCGTGGAGTCCGTCTTCCTCCGCGACCGCGACTACAGGTTTCAAAGCACTGGCCACACTCTGTTCATCTCACTGCGGTATTGGAAGAATCCGTGGGCGGCTCTCGTGGCGGCGTTTTGTTTCGCGCTTGTCATTCTTCCGTTGAGTGCTCTGTTCGCCGACGCGTTCTCGCCAGCCGCAATGCACGAAGCGATACAACGCGCCGGGGCCAGCGTCGTCAGAAGCGTGATGTATTCGGCTGTAGCGGCAACAATTCTGATGGCTCTCGGATTTCTCCTCGGCCATGTGATGCTGTCCCGTCGACGGGAGCAACGAATTCTGAACTTCCTGACGCTCGCGCTGTTTGCAATTCCGGGAACCGTGCTATCGATCGGACTGGTCCGTCTTTGGAATACTCCGAGCACATGGTTCATCTACGCGACACCAGCTCTGTTGATTCTCGGGTACATCGCACAATACTGCGCCGTGACAACGAGGTTATCGCTGGCGGGACTAATGCTAATTCCCATATCGTTGGATGAAGCGGGGCGACTCAGTGGTGCGATGTGGGCGCGGAGACTATTCCGCATTTCAATTCCGCTCTCAGCCAGGACGCTCGTCTGCGCGTGGCTCGCTGCATACATTTTGTGTCTGCGTGACGTTCCCATTGCTCTCATGACAGCGCCACCCGGTGCTGACCCGCTACCCGCGCGTATTCTGACCCTCATGGCCAATGGCGCGCCACCCATGATCGCGAGTCTCTGCCTAATCATGGCGATTGCATCGCTAATTCCGCTCGCGATCCTGGCACAAGTGATTCCGTCCCGAGGCATAACAGGGTGAGCTACATCGACGTTGATCGCGTATCGAAGAGTTTCGGCACACGCGTCGCAATCAATCAACTATCGCTTCATGTTGAGAAGTCAGAGCGTGTCGTGCTATTCGGGCCATCGGGCTGCGGAAAGACGACAGTTCTGCGCCTTCTCGCCGGATTGGAAGTTCCAGAGCAAGGATCAATCCGCATCGATGGTCGGGTCGTTGCAAGCGCAGGAAAGAATCTCGTTCCCCCGGAGAAACGGGATCTGGGAATGGTGTTTCAAGATCTTGCCCTGTGGCCTCATATGACAGTGCAGCAAAACCTGATGTTCGGTCTCAATGCTCGAAGAGTTCAAAAACGTGAGGCTGAGGCTCGCGTCCGCGAGATGCTACAGCGCGTTGGCCTCGAGCACCGAATCGACGCCAAGCCTCATCAGCTTTCCGGAGGCGAACAGCAGCGAGTCGCGCTGGCGCGCGCCTTGGTCTCACGACCGTCGATCCTCCTCATGGACGAACCGCTCTCCAGTCTCGATGACGAACGCAAGCGCGCGATCGCCTCCGACTTGTTAGGCCTACAGAGCCAGTTTGGCTTTACGTTAATCTACGTGACGCATGACCGCAGCGAAGCAGACATGTTGGCATCGAGAGTGTGTCAGTTGCACGATGGGCGCGTCGCATAGTGAAAGTGTGCGATACACTGAAAGTTTATTACACCGTGCTCGGTGCTGGGCTGTTGCTGGCGATTGGTTTGGCACAAGCCGGACCGGCGTTTGTGACGGATGATCCTGAGCCGCCTCCGCCCGGCGGATGGGAAATCAATGTTCCGCTCATTCTCGAGCGCGCGTCAGGCCAAACGGAGATGGACGCGCCCCTGTTCGATTTCAACTACGGACTGCCGAACATCCAGCTCAAGTTAGAGGTTCCAATCAAAATCGTGCATGAGAATGATAACGGCACTGCGGCTGGCGCGGGGGATTTGTTGGTCGGAGTGAAATGGCGCTTTTACAACAACGAGAAGTCGCAACTTTAGATCGGGATGTACCCGCAACTGCTCATCCCCACGGGCGATAATTCGCACGGCCTCGGCGAGGGTCGGGCTGCATTCGTGTTGCCGCTCGTGGCACAGAAGAGCTGGGAGAAATGGACGCTTTACGGCAACATCGGCTTTTGGTGGCGGACCGCTGCCGAAACACGCAATTACCTTTACGCCGGCGCGGTGCTCGAACGCGAAATCAATGATCGGCTGATACTCGGTGTCGAGTTGTTCGGCAACTCGCCGAAAGAACGCAGAGCGAACTCAGACTTCGCGTTCAACATCGGCGGGACATGGAAGTTGAGCGCTCACCTGAACCTGCTGTTCGCCGGCGGACGCGACATCGTCGGCGACACGACCGCGATGTGTTACGTAGGATTACAGATTCTGACAAAGTGAATAGGAAAACACCACGCGCTGATAGCCGAGGCCAGAATTCAAGTATCAGCGGCGAAGCAGATAAATTACTTCTTCATGCCACAGTGTCCGCAGCAAGCCTTCGTCTGTGTCGAGTTTCCTTTGTCGCACTGTCCGCAGCAAGCTTTCGTCTGCGCGGGTTTCGCTTTGCCTTGTACCGGCGCGCTAGGCGCCGCGTAGCCCAAGCTCAGGCCGACCGCAACCGTCGCGGTTAAGAGAGCGATTATTTTGTTGCTCATTCTCGTTTCACCTCTGTTCCAAGCCTAGCGTTATTTCGCTCTACAGCAACGGGAAACTTCACTCGCTCTTCGTCCTCGTGCCATTTGTGTTTGGTGTCCTGCTCGGTCACGAACGACTGTTCCTGGAAGAACAACAAAGTCGACGACCCGTCTTGCGTGCTTGGCGCAAAGCAAATTCGAGTGTCCGACGCGTACGAAAACACCGCGCCGATTCCCGCCGCCTGGAAAATCGCGAAGCTAAAACTTAACCTCGATTACGAATCGCAAAGAGTCTTCGCGGTTGCGATCGAATCCGGCATTAACGGTTGCGCGTGAATCGTCCGTGCATTGGCGTAATTTATCCGATGACCAGTGCGATCCGTGAGAAGACCCTACACAGATTGTTCCTGATCAGCGTCTGGCTAAAGGGAGGCGCAGGGTTGTTGGAGACTTTAGCGGGAGTTCCCTTTTTCTTCGTTACTCCGAAGGTCATCGAACGCTTCGTCGTTTTTCTAACCGCACCGGAATTGTCTGAAGATCCGAACGACTGGATTGCCACTACCATCCGCCGTGCTGTCCATCACTTTTCTGCCGATACCGCGCTATTTGCAGGCGCTTATCTTGTCATACACGGTCTCATCAAGATTTTTTTAGTCGCTGGTCTCCTGCGTGGAAAATTGTGGGCATACCCGATATCGCTTTGGTTCCTCGCCGCGTTCATCGTTTACCAATGCTATCGTTACGCGTACACGCACTCGATCTGGCTTGTTCTGCTCACGATTGTCGATCTTATCGTGGCGTTTTTGATCTGGCACGAGTATCAGTCGCGCAAACGGTTTTATGCGCAGTGAATTACGAAGCTAAAACTCAACCTCGATCACGAACCGTACGAAGTCCTCGCGATTACGATCGAACCCTTTCGAGTATCCAACCTTAAATGTGATTTCGTGCGGAAACGCCAGCGCGACTTGTGGGATTATCGCGCCGCCCCGCTCGTGTACGTCGTATTTTAGCTCGGAACCAAACCGCAGTAGGTTTGTCGCATTGTAACGGACACCGGAAGCGAGCTCGACGCTGGGTGAACCGCGATTGACCGGCAGTTCCTCCGCGAGGTTTAATGTAAAATTCAACTTGGCAAAATCTTTCGACACAACAAGACGCGGTTCGAGACCGTATTGGTAGTGACCGTTCTCTAAACGGCGCATGTTCACCTCCGCCGACAAAGCGACGTCGATCGGCCAATCGCCTTCTTCGGCAAAACGACATCGAGTTTCCAGCCGTGCAGAATCGAAATTCGCTTCGCCTTTGTCCGGGTCATCTACCGTCGCTCGTGCATCGACCATCAAATGATCGGTGATGCCATACTCGAGCGCGACACTGTGCCGGGTGAAATCGCCTTCTGGTCGGGTGCCATAGTCAAACCAGTATTCCGGCTCGAGCGTATGTTCTTCCAGAGTCTGGAAAACTAGCGTTTCGTCGATGTAATCCTCGCGATGCGCCAGCGCCATTCGCGCGGACAATAAGCTGACGCCCATGACGAGCAACTGCACCGCTCGCGCGCATCGGCGCTTCATCGCCGCAGCAAAAACAAGCCGATGATGGCATCGTCGATAACCGTAGTGGCGGGACATATCAAAACCTAAACGCTGCGCCTACTTTGAGTGTCATCTCGCTGTTGGGTTGCGTAAGGCGGCCGTCTTCGTAGTCCCAGAGTTGATTGAATATTAGGAACACGTCATTGCCAGGTCTCCACTCCCAGCGTAGCCGGCTGTCCACTCCAAGCTGACGCGTCACGTTGTCGTATTGCACAATCGTGTTCCAAACCAGATCGGGCGTGAATGCGATGTTAACACGCCCCGTCATGATGCGTATGTCAAAGTCGCCTTCCGGAAGCCGGAGCTCACGTAACTCGTAGGAAGCGCCGATTAGGAAGAACCGAGAAGGCCGCCAATCGATTCCGGTGCGGTAGTCATTGCGTGTACCGTCGTAAAAATCGCCGAGACGCAGATCGAGTTTCAGACTAACCGGCCGCGCTTCGCTCGTGTGAATATAACCTTGGAATAAACTCCAGCTGTAATTGCCCGGTGGCAATACGAGACCGGGGATGAGTTCGAAAGATTCATCCGCTAAATCGCGTTGGAACGTGTATCCCGCCCCGATCTCATCGAGCGCCGGCGTGGTTAACTTAGCGAACGGCACATCGTGATCTTCGAAGACGAGCCGATTATCCAGGTCGGTACCAAAGAATGGCCGAGCCTGCACGCTAATGCTGCGCACCCACGCCGTGTTCGGTCGCCAGATATAAGTGAATGAACCCCTGTAGTAACGAATGTCGTTGCGCTCGAGAAAACCGAGCGGAAGCGTGAAGTGCTCACCCCATTGCTGGAATCGCAGGTGCACATCGAGCGGCTCATTCGGGTAATCGATGTCTGCACCGAAAGCGACATCATCGCCCGATGCGTCGCTCGTCACACCCATCACGTAGCCGTGCGCAATCAGTCGTTTCTCATCAGGCAGATTGCGCTGAAAATTGAAATCGGCCCCGGCAAGCGTGGCGTTCCCATTGGTGGATGGATCGCCGTTCGTCGCGATCAAGCCAACATTCCACTCATCCGAGAGCTGCTGTGAAATACGCGCAACTCCGAGGTTCTTCTCCTCAATTCCGTCGTGCGCCGCTTGCTCAACATCGAGCAGTGCGACACTTGTTTCGCCGATCCGACCGGTCAGACGCAATCCGCCAAAGATCGTGACTGGCAAAAACTCCACACCGCGGACGATCGAACCGAGGCCAATTTGCCGCGAGTAGTAAGGCCGATCCTCATCCGTCAATCCGCCGAAGGTAAACAGCTGTGCGTCTTGCAGAAAAAAGTCGCGCTTCTCCGGAAAGAACGTCGGAAAGCGCGAGAGATTGATAATGCGTTCGTCTGGTGGCGTCTCAGCAAAGTCGGTGCGCACGGTAGCTAGGGCGGTGAGCAATGGCGTAATGCGGTAGGTCAGATCGAATCCACTGTCGAAAACGAGACCCTGAGTGTGTGGAAAAGTGTCGTCCCGATAAGTCGTGCGAACGTAAGGCCTGAAATCGAATCCCAGTCCTTGCCGTAGCTCGCGCAGCTCGCGTAACTGGCCAAAATCTTCGAGCGCAGTGACCTGCTTCGCGCTCGAGATCGCAGTCCATCGAACCGTTTCCTGCGCGTGGCGAATGACGCGCTCGATGTTCATTCGCCAGAAGTCGTTCTTCGGATCGAATGAAATACTCTTAAAGGGAATGGCGATCTCAGCCGTCCATCCTTGCGAATCCACGCGCGCACGCGCCGTCCAAATCGCGTCGTAGTTTCGATCTTCTTCGGAGAACTTACCGAAGTTGCTATCGGTCCGCGCACCGGCGGCGTTGATCATGAAAGCGTAGCCATCGCGTCCTTTGCCAAAGGGGTCGAACGCGATCTTGACGTAATCGTCTGATTCGAACGGGCTGTCGCGCTGCATCGTTTTGACCAGGATTTTTTCCGGATGACGATCGAAGCAGCGGATTCCAACAAAAAGCACGTCGCGCGTATAGGCGAATCGCACTTCTGTGCGCTCGCTTGGCGGCGCGCCTTCGACGGGCAAAACTTGGGTAAAATTCGTCAATGGCTTCGCATTCCGCCAGCACGCGTCATCCAAGACTCCGTCGATCCGTGGCTCTTGATCAACGCGCAACGCCGGTACTTGTGGCGATGCGGCGTCGATCATGGGTGAAATACCAATAAACGACAGCACGGCAATGCACACCGCGGTTCTCATGCCAGTTTTCGACACGAGCGTTAACGACGCAGCAAAAATAAACCGACAATCGCGAACGCGACGCCAAGCAGCCGCTGCCACGAAGGCGGTTCGTGGAAGAACAAGATGCCGGCGATTGCCATAAGCGCCGCGCCGCCCGCCAGAATCGCAGGAACAGACGACAGCGGCCCGCCCTTTTGAAAAAGTAAAAAGAACGCGATGGTACCAGCGCCGACACAGATGCCGGTGAGCAGCGAGTAATTAAAACCGGGCATACTGAATTTCTGGCTCCAACGTCCACCAAGCCAGAGAAACGCGAGATAGATTAGAATCGATAACGCGGCGCTGGCTTCAACGACAAAACCACCGAGACCTTCGCCGATGCGCTCAGCCGCAAGTCGTGTAAAGATTTGATGGGCGCCATAGAGAATGGCGGCGATGACTGCATACCAGAACCAGGTTGCCATCGAACAGGAGGCTAAAACATGAAATGGATCACGCGCGAGAAAATTAAAGTGGACCGAGTGGCTTGCCCGTGGCTTATCAAAAAATTCATCGACCGAGACGCGGAGTTTGTCTTCCTGCCGCGCGACACTGCTTGGACAAGAATCGGTGATGGAATCGTGTTCGACGTGCCCAATTGCGAGCTCGGTCATCACGGCGAAGACGTTTCGTTCAATTCGATCTTGAAGAAATACAAGCTCACCGATCCAGTGCTCGTTTTACTAGGCGAAATCGTCCGGGCTGCCGACTCGCACCCGCGTGATCCGCATGCAGCCGGAGAAGGTCTCCGCTGGATCGCCAGCGGTTTCGGCGCGCTCGGGCTGAGCGATCAAGAAATTCTCGAGCGCGAATTTATCGTTTACGACGCGCTTTACGCAGAATGCAAACGCCAGGTGAGCAAAGCGTAAATTGGAAGCGGCAGTTCGCGGATTTCTTCGGACTCAAACGCAATCTCGTCATCCTGCTCATCGCCATTTTTGTCATTGGTGCGGGCGAGGAGCTGTGGATGCGTTTTGTGCCGAAGTACCTGCTAGCGGTCGGCGCAACGGTTTTTGTGATCGGTCTTTACGATGCGCTGCGCACTTTGCTCGGCGCGATCTACGCGTACCCCGGCGGAGTACTTGTGGACGTTTGGGGACATCGCCGGGCCTTTATTATTTTCAACGTAGTCTCAATCGCCGGTTATGCGCTGGTCCTGCTCGTTCCACATTGGGCCGCAGTGATCGCCGGAATGTTTCTGTTCCTTTCGTGGACTTGTTTTTCCCTGCCAGCGACGTTTTCGCTGATCGGAGCGGCGCTCGAAGCAAATCGCCACGCCATGGGTGTGGGCGTTCAATCCGTAATCAAACGGCTGCCGATCATGATTGCGCCAATTTTCGGCGGCATGTTGATCGATCGGTTCGGAATCATCAACGGCGTGCGCGTTGCGCTTATCATCTCGATCTTTCTCTCCGCCCTCACAATTCTGGTGCAACGGCAGTTGCGTGAAGAAACGAATGGTGGGCCGCGAGTCGCCGCGGCGACCACCTCGCAGCCGGAGCGCTGGAGCTTCTGGCGAAGCTTGCACGAATTCAATTCGCCGATGAGGCATCTCCTCTTGAGCGACATCTTGATTCGCTTTTGCGAACGAGTGCCCTACGCATGGGTCGTAATTTTTGCGATGGATTACATAGGGGTTAGCGGCCGACAGGTAGGCATCCTGACCACCATAGAAATGCTCGCCGCTACGGTATGCATCATTCCCGCCTCGCATTATGCGGATCGCCGTGGGCGCGAGCCTTTCGTGATCGTGACCTTCATCATGTTCACGCTTTTTCCAATCAGTTTGCTGATGTCGCGAAGTTTCTCGGCCCTGGTCATCGCGTTCACCATTCGAGGATTTAAGGAATTTGGCGATACGTCACGCAAGGCGCTCATCATCGGATACAGCGACTCCGAGCGACGCGGCCAAATGGTCGGCACGTACTATCTTGTTCGCGATTTGATCGTCAGCACCGGCGCAATCCTTGGCGCCTATCTATGGAAGCTTGGGCCGGCACTAAATTTTCTCGGAGCAGCGGCTCTCGGCGCCGCCGGAACGATTTTCTATGTGAAAACGATTCGCCAACGCCGACAATCAGCATTGAACGATCTAAAAAAGCAGTTGGAGATGCGCCGAACTCGCTGGAAATAGCTGCCCGCAAAATCGATTATGAAGTATCAAGAGATGTCTCGACTCCGCTCGACATGACAATGTTTCGGATTGCAGCCGTGCTCTGTTTCCTGGCCGTAGCGCTCGGAGCGTTCGGAGCGCACAGTCTGAAATCGACTCTCGAACTGCGTGGCATGTTGGATGTCTGGAACAAGGCGGTCCTCTATCATTTTATTCACGCGATCGCGCTGCTCGTGCTTGCGCTCTACGGGACTATCAATCGCGGTGCGTGGTGGCTGCTCTTTGCCGGGATTTTCCTTTTCAGCGGCAGTCTGTATGTGATGGCGCTGATCCGGCAGCCTCCGGACTGGCTTGGTCTTGTCACTCCCCTAGGCGGCCTCTGCTTCCTTACCGGCTGGGCATGGCTGATCATTGCGCCGACAAGATAACAACTGTAGAGGCAGCCGTGTCGGCTGCTATGTGAGTTTTGTTCGCAGGCGACGCATTCGCGCGCTTCGGCGTGGCAAGCGATCTGGTTTCTGATATACTTCGCATCTGATGTTCAGCGCACTTCCCGAAGCAGAGCGAGACGCGATCACCGTGATCGTGTTTATCGGGACGTTCTTCATCGCCGTCGGCATTGGCCGGTTCTTAAAACATCGCGCCGGTGTGCGGCTCGGCCTGCTGTTTCGGCTCTTTTGTTTAATACTCGCTTTTTACGCAGCGATCGCCGTGTACGGAGTCCATGCGTCCTGGCGGCGTCATGTGGGTGCGGCAGCGATCTTGTTGAGCACGGCGCTCGTTGTCGCGCTGATTAATCGCTACGTTTGGGATTTTTATTTCGAAAAGAAACGGCAGACGCCGATTCCGCATTTTCTTCGTGAGGTCGTCGGCGGGATCATTTTTTTGATCGTACTGCTGTTTGTCCTGAGCTACGGCTATCATGCCGAAGCGCAATTGAAAGGATTGCTGGCAGGCTCCGGCGTGGTCGCAATCATCGTCGGCTTCGCTGGACAGAATCTCTTTGCTGGGATCATCGGCGGCATTTCCATTCAAATTAACCGGCCGTACAAGGTCGGCGACTGGTTACAAGTACACGAGCGGTTTGCCGAAGTGATGGAGATTAACTGGCGTTCGACGCGACTGCGTACGAATGACGCCATTTATCTCGACATCCCCAACAACGAGATGGTGAGCCACGAGATCGTCAATCTCCACTATCCGACGGAAGTCCACGCGATGCGGATTCGCGTTGGAGTTGAGTACAAGAATCCACCTAACCGCGTGAAGGATGCGCTGGCCCGAGCGGCCTCGACGGCGGACGGCGTACTGGCGCAACCACCAGTGAAAATTTACCTGGTCGATTTTGCGGATTTCGCTGTGATGTATGAAATCAAGTTCTACATGGGCAATCATGCTCGAATGAATGAGGTCATGGACGCCGTGCGCACAAACGTCTGGTACGAGCTCAAGCGCCGGGGCATCACCATTCCTTTCCCCATTCGCACATTGCACGTCGAGCGCAAAGCCGCGCGCCCTGTACAGGAAGACCAGGTCGAGGCATTATCCATCCTGCGCGGGGAACCACTTTTTGGGTGTCTTTCCGACGAACAACTCAATCATTTGGTCAAAGAGGCGCGCCTCAACACTTTCGGTCGCGGCGAACCGGTGATCGAGGAAGGCTCGCCGGGCGACTCAATGTTCGTACTGCTCCGCGGCGAAGCGAATGTTTTGGTCTCAAAAAACGGATCGACAATTCAAGTAGCGACGCTGAACGCGGGCGATTGCTTTGGGGAAATGTCGCTGCTCACCGGCGAACCTCGTAGCGCGACCGTGCGCGCCGATGCCGATTGCTATGTTATGGAAATCGGCAAACCGGTTATGGCCGAAGTGCTGCGCGGCGCACCCGACTGTCTCGTGCAATTGAGCGAGCTGCTTGCCCAGCGAAAAATGGAAACGGAAGGAATCCTGAAGGAACTCACCCGCACTGACGAACACGTTCTAAAGCAACGCCAGTACACTGCGACGTTCCTGCATCGGCTGCGCACATTTTTCCAGCTGTAAGATTTTCGTCTTTACGTCGTCCAAATTCCACTTGGACGCGGCGCAAAATCGGGTTATAGGCTTCGCAGGGTGCGGTGAACATGAGCGACGAGCGAACGAGGGCTTCATATAATTCGGGTAAGAGTTTGCGTATCCTGGTGGTCGAAGATCACGGCGATACACTGCAAGCGTTATCGCGTCTTCTCAGTCATTTCGGTCACGAAATTTCTGTGGCTGATGGCGCCCAAAATGCGCGGACTATCCTCGACTCGAAAGAGTTCGATGTCGTTCTATGTGACATTGCTCTGCCGGACGGCAGCGGTTACGACTTGATTGCCGAAGCCAAACGAAAACGACCCGTTAAAGCCGTAGCGCTTAGTGGCTTTGCCGGGACCGACGACATCGAACGCGGCAGAGAAGCGGGATTCGATTTCCATCTTGCCAAGCCGGTGGATTTTCACGAGCTGCGCACTGTTCTGGGCCAGATCGCCGCCTAAGGAACCGCCGGGGGATATCCAGCACCCGTGCACCATCCGACTTGTAGGGCATGCGCTTCGCTTGCCCGTGGATAGGCGGCAAGCGGCGCGCTTGCCCTACAACGCATTCACAAAGTTGTATTGACCTCACTCAATTGATTCATTAGACTGGTTCAATTGAATCAGCATGAATCAATATGAAAACCGCAACGTTTGAAAAGAAAACGCATGTCGCGAAAGCGAAGCATCCGAGCGACCTGATTCGGCAAATTCAGAAGGGGCTGCGTTTTTCTGAGCTGGAGACCTTGCAAAACAGCATCGACCTGCCGTTTGAGCAGCTCGCAGCGAAACTCGCGATCTCAAGATCCACTTTGCAGCGGCGCAAAGTGGCGGGGCGGTTGTCGCCGGATGAATCAGATAAAGTTATTCGCTATTCGCGATTGGTTCGACAAGCTGCAGACTTTTTCGGTGATATCGAAAAGGCACGAGCCTGGTTGAAGCACCCCCAATACGGCCTCGGTGGCGCTGTTCCGCTCGATTATGCGAGAACCGAGGCAGGCGCGCGCGAAGTCGAAAACTTGTTAGGCCGCATGAAGTACGGGGTCTATTCCTAAGACCTCATGGGTTCAGCTTGGCGTATTGTCCTGGAGAGCGAAGCAGCAACGGCTTTTTCCGGTGAAGGCGCCTGGCGCTACGGCGGACGATGGAACTCCCGCAACGTTCGCGTCATTTACGCGAGCGAACATCAATCGACTGCAGCACTAGAGGTCTTTGTCCACAACAAGCCGTTTTCTCCCAACGAAAAATACAAGGCATTTCATTTGGAATGGCCCGACAGCCTGACCGAAATATTCCCGACAAAAAAGTTGCCGCCGAACTGGCGAGTGTATCCGCCTCCCGCGGAGACAAGGGAAATCGGCGACCGCTGGGTCCACGAACAACGCTCCGCAGTGTTGGCCTTACCGAGTGCGATTAGCCCCGCCGATACAAATTTTCTCCTCAATCCTGAGCATCGGGATTTCAAACGCATTCGCATCGCGCCGCCGATCGATTATGCCTTCGATCCGCGTCTGTTGAATCGCTGATCACAGCTACGCACGGTTGCGCGAACAACTCATCCAGTCGGCGGGCCTTGGAAATAGAACAAAACGAAACGACTCGCGTCGAACAGTCCGTGTCCGATGATCACCGGCCAAAGATTGCGGCCCAACGCGAGAACCATCAGTCCCATAAACACGCCCAGTGTGCCGGTGATCGCGATGCCGAGAGGATTCTGGTAAGCGTGCGCTATTCCGAAAAGCGCGCCTTGCACGACACATGCGACGATCCACGCGCCGCGGCTCGCGCCGAAAAACATGGCCAGGCCCTGCATGAGAAATCCGCGAAACATGAATTCCTCGTAAAACCCGGCTCCGATAAATGCATAGAAAACGCCGAAAAGCGTGAGCTCCAGATTTCCTTGCACGTCCTTGAACTTGCTGAGGTCGCGGCGAAACCCTGCCTTTTCCGAGAGATAAATCGCGATGAAAACAATCGCGGCCAGCCCAATAGCAATCATGAATGTGCGCATCCAACTCGCCGGCCGCTTCAGCCCGATATCGGCCAATGTCTCGCCACGCAACCGGAGCAATCCCCATGCAACTCCGACCAGCAGCATTTTCCCAATCGCGTCGAACACAAATAATTCCCTCTGCAAACTGGTCGGCGCACGAATAAAAGCACCCGCAACGACGTCGAGAAGAAACGTCACCGCCACGAGTACGACGATGTCGATCAAATAACGCCATTGACGAGGTCTCCGATTTCCTTGCGCGACCTCAACTTGGCTCTCCGTCATCCGCAAGAGTTAAACGATCTTGACCCAGTCTTGCTAGAGAATTCATATCGCGGTTCCGTGGCAAGCGTCGCAAGAAATTTGCCAAACTGAAATCGACAATCGAACATCTAAAATCGAAAATCTCACCGTCCCCGTAGTTCAACGGATAGAACAAGGGTTTCCTAAACCTTAGATGTGGGTTCGATTCCCGCCGGGGATAGAAATCGAACGAAGGAAAGCTGTTCGCGCCTAGATTTTTTGGCTACACCTTCTTTGGGCGATGCCAAAAAGGTGTTGTTTCTCTAAAGGGATTCAGACATCAATATATTTCCGCAAATCTCTCAAACTCGTCCCGTGCTGCCGCTGGAATGATCGAGACTAGTCTCTCATTCTGCAGGATTGCTCTGACTATTCGTGCAGCGAGCGTTATTTCTAACTTGTATTTTTCTAAATCGCGTTCGGCATCGCGTAATTCAGCTTCACGCAATTCGATGTCACTAAACAGTGTGTCTCGCTCTACTTTTGTAATAATAGGGCGCCGCCGTCTTGCTTTTCGCTTTCCTTGGACCTGCTCGAGTTGTCTGATTACTTTCTCGGGTCGTTTGTACAACTTTGCGTGGTCTCTGGGGTGATACTTCTCACGTAGTTGGCGGTGCAATTTTGAAGGAGAGACAGTTTGTAGTTCTTCTTTGTGGTTTCTCCAGATTTTTCGCTGCCCAGTGGGGGTCAATCCCTCAAAGACCCGAGCGGCATGCTGAGTAATCAGCTCTGAATCCACGGCTCGAGCAACTTCTGGAATATAGGAATCTACCATTAACCAGTTGCCTATCGTAGTTGCATCGACGCCGAGATACTCGCCGACGCCTTTATTGTTCATATTGAAGTTCTTTTGGAGCGTTTTGATCAACACCGCTCTCTGACTGGGAAATAAATCCTGGCGATGCTCATCGAGAATGAAGCGGATCCTGTCGCGGTAATCCTCTGGAAGAACGCCCTGCGGGATTGAATCAACCACGCACGGCACCTCGGCCAGCTTGAGGAACTTCGCGACTTCAAGTCGCCGGTAGCCGTCTACAAGCACATATTTTCCCTCGCCCAAGTGAGAAATTACAAGAGGTTGTTGAACGCCCGTCCGAACAATTGATTGCCGCAGTTTATCATCTTCAACAGCATTCCCGTGTCGTCGATACTTCTCTGGAACCTGAATCGCGGAAATCTTCACGTGCTTTGCTTCACTGATATTTTTCATTAGCTGGTCTCCTTATTTTGATACTGTGTTGATAAACTCGGAATAATCGATGCCCTCCTCGTCGAGGGCGGTCCGTAGCTCCGGAATGTCCTCAATCAGTCGGCGTAACCGATACGGGCCAAGCGTCCAGTGAAGGCGCTTAGATTTTAGTCGGTTGTGGATGTCGCGTAATGCTTTTTGAAGATCTCGGAGCGAGGTTTTGAGCATGATTTTCGAAAAAGTGCCGGTGCGACTCAGTTCCTTCGCCTTTTTTACCAAGGATTTGATCTGGCTTGTGTCGAGATTTTCCTCCTTTAGAACTTCTACGACGATCTCTTGCGTGTTGGCGTCGATCGACGTGAGCTCTTCGGCCTGATTCATAGAAAGTTTTTCAATCTCAGACCGGCTTAGAAGTTTACCTGACGCCTGGCGTAGAATGCGCAGATACTTGTAAACTTGACCAGAGGTGACGAAGTACTTGTCTTTAATCGCGTCTATATCTGTTCCTTCCTCAAGGTCGCGCTTCACGAGCTGGGCCTTTTCGTACCAGCTCAACTTTCTTCGCATTACGTTTTCGGCCAGAAATCGCCCAACAATCTCATTTTCTGCGACGTTGAGCACGATTGCGGGAATTCGGGGGAAGCCGAGTTGTTGAAAAGCTTGGAGTCGTCCTTGGCCGCAGATCAGCTCGTATTTGTAATGGCCTCCTTCGGGCCGCCGTCGGTCCGACGCTGACCAGTCGGAAATGTCTTTGACGTGGATTGGCTGTTTGAGACCAACCTGTTTAATGCTTTCCTTCAACCTAGAGTACGCTCCAGAAGAACGGCTGCGCCTTACGAAGAATTTAATCGCATCCGTGTCAATCTCGGTAATGGCAAGTCCATTGTCATTTAAGTCATGTTTCATTTTGTCTCTTTCTATTTTTGTAGCATCGATCGAAGTTTTTTCCTACTGGCAACCTCCAATTGAAAAGCGCGCTGCTTACTTATGCCGTACGCTGCACCTATCTCGGCAAATGATTCGCCGTTTCGCCAGTGCCTATCTAATATCTCCTGTTCCCTCTTGTCGAGCTTTTCCAGCGACGATTCCACCTCCTGGAGCCTTTCGGCACGATCAAGTTCGGACTCGGGCGTAGAGTGGTTGGTTAACGCTCGTTCGTCCTCACGGATGACGAACGAATTTCCGCTGCCATCGAGAAACAGGCTCTCGCATTGGACAAGCTTGCGTCTTTTCATGATCCCGGCTGGCGAAGTTGGTTTAGCCTCGGCCATTGCAAAATATACTGTCGGCAGTGGCGCCTCCGGGAATTCTCCGCAAACGCTCGGGCTACCTTGTGTCGGCACCGTTTTCCGCTGGTCGCCTGAAGCCTTCCCAGCAGCGCAGGGTCGCTGATGGCGTCTAACAGCATGTCTTGGCGAATGTCATCACTGGGAATCGAGCAGAAAGCGCCAATTCTGCGGTGCGCCTGCTTGGCAACGTCCTCGAAGATCTTCATAAACCATGGCTGTTCGAAAATGACTGGAGGTTGTTTCATGTCACCTACTTACGGTCGCTTTCCGCTTGCATCGTAAAGGGTCAAAGTTTCATATGATTGGGCGACCCTATGAAAATAGCCTGTTCTAAAGCGCCGTCAACTGCATTTGTGTCATGGTTCTATTTTAAGCCAGTGTCGCTCCGCCGAGGCTATTTACGGGGGCTGCCACCGCTCCGGGCATGTGCGGCTGAAGAATTGTGTCACCCGGATGGGTAAAAATGGGCTGCTCCTGATTACGCGTGAGGAACGTAAGAGTTATTCTATCCGTTGAACTACGGGAACATTTCAAAAGTCAGAAGTTAGAAGGATGAAGGAGAAAATCCAGAGATCAGATTTCAGATGTCGATCTTATGGCAAGATTGCGAGCCGAGGAAAATTTTGCGCTGCGCCGTTCATCGCATCAGCGCAATGAGCCGGCTACGGCTGGGGACTTCGAGCTTGCGAAAGACCGCGTGAAGATGCTTTTTTACCATCGCCAGACTCAAACAGGCGTCATCGGCGATCTCCTGGTTGCTCCGCCCTTCGCAGACGAGTCGCGCAACTTCCTGTTCTCGCCTGGTAAGTCGGACGAGCTGCGGCAAACGCGAGCTTGCCGGGCCAGCACGCTGAGCAACGTCACGCCGCAAATCTTCGCACTCGATAAGGAAATGCGGGCGCGCCACGCCGGCTGAGATGAGCTGTTTCAAATGCAGCGTTGCTCGCAAATGCGGTGATCGCGGATGGTGCACCCGTTCTTCTTTAAAATCTGTTTGCAGCCCCGAAAGCGTTCGGGGTTGCGCCTCCCTCCATTGTTGTTTGAGCAGACGGCATCGATCCAAAATCTCGGACGGAATCGGAGAGGTCGCTTTCGTCAGTTGCGCCTCCTCGGGGCCTTTTTCCCACACCGCACAGAAGTCGCGCGCGGCACGATTTTGATAAATCGGCTTCAAATTCCATCGCAAGACGATTGTCGGCAATGGCAGCCGGCTCAGGAATTCTTCAAGATCCATCCGCACTGAATGCTCGCGCTCGAGCGACCTGAGCCGGCAAAGGGCGGTGAGAAACTGGGGGTAAAGCTGTCGAAGCAAATTCATCTCCGCCAGTGAGAGATCCCCCTGTGTCGCGGTGCGCATGATTGCAATCACACAAATGAGTCTATGACCTTGCCAGAACAGGAGACACACGCCGTGCGCGCATTTTTGAGGCGCCATGTAACGGCGATAAAAGGCCGATTTAACCAGGCTGCTTCGATTTGAAAAGAGCTCGCTAATCTGCACGAACCTCTGGCGCGGTTGCGCGGCGATATAACTTTTGAGCGGCGCCGCGGCGAAAAATCCATCGGGCACGGGCAATGTCCATCTCGCGATCATTGGCAAAATCGGATTGGGCTGAAGCATGAGACCGATCAAGCGATTTGGGATCGCGGCAGCGAGCAACTGCTGGATGGCTTTCCAGAACGAACCGAGATTGATGGCGGCGTGCAGGCTGAGCAAAGTCTTTTCCAGTGACGGATCGATCACCGCCTCGCGCTTTATGACAACCCTGGAGGTCCGCCTCATTTGCCTGCCCTCGCGCCTCATCTTCGCGCAGCCGCCGTTCTTTTGCCCAGCCGAAGGCTGCGCTCATTCCCCGCAACGTTCAATAATCGGGAGATTAAAAAGGCAACCTAAGTTACCTGGCGATCATTCAGTATTGCGCGAGCCTAGACGTATGCAAACGAAACTACCACTCAATGGGACAATCCAACATCCTGATTTGGCAGAGGCGTTGCGCGGAGAGAGCGGCACATTCTTCTGCCAGCAAGGTGGCCAAGGCTACATTGTAACGGCAGCGGAAGGCTTCTCCATTAAATCATTGCGGCCAGTCGGTCGCAAGATTGTGGAAGCCAATGTGCTCATGACGGCTACTCCGGAACCCTGGGCGATTACCAAAATCTCCGAGGATGTTCTTGAGTTTAGCTCCATACCACAATCCCCTCGCCAACAGCGAGCCGCCTAAAGGCTGAAATACTGCCCCGCGTGTTTTAGCGCACGCGGGGCGACTGGCGGCCGATAAGATCCGCTAAAGCAAAAAAGCAAAAGCCGCGTGGGGAAACTCGCGGGGCTTTTTGTTTTTTCTCTCTACTTCGCGACTTCTACCGCGATCTGTAATGCTGTAGCCGCCCCGCTGTGTCGGGGCGTTTTCGCGAGCAGCACGGCGACAGGGCGCTGTGGCTACAACTCGCGTCGAATGTGCCCGCCCAGCGTCACGCTTTCTTCCAGCCGTTTCCGTTGCCATCGGGCGCGAGCGCAGGCGCGTACTCCGGCGTAAGATCGACATCTTCCGCCACAGTTTCTTCGTCAGTTTCCGCCAGAGATTTTTCGTGATGTTCTTTGGCGAGCAGCATGTAGAGCGACGGAACGATGAAAAGCGTGAAGATCGTTCCGATACTCATTCCGCCGACGAGAACAAGACCTATTGAATTTCGCGCGGCCGCACCGGCGCCGCTCACCAGTGTAAGCGGGAAATGACCTGCCACAGTGGCGGCGCTTGTCATCATGATCGGTCGCAGCCGAATCCGGGCAGCTTGTGCCACTGCACCAAGTTTGTCCATGCCCTGGCGTTGCAGTTGGTTCGCAAATTGCACAATCAGGATCCCATTTCTGGAGACAAGCCCGACCAGGGTTACCAAACCCACCTGCGAGTAAATATTTAAGGACGTAGTCCAACCGTTGGTGAAAAACGTTCCAAACGGCATTTTCAAAAACATGAAGATGACTGCGCCGAAAAGCGCCAGCGGCACTGAGCCCAACAGAACGATGAACGGATCGCGAAAGCTGTTGAATTGCGCCGCGAGGACCAAAAAGATCAACACGATCGCTAACACAAACACGGGAACAAACTTGTCGCCCTCCGTGCGAAGCTGGCGCGACTCGCCGGTGTAATCGATGACGTAACCTTTGGGCAGAATCTTACGCGCTTCGTCTTCGAAAAATTTTAATGCTGAATCGAGCGATCGCGTCGGAACCCCGCTAATGGTGACGGCGTTAAGTTGCTGCATCCGATTGAGCGAACGAGCTACCGTCTTGTGCCTGATCGTCGCAACAGTGCTCAGCGGGATGAGCTTATTGTTCGGGCCGCTTACGTAGATATTCTCCAACTGCTGCGGGTTCAGCCGATCAACCCGCTTGATCTGCGGAATGACTTTGTAACTGCGTCCAGCGATGTTGAAACGATTGACATAATTTCCGCCGATGGCTGCGGTGAGATCGGCTCCCACTTGTTGCATGTCCAGGCCAAGCGACGCCACTTTGTCATGATCGAAAACAACCTCCGCCTGCGGCTGATCGATCTTTGTGTCGATGTCCGTGAATCGAAACAGGCCGCTCTGCATTGCTTTCCCCTGAAGTTGTTGCGCTAATTCCAGAATTCGTTCCGGATCGGCGGTGGACGTAATGACGAAACTCACCGGAGTGCTATCGCTGCCCGGAAGTGCAGACGGCATCACCGGAAACATTTGAATCCCAGGAATCGCTCCGAGTTTCTGCTGGATCCCCGGAAGATACGCTACGGTCGGTGTCTTGCGTGTGCCCCACGGCTTCAAAACCATCCCGCCAAAACCGTTATCCGGAAACGTGAGTTGAAATGTGAAACGCGTATCCGGGACATCGTGGAAAACTTTCCCAGCTGCATCGGCGTACCGAATTGTGTCGTCGATCGTGGCATTGGCTGGCGCAGTCATAACTCCAAAGATCACACCCTGATCTTCTGTCGGCGCTAATTCCTTTGACCCGAACTTCGGAACCATAACAAACATAAAGAGCGCAAGTGCCGACACTCCCGCCCAAACCAGATAGACTGCCGGTCGCGCGTTGAGAGTCCGGTCGAGATGACTGCCATACCACTCGCGGAAACGATCGAACGTGCGATTGACCCAACCGCTGAATCCGTGATCAACGTGTTCGGGACGCAGCAGGTGCGCCGCCATCATCGGCGAAAGCGTGAGCGCGACTATGCCGGAGATGAGCACAGCGCCCGCAAGCGTCAAAGCGAACTCGCGAAAGAGCGCGCCAGTTAATCCGCCCTGGAGCGCGATCGGCGTGTAAACGGTGGCGAGCGTGAGCGTCATCGCGATGATCGGGCCGACGAGCTCCCGCGCGCCTTTCAGCGCTGCGTTCATGCGCGACATCCCCTCGCGCATGTGACGCTCCACGTTTTCAACAACGACAATCGCGTCGTCCACCACCAATCCGACGGAAAGCACAATTGCGAGCAGCGTCAGAAGGTTTAGCGAGAAGCCGAACGCCTGCATGAGGAACATCGCCCCGATGAGTGAAATCGGGATCGCCACCACGGGGACGATCACGGAGCGGAACGACCCGAGGAACAAAAAGATCACCAGCATCACGATGAGCAGCGTGTCGATCAGAGTCTTTACAACTTCGTGGATCGCGTCATTGATGTACGCGGTCGCGTCGTAAGCGATTTCACCCGTCAGACCCGTGGGCAGTTCGCGTTTGATCTGCTCCATCTCCACGCGCACACGCTTGATCACATCAACGGAGTTCGCATTCGGCAGAACGTAGATGCCCATGAACACCGCCTTTTGCCCGGAGAACCGCACTTCGGCGTTGTAGTCTTCTGCGCCGAGCACTACATCCGCGATGTCCCCCAGCCTGATGAGAGTTCCTTTGTCCTCCCGCACAACCAGCTTTTTGAAATCGTCTGCGTTGTGAAGATCAGTATTGGCCGTGAGATTCACCTGAAGCAGGGAGCCTTTTGTGCTTCCGACGGCGGAGAGATAATTATTGCGCGCAAGGGCAGTGCGAACTTGCGCTGGTGAGATGTTGAGCGCCGCCATGCGATCGGGTTTCATCCAGATTCGCATTGCGAAATAGCGGCCGCCGAGGATGTCGGCCTTCTGCACACCGCCGACGGCCGTCAATCGCGGCTGCACCAGTCGCACGAGGTAGTCGGTCACTTCGTTCGGCTGAAGAATATTTGATGTGAAGCTCAAATAAGCCGAGGCTCGCTGCGAATCGGCCGACTGAATTTCGATTACGGGAATTTCAGACTCCGGAGGAAGATCGCGCCGGATTGCGTCAACTTTGGAGCTGATATCAGATAGTGCCTTGTTTGCGTCGTAATTCAGTTTAAGCCGCGCAGTGATCACTGATTGCCCTTGTTTGCTTTGTGACTGGATGTAATCGATGCCATCGGCTGCCGCGATTGCGCGCTCGAGCGGCGTCGTAATGAATCCGCGAACCAGCTCTGCATCCGCGCCGACGTAAACTGTAGTTATGCTAATCGAAGCGATATCGCTCCGCGGATATTGCCGAACATTTAGACCCCCCAAGCCCGCGAGTTTGGGAAAAAGAATTGGCAACACTGCTTTCGATCCGGCGATGAGGATCACAAAACTGACCACCATCGCCAGCACCGGCCGCTTGATGAAAAGATCAGTGAACGATTTCATCTACAAATTCGAAATCCGAATTTCGAAGTCCGAAAAAATTCGAATACCAAAATTCAAATTACCAAGGTCTCTGGCTGCGCGTCCTATCGATGGCAACTTTTTCATTCGAGATTGCTTCGAATTTCGATATTCGTGCTTCGGATTTTCTGTTTAGGTATCCGCCGGGTTTGGGTTCAGTTCCGGTTTGGGCGCCAGATCGTTATTAATCGTGACCACCATTCCGTTGCGTAACTTGAACACCCCGGTTCCCACGATCTCCTCGCCTGCCTTCAACCCTTTCATGACTGAAACAAAGTCCCCTCGCACTTCCCCAATCCGGACAAATTGTTGACGGAGCACGAGCGATTCTTTTCCGGTCTTCGGATCTTTCTGTTTCTCGATCACGAATACTGAATCGCCGTACGGTGCATACGACACGGCCGAGCCTGGGATCACGATCGTCTTTTTTGTTTCCGGCAACATGACAGCCACTTTCGCGAACATCCCAGGACGCAGCACGTGCTCGGGATTTTCCAACGTCGCCTGCAGCGGCACGTTGCGAGTGATCGGATCGACCACAGAATTAATGGCTGTAAGTTTGCCTTTGAATTCGCGGCCGGGAAGCGCGTCGACTCGTACCTGCACTTCCAAATCCTTGGTCAATTTCGCGAGGTTTTGCTCCGGCAACGCAAAATCGACATAGACCCGATCGAGCGACGCCAGCGCCACAACCTGCTGACCGGAATTGATCATTTGTCCAACGTTCACCTGGCGAATACCAAGCTGCCCGTCGAATGGCGCCACAATCGTCTTTTTTGCAATATTGGAGCGCATCTGATCGACAACGGCACTCAGTCTCCTGAACTTCGATTCGGCGGCGTCGAGTTCCGCGTTTGAAACCACTTTTTTCGCGGCAAGATCGCGAGCTCGTTCCAGGTCCGTACGCGCCAGCTCGGCTTCAGCTTGTGCCGATCGCAAAAGTGCTTCCTCCTGCGAGACGTCCAGCCTGATGAGCACGTCTCCTTTCTTTGCTTCCGCGCCATTTTCAAACCGCACCTCGCCTACCGTCCCGCCCAGCTCGGTGGACACGACGGCGCCTTGCGCAGCGCTCACAGATCCGACTGCGGACAGCATCGGCACCCAATTTTCTTCTTTCACAGGCGCGCTGGTGACCGTTGCCACCGGCATCGGCGGCTTTGTCGAAGTCATTTTGTAAATTTGAAGCGTCTTGATGTCGGCAACTGTAGAGATAAGACAAATCATCGCGCACAGAGCACCACCGACGGAACGTCCGACATAGAAAAGCCGCACAGCAAGCGACGCGAAAAAGACCGCGAGGACGGAAAATACAAGAATGAATAGAAGGAGCGTTGCTGCGCCCAGTCCCTTCAAGACCGCGACACCGGCGACCAAAACTAAAACCGCAGCGATGACATAGATTGAGCGGCGGATTTTCCGCCACTTCGAAATTTTCTTTGGCTGAAAAGTTGGGTTCGCCACATCATGCATAAGCAAGTTCTGCCTCCGGTTTGAACAACAAGCGCCAGAGCCTGCGTGTCACTTCCAGTTGTCGCGTCCGCCTGTCCGCAGCAGTCATTTCCTGTGGGCGCAACACATCGAACATCAACATTCCGCGCGCCACGGCGAAGATTAGTTCTGCTAATTCGCTTGGAGTCAGGCCGTGCTCCGCGTTTTGAGCTTCGGGCGCCCGCGCAATAAGTTCAGTCACGCCATCCATCGCGGTCTTCAAGACATCGCGCACCAAATCGGCCACGTGCGGATTGCGCGACGCTTCCGCGTAAAGATCGACAACGAAGGCTGACACAACTTGCGGCGCGTCTTCGCAACAATGCGCGGTAAACAAAATCTCGAGCGACTCGAGCAGACTCGGCGCCTTTCGTGCGCGCTCCAGCATTTCGCCAATCTCTTGCTTATGGCGGTCCGCCATCGCGGAAATGACTGCGTCCTTGTTCTCGAAGTAGCGATAGATCAGGCCGACGCTGATGCCGGCTTCAGCACTGATATCGTGCATGCTGGCCTGGTGAAATCCGCGTTTGCCAAAGCAGACTAGAGCGGCATCAAGGATTTGGGAACGTCGATCTGGATTGGAAGATTCTTGCTGGGGCTGTGACATAGGTCCAGGAAGATGAATGAACGTTCATTCATTGTCAAGCCCACTCGTGTACCGGCGATTTTTGCTCTCCTGTCTCTTAAGAACTCAGACCCCTCGCCCACGTTCTTTTCAAGACTTCGTATCAGTCGCTGAAACCACGGCGTGTTGCGACATGACCGGCACTGGTTGCTCTGGCGCCACCCCATCACCGAATGGGGTTGGGGTTGGTTGCGCGATGAACTGGCAGATCGCGGTGACCACGCTGAGAATGCAAGTCGCATATACTGCTGTTTCCATCCTGCTCCGGCCCTTCTCCTCGGAGTCGACCAGGAGCCCGTATATCGATTGAGCTTCGTTGTTCATAATTTTAAGACGCCGCGGAGTTCCCGCTTTGTCTAAGGTTGGTTGATTGTTCATTATTGGTTTTGAATGTTGGATGCGATGCCGCCGTGAATTGGATTCAAATAATTGCCATGTTGAGCGGAGCGAAACATCTCTGTTTGTCTCTGGCACGCGTTCGATCAGATGATCAGAGGTTCTTCGCTGCGCTCAAAATGACAGGAAAACACTCGTGAAGCCACTGACCATCAGCTCGCGGCTAATCCGCAATCTTCCTCCCGACACGCGTTATCTCATCGGCGTCTCTGGTGGGCGCGATTCCATCGCGTTGCTGAACTGGCTGGTCAACCTCGGTTACAAGAAACTGATTGTTTGCCACTTGAATCATCAGTTGCGTGGACGAGCGAGCGACGCCGATGCCCGTTTTGTAGAAAAACTCGCGAAGAAATATCAGGTCGATTTCGAACTCGGCGCGGGAAACGTTCGCGCGCTCGCGAAGAAAAAGAAGATGTCGATCGAAACCGCAGCGCGTGAGGCGCGCTACTCGTTTTTCGCGAAAGCCGCGAAGCGCCGCCGTTGCCACACGATTTTTCTAGCGCATCACGCCGATGATCTCGTTGAGACCTTCCTGTTAAACTTGATCCGAGGCGCCGGCCTTACCGGTCTGGCCGCAATGCGCGAAGTTTCCAACCGACGCATTGATGGCGTCGACTTGACGATCGTGCGCCCCCTCCTCTCAGTCTGGCGGACTGAGATCGACGACTATGTGCGCGAACATCGGCTGAAATTCCGCGAAGACGCGTCCAACAAAAATCTCGCGCCCATGCGCAACCGAGTTCGCAACGGTATCATTCCATATCTGGAAAAAATCCTCGGCCGAAATATTCGGCAGAACATCTGGCGCACAGCCATCATCGCTGCCGAAGAAGAAAGCTGGATCGACAACGAGGTCCCGGATTTAACCAATGTGGATCTTTCGGTCCGAAAACTTCGCGCTTTGCCCGTTGTATTTCAGCGCCGGACGATCATGAAATGGTTGCGCGCGCAAAATATCTCCGAAGTTGGGTTCGATGTGATCGAGCGCGTGCGCTCGCTGCTCGATCGCGACGCACGAATTGCGAAAGTGAATTTGCCGCAAGATCAGCATGTCCGTCGTCGCGCCGGGAAAGTCTTTATTGAGTGATTTGTAGCCGTCGCCCTGTGGGCGACGCGAGTGTTTATGCGTCAGCGCCGCGCTTCGCATAGCGAAGCGGCTTGTATCTTGGCATTTGAGCCGATGTGCTGCAAAACAGTGCGGCTGCGAGATCCTCGAAGCGGCTGGTCCTGGCCCAAGGCCAGGGCCGAGTTGTAGTTTGATCCGCAGCCGCGCAGTTCTTTCAAAC
>WNGA01003860.1_pt1 | contig 56524 bp, 70 predicted proteins | sample 5400061 | NCBI WGS metagenome assembly WNGA01 (sample SAMN13153366, study PRJNA577476) | soil metagenome | isolation source: 100 cm soil or saprolite under grassland replicate 2 | place: USA:California | collected 2016-06-15
TCCAAGCCCCATCAAGGAGGTCCTATGGTTCTTGCCTCTCTGATGCTTGCCGGAACACTCGCCAGTGGCGGGCTAGCGATCCCTGTCCAGAACAGCATGCCACAAGCCTGCTTCGTCTACGGCGAGGTCTTCTGGTCCCCCGTTCAGATCACCGCGATGCTCTCATCGAATTGCAAGATCCACATCGAACGGCAAGAACGCATGATCATCATGAAGGGACAGAACCGGATCATCCGAGTCCTGATCCCGGAAGAACCCGGCATGCATGAGTTCATCTATCGGTGGGGCCAGCCAGACGCGCACTTCGACGATGAACTGGTGCGGGTCGCAAGCATCACCGGCGGGGGCCTGTAGAGCCTATCGCTACACGGCGCCGCTGGCGTCCTCATTCCGGTCTCGTCCTGCACAAAACGCCTTCTAGCCCACTTCCCCCTCTGCGTGTAACCTGCTTCGCCCAGGAAGCCCCGCGAGCCCACCCTCTTGCCAAACGCGTGACGACACGCTAAGACTTCAAGTGTGGTGAGGCTCTCCGATGCTGACGATCCGACGCGCCAGGGAACAGGATTTTGCTGACATTCTGAAGATCCAGGCGGAAGCCTTCGGCGAGTATCAGGGGCTCTACGATGTGAACGCCTGGACGAAAGAAACCCTGGCGAACATCAACCTGGACAAGCCTTCGGCGAGTATCAGGGGCTCTACGATGTGAACGCCTGGACGAAAGAAACCCTGGCGAACATCAACCTGGACGCGCGGGACAAGCTCATCCTGGTGGCGGAATGGGAGGGGATGCTGGTGGGCTCCGTCCGCTTCTGGGTCGTAGCGGGCGTCTGCGTGATCCGGCTGCTCTCCGTGAAGCCCGGCTACCAGGGCCGAGGCATCGGGAAGGCCTTGATGCGGGAGATCGAGCGCCTGGCCACCGACGCGCACAAGCTCTACGTCTGCACCATGCTCCGCACCTCCCGAAACATCACCCTGTTCCTGGGCCTCGGCTACCGTCCCGAGTCCGTTCTCCCAGACCACTACCACCACACCGATTTCATCTGCTTCTCCAAATACCTGAAGCCCGTGTCCTGACTTACTCGACTCTCAGCAGCTCAATCTCGTAGAGCAGCGTGGCGTTGGGCGGAATGAACGGGCCGGAACCCTTCGCGCCATAGCCGAGCCGTGGGGGAACCCTCAACTTCCGTTTTCCCCCCACCCGCATGCCGACGACACCCTCATCCCAGCCCTTGATCACTTGCCCGGCACCGAGCCGAAAACTAAAGGGCCGGTTGCGGTCCCTGCTGGAATCAAACTTCTTTCCGTCTAACAGCCAGCCGGTGTAGTGAACCGTAACGGTCTGCCCTGCTTTCGCGACAGGGCCGGTTCCCACGATCAGGTCCTTATACTTGAGGCCACTCCTCGTTGTGATAACAGCCACGAGCCCTCCTGGTCAGGGTTGTCGCTACTTTCTCATCTGACTGACGATCACGACGACCACCATGATGAAGAACCCGATGCCCGTGAGCGCCCACATCCATCCCATGATGTCGCTCATCAGAACAGCCCCCTTATCGTTTTTGCTTGCATCTCCCCACGCCGATCTGTATCCTACGCCGCCGTTGCCCTGAAACGTGACCCTTAACCACGCTGAAAGGTTTTTCGATGGAGCAGACGACGAATTCCGTGAACTGGAGACAGTGGCTGACCCACCCGCACCTCGTCCACCCTACTGCGATCGAGACGCTGGACATGCTCGCCGAGATGCTGGCCGGGACGACCTGGCCGGAAGACCGCCACGCTGCGGTCGAAGCGTTCCTCAAGACCGCGAAGGAAGAAGGCCTCGTGAGCGCGCAGGAATACATCCGCTTGCGGAGCGCGCTCGCCTCGGAGATGTAGGTCTCGCCTAGACACCGCGCTTATAGTATACCTTCCTGGCGGCCACCAACACGGCGGAGGCGTCGGATGCGTCATCTGAGGAGGCTTGCTTCGTGGGGATTGGTTGCCTTTGTTGCGATCGGGAGCGGCGCGTTCGGTGTGGGGCTGGCCTTGGCCGCGGAGCCACCGAACTGGCAATTTAGCTCCTCCATCACGTATGAAAGCGGACACTTCGGCACCGGGACGCGAACCGAGACCGTGTACATCCCGTTTACCTTGAAAAGGCTGTTCGACCAAGGAGACATCGGGCTTACCCTCCCCTTCGTGACCGTACGAACAGCGGGTGAAACGACGCTGGTCGAGGGCACTCTGCAGAGGATCCGCAAAGGACCGAAAGCCCCTGTAACGAGAAGCGGAGTCGGCGACATGATCCTCAAAGGCCGCTATTATGCCGTGGATGAGCACGGCCTGCTGCCGACCATCGTGCTGGTCGCCAAGATCAAGTTCCCCACGGCCGATGAGTCAGAGGGATTGGGGACCGGGAAATTCGATGAGGGCGTGGGCGTGGAGTTCAGCCGCACCTTTCTCAGAGATTTCATTGCCTATCTTGCCGTCAGTTACACCGTTATCGGGAGTCCGGCCGGGACCGACCTGAATAATCAGACCGCCTTTGACATAGGCCTGGGGTATAAGTTCACCCCGCAACTGCTTGGAAGTGTCTTGTATGAAGAACGGACTGCGCTCATCACCGGCGAGCAGAATCCCCGTTCACTCTTGTTTAACGCCGACTTCAAAGTCAGTCAGGCGTTCCGACTAAACGCTCTGGTCGAGGCGGGGCTCTCAAGCGGGGCGCCGAATTACGGCCTTACCGCGGGGGCCAGCGTGAAGTTCTGAAAAAGTACGCGGATAGGAAAAATGCTGTCAGGTAGTGTCAAAAATCGTGTCAGACTCCATTTTCTAGCGGCAGCGAGTCATAATGGCAGCAGTAGGATTGGAGGGAGAGCTATGCGAAACATTTATCCCCGCATCGGATTCCTGACAGTCGTCATCGTCCTGGCATTCGGGGCCGCCGCACCCGTTCGGGCCGCCGACAATGACATCCATCTCAGCCAGTTTCTTACTCGGGAGGACTTCAGGGACCTGACCCGTCAACTCGGATTCGCCGCCAGCTACTTTCCGCTGGCGCCGGCAGCCCCGCTGGGGATTCTCGGATTCGATGCCGGCGTGGAAGCGACGGCCGTCAAAATTTCACAGAACTCCAGTTTCTGGCAGAGGGCGGTCCAGGATGGCAATCCGCCCTCCTATCTGGTGGTCCCGCGGCTCCATATACAGAAGGGGCTTCCCTTAAACCTGGACATCGGAGCCAGCTACGCAGCAGTCCCGTCCACCGACATTTCGATCATCGGCGGCGAGATCAAATGGGCGATACTGAGCGGGGGAGTGGTCGCGCCAGCGGTGGCGGTCCGGATCAGCGGCACCAAGCTGATTGGCGGATCAGAGGTGCACTTGGAAACCTATAGCGCCGATCTCTCGATCAGCAAGGGCTTTCTCTTCCTCATCCCTTACGCCGGCATCGGACAAGTGCTCGTCAACAGCCGGACGGACTCGGCGACGATTCGGTTCGCGAATGGAGGGGTGGACTTCCGGGAAACCCAGAATCTGACGAAATGGTTCGTCGGCCTCAAGATTGCTCCGCCAGTGATGCCCTTCAGCCTCGTTGCCGAGGCGGATTTTTCGACCGTGGCCGCCTACAGCATCCGGGCCAACTTCAGCTTCTGACACGACGCGGGGGCGGGCAGAAAAGTAGCCTGTCCCCTTTTCTGTCTCAATGCCAAACAATCCCAAGGAGGGAATCATGCCGCAAAAGAGTCAGACCTTGACCGATATTTTTCATGACTTCGCGAAAGGATCTGCTGCCATCGTTGGCTCACCCTGGGCATTCTTCCTTGCCATCTTAGTCATCATTGCGTGGTTGGCCACAGGACCTACCTTTGCTTACTCAGATACATGGCAACTAATGATCAATACCAGCACAACCATCGTAACATTTCTAATCGTTTTCCTAATCCAGAACACCCAAAATCGTGATGCCAAGGCTGTCCATCTGAAGCTGGACGAACTGATCCATGGAGTGAAAGGAGCGCGTAATAGCCTTATCAATCTCCAAAACTTAACCGACGAGGAATTGGAAGACTTGCAGCGGGAGTTTGAACGTCTAAGAAAAAAGTCGTGAAAAGTAGATGATCGCACAGCTCCTGCATGCAAGTAGCTGACTCAGGACGACATAGGTCAACCCCGCCAAGAGCCCGGCCACCGGCAGCGTGACGATCCACGCCAGCACCATCTCTCGCACAGTCGCCCAGCGGACGGCGCGCAGACCCTTCAAGAGCCCGATGCCGATGATCGCTGAACTGCTGACATGCGTCGTGGAAACCGGCAATCCCATGGTCGCCGTGATGAGCACCAGGGATGAGGTCGTAAGATTGGCCGACAGGCCTTCCACGTGATCCATCCGCGAGACCTTCTCCGCCAGCACTTCAGTCACGCGGTACCCGCCGATGAAGCTCCCAAGCCCCATCGCCAGCGCCGCACCGGCAAACGCCGCGACCTTCATGGTGTCGCTAGGCCAAGCCGCGACCGCCCCGCCCAGAAGGAGCATCGCCAGGATCTTCGGCGCATCGTTGACGCCGCGGGCCAGCGAGGTCAGGCCGCTCGAGATCCAATGAATCGTATCAAGCCCGACGGTCATGCCCTGGAGGCCGGCGCGGTCGCACTGTGCGGGCACGGCCACCACGGGCTGCCCCAGTGCGTTCGCTTGAAACAGCGTGCGTGTATTGCCATGCGCGTCAACGCTCACCAAGGCACGGGAGGCCGGCATCACGCAGAGGCAGGAACCTTCCCAACGACCCGCGATGACCCGCATCGCCGGATGCAGCAAGAGCGAGAGGGACAGGGCCAGGACGGGGCTCAGCAGCAAGGGCAGCGCGATTTTTTGAGTAATGGCCGACCAGGTCAGCCCATCGGTGCCGAAGGCCACCAGGCCCCCACCGACGAGCGCGCCGGTCAGAGCGTGGGTCGTGGAGACCGGCAGCCCCGCGCGCGACGCCACAAGCACCCAGGCGATCGCGCCGACCAGGACCGCGCCCGCCAGCGCCGGCGGCGCGGCGACGCCGGGCTGCAGCAGACCGGTACTAAACGTATTCAGCATCGCGCCGGCCACGCCGCCGGACGCCGCTGCGCCGACGGTGGTCCAGATCGTTCCCCAGATGATGGCGGTGCGATAGTTGGTGACGCCGCTGCCGACGAGCGTCGCGATCACCTTGGAGACGTCGTTGGTGCCGTTGGCGTACGCCAGGGCTAGCACGAATACAAACAAAGACAGTTCCATCAGTGCCTCAGCACCCAGCCCTTCATCGCAAGTCCTCAGTCCTCATCATTTCACGAAGAGATCACGCCGCCGCAGGAGGAGCCGGCGCCGGCGGTGCAGCCGTAGCAGTGCAGCCCCGTGACGATCTGGCGACGGGCCAGCAAGGCGAGATCGAACTCGTGGATGGTCTGCGGCAACGCGCCATCCACCGGCAGGTCCAGCATCTGGTTGAAGTCGCAGTCGTAGAGCTGGCCGTCCCAACTCACACTGATCAGGTTCCGGCACATGAGACCGTCCACCGCGGCCGGATTGAAACTCGTGATGAGCGTCTCCATGTAAGACTCGTACTGGCCGGAGCGATGCAAATCCTCCAGAAACCGGTTGATGGGCATGTTGGTGATCGTGTAGAGCCGGTTGAAGGAGATGCCGAACCGCTTGGCCAGTTCGTTCCTGTAATCGGCTTCCAGTTCGACCTGCGGTGGCGGGAGCTTCGGGCCGAGCGGGTTATACACCAGGTTCAGGACCAGCCCTGTCCCTTCCCTGCCATAGCCCAGCGCGTTGAGCGCCTGCAGCGCGGCGATGCTGCGATCGTAGACGCCCTTGCCGCGCTGCTGATCCACGTTTTCCTTGAGATAGCACGGGAGCGAGGCGATGACCTCGACCTGGTGCTCAGCCAGAAACCGCGGGAGATGTTCCTTGCCGCGCACGAAGAACACGGTCAGATTGCACCGATCCATCACGTGCCGGCCCATCGCCCGGCACTGTTCCACCAGGTATTCGAAGTGCGGGGTCATCTCCGGCGCGCCGCCGGTGATGTCCACCGTGCGCAGCTCCGGGTAGCGCCGCACCGCCGCCAGCAACTCCTCCGCAGTCTCGCGCGTCATGATTTCGGTCCGGGTGGGGCCCGCGTCCACATGGCAGTGGGTGCAGGTCTGGTTGCACAGCTTTCCGACATTGACCTGAATGGTGTCGATGCGCAGCGCCCGGAGGGCCTCGTGCCCGTATTCAGCGAGTGTCGCATCGAACGAGCGCAGGACTTTGGCGGTTTTCTTTTCCGGATTGAGGAGAACGGTCACGCTGGCCATGTCAGCAGCAGCTTCCGCCCGGTTCGCAGGAGACGGCCTCGCCCGCGACTACCTCGGTGGCCCGGTTGATGACCGCGAAGTGCCGGCTGTATGGGCCGGACTCCAGCACGTCCAGCGTCTTCGAGCAGATTTCCAACGGGATGCCCCGCCGGTAGACGTGATGGTCGTCATCCTCCACTTCCGTGAAGGGCCCGGTGAAGAGGGCAAAGTGGCCTTTCCAGACGCAGGGCGTCTGGGCGGGCAGGACCGAGACGAGGCGCTGATCGGTCGCCGCAAGCGAGACCGGCTGGTCCGACAGAAGAAAAAGCCGCTCGAACGGCGGAGTCTTGAACAACTGGGCGGTGCGGGCCGACACCGGCTCGGGCTTGCCCCGATGATAGGTCTGCCCCAGTTCATCCACCGCCCGGCTGAATGGGCCCGCCAGCGTCACATATCCGACTTCATTGGGCTCCACCGCGTTCGGCAGCTTGTAGCCGGTCAGCGTCAGCGAGACGAAATGGATGCCGTCGATGATGCTCCATGGCGAGTACTTCATCTGATGCACGCCCAGGAACCCCGCCTGCACCAGGCCGCGCAGGTATTCCCACACAGGCAGCGCTCCCGACAGGCAGTCCCCCCATTTTTCCGTATCGTGGATGAGATAGTTCGGCACCGGCTGATCCGCGACGATGTCCGAGATCGTGAACCGCCCGCCGGGACGGATGACCCGGTACATTTCGCGGAACACCTTGGCCTTGTCCGGCGCGAGGTTAATCACGCAATTGGAAATGATGAGATCAATGCTGCCATCCTCGACAGGGAGATTCTCTGCATGGCCCTTGCGGAACTCGACATTCGGTGCGGGATAGCCGAGGTTTGCCATCACGATCGGCGCGTTGCGCCGGGCCATCGCGAGCATCTCGTCGGTCATGTCCACACCGATCACCCGGCCGGACGGGCCGACGCGCCTGGAAGCCTCAAAGCAATCGATACCCCCGCCCGAGCCGATGTCCAGTACCGTCTCGCCAGGCCGCACCGTCGCCAGGCCGGCCGGCGTGCCGCACCCGTAGGACACGCGCAGCACTTCCTCAGGGACGAAGGATCGTAGGTCGTCGAAGTTGTAGCCCGTCGGGCAGCACATCTGCTCGCCGCTGGTCACGGCCCTGGCGTACCGCTCGCTCACTTGCTGCGTGATCGTTTCGTCCGACATACGCACCTCGCGCAGGATGGAAGTTAGAACGATGGGTCCATATAGCAGGGCCCGCTCTCCCGCGTCAACTCTCTTCCTTAGTCTCTCCGCAAGCGCGACCGTTACACAAGAAATTCCCCCTTGTGCTCATCATTACGGCAGCGCCATCAAGCCGGATTTCAAATTAGCGCGTGTTCTTTTATAATGAGGCCCTCATGTCAGCACGGTTCGATCACGTCGTCGAGATCATGGCGCGGCTGCGAGGGGAAGCAAGCCCTACCTGGTCGAAGAGGCCTACGAGGTCCTCGAAACGATCGAGAAGCAGGACGAGGCAAAGCTCAAAGAGGAGCTGGGCGACGTGCTGCTTCAAGTACTCTTTCACGCCCAGATCGGGCGTGAGCGGAAGACCTTCACTATCGAGGACGTGCTGGAGACCCTGGCTGAGAAGCTCATCCGCCGCCACCCCCATGTGTTCGGCGAAACTACTAACAACCCTCCTGTTGTAAAGACCGCCGAGGAGGTCGTCCACCGCTGGGAAGAGATCAAGCGGCAGGAGAAGGCCGGGCAGTCCGACAACGGCGAGGTAGGCTCGGCGCTCGACGGCGTCCCGAAATCCCTGCCGGCGCTCCTGCGCGCCTACCAACTGCAAGTGCGGGCAGCCCGCGTCGGCTTCGACTGGCCGCACGACGAGACGGGGTACGACCAGGTCGTCGGCAAAATCCACGAGGAGCTCCGCGAAGTCGCCGACGCGCGGGCCAAGGCGGCGCGAACTCCCACGGACGAGACCCGGCGCCGGCTCGAGGCGGAAGTCGGCGATCTCCTGTTCGCGCTGGTGAACCTTGCCCGGCTCGTGAAAGTGAATCCGGAAGAGGCGCTGCGCGGCGCCGCCAACCGCTTCGCCGAGCGGTTTACCTACATGGAGGAGGCCGCCAAGCGCAGCGGCCGCGCCCTCAGCGAAATGACGCTGACCGAGATGGACCGGCTGTGGGACGAGGCCAAGGCGTCGGAACGGAAGCGCTAGCCACCATGACCGAGAACGCGCAACAGGACGAGCAGCCCTTTCGCAACCCGAGCGCCCCCGAACCCGACAAACCCACCGGCGGGCACCCCATCGCCGCCGTGGTGGGCGGAATCCTCGCCCTGTGGCTGCTCCTCTGGATCGTCATCCCGAACCCCAAGGACCAGCCGACCGATCCGAAGACGGGCCTAACCACAATCACGCCCGGCATGACCACGGGCACGCCCAGCGCCCCGCACGTGACCTCCCGCACCGTGGCAGTCTTGCCGGACTACAATGCGGTCGCGGTGCTCGTGCCGCCAGACACGACCGACGAGCAGGTCGCGCAACTCCTCCAGCGATTCAAGAAAGCCCGTTTCGACGAGACGCTGGAGCAGTACATTCCGCCGACCACCAAGGGGAACAAGCTGGGCCCCCATGCCATCGCCGACATCTACGTATTCTCGGAGCGGGAATGGGCGACCCCCGACACGCTCAGGGTTGTGGCCCTTGGCCCGCACAGCCCCCAGGATCCCAGGAAAAAAGGCGGGCCGACGTTTGCCGAGGCCATCAGCCACGTCCGCGGCCGCTACGTCATCAACCTGCACGAGGCCGAGCACCGGGAGCGTGGCTCGATTGGCTACGCCGACGAAGACGGCGGCACGCACGCCCCCAACTACAAGGAACTTTTCTGACCAGGATTTAGACTAAAGTCTATCTTGGCTGGATTCTTACTTTCGGTTTATACTCCCCGGGCAGAGCGGTTTGGAGCATGCGGAATAATCCTCAAGATTCGCCGAATTCGGATGAGATCCAAGGCAGGGAGGTGTGATGATGCAACGTGACGCCAGACGCTTCTTGTATCCCCTTGTGGTCGTGTTCACGATCGGGCTGCTAGGCCTTGACCCAGCACAAGCCGCTGACCTGAAAACGGGGACCTTGTCCGGAGGGGGGGCGGTTGGCTTCCTCGCGAACACTCCTGACGGGACCGCTTTTGCCTTCAACGCGAACGCCGATTATTTCATTCACCAGAACGTGTCAGTCGGTCCATTGTTCCAGTTGGCCGCGACCGGGGATCTCTTCCAGTTCGGGCTGTCGGGACAGGGGAAACTCTGGATCGATCTTCCGGGGACTGAGCACAAGGCAAGGCTGACCCTTCAAGGGGGTTTCGGATTCGTGCATTCTGACTTGATTGATGCCGATACCTCGTGGCTGATCCCGCTTGGGGTAGGACTGGACTATGCGATTAGTCCGAAGATCAATGTGACGGCGACCTTCCTGCTCAACTTCACTGACATCGATACCGGTGGCGGCACGGGGGCGCATGTCATGCCCGGCCTGACGTTCGGGGTCCGCTTCTGATACCGCGGCCTGTCCCCTTTTTTTCACGCGGATTAAGCGTGTGGAGGGCAGTATGAAAACAGTCATCATCAGTTGTGCAATCGTACTCGCGAGCAGCGGTTATCTCCATGCGGAAGATTGCACCAAAAAGTTTACGATCGGTGAATATGGCATCCCACAATCTGACTCCGTCGTCGCTTCCGGTCTCCCCTACGGAAAGCAATACGAGCCAGTGTACATGGAGAAACGTGAGGTTCAAGACACACCAGAATTATGCGCTTACGTCTATACTTTCGATGTATTCCAGCTCAAGCTCAAAAGGGAAGGCAGGTTTCTATTGGCGGGGTGCTACGGCGATTTTAACGGCGATGGCAAGCGCGACTATGCGTTGCTCTTGAGAAACATCTCTGATGAAACCATCCAACTCCGTGTTTTTATCCACGAACCTGACGGCTATCGGGTTATGCCCATCCAGAAGCCTGCGGCTTTGAAGGATGAGTCTCCCATTCCTAATTGCATAAGGAAGCCTCCGGATGGAATTTTTGTCGGGTTGGAGGAGCAAAAGTATAAAGTTGCCGGCGATCTGATTCATTATGGATGGTACACGTACTTTTGGGAGGGGAATAGCCTGAGGGAAATCCTCACCAGCGATTGAGGGTTCGAGAGTGAACACCATCAGCCAACCCGCTTGCGGATCTCGGCCGAGTATTCGGGGAAGTAGCGCTCGATGATGGGGAGGGCGAACGAGCGCAGGATAGATTCTTTCAGGATTCTACTATTCTTCAACCCAAAGTGTCGGCGCGGGAATCTTCTGGGCGGGGTTAACCCCACCCTTACATTTCAGTTTCCCCCTCACCCTTCCCCTCTCGGGGAACCCGTTGCTCCTCAGAATGCAACGGGTCATGGGGAGAGGGTGGAGGGTCAAAGCTGGAACTGGGCTTCGTAGAGGGTGCGGTAGAGGCCGCTGCGGGCCAGGAGCACGTCATGCGTGCCCTCCTCAACGAGACGCCCGCCGTCCACGACGAAGATCCGATCCACGTGGCGCAGCGTCGAGAGCCGGTGGGCGATGATGAAGGTCGTCCGGTTGCGGGTGAGCTCCAGCAGCGCTTCCCGAATCTTCACCTCCGTCTCCGTGTCGATGTTGGACGTCGCCTCGTCGAAGATGATGATCGGCGGGTCCTTTAGCAGCGCCCGCGCGATCGCGATCCGCTGCTTCTGCCCGACCGAGAGCTTCACCCCGCGCTCCCCGATCCACGTGTCGTACTTCTCGGGCAGCTCGATGATGAACTCGTGCGCGCGGGCCGCCGTGGCGACCTCCTCGATCCGCGTCTGGCTCGCCGCGAGATCCCCATAGGCGATGTTCTCCCGGACCGTGCCGTTGAAGAGGAACGGCTCCTGCTGCACCAGTCCGATCTGGCCCCGCAGGTAGGCCAGCGGCAGGTCGCGCAGATCGTAACCGTCCAGCGTGATCGCCCCGTCCGTCACGTCGTAGAAGCGCATCAGCAGCTTGATCAGCGTACTCTTGCCGGCCCCGGAGGGCCCCACGAGCGCGATCCGCTCGCCCGCCCTCACCTCGAAGCTCACGCTCTTGAGCACGGGGATCTCCGGCCGGTAGTGAAAGGAGACGTTCCGCGCGACAACCTCACCGCGCAGCCGTCCCGCCGGCGCGACAGCGCCGGGCCGATCCGCGACCTCAGGCTGGGTGTCCATGATCTCGAACACCCGATCGCCCGCCGCCAGCGCGTGCTGGAGCATGTGGTTCACCGAGTGGATCTGGTTGACCGGCACGTAGAACAGCGCGAGGTAGGAGAGGAACGCAACCAGCTCCCCGACCGTGAGCGTCCCGGCCATCACCTCGCCGGTCCCGTACCAGAGGATGATCACGCTGCCCAGGCTGCCCACGAAGATCATGCTGGGAGAGTACACCGACCACAGCGTCATGACTTTGAGATTGCTGTTGCAGTAGTCCCGGCTGCGCGCGTTGAACCGCTCCTGCTCGTAGGCCTGGCGGTTGAACCCCATCGTTTCCCGGATGCCGGAGATGGCATCTTGAAGGTACGCATTCAGCTCGGCAGAGTTCCTGCGGACGAGGTGGTAGTAATGGTGGACCTTGTTGGTGAAGTAAGAGGCTGAGTACACCAGCATCGGGATCGGGAGCAATGACAAGAACGCCAGTTTCCAGTTGAGGGAGAACAGGATGACCGAGATCCCGATGAGCGTCAGCGAGGACATCAGCAGCGATTCGATGCCGTCGATGAAGATGCGCTCCACGTGCTCGACGTCGTTGTTGACCCGGTTCATGATTTCGCCGGTGGAGCGGTTCTCGTAATAGCTGATGGAGAGGCGCTGGAGGGCCGCGAACACCTGGTCACGCAGGTCGAAGATGACGCTCTGCTCCAGGGTGTTGTTGAAGCGGATCCGGAGCGAGGAAGCGACGTTCTTGCCGGCGGATGCGAGCAGCAGGGCGGCGATCGCCCAGGGCAGCAGCGAATGGTTCTGCCCGACGATGACTTCGTCGATGATGAACTTCCCGACGAGCCAGGGGGGCAGGAGCTCGATGGCGGCCGCCGCCGCGGCGCACGTGAAGGTCAGAACGGCCAGCCGCCGGTACGGCTTGATGAATCGAAGGACGCGAAGCAGGGACTTCAAGGAGGGCGTACCTCTGCCTTAAATGACTTCGGCGTGTTCTGTCCGCCAGTACTTCTCGAACTCTTCCAGTTGGGTGAGCGTGGTGAAATCGGTCATTCGATCGAGAAAGAGCTTGCCCTGCAGGTGGTCAATCTCGTGCTGAATGCAGATGGCATAGAGGCCCGAGGCGTCCAGCTCAACGGTCTTGCCGTCACGATCGAGGTATTTCACCCGCACCCCGACCGGACGTCTTACCTTGCCGCGGAGCCCGTCGACGCTGAGACATCCCTCCCATCCCTCGGCAGTCACCGGCGAGTGGCCCAGTATCTCCGGGTTGATCAGGATGGTCCGCGGGAAGCCGTGCTCCCCCTGGCACTCCATGACCACGACCTGCTCCGAACGGAACACTTGCGGCGCCGCCAGGCCGATACCCTCAGCCTTGACCATCGCCTCGAGCATGTCGTCAATGAACTCTTGGAAAGCGCGCTTGCCGATTTCCTCCAGGGGAACCGGCTCGGCGACCTGCCGCAACACCGGCGCGCCAAGCTTCGCAATCTTGAGGACCGTCATCGTTCAACTCCTTGACGTTGTCTGAGAAAAAGACTCTCGCAGAGCTTATGCTAACACAGACCGCGCGAACGGGACAACGGAGGCAAAAGGGCAAGGACCGGATAGTCCGGGCCTAGTAACCGAAATTCTCGGGAGGGGGCTGGATCGGTTTATCAGTGGGGGGCATCGGAAAGCCGCCCGGCGGGATCATGACCGGAGGAGGCCCTGTGGGCCGGTCCGGCACAAACTGGAACTTGTCGCGGTTGTCCGCCCACCACCGCGCCCAGTCCTTGGCCCACGCCACCCGTTCTTCTTTCGTGGACTGAATGAAGTCCTGGCCCTCGACCATCCAGCCGGTGAAGTTCCAGAGCGTGCGGAACGCGCCGTCGGCCACGCTACTGGAGTCGTCGGCCAGCAGGGTGATGAGCAGATCAATCACGGCCTTGTCTTTCACGATCCGGCTCTCAGAGACCACGGCATTTCTGATCGTCTCGCTCGGGTCCTTGGCCATAGCCTCCAGCGCGGGCACAGCGTGCGCCGGATCCAACCGGATGGCGACCCGCAGGGCCTTCTCGCGCACCGCCGGTATTTCCTCTTCATTGGCCGCCACCGCGTTGAGGATCGGCACCGCCGCCTTGTCCTTGATCATGGACATCGTTTCGATCGCATTGATCCGAACGCGCCGGCTCGGATGCCGAACCCCTTTGGCGAGGACCGGAATGGCCGGTGGCCCGATGTGGACGAACTCTCCGATGGCCCAGAACTCCTGCTCGCCGTCCAGCAGCGGGATGAGGGCTTCCGCCCGCTTTGTCTCCTCCTCGGTCAGGGCGAGCGCGGCCGGCGACGGCCCAAGTACCAGGACCAGGCCAAGCGCAAGGGCAACTATCAAAAAGGCGCGGCGCGTCATTTTTTAATGATCGTGGATTCGTCGCCGCCGAGAGGCATGGTCCCCGTGCCCCCGTCCATGAGGGTGAACCGAATGTTATCGAAATAGACGACGCCCGCCCCGCGGTTCCAGAGGCCGAGCTTGCCTTTCTTGTACCGTCCGAACTCCCATGCTTCCTCACGGGCCGAGAGGAACCTCTTATTGAGGAACGCTTCGAGGATCGGCCCTCGGATGGACAAGCGCAAGCTCTGCCACGTGCCGGCCTTGGTTTCGACCTGGATCTCCTGGAGGGTCTGCGGCTGGCCGTTGACGACCTTGTCCAAGCGGACCAAGTTCTCCCGCGGACTCAGCCAGACCACGTAGTAGTTGCGATCATCCTGGGCCCGAAAAACCACGCCGCTCCCCTGGCCCTCACCGTCCTGGGCTGCCTTGATCCGCACCGACAGTTCCAGGTTCGCCGCCTCCACTTTCTCCAGAAACAGCACCTGCGGGAATAGGCCCGCCTGGTCCGAGGAAATGTGCGCCAGCACGTTCGGCGGGGACGACGATAGCGGGTCCGCCTTGACTTCCCATCGCCCAGAGCCCACGTTGGACGAGCCGAGAACGAACCCGGAGGGAAGCTGACCGGGTTGGTCGCGGTCAAACCACCAGTCCTGGAATTGGAAGTCGGCGCGCGCGAGGCCACCCGCCACCAGCACCGCTAGCAAGGCACCGATCATTTGCATCATCACAGATAACACTCCTGCCGACGCAGTTGCAAAGCCAGTATACCGTACCGAAACTTGGTAAATCGAGGGAGGCTATTTGACCTTGAGCTCGGTCCAGGCGCGGTCGTAGAGCTTGATCGCCTCGCCGACATCCTTGATCCACTCGAGCCGCGCAACCACCGATTCAGGTGGGTAGATGGCCGGGTTCTGCGCGATCTCCTTGGGCACAAAGAGGCGTGCCTCCTCGCTGGCGCTGGCATATTTTACTTTGGACGTGATGAGGGCGGCCATCTGCGGCTCCAGCAGAAAGTTGATGAAGGCCATCGCCTCATCTTTGTGCGCCGACGACTTGAGGACGCACAGGTTGTCCTGCCAGATCGTCCCGCCTTCCTTGGGGATCACGTACTTGATGGACGGCCGCTCGTCCGCCGCCCGCAAGACGGTCCCGCTCCATCCATGGGCCAGGGCGACCTCGCCGGAGACCAGCAGCTGGTCGTAGTTCTCGCTCGTGTAGGTCTTCACCAGAGCCTTCTGCGCCATCAGCCGCGCCTTGGCCGCTTCCAGCTTCGCGGGCTGCGTCGCGTTCAGGGACTCACCGGCCGCGCGCAGGGCCATCCCGAAGACTTCCCGTTCGTCGTTGAGGAGGCTGATCTTGCCCTTGTAGCGCGCATCCCAGAGCGCCTGCCAGCTCTCCGGAGGTGGCTTGACCAGATCAGCGTTGTAACCGATGCCGGTCGTGCCCCAGAGATACGGCACCGAATAGGCGTTCTGTGGATCGTAGTAGAGGCCCTTGAGGTGCTTGTAGACATGGGCGAGGTTCGGGATCTTGGCATGGTCCAGCTCCGCCAGCAGGCCCTGCTTGATGAGGATCGAGACCATGTAGTCCGAGGGAACTACCACATCGTAGCCCGCGGCCCCGCCCTGGAGTTTCGCCAGCAGCTCCTCGTTCGAGCCGAAGGTGTCGGTCACCACCTTGACGCCGAACCGCCGCTCGAACTCCTTGACCACCGTCTCCTCGGTATAGTCCGACCACGTGAACAGATGCAGCGTCACCGGCGCCTTGCTTTGCTCGTTCCCTCCCGGCGAACAGGCCGCCAGCCCAGCGAACATGAAAAAAACAATGATGGTGGCGAAGATTTTCTTGCGGGTGGCGGCGGGCGGGCGCCCGGGCGGAGCGCAGCGACTTGCTTGCCCTTGGCGGAGCGAGCACGTCTGGGCTGCTCGCCGACAGGACCCGCTCTTCTCTTCGGCTTGCTTCATTTTCGCTGCACCCAGGTCGCCACCGCCACCAGCCCCATCGACACCAGCACAAGAATCGCCGACAGCGCGTTCACCTCCGGCGTCACCGCCGACTTCAGCATGCCGTACACTTTGATCGGCAGCGTCGTCGAGCCGACGCCCGCCGTGAAAAAGCTGATGATGAAGTCGTCGAGCGACAACGTGAAGGCCATCAGCAGCGCCCCGACGATGCCCGGCATCAGCAGCGGCAGCGTCACGCGTTTGAAGGCCACCCAGGGCGTCGCCCCGAGGTCACGGGCCGCCTCCTCCAGCCGTGGGTCCAACTTGCGCAGGCGCGCGCGCACGATCAAGGCCACCACTGGGAAATTGAAGATCGTATGGGCGATGATCATCGTGAGGAGCGAAAGCGGAAGCTTGATCATCACGAAGAAGAGCAGCATCGCCACGCCCATCATGATCTCGGGAATGACGATCGGCATGAGCAGCAGCCCCTCGAAGGCGCCCTGCCAGCGGAACGGCTGCCGCTCCAGTGCCACGGCGGTCAGCACCCCCAGCACGCCGGCCAGCACGGTCGAGACCGTCGCAACGATGAGACTGTTCGCCGTGGCGGCCAGCAGGGCCTGGGCGGAGAGCTTCGACGCGTTGAACGAGAACACGACCAGGATCGCGATCGGCAGGTAGAGAAACAGCAGATCGGCGACGCTCGCCGCGACTAACCAGGATCGCGTCTTCATCACAGGCTCCTCGCTCCGCCAGCGCGGAGGTAGTAGAGGACCACCGCAAGCACTCCCGCCATCAGCACAAACGACAGCGCCGAGCCGAACGGCCAGTCGCGGACCACGAGGTACTGGTGCTGGATCAGGTTGCCGATCATCATGCTCCGCGCCCCGCCCAGCAGGTCCGGCGTCACGTAGGCCCCGAGCGAGGGAATGAAGACCAGCACGCAGCCGGCGATGACGCCCGGCTTGGAAAGCGGGAGCACGACGCGGGTGAATACTTGAAGGGGCCTCGCATAGAGGTCCCACGCGGCCTCGATCAGCGAGGGGTCCAGCCGCTCCAGGGCCGCGTAGAGCGGCAACACCATGAACGGCAGGTACCCATACACCAGCCCGATCAGAACGGCCGCGTCGGTGAACAAAAGGGGCAGCGGTTCATGGGTCAGACCCAGCGCCGAGAGCACCGTACTCAGCAGCCCCTCGGAGCGCAGGATGAACATCCAGGCGTAGGTACGGACCAGGAAGTTGGTCCAGAACGGGATGATCACGAGGAACAATAAGATTCCCTGCCATCGCGTGGGCGCGCGCGCGATGACGTAGGCCAGCGGAAAGCCCATGACCAGGCAGATGACCGTCGTGAGGACTGCCAGCCACAGGGAGCGCCAGAAGATGCGGAGGTAGAGCGGGTCCGCGATGCTGGTGTAGTTCTCGAGCGTGAGGGTCCACTCGATCCCACCGTAGGTTCCCCGCGAGGCGAAGCTGACGGCGAAAACGAGGGCCAGCGGGACCCCGAAGAGCAGGATCAGCGTCGCCGCCGGTGGAACGATCAGCCATTTCCCCCCTCCCAATTGGATGGTACTCATTCAGGGAGCAGCACGGCTTCGGTCGTCCGCCACTTCAGGTAAGCGGACTCGCCGGCATGAAACCGCTTGGCCGTGCCGTCGGCGTTGGGCACCCGCGCCTTCCAGGTCAGGTTGTTGGGGAGCGTCACGAGGTAGTGCATCTCGTTGCCGGAGTAGATGGCCTTGGCGACCCGTACCGCGATCTGGTTCTGATAGCCGTCCGTGGCCGGATCGCGGGAGAGATGCAGGCGCTCGGGCCGGATCGTCACCAGGACTGACGTCCCAGCATGCAACCCAGTGCACGCTGGAGCGTGGACCAGGCCGATCCCCTCAACGGCCACCGTGGCCCGCTGCCCCTCGATCGCCTGCACCCGTCCGGGCAGACTGTTGGACACGCCGATAAAGCTGGCCACAAAGGCCGACGCGGGCGCGGTGTAGATTTCTTCGGGCGTGCCGACCTGCAGGAGGCGGCCGTGATGCATGACAGCCAGGCGGTCCGACATGGTCAGCGCCTCTTCCTGGTCGTGGGTCACGCAGACGAAGGTGATGCCCACACGCTCCTGCAGCGCCTTCAGCTCGACTTCCATTTCAAGCCGGAGCTGCTTGTCCAGGGCGCCGAGTGGCTCGTCCAGCAGGAGGACGGCGGGATGGTTCACCAGGGCACGGGCCAGTGCCACCCGCTGCTGCTCCCCCCCCGAGAGCTGGGAGGGCAGGCGGTTCTGTTTCCCGGCCAGCCGCACCATCTCGAGCGCCTCGGCCACGCGCGGGCCGATCTCGGCGGCTTGCAGGCCCTTCATCTCCAGTCCGAAGGCGACATTCTGGGTCACGGTCATGTGGGGGAAGAGGGCGTAATTCTGGAAGACCAGGTTGACCGGGCGGCGATTGGGTGGGACGCCCTGCATGGGCTGTCCTTCGATGATGATCTCTCCGGCGTCCGGCTCTTCGAATCCCGCCAGGAGGCGCAGCGTCGTCGTCTTGCCGGACCCGCTGGGGCCAAGGATCGCGAAGAACTCGCCTTTGCGGATGGTGAGAGAGAGGCGATCCACCGCCAGAGTGTCCCCGTGGCGCTTGGTCACCTCTCGCATGACTATGCTGGCGTCGGTGCTGGCTTCGTCCACTCCTTGCGTCTGCCCTCCGCTGCTGCGAATTCTAGGGTCGCGATTGAAAGGATGTCAATGAGCTGTTACAATCGCTCCCCCATGCTAAACCTCCTCACCATGATTCTGTCCGGCGGGCGGGGCGAGCGCCTCCACCCGCTGACGGCGGACCGCGCCAAGCCCGCCGTCCCCTTCGGCGGCAAATACCGGATCATCGACTTCACCCTCAGCAACTGCATCAACTCCGGGCTGCGCAACATCATCGTCCTGATCCAGTACAAATCCCACTCCCTGGACCGCCACATCCGGCGCGGATGGAACGTCTTCAACCCCGAAGTCGGCGAGTACATCTTCTCCCTGCCGCCCCAGCAGCGCATCAGCCAGGACTGGTACAAGGGGACGGCCGACGCGGTCTTCCAGAACTGGTTCATCGTCGAGGACAAGCAACCTGAGTTCGTCCTGATCCTGGCCGGCGACCACATCTACAAGATGAACTACAAGGAAATGCACAGCTTCCTCCAGCAGACGCAGGCCGACGTGGTGGTAGGCGCCATTGAGTATCCGCTGGCTGAAGCCTCTAACTTCGGCGTCATGACCGTGGACGACAACTCGCGGATCATCCGCTGGGACGAGAAGCCCGCCAACCCCACGCCCATGCCGAGCGATCCGACGCGCGCGCTCTGCTCGATGGGCATTTACCTGTTCCGGACCTCGGTCTTGCACGGGCATCTGCTGGCGGACGCCGAGCGCGACTCCGCGCACGATTTCGGCAAAGACATCATCCCGAGCATGATCGGCCACCGCCGCGTGTTCGCGTACAACTTCCGCGACGAGAACCGCAAGGCCGTCAAGTACTGGCGCGACGTCGGGACGCTGGACGCATACTGGGAAGCCAACATGGACCTAGTCTCCGTGGACCCGCTGTTCAACCTCTACGACCAGAACTGGCCAATCCGCACCTACCAGGGACAATTCCCGCCGGCAAAGTTCGTCTTCGCCGAGGAGTTCCCGGGTGGCCGCCTGGGGATCGCGCTCGACTCGATTGTGAGCAGCGGGTGCATCATCAGCGGCAGCCGCGTGCAGAACTCTGTTCTCTCCGCGGCCGTCCGCGTCAACGACCGCGCCGTGGTGCTCCAGTCGATCCTGATGGAGAACGTCGTGATCGGCGAGCACTCCCGGATCCGCCGCGCCATCATCGACAAAGGCGTGACGATCCCGCCGAAGACCGAGATTGGCTACGACCTGGAGGCCGACCGCAAGCGCTTCACGGTGACCGAGTCCGGCATCGTGGTGATCTCCAAGGGCATAAAGCTCAACGGGTGATAACCCTTCACCATGACAGCTGAGCTACCTGATCACTACGGCCGGACCGAGTTGGTCTTGATGGTGGTGGACCCGCTCCTCCTGTTTGCCTACTGGGAGGTGACGCCCGAGAGCCTGGGCCAGGCCCAGGACGCGCTGGGCGCGGAGATGGAGGGCGCGCGGGCAGTCCTGCGGTTCTACGACATCTCGCTGATCCATTTCGACGGGACCAACGCCCACCACACCTTCGACATCGACATCGGGCTCGAAGCCCGCGGCTGGTACGTCCATCTCTGGACCGCGGAGAAATCCTATTGCGCGGACCTGGGGTTCGTGGCCCGCACCGGCCGGTTCCACGCGATCACCCGCTCGAACATCGTGCACACGCCCCGCGCGGGCGTGTCGGCCAGGGACGAGGAGCGCTGGATGCGTGTGCGGTTCATGCGCCGGCGGAAGCCCGACCCCGCGCGGCCGCTGGAGTCCGTCCCTGCCCCACCCTTCCGTGGGCGGCAGTCTCCCGAGGAGCTTCGCGCCCTTCTGGAGCGCCGCTTGCACGAACAGGCGAGACTCGCGGCTGAATTCGCCAAGGGGACATCACCAGGCTCAATGTCCCAGGGATCACGATGACCACCCAACCGACCGGGTATCTCTGTCTCGTCCTGCACTGCCACCTCCCGTACGTCCGGCATCCCGAACACGAGCACTTCCTGGAGGAGAATTGGCTGTTCGAGGCGATCACCGACACCTACATCCCGCTCCTGCGGGTCATGAACGGCCTGGTCCGCGACGGCGCCGACTTCCGGCTCACCGCCACGCTTTCGCCCCCACTGATTTCTATGCTCAGGGACCCGATGTTGATCTCCCGCTACGAACGGCACCTGAACCGGCTGATCGAGCTGGCGTCGAAGGAAGTCCACCGTACCTCGCATCAGCCGGAATTCCACCGGCTCGCCACCATGTACCTGGAGCGCTTCCTCCAGACCCGGCACGCGTTCACGCAGGAGTGCGGGCGCGACCTCGTCAGCGCCTTCGGGCATTTGCAAGACTTAGGTAAGCTGGAGATCATCACGTGCGGCGCCACGCACGGCTTCCTGCCGCTGCTCAACGTGACGCCGAGCGCCGTCCGCGCGCAACTGCGCGCCGCGGTGGCGCACTATGAGGAGACGTTCGGCCGGCCGCCACACGGCATCTGGCTCCCGGAGTGCGGCTATTATCCCGGCCTCGACGAGGCGCTGCGGGACGTGGGGCTGCAGTTCTTCTTCACCGAGTCCCACGGGCTGCTGTACGCTGACCCACGCCCACGGTACGGCGTGCACGCGCCGGTGTTCTGCCCCACCGGCGTCGCCGCCTTCGCGCGCGATCTCGACTCCTCGAAGCAGGTCTGGAGCGCCGAAGAGGGCTACCCCGGCGATCCGGCCTACCGCGACTACTACCGTGACATTGGTTGGGACCTGGACTACGACTACATCCGGCCCTACATCCACGTGGACGGCAAGCGGATCAACACCGGCATCAAGTACTTCCGGATCACCGGCAAGACCGACCAAAAGCAGGTGTATGACCGCGCCTGGGCGCTGGAGCGGGCCGCGGATCACGCCGGCAATTTCATGTTCAACCGCGAGCGCCAGGTGGAATGGCTCGCCCCTGTCATGGACCGCTCGCCGATCGTGGTGGCCCCTTATGATGCCGAGCTCTTCGGACACTGGTGGTTCGAGGGGCCGGAGTGGCTGGACTTCCTCTTCCGCAAGCTGCACTTCGACCAGCAGATCGTCAAGCCGATCACGCCCGCCGAATACTTAGAGCGCCACGACGTCAACCAGGTCTGCACGCCCTGCGGCTCGTCCTGGGGGTATAAGGGCTACCACGAGGTCTGGCTGAACGGCGGCAACGACTGGATCTACCGCCACCTGCACACCGCGGCGCGGCGGATGGAGGAATTGACGCGTGCGTTCCCGCAGGCGGAGGGCCTGACGCGGCGCGCTCTCACGCAAGCCGGGCGGGAGCTCCTGCTGGCACAGAGCTCCGACTGGGCCTTCATCATGAAGACGGGGACGATGGTGGAGTACGCCGTGAAGCGCACGAAGGAGCACCTCACGCGGTTCACCAGCCTTTACGAGCAGCTTCGCTCCGGCCGCATCGAGGCTGGCTTCCTCAAAGACCTCGAAGAGAAGGACAATCTCTTTCCCGCCCTGGATTACCGCAACTTCTCATAGCGGGCTATTTCAGCTTCAGGATCTCCTTGAGTTTCGTCTGCCACTCGCCCGTGATGCTCTTCACATTCCCCTGATCGTCCACCTCGATGGTCACCGGCTCGTTGAAGTGGAGGTTCGCCGTCAGTCTCCAATCGGAAGCCTTGAACGTTTTGGTGTCACCAGCGTCAGTCCTGATTGTCACGGTGATATTGCCGATGTTCTCAGCCACAACGTCCACGATATGCCCCTTGATGGTTCTGGCGATACTCGGGACGGGCACCAAGAGTAGGCTGCCAACAACCATGATGCCAACACACGCAGCAAGCAGGCTGAACCGGCTGTCTCGCTTCATAGCTTCATCCCTCCTTTATCTGTCCCTTCCAAGCTCAGTCTTTCACTAACAGTCCCCACAGGCAATATAAGATTAGACCCCTTGAGGTCAAGGGTAGGCTGGCCGGTCTCACTTGACGACCAGCACCGTGCACGGCGACAGCTTGGCGAGGTTCTGGGACGTGCTCCCCCAAATCCGGCCGAAGATCTTCGAGTGCCCCATGAAGCCGATGACCAAGAGATCGAACCCGTGGTCCTTGGCGAAGGTGACAACGGTCTCGACCTCGTGGCCGGGCAGAACATGGGCGGCCAGCTGCAGACCCTGAGCTTGGGCGATCAACTCGGCCTCGCGAATCACTTTGCGGAAGTACTCGGCCGCTTCTTGCTTCGCCTCCACCACCTCGCCGACCGTAGCCGCGTAATGCGGAAGATGCTCTTCCACGGAAATCTGGTGCAGCTCGGCGCCGTATCGCTTGGCTAGGTCCACAGCCGCGCGCAGGGCCTTCTTCGCGCCCTCCGAGCCGTCGTTGGCCACCAGGATCTTACGAAACATGGGATGTGCCTCCTTTGCTCGGACCGACCGGGATCGCCATTGTTGGGGGTTCGGCGGCGGGCGCACGATCCGCAGCGCGTCGGGCTAGTTGCTCTTCCGGCGGCTCCATCCCCGGATCGAACCAGCGCTCCGCGATGAGCGTCGGGACGATGGCGCTCAGGATCACAACCGTCACGAGAACGCCGTACTGTTCCGGGGTGATCAACGCATGGCTGAGTCCGTAGAGCGCTGAGATCGTGCCGAAGGTCAAGCCCGTGGACATCAGGAGCGTCGTGTACATCGCCTCGCGTCGGCCGAAGCGCAAGGCGTGGGTCAGCGGCCAGACCCCGGCGAACTTGGCGACCATTTTCACCGTGAGAAAGACGCCAACCAAAAGCGCGCTCGCTAGCACCGCGCGCAGACTCACGAGCACGCCGGCCTTTAAGAAGTAGAACGGCGTGAGGATGGCGAAGGCGATGACCCGCATCCGCTGCGCCAACGTGCGGTTCGCCAGAAAGATCGGCGCCAGCACCATACCGACCAGGTACGCCGGCAAGACCGCCTCGCTTTGGGCCGCCGTCGCCAGGGCACCGAGCCCAAACAGGACGACCAGAATGAATTTCGTCTCAGGCTCGCTGATCTTCGCGCCAACCTTCGCAAAGAACCACGCAGTGAACGGCGGCAGCTGCCAGAGCGTGATCGCCGTGATCAGGACAAAGGCCAGCAACCACCAGTCGTACTCGGCGAAGAGAAAGCCCAACGCCAGCACGGTGCCGAGGTCGGTGACGAAACAGGCTGCCAGGATGATCTTGCCAAGCTCGGTCACATTGTAGCCGCGCTCCACCATCACGGCGTAGACCACGGCGACAGAGGTGGTCGAGAGCGCGATGCCCGCGATTTCCGCAGCCTCCAGCGACCAGCCCGCAGCCCAGTACGCATAGGCCATGGCCCCGAGGAACGGCGCCAGAAAGGAGACGGCTCCGATGCCGATCGTCTCCTTCCATTTGACCTTCAGCACGTCCAGCTCGATCTCGGCACCCGCCAGAAACGTCAGCAGCACGCTTCCGACCGACGCCAGGAAATTGATCCAGGCGGTCGGTTGCAAGTGAAAGAGATTGCCCCCCGCGATTCCTACGCAGATTTCCACGAGCGCTACCGAGACTCCGATCCGTAACGAAATCAGGGCAGCCCCCAGGGCCATACCGAGCCAAACCGCCGCGATCTCCCACGTCAAGTCCATCCGTGATTCCTCCTCGTGCCCTCTCGTGGAGGTAGGAGCCGGGCAACAAAAAACCCCTACCAAGTCACCTCGGTAGGGGTCATCAGCCGTGAGTACGGCGGTTACAGGCGAACCCCATCGCCTTACTGTTGCCTCAGCCTATCAGACGCTCACCAAGAGCGTCAAGCAGCAGCCTTGAATTTCCCCCTCCGCAACATGAGTGCCATCCAAAGCACGCCCGCAGCGCCGAGCGCCGCGGCGATCCCGAACGCCCAACCGGGTTGCTTGGCTTCCAGCAGGAATCCAACATAGAGACTCGACGCCATGTCGCCTACGGCGTTGGCGCAGGCAAGGATGCCGAAGCCCAGGCTGCGCAGCTCACGAGGGAGCATCTCCGCGGCCACGGCCTTCTCCAGGGTCTCCTCGACAGCGATGTAGGTGCCCGACAGCACCACGACCGCCACGAGCCAGCCCAGCGAGCCGCTGAACAGAGCAAGAAGGACATTGGTGCCCACCCCCAGACCATACCCCCAAAGCAGGATCGTAAGCTTGGAGCTGCGATCTCCCAGACGGCCGATCGGATACGCCACGCCAGCGCTGACGAGGTTGTGCAGCGTGTACAGCAACACGGCAACAGAAACCATCCCTGCCGCGTGGTTGCCATCCTCGCCCAGCCCTTTGGCGGCGAGCCAGATCAGGAATGTCCGAGAAAAATCGCCCAGGCCGAACAGAAGCACACCGACGAGGAAGAGCCAAAAAGCGCGTGGGAAGGGCTGCCGCTGCTGAGGAACAGCATCACCCAGTGCAGCAGTGATCGTCGTTTCGCGCTCTTGCGTGAGAAAGAACATCGACCCGGCCGCGAGGAGTCCCGGGACCAAGGTCCAGAGGATGACGGTGCGGAACTCGACGCCAGCCCAGACGAGGAGCGTAGCCATGAGCGGGCCGGCCACAGCCCCGAGCATATCGCCCGCTCGCTCAAGCCCATAGGCGCGTCCGTAGTGGGTCGGCTCCACGGCGTCTGCAAGCAGATAATCCCGCAGCGGCCCGCGAAAGCCGCGTCCGATCCAGGCCGCGCTGCGCAACGACACCAGGGCCGCCAGCCCCCCGACGAGCGCGATAGCACCCGTGGCTACCGTCGTCACGAGGTAACCGAGCGACGCCCACGGACGCTTGTAGCGGACGTGGTGGCCGACCACGCCGCCCGCGAGCTTGGACAGGCTGACCAGGAAATCCGCAACGCCTTCGATGAGGCCCAGCGCCGCAGGGCCCAGGCCGAGTGTCGCGAGATAGAGCGGCAGGACCGCGGTGCACATCTCATGGCTGAAGTCCGAGAGGAATGTGGCGAGGACGATGCCGAGGACGGTCCGCGTGACCCAGGAGTCGCCCACGATCAGGACTTGGTGAAGCTCGCGTCAGCGCTGATCTGTTGCAGGCAGGCGGGGCAGAGGCAATCTCGGAAGGTCTGGCCGATCGTTGTCAATTGCGACTCATTCAGCCGGACTTGATCGCACCAGCAGGGCTCGCGTCCGCCCCCGCAGGGAAAGGAACGTCCGCAGTTGCCGCACAGCTTATCCAAGGGCGCGCTCGTAGAGCTCGACGTACTGCTTGGCGGAGCGCTGCCAGGAGAAGTCCTGCTTCATCCCTCGCCGCATCAGCGCCTGCCATTCTTCCTTGTCCCGGTACACCTTCAAGGCTAAGAGAATGGTGCTGAGGAGCACTTCCGGCTGTGGGGTCTCGAAGGCAAAGCCCGTCGCCTTATTCCCTTTTCCACCAACAGGCAAGTAGGGAACGACCGTATCAGCCAAGCCCCCGGTCTTCCGCACGACCGGCACGGTTCCGTACCGGAGGCTGTATTGCTGGTTGAGCCCGCAGGGTTCGTAGCGCGAGGGCATGAGAAAGAGATCAGCGCCGGCCTCGATGAGGTGCGCCAGGCCTTCATCGAACGCCAGGCGCACCGCGAGCTTGCCCGGATGACGCGTGCTCAAGTCCGTCAACCGCTCGTGATAGGCCGGCTCGCCGCTTCCGAGCACGACCATCTGTACGTCCAGCTCCAGCAGTTTCGGGATGATCTCCACGATCAAGTCAATCCCTTTCTGGAACGCGAGCCGGGAGACCATCCCCAGAAGCGGGACATTGCGCGCGGGCAGCTTCATCTCGCGCTGGAGGGCTGTCTTGCAGGCCTTCTTCCCGCTCAGGTCCTTCGCCGAGTAATGCGCCGGCAGATACGGATCGGTCGCCGGATTCCAGACGTCGTAGTCGATCCCGTTGGTCACCCCGAAGAGGCGGTCTTTCCGCGCCTGGAGCACGCCCTCGAGGCCATGCCCGAACTCGCTGGTCTGGATCTCGCGTGCGTAGGTCGGGCTGACCGTGTTGAGCAGATCCGCATAGACCAGCCCACCCTTGAGCACATTCACCTGTCCGTAGAATTCGAGCCGTTCGGGGGTGTATTCGGACCACGGCAGGCCGGTCGCGGGATAGTCCATCACGGGAAAGCGTCCCTGATAGCCCATGTTGTGGATGGTGAAGAGCACGCGGGTCTTCGCCCACGCCGGGTCACCCCGATAGAGCGTCTTGAGATAGGCGACGGCGAGCGCCGTCTGCCAGTCATGCGCGTGCAGCACGTGCGGCGGCCGTGTGGTCTGCCTGCAGGCCTCCAGGACCGCGCGGCAGAAGAGGACGAAGCGCTCCAGGTTGTCGGGGTAGTCGCGGCCCTCCTCGCCGTAGAGGCCAGCCCGGCCGAAGAAGGGATCATAGCGGATACAGATGAGCGAGACGGCCTTGTTCCCGAGCGCGCCGGTCTCGATCCCGACCTCGACAGAGTCCCCGCGGATGGGGACCGCCACCGTCGCGGTCTGCCGGAGACTACTCGCTTGGGGATCGATGCTCGCATAGCGCGGGAGGGCCAGTTGGACCTCGTGCCCTAGGCGCGCCAGCTCCACCGGCAGCGTCCCTGCCACATCCGCTAGGCCTCCCGTCTTGGCCAGCGGGACCGCCTCGCTTGCAAGCATTAGGATGCGCATGAGGCCCTTCTATTGTTGAGGAAACCGGGCCTGGTCGTAGAACTTCTTGCCCCACCCGGCGAGGATCTCGGTCACGAATCCCAGAGGCGTGTAGGTGCGGCCGTCCTCCAGCGTGACCAGGTCATTGCCGAACGGACGGAGCAGGGAAAACCGATCCTCGGTCGGGTAGAAGAGGAACAACACCGGCGTTCCCTTCTGATTGACCCATTCCATCCGGTTCGGCTGCCCGAACGCCTGGACCACGTCCGTCAGGGCCATCCCTGTCTTGAGAAGGTCCGGGTTGAAGCCGTCGGCCTGCGCGATTGGGACCGCCGCCCCCAAGGTCGCGGCGATCCAGACGCATACGGCCATCCACAGAAGCCGTCGTCGCAGGAGGTATCGCATGGAGGCTCCTTTCACCACTCCGGGCCGATCTCGGCCAGAAGTTTCAGCGTCGGCTCGGCCAGTTCCGCCAGTTGCTCCTCCGTGACAGGCGTCTGCCGGAACCCGGTCAGCGGGACGAGATCAATGATGTCCGGTCGGAGCGGAATCTCATAGGCGCCGTCGATGAGAATCCGCTGGCCGGCCGCCGAGAGGACGAAATCAATGAACCGCTTGGCGGCGCCGAGGTGCTGGGCGCCCTTCACGAGCGCGATCGCATTGAGATTCAACAGCGTGCCCACCTCGCCGTCCTTCTGGTCCGGATAAACCACGCCGACCGGATAGCCCGCCTTGCGGGCCAGGAAATAATTCGGCGAGTTGGTGAGCCCGATCGCGAACTCGCCTCGCCCGACGCCTTGCCAGACATCCGCGTTGTCCGGCAGGATCTTCAGGCCGTTGGCATAAAGTTGTTTCAAGTACTGCTTCGTAAAGTCGGCCCCTTTCGCGACCATCAACGATGAGACCCAGCTCAACGTCGTCCGCTCCTGCGTGCCGGCGATGGCGATCTTCCCCTTCCACTTGGCATCGGTCAGTGGGAAGACGGAGCGGGGGACGTCCTTCTCCGCGACAAGGTTCTTGTTGTAGAGGAGCACACGGGCGCGCGAGGAGATGCCGGTCCACAGACCCTTCCGGTCGCTGGTTCCGGGCTCCAAACCCTTGGCCTCCGGCGAGACGTACTTGTCCAGCACGCCATTCTTGGCAAGGATCTCCATCACACCCGCTTCCGTCGCGATGAACACATCCGCCCGCGGGCGGGCCTTCTCCTGGATCAATTCGTGGGCCAATCCGGTCGTTGTGCCGGTCTTTAATTTGACCGGGATGCCGGTCTTCTTCTGGAACGCTACCACGATCGGCTTGACCGCCACCTCCTTGCGCCCGGAGTAGACGACCAGTTCCTCAGCGGCCTGGGCGCCATCCACATCCGCCCCGAGGCCAGAGATCAGCGCGATGATCAGGGCCCCGCGTCGCAACGCACTTCTCTTCACGGCTAGGCGTCCCGCGAGGGGGATGCTGTGTCCTCGCCCCAGTTGTAAATCGACTTGATGTACTGATACGCGGCGATCAGCTTGCGGAGCTGCACTTCGCCGCTCCGGTCGCCGGCCCGCGCGTCCGGGTGAAGCTCCTTGACCTTCATGCGAAAGGCTTTCGTGACCGCCGTGTACGAACTGCCTTCCTCGAGCCCGAGGATCGCAAAGGCTTCGGCGGCATTGGACACTTCGCCCTGCGGGTCCGTTGAGCCGCCCCAGCCGCCGCCTCCTGTCGCCTGCCGGAAGAAATCGAAGAGGTTGGGCCGCCGTTTCCGGCGCCGCCGGGGACGGCTGTACAACTCGGCTTCGAGCTCTTCGAACCGATCTTCGACGAACTCGATGCGCCGGTCCAGCCGTTCCAGCTCCGAGATGCCTGACGCCTCGTCCAGTTCGCTCTCGATCAGCTCCGCCATCCGCAGCACTTCTTCCAGCTCGCTCTCCATCTTCAAAGAGAGGTCTGGCTGCACCTGCAACAGCGACTCGAAGGCGTAGTCCACGTCTTTGGTGATGCGGGCCTGGAGTTCGGCGACGCGAGACTTCATCTCTTGAAGCGCCTTCGCCTGCGCCCGCTTGTTCTGAAAGGACGCCACGGGCGTATGTAACCAGAATCAGGCGGGACGGTCAAGAAAGTGGGAGGCTTACAGGACGTCGCGGATGGCGCCGGGATCGATGCGGGTGATGGAGTCTTGGGTCAGCCGGATGATCAGACCCTGCGAGAGGCCCACATCCATGACCACCCGGTACATGAGCGGGCGGCCTGGCCCTACAGGGAAGACAACGAGATCGTAAGCGACCTCCCCCAACACGTTGACATTGTCGGAGGCCGAGACGGTTGCCTTGATGGATGTCAGGTCCACCTCGGTCTTGGCCACGTCAATCTGGTCGAACCGCCGAAAGGCCTCGACGAGGTCGCGCTGGGCTAGGATGCTGCGCGCGGCGAGGTCCTTCGCCGTTCGGATCTGTAACGCCTGCCTCAGACGCTCGTGAAGGAGACCGAGCGCCTCTTCATACCGTTCCTTCTGCAACGCGCCGTAGTAGCGGACGCACACGGCGGCGAGTGTGCTGGCCGGACCTTCGGTGGACGCGGCCTCGCTCCGGGGCACGGCCGACAGGATCATCAGGGTCGCGAGGACCAGCGGCGGCAGGAACCGTGTCATGGGTTGCGATCCTTCTCTTGGAGGCGCGCCTTGAGCCGGCCGATCGACAGCCAGCGGTAGATCCGGACGGAAATCGGGATGACGATGACAAGCCCGATGATCAGGTACATGAAGAACTCTTCCGGAGAGATGCCGTACACGGGGCGGTTCCTCCGCCAACTATTCTATCAGAGACTGCCCGGACGATAGACGATGGGGTCGGGCACCTGCGCTTCGGCGAAGCCCTTGCGGCGCAGCCGGCAACTGTCGCAGCGGCCGCACGCGAGCCCCTGCTCGTCCGGGTCGTAGCAGCTATGGGTCAGGTGAAGCGGCGCTTTGAGGGCCAAGCCCCTCCGGATGATATCCGCCTTGGTCATCCGGAGCAAGGGCGCCTCCACGCGAATCGTCCCGCCTTCCACGCCGACTTTCGTTCCCAGCTTGGCCAGGGCTTCAAACGCGCGAAGGTACTCCGGACGGCAATCGGGGTAGCCGCTGTAGTCCAGCACATTGGCCCCGAAATAGATCGCCTCGGCGTGCACCACCTCCGCCCATCCCAGCGCCAGGGCCAGAAACAGGGTGTTGCGGGCCGGGACATAGGTCGGCGGGATGCCGGAGCCGATCTCTTTGTCCGGGCGGTCCTTGGGAACCGGTACGGCGTCGGTCAGCGCCGAGCCGCCGATCGCCCGGAGATTGACCTCCACCACCAGGTGACGCTTGGCGCCGAGGGCCGCGGCGATCTCAGGGACTCGCTTCAATTCCACGGCATGCCGCTGGCCGTAATTGACGGACAACAGATACAGTTCGTAGCCGGCGGCTTGGGCTTCGGCGGCCGCGACCGTGGAGTCCAATCCCCCGCTGCACAGCACTACGGCTCGTTTAGCGGGGGAGCTCGCCAAGCTTGACCTCAACTGTGCTTCGCTTGAACTCGCCTTGCTGGTTCGTGCGGAGAACCTCCAGCTTCATCCGGTCGCCGGGCTGGTGCTTGCGGACCAGCCGCCGCAGGTCCTCCGCGTTCGTGATCGCCTGGCCGTCCGCGGCCGTCACGACATCGCCGCCGATGATCACGATCGCGTTGCCGATGACCACCTGCCGCGTTCCTCCCAGCAACCCGGCCCTGGCGGCCGGGCTCCCCCGCGCGACCCGGACCACCAAGGCGCCGCGCTCCACGGGAAGCTGCAGAACGCGGGCCACGCCCGGCGCCAGCGTCTGCGTCTCGGCGCCCAGATAGGCATACACCACGTGCCCGCGGGCGAGGATGTCCGCCACCACCCGCTTCGCGGTGTTGATCGGGATGGCGAACCCAATGCCGATGTTCCCCCCCGACGGGGTGAAGATGGCCGTGTTGATCCCGATCACGCGGCCTTCGGAGTCCAGCAACGGACCCCCGGAGTTGCCGGGATTGATGGCGGCGTCGGTCTGGATGACGTCCTCGATCTCCGTCGCGCCGGTCTTCACGACCTTGCGCAGCGAGCTGATGATGCCGGCCGAGAGACTGTGCTCCAGCCCGAAGGGATTGCCGATCGCCAAGACTTTCTGTCCGACCTGCAGCGCGGAGGAATCGCCCAGCGGCAGGACGGTCAGCGCTTCGGGCGGGGCTTTGATCTGCAGCACCGCCAGGTCGGTCTGCGGATCGGCGCCAACCAGCTTCGCCGTCCACTTGCTCCCGTCGGCGAGGCTCACCTCCAGCCGCTGGGCTCCCTGCACGACATGGTGGTTGGTCAGGATGTGCCCACGGGTATCGAGGATGAAACCGGACCCTGACGAATCGCTGGGAATCGGGTTGAAGAAAAAGTCGTAGGCGATGGCCCGGTTGGTGATGTTGACGACGCCGGCGTTCAGCCGGCGGTAGATCGCGACGCTGTTTTCCTCGTCGCTGGTGAGGGCCCAGGCCGAAGACGCCGCCATCCAGGCCACGGCGATCGCGAGGAGCGTGGACCGCATCCGTTAGAGTTCCTGTTCCTCCTCCATCTCGATCTTCTCGAGCATCTCCTGCTTCGCCTGGCACGCGACGCACCGCCGGGCGAACGGGACCGCGCGCAGCCGCTTCTCGGTGATCTCAGCCCCGCAATCGGCGCAGCGCCCGTACGTGCCTTCTTCGAGCTTCGCCAGCGCCTCGTCGATCTGCTGCCGCATCTTGTTGCGCAGCTCCATGATGGAGATGTCCCGGACCCGTTCCGTGTCGAGGAGCGCCTGATCGCCCACATCAGGAGCCGAGTCGACCCGCCGCTGGATCTCGTCGGACATCCGATGGCCGATGAGCCCATTGATCTCCTTCATCACTTCCTGGCGGTGCTCCAGCAGCATCCTGCGGAGCGCCTCGGTGCGCTGGCTCGGACCCGCCGTCTTCGCCGTCGAAGGCGACTCGGCCGCCTTGGGCGCGGGTGCTTTGGCCTTCGCCTTGGCCTTCCCCTTCGCCACTGTCTTCACCGACGCCTTCACCGCTTGGCGCGACTTGGACTTCGCGGTCATGCGGGTTGCCCTCCTCCCTGAATGAGACCTATGGCTTTTTCCAACATCTCGCGCTCGTTCTTGTACGACAGCGTGCGTAGCGCGTCCGCGAGCGAAAACCAGCGCACTTCCTCCACTTCGTCATCATGGTCGGACGTACTTCCGCCGAGGTATTCCATCAGAAACAGGTGCACCGTCTTGACGATACGGCTGCGATCGGCCTTGGAGTAGAACTCATAGGTGACCTCGCCCAGCTTCCGGAGCACCTTGGCGTCGAGCCCGGTCTCCTCGCGAACCTCCCGGACGGCGGTTTGTTCGAGGTCTTCCCCCTTTTCAACCCAGCCCTTCGGTAAGGACCACGCGTCCCCATCGGCGCGGGCCACCCGGATCAAGGCCACCTCGTAGCCTGCGCCGGCCGGTCTGAAGACGACGCCGCCCGACGAGATGCGGTGGATGACCATAGCGCCTAGTACTGGATCAGGGCCTGGACCTCGCAGCCATCGAGTTGTTCGCGCCCTTTGAGCGAGCACAACTCCACCAGAAAGGCCAGCCCCACAATCTCCCCGCCGAGTTGGCGAACCAGATTGACCGTCGCGGCGGCGGTCCCGCCGGTCGCGAGCAGGTCGTCCACGATGAGCACCCGCTCGCCCATGGTGATCGCGTCCCGGTGCACCGCCAGCGAGTTGGAACCATACTCCAGATTATACTTGACCTCGAAGATGTCGGCCGGCAGCTTGCCGGACTTCCGGACCGGCACGAAGCCGGCGGAGAGCTGATGCGCCAGCGGAGCGCCCAGGATAAAGCCACGCGACTCAATGCCGACGACCTTGGCCACGTTGCGGTTCCGGTAGAGCACGGTGAGGTCTCCGATGACGCTGCGGAACGCCACGCGGTCCTTGAGCAGCGTCGTGATGTCATAGAACAGGACCCCGGGTTTCGGGAAATTCGGAACCTCACGAATGAGCTTTTTGTAATTCATGTGGGGGGAGAGTATAGGGGCACCGAGGAAGGCGTGTCAATCACACTTCTGTAAACTTTTGACTGCTCCCCCTCACAGCCGGATCGTGAAGTCTTGTGCACGCCCGGTCGGCGTTTTCCAGGTCACCGACACGTCGGTCACCTCCGCAAGCAATGGCCCGCCGCGAAGCCGCGCCAGCAGTTCTTCGACCTTCGCGCGCGGACCTTCGACCTCGACCTGCACTCGTCCATCATAGAGATTGCGCACCCAGCCGGACAGGCCCAGTTCCTTCGCGACCCGTTGCGTGAACGCGCGATACCCGACGCCCTGGACATCGCCGGAGACAACGACCTCGGCGGCGACGAAGTCCGTAGCTTGTGGGGAAGGATTGCTCACGAAGGAGATTTTACAAGATTTTGGTCGGGGCGAGAGGATTTGAACCTCCGACACCTGCGTCCCGAACGCAGTGCGCTACCAGGCTGCGCTACGCCCCGATTCAGGGAGTGAACGGCATGCCGAACGCCTCGGCCACCGCGCGGTACTTGACACGACCGTCGACGAGGTTGAGGCCTTTCGCGAGAACTGGATCGATCCGGACCGCCTGCTCCGGCCCCAGTTCGGCCAACCGGAGAATAAAGGGAAGCGACGCGTTGGTCAAGGCCAAAGTTGACGTGTGCGGCACAATCCCCGGAATGTTCGGCACGGCATAATGCAGCACGCCGTCCACTACGTATACCGGGTCCGAGTGGGATGTGGGACGAGTCGTCTCCACGCACCCGCCTTGGTCCACCGCGACGTCCACTATGACCGCACCCTTCTTCATCCGGCTAACCGTCCCGCGCTTGACCAGGACGGGAGTCCGGCCGCCCGGCACCATGACAGCGCCGATGACCAGATCGGCTTCCAAGATGGCCTGCTCGATCCATTCAGGATGAGGAGCCATGGTCGTGACACGTCCCTGGTACAGGGTATCCAAGGCTTCCAGCCGTTCCCGACTGAGATTGAAAACGGTCACCCGGGCTCCGAGTCCCACCGCCATCTGGGTCGCATGCGTCCCAACGACACCGGCTCCGAGGATCACCACCTTGCCGGGAGCCACGCCGGGCACCCCGCCCAGCAAGACACCGCGGCCCCCGTGCGTCCGCTCAAGGTAGTGCGCCCCGATCTGAACAGACAGCCGCCCTGCGACCTCGCTCATCGGCCGGAGTATCGGGAGGCTGCCATCCGGGCGCTCGACGGTCTCGTAGGCGATGGTGAACACCCGCCGATCCAGCAGGGCTTCGGTCAAGGGCCGGTTGGCCGCGAGATGGAGATAGGTGAAGAGGGCCTGGCTCTTCCGGAAGAGCGGATACTCCGCGGGCAGCGGTTCCTTGACCTTGACGATCAGGTCCGCTCGCTCGAAGAGGGCGGTCTTGTCGGAGACCATCTCGGCGCCGGCCGCCCGGTAAGACGGATCGTCAAGCCCGCTGCCCGCGCCGGCTCCGGCTTCCACCAGCACCCGATGGCCGGCCTTCACCAGCGCGCGCGCGCCGTCGGGTGTCAGCCCGACGCGGAATTCATGGTCCTTGATCTCCTTGGGGACGCCGAGGATCATGGCTTGCCCTCAGACCCGCTGGCGCCGCCTGGCCCGACGGGCTGGCACTTGGATAACCGCTTCCCATCGACCGCTCCCTTTGAGCCGTCCGAGGTCCGAAAGGTTCCCTCGAGTCGCCGGTCATCACTCAGCAGCATGCTGTCCTCCTGATACCCGCCTTGGAAGTCCCACCGGAGGTACACGGCATCGCCGTACACGCGGATTTCGCTGGGCGACAGCCCGTCCACGCCGGCCATCTGTGGCGATGGGAGGACGATTTTCGTTTTCGCTTCCCGGTGTCCCCGGGTGTGGGAATGCACGGTCCACTCCCACACGCCGCACAGCCGCGCGAAGCCGGCTTCCAACCGCTTGGCCTCGGCCACGGGATCCACCTCCAAAGCCTGCGCCGTGGGCAGAAGCAGCATCACGTTGGCCAAGAGGGGAAGAACAAGACCTCGTGCCGTCATCTTGCTATTTTCCCCGATCATCCGCGAAAGCACAATAGACGCGATATGGACAGCCTTTCACGCTTTGATGTATCATCGCTTCGCCTTGGGAGGGTTGTGACGATGCTGGAAGACAACACCGCTGCTTCGCCAGCCGGCAAGTGCGACGGCTGCGGAGCCACGGACGTCCCGCTGATGAAGATCTCGCTGGGCCGCGACTTCTTCGCGCGCGTCTACGACCGACTCTCGCCGAGCTCCGATCTGAGCCCGAAGTGGTACTGCGACCGCTGCTCCGTCGAGAAAAATCTCCAGCGCGACTTCCGCGACATCAAGGGAGAGTTTGAGAAACTGACCAAGGGCGCTGCCTCGGTCCTGAGCCAGGCCGACCAGCTTGAGCGGGCCAAACTCCGGCTCAAGGAGATCGCCGCCATGCTGGCCGCCGATACGCTCAAGGCGACCCTCTTGAAACCCGAGGAGGTCGCGGCCCTCGCGCGGTCCCTCGAGACCCGCCGCACCGCGTCAATAGTGTGAGATGCCCACGTTCAAACGCCACATCTTCATGTGCATCAATCAGCGTCCCAAGGACGATCCCCGCGGGTGCTGCGCGGACAACGGATCGGTCCGTCTGCAGGAGTTCATGAAGAAGGAAGTGGACCGGCTGGGGCTCAAAGGGATCGTCCGGGCGAACAAGGCCGGCTGCCTGGATCACTGCGAATACGGGCCCAGCATCGTCGTGTACCCGGAAGGCGTCTGGTACTGGGCCGGCACCGAAGCGGACGTGACCGAGATCATGGAGAAGCACATCGTCGGAGGGCAGATCGTCGTGCGGCTCCTCATGCCCGGCCATGAGCCGCCCCCAGCCGCGCTCGAGCCGCTGAAAGCGTGACCACGCCGGCCAAGGACATCTTCGAGCTCTTCTCGCGGGCCCTGTTCGAAGGAGTCAAACCCATGATGCTCAAGAGAGATCACCTGGTCCGCCACCCCGACCGGTGCACCCACAATGCGGTCTGTATTCCGGTATGCCCGACCGGGGCCTGGCTCTCCACGCCGCCTTACAAGTTCGATTCGTCCCGCTGTATCGAGACCTGCCGGCTCTGCCTTGATGCCTGCCCGTCGCAGGCCATCTACGCCGTCTTCCGCAAAGGCGAGAAGCTCCTCGAACCGACCAAGAGCGAACCAAAGAAGTAGAAATCGGATGCCCTCGCCCCTTGAGGGAGAGGGTTAGGGTGAGGGGTGTCCGTCATTGCGAGCGCAGCGAAGCAATCTCATTCCGCTCGTGCTGAGGCTCTCGAAGCACGCGGGTCCTGTCACCGAGCCACCCTGACGTGCTCAGAGCCTTTCGCCGTCGCAGCCCCGCAGACTCGTCTGTAGGCTCTTCCGCTCCGCCAGGGTCCCGCTCGGCGCCACCCACTCCAATCGAAACCCTCGCTCAATTACAGTGGATCTTGACAGGTCCCGAAGGGTAGCCTAGCCTTGCCGGTGACAGAGGTTCGTGCCAGACCGGGGATAGTACAAGAACCGGGGGCAGGTCAGCAGGACGCCGTACTGATGCTCTGGGCCTACATGGACGAGACCGGTATACACGATAAGGGATCGGGCCGATACAAGCATCTCGTGGTCGGGGGTGCAATAGCCGAATACACAGATTGGCAGACCTTAGAGTCACACTGGCGCGCCGCGCTCTCCGACGAGCAAATCTCAGAATTCCATATGTCCCACTTCGAGGCTTATGACCACGAATTCAAAGACTGGACTGAGGCGAGGCATAATGCATTTCTCAACCGCCTGCTCGACATCATTCATAAGAGCCATATCAGAGCGTGCTTTGCTGCAGGAACCTTAGCGCCTAATAAACAAACGGGCCGTACATGGTTCCCAGTTATCTACAAGAAATGCGTGCAGCGAATGATTCACGATCTACTATGGTATGCCGATGAGGAGCGGGAGATCCGCGCGGTGTTTGCCAAGCATCATGAAATTGACCATCGCGCTCTGGCCTACTACTATAAGGCCATCAGCAAAGGGTTGACTCATGACATCTGTATCGCTACCGATAGTCCAAAGACCTGTGTTGCGCTTCAGGTCGCGGATTTTGTCGTCTACGAAGCAGCACGATGGCTCAATGACCCAAACCATCCCGTTATTCCAAGTCGCTTTCCGTTGCGAAACCTCTACGGGCGAGGAATGAGTATTGGTCTTAAGGTCGCGGTGTGAATTTAAAAGCGGTGCACAGGCGTGATATTCGGGTCTACGCCAACCGGCAAACACCACGACTGGCCAAATAGTTCTCTATTCGGGCCCGCCTTCGGGCCCTCTTCCACCATCTCCCCCCCTAATTCCTTCATGAGCTTCTCAAGCTTCTGGTCCTTGCGTCCTTTGGCGCGGTACCCTTTTGCGTTATCCCACAAGACTGCTGAGATAAGGCAGGTCGCGCGAAATGTATAGGCTGCGTGAAGCTTCCATATGTGATCGGAGTCCCCAATCGGTATCCACAGCAGCCACGCACATAAAAGCGACAGCATCAGTTGATGGGGTCGCATACGATCCTCCTATAGTTCTGGTTAACGGCTTCCTCCTCTCACACTTGGACGAGTGCGGATGAAGGCTAGACCACCCGTCGAGGGCTGTCAAGCGTGGCAGGATCGAGCTGATCCCTGTGTTTGACAAACAATAGGGGAACCCACAGAGACCAGCTTTTTATGTGAGCCTCAGTGTTTGAGTCCAGTGCCCTGATTTACCCGATTTGGGGAGCCGGTCGGGACTCGAACTGGGCCCTTTCGGCAGACTCCGCGCTTGCGGAGGTGGCCGTAGTAACCGGTGGCGGGCGGGCGCTTTGGTTGCCTGGAGCGGACAAGTGGACTACAATGCAATCTGTCACCCAGAGGAGAAGACATGGCGATCACCAAGACCAAGCACCGCCGCGTAAGAGAGCCGAAGATCCTGGTGCCTGAACACAGGCTGACCATACTGCTCGCCAAGGACAACGACTCCTACTGCGCGAAGTGCCCCGAGCTGGACCTCGTCACGCAACTCCCGACGGCTGAGGAGGCGCTCGAAGACCTCATCGAGGCTATAAAGGACTACTCGAAAGAATATCTCCGAGACCGCAAGCTGTACGCCGCGAGCCCGAACCGGGCCCATCACCTCCCCTATATCGAAGCCATTGCTGCCTGCAAGACTGACTGGGATCTCCGTACGCTGATCGAGATCAAGCATGGCTTCGTTCACGTATGACGATTTCCGGACAGTCCTGAAACAGGCTGGCTTCGAGAAGCTTCGATCCGAGAAGCACGAGACCTGGCGGAAAATCTTGCCGAGCGGCTCTATCCTGCGCGTCCGGATCAGCCACCAGCACAAACGTGACATCCCCAAGTGGCTGTTCCACGAAATGCTCAGACAGGCCGGACTGACCGTGGACGAATTTAAGATATTACTGAGACAATAAGATCGAAGGGCGCACGGATGGCATAGAGGAGATCCTGAACCTCCAGCCAAAAGGGCGCCATGCGAAGCCCTACCAGGTGAAGCAGGTTCGTGGGGTCATCGTGAAATACCATCTCGCCGGAGGAAGCAATGAAGAGTAAGTGGAAATATGAAATTAGCCGATGGACCAACGTACAAGCAAGCGCTTGCCAACGTTGAAGCGATCATTCAAGAGTGGATCGAAACTGCGAGAGAGTTGAAACGCCCTATACCTGCGCCAAAGGGGCGATTGAAGTACGCCTAGGCTGTGCTAGCGATTGCTGAGGAGAACACGATGAGGAAACCGAAAGCACCGCCTGCCCGTTTGCTGGTGTGCGTTGAAAACGCGGGCTATGGCGTGTCCCTTGAAAAGCGAACGATCTATATCGCCGTATCCGACCCCGTGGCGGCTCAGCATAGCCAAGTGCGGGTGATTGACGAGTCCGGCGAGGATTATCTATATCCAAAGAGTTGTTTCCTGCCCGTCAGACTGCCTCAGTCCGTGCGGAAGGCAGTTCTTGCAGTAGCCTAACGCAACGTACAGTAAAACGGCGTCAGGCATATTTTCTCGGAAGAACTCGCCCCTCACCCTTGCCCTCTCCCCGATGACCCATTGCTGGTGACCCGTTGCAATTTGAAGAGCAACTGGTACCCCGAGCAATGGGTGCCCCGGGCGAGGGGAAATTTTTTTAGCAGGCGATGCGCTTACGGAGGTGGCCATAGTAGCCGGTGAGGAGCCGTTCTCAGCCCAGCATCCCTCATCCTGCCTTTCGAGGGTCTCAGGGCAAACGGGGTTAACGCAACAGACCGGACGCCTTCAAGACTCGCTCAGACCAGGCGCCGGCTTGCTCGGCGACCGCTGCCCGCCGGACAGGGTCGGCCCAGATAGTCATCCACGCTCGCTGCCAGCGGGCTAATTGAAGTTGGATCTCAAGCAATTCCACCTGCAACTCCAATCCTGCGTCCGGCGCAGTCCATTCGATGAACTGCTTGCTTTCGTCCAAAAGGCTCTCGACGACATCACGGTGGTCCGGGTGGGCGGAAAAGGATTTGATGCGGGCCAGGTTGGCCGCCAGCCCCCCCAGCCGCACAGGCAATTCGTCCCGCAGGTAACGCTCTTGGAGAGCCGTCGACTCTTTCATACACCTCCCAGTAAGCCTTGCATGATTTCACCGACCCGATCACGGATGGACGGATCAAGAATTACCATGGACGGATTGTTCTGCCGTGGCCGTATGTTAATGAGCGCTTCATACTGTATCTGTTGGGTTTCCGGAACCCAGTCCGCTCCCCAAATATCTTCTTGCCGGCTGCCTTCATCGAGTAATACGGCTTCGCAGTCGGCATGAAGCACGCCACCGCCGGCTAGGATGCCCTGTCGAATATCCACTGCCACTTTGACGTAAACACGAAGTGTTTCAAGCATTTCATCCAGTAGCTGCCTGGTGGCGCGTGCACGTATGCGATGAATCATACGGGTTGCGTCACCTGTTCGCCCGGAATCATTACATTACTTAGCAGAGACATTCAAGAGAGAGGAATATGGAGTGGGGGAACGCAGATGAGAGGGCGTACGGCGATGCGCCCATCCCGCATCAGCACGCCACGCGCTTGCGGAGGTGGCCGTAGTAGCCGGTGAGGAGCCGCCCGCAGCCCAGCGTGCCCGTTGTCAGCGCCATGATCCGATAGACTTCACCTCTAGTCATCTTGAGCGTGACCCCCGGATGGAGCAACGACGGCGAGACGCTCACGCGCTGTAGGGTTTTCACGGCGAACAGAATCGGCCAGGCGCAAGCCAGCCGGAGGCGCACTTCCCGGCGCGGAATGGCCATCGTGTAGAGCCAGCCCTGATCGAGGTGCTCGAGCGCGATGCGGAGGAGTCTCGTGAGCACCGGACGGAATTTCGGCAACGTGGCCGGGTCCAGCAGATCGGCCGGTTTCAATCCCGCTGGCTCCAGCAAGGCTGTCGGGATGTAGCAGCGGCCGCGCCGAAGGTCCGAGGCGAGGTCCCGCAGGACGTTCGTCAGTTGAAGTCCCTTGCCGAAGCGGATGCCGACGGTCGCCATCGCCTCCACGTCCCACGCTCGCAGGGCGGCGCGATGGGCGCACATCAGCCTGGTCCAGAAATCGCCGACGCAGCCGGCCGCATCGTAGGTGTACTCGTCCAGGTCGTCCAGCGTCCTCAAGGCAGCCAGGGTCTGCGCCGTGTGGCCGGGAAAGCGCGTCAGGTCCTTCTGCATCCCGTGGGACAAGGTCCCCACCACCTGACTGATCAGCGCCTGGTCGGCCGGCGCGAAGCTGTGCAAGAGGTGCCCGCATTCCGCCAGATGGGTCAGCAGGGTCCGCTCTCCCGGTCGAGTCTGCAAGCCCCTGCGCGGATCGTCCAGATGGACCAGCAGGGCCGCCTGCACTTCCCTGAGGGCATCCTCCCGTCGGATCGGGTCCATCACCCATTCCCGAAATCTGGTCAGATACTGAAGTCGCTGGGAGCGCTCGATGAGGTCGGTGTCCGCGATGGTATCGGCGGCGCGGGCCAGCAGGTAAGCCACCCCGACCTGGGTTCGGACATCACTGGGGACCACAGCCAACGTGAGGTAGAAGGAGCGGGCGACTGAACGGAGGACCGTGCGCAGGAGGGTATCGGTGGAGGCCCTCGTAACCATTTGACAAACTAGTACACGTTCTGACCCCAGGGGTCAAGACGAAGCAGAAAGGGGCCTTGACACCGCCCCTTGTGATGATAATATCAAGAGACACATCATCGTGCGGCACGGGAGTGAAAAGGAGGAAAAAACTCAGATGTTAAAAAAGTTGAAGGGGATTGGGTTACTGCTGATCACCAACTTCCTGATCATGATCATGCTGGGGGTCGTGTATGTGGTCCTGGCGAACTTCGTGCTGCCGGCCTTCGGCATCGACATCCGCGGGTCGGTGGATGGAACCATCCTGCTCTACGCGGGCGTCCTGGGCTTCGGAGGGGCTTTCATCTCACTGGCCTTCTCCAAGCAGTTCGCCCGGGCCATGCTGGATTGCTACCAGATCACCGAGCCCCGGACCCGCGCCGAAGAGGTCGTGTTCCAGACCGTGCGCGAACTGGCCCAGCGGCTCCACGTCAAGATGCCGGAGGTCTGGGTTTACGATGCGCCGGATCCGAACGCCTTCGCCACCGGGCCAACCAAGAACAACGCGATGGTCGCCGTGTCGACCGGCCTCCTGGAGAACCTGAAAGAGGAGGAAGTCCGATCCGTCCTAGCGCACGAGATGGGTCATGTCTGGAATGGCGACATGTTCACCACGACCGTGCTGGCCGGCTTGCTGAACACCTTCGTGTACTTCATCTCCATGTGGGTGGAGCGGTTCTTTAGAGAACGTGACCAGGCGATTCTGGGCATCGTCGCCTTCTACGTCTTGCAAATCGTGCTCGGCATCCTGGCCATGATCGTCGTGAACTGGCACTCGCGGCGGCGAGAGTTCGAGGCCGACCGGTTCGCGGGCAAGGCTTACGGGCCGGCTCCGATGATCTCGGCCCTCCAGGGCATTCAGCGCTACGTCGAGGCGGCGCAGATGGAATACGCGACTCACGATGCGCTGGCTACGATGAAGATCTCCGGCGGAACCGGCGGGTGGATGAACCTGTTTGCGACCCATCCGCCCATCGAGGAGCGCATCGCGGCCTTGAGGCGGATGGCCTGATTGAAACTGGTCTATCGGCTCGGCGACAGCCCGCTGCCCTCCCTCGACCAGGTGGGCGGCAAGGGGCTTTCCCTCATGCGGCTGTTGCAGGCGGGGTTCCCCGTCCCGCCCGGCTTCGTCCTGACGACATCATTCTTCGAGCCCTGGATCGTCCTGCTGAAGGCGACCCCTGCATGGAAGCCGTTCCTCGCCGTGGACCCGGCTGGGCTGCGGGACGTCTGCCAGCGACTCAAGGCCATCAGCGCCGGGTACGAACTGTCCACCGAGCAGAAGAAGAGACTCAGGGAGGCCCTGATCGCCTTCGACGAGAAGACTCTCTTTGCCGTGCGCTCCTCCTCACCAGAGGAGGATCTGGGGAGTGCGTCCTTCGCTGGCGGCTACGCGACGGTCCTGGGCGTCACGGCGGATCGGCTGGAAGCGGGGATTCACACCGTGTTCGCCACCTGTCTCGATGCCCGCATCGTCACCTACAAGCGTGAACGCGGACTTGCAGCGGCGGAGCCCCGCATCGCAATCGTGGTGCAGGAGCAGATCGCCAGTGAGGCGGCCGGCGTCGGCTTTTCGGTTCATCCGGTCACCGGCGATCCGGACCAGGCCGTGTTCGAATCCAACTGGGGGCTCGGTGAAACCGTCGTGGCCGGCCGCGTGTCGCCTGACCGGTTCGTCATACATAAGCCGACACGGAAGATCCTGGAGCGGCAGCTTGGCAAGAAAGAACGGGCGCTCGTTCTTCTAACCGGCGGTGGGACGCACGAACGCGAAGACCCCCGGCACGAGCAATTGTCGCTGCAGGACGGCCAGCTCCAGGCCTTAACCGAAGCGGTGATCGCCATCGAGCGTCACTTCGGCCGTCCTGTTGACATGGAATGGGCCTTCGCCGGCGGATGGCTCTACGTCCTCCAGGCCCGCCCGATCGTGAAGCGCGCGGCCGCTCCCGCGGTGTCAAAGGTGCCAGGCGTGTTTCAGAAGCTCGTGGCTTGGGTCAAGACCTTCTTCCAGAGAAGTGCCTGACCACGCGCCGCTCACCGCACTTCCAAGACGCCTTCCATGCCCTTCTCGCGGTGGCTTTTGAAGAAGAGCAGTTTCTTGTCACAGTAGATCGCGAAGGAGCCCGGCACCGTCGGAGTAAACGTGATCTTCACGGTTTGCCCGGCCGGGATCTCCTCCTTGATTGCAAGGCCCGACTTGGGATCATCGATGAGGAAATTGTGCGGCACCAGCACGGTCACGCTCTTGACGGTCAGTTCGACCGGCTTACCGGCCCGCACGACGAGATGGCGCGGGCTGAACTCATAACTGTCGGCTTCGACCACGACCCGTTGGATTCCGTCCGGGTCCATTGGAACTTCGAAGGCAACTGGCTCCGCGGCTGCGCACGTGATGATTGGCATGAGGACGAGCAACCAGGTTCCGACTGCGAGAACGTACACCATTGTCCAGCTCTCCTCCCTGACAATATGACACATTTTCCGCCTGCTTTGGTCAAGAGCACAGTCACGAGCAAGCAATTCCGCACACTTCAATACTTATTGCCGCTCCCGATATTCCGGCCGTTTTGCTTCGGCACCAATATTGCAATTAAAATATTGCAGTTGATGGTGAACCAGTACCGAATCACAACCCATCGGGAGGGCTCTATGGTTCGACTTGTGCTCATCCTCTCCGTTCTGCTGCTCTTCGTTGCCTCACCGGTCCTGGCTGAGGTCAATTCGCATGGCCATGCTCCGATGACCCCCCAGTCTAAAGCTACCACGACGGTGGCCTTGCAGGGCGATGCCTTGGTCCTCACCTTCGGGCCGATCGACCTGCCGGCCGGACACAGCGGCGACCTGGCCTCTAGCCTGCCGATTCATTCCTTCAAGGCGCCCAAGGACATGACCGTGACTGGCTTCAGGTCGCGCATCTTCACCAAGGACGGCAAGGAGCTGCCCGGCCAGTACCTCCACCACATCCTGCTCCAGAATCTGGAAGAAAAGAGCCTCTCCTGTCCCGGCGAGCCGTCCTACTTCGCAGGAGCGGGGATCGAGATCACGGATGCCAAATTCCCCCCTGGCTACGGCGTGCCGATCAAAAAGGACAGCACGCTCGTCGCGATCGTGGCCTTCTACCACAAGGTCCCGCCCACCAAGGACGTCCTGGCGACTTTCACCATGGACTTGGCCCCCGAGGGTGCCAGCGTCAAGCCGATCAAAGCATACACCGTCGGCGTCAACGTGGTGTGTTACAGCCAGTTCAGCAAGCGGCCGCCAAACGAATCGGACGAAGGCCGGGAGCTGAAGCCTGGCATCGTGCAGGTGGACTCCAAGCCCCTGAAATTCACGGTGGACGCGTGCGTCAAGTACGCCTATCCCCATGGGCATGACGGGCTGCTCCTGATCGCGCTCGACAACAAGACCACGAACCAGACGTTATTGCGCAGCGTGCCTGACGTCGAAAACGGCGGGAACCTGCGCGGTTTCCTTCCTCATCAAGTCTACAGCAGCGCGAAGGGTTTCCCTGTGAACACCAAGGACGAGTATGAGATGACGATGGTCTACCATCTCAGTCGCCAGGAGACTCTGGACCTGCACGGCATGGGCAACTACCTCCTCTACGTCGCACCGGGCCCGTGTGAATAGACGATTCACCGCTCACCTCTGGTATAATTAGCCAAAAGGAGGCGGGTTATGACCAGACTTATGGCCGTGGGCATGGTCGCCCTGTGGATCAGCGGGTGCGCCTCGTACGGGGGATGGCAACCGACCGTGGATACCAGCCGGGACATGAACAAGGACGCCTTGGCGCGCGACCTCGCCGAGTGCAAGGAACTGGCGAGCAAGGCATCGGGCGGCACGGCGACCGAAGCCGCCAAAGGCACCGGCGCTGGCGCTGTCATCGGAGCGGCGGCTGGGGCGGTGATCGGCGCCGTCTCGGGGAACGCGGGTCATGGAGCCGCATTAGGGGCGGCTGTTGGCGGAACCAGCGGCGGCGTGCATGAAGGCGTGTCTGCTGAGCGTCAATACAAACGCAGCTACATCAAGTGCCTGGAGGGCCGCGGCCACCCAGTCGTTAATTAGGGCACCACGGTGACATTCACGTAGGCCGGGAAGCTCTCGGCTCCTTCCTCGTCCCGCACGATCAAGCGGAACCGCAGAACACGCGGCTCGTCCACCACGGGCGCGAAGAAGTAAGGCCGGGGGCTGAGCGGCTCGACAAGATTGATCGGCATCCCCTGGACCTGCGACCAGTAGTACATGGGGTTCTTCCCTTCCGGATCCCCGCTCAGAAGCGCATCTAGCCGGACCTTCGTGCCTTGCTTGACCGTCTGATCGGTGCCAGCATGGGCCACCGGCGGCCGGTTCTCGGGGTTCTCCACCTCCACCACGACAGGAATCTTGACCTCGTGCTTGCCGTTTTTGGCCACGATCACCGCCGTACCCGGACCCATCGCCTGCGCGAGTCCGTCATGGTTGACCCGCACGACTTTCTCATTGCTCGACCGGTAGGTGGTACCCGTACGGCTGTGGGTCAGGTCCCGCGCCACCCGGTCGGCGTACCTCCCACGGACGCTCAACAGACGGACCTCGCCGATGGTCTTGGTAAACCGGACCGGGATCTCCGCTTCCAGGTCTTTTAGCTCCGCTGCGGGCACCACGCGGACGGGGACCTCGGCGAACAGCACGTACTGCCCGCGTCGCTCCGCCACCTGGGCCACGGCCAGCAGACGCATGGCACCCATCGCTTCGACAGGGACGGGCATCGTGGCGTCAAACGGAGCAGCCGTCGCCTCGACCATCGGCGGAACTTCAACCTTGATGTCGTCCAACGCCCGCTCCTCTTCAAAGAGCGTGTACGTGACCTTCACCACCGGCAGCCTCGGCTGGAACCTGACCTTGACCTTCATCGCCTCGCCGGGCCTGACCACCGCCCCTTCCCCGGGTTCTGAGACTTGAAAGGCGAAGGCCTCGGATGCGACCGCCGCCAGCGTCCACAGCGCTCCTGCGAGAACCGCCCAGACCCTGAAGCTCACCCACCGCCGCATGAAGATCTTTCTCGATTATCGCCTTTACGAAAGAGCGGTGGTATTCTACCATAGGCGTTGATCCGGAATATGCCGGAGAATGGAGGGATACCCAATGTTCGTCTGGAACAAACGGTTTGCCATCGCAGCGCTGATTCTGTTTGTCGCCGCTGAGGCGTATCTGATCCCGCACACGATCGGGACCGGCCCCAGTGAAATCCGCCCGCACATGATCCAATATATCTTCGTGAACTACAGCCTGCTGGCCATCTGGGTGTTCATCTGGATGTTCGATCAGGCCCGCATCCGCGGCGCGAACGTGTGGCCGTGGCTGCCGCCGTTTCTCTTCGCCCCCCTCCCCACGCTCCTGGTCTTCATCCTGTTCCTCCAGCGACCACAGAGGGTCGGGGGATGACGGGCACGCTCGAAACGCTCGAGCCGTTGCGGCGCCACCTGCTGCCGATCGCCCACCTGAGCAGCGCCGCGTCGGTGCTTTCCTGGGACCAGGAAACCTACATGCCACCCGGAGGCGGCGAGGCGCGGGCGGAACACCTCGCCACCTTGCAGGGACTGGCGCATGAACGGCTGACGTCTTCTGAAACCGAAGACTTGCTGGGCCGCTGGTTGGACCTGAAAACCGGGGAACCGCTCAGTGGCGCCACGGACGGCTGGGATCCGGTCGCGCGCGCCCTGCTGCGGGAGACCTGGCGCGACTACACCAAGGCCAAGCAGGTGCCGAACGACTTCGTCCGGCGGCTGGGCAAGACCTGCTCCCTCGCCCAGCAGGCGTGGGCGGAAGCCAAAAAGCAGGACGACTTCGCATCGTTCCTGCCCCATCTCGCGGCCATCGTGGCCCTCAAGAAGGAAGAAGTCGGCTATCGCGGACCGGTTCCGACGCCCTACGACGCCCTGCTGGACACCTACGAGCCCGGCGCCACAACGGCGCAGCTCCTGCCGCTGTTCGCGGCGCTGAAGAGCCGCCTGGTCCCCCTGCTCGACCGCATCGTCCACTCGCCCGTGAAGCCGCGGGAGGACCTCCTGACGCGCGGGTACGATCGGGACCGGCAGCTCGCCTTCGGGAGGATGGTGCTGGAGGCGATGGGGTACGACTTCGAACGGGGACGCTTGGACATCTCGGCTCATCCCTTCACCACATCGTTTCATCCCTCCGACGTCCGGGTCACCACCCGCGTGTCCGAACAGGACTTCACGGGCTCGCTCTTCAGCTGCATCCATGAAGGGGGCCACGGCCTGTACGACCAGGGGCTGCCCGCCACCCACTACGGCACCCCGCTGGGCGAGCCGGTGTCGTTGGGCCTTCACGAGAGCCAGTCCCGCTTGTGGGAAAACTGCGTCGGGCTCTCGCGCCCCTTCTGGCAGCACTTTTACCCGCTCCTGCAGCACACCTTCCCCGACCAGTTGCGGGCGGTCGCCCTCGACGATTTCTATGCCTCCCTGAACATCGTGCAGCCCTCGTTCATCCGGGTGGACGCCGACGAACTGACCTACAACCTTCACATCATGCTCCGCTTCGAGATTGAGCGGGATCTCCTGGAGGACCGGGTCCGGGTCGAGGAACTGCCCCAACTCTGGCGCGACAAGATGAAGGGCTACCTCGGGATTGTCCCGCCGACGGACCGCGAGGGGGTCCTGCAGGACGTCCACTGGTCGCTCGGCGCCATCGGCTACTTCCCCACGTATACGCTCGGGAACCTGTACTCGGTGCAGTTCTTCAACCAGGCTAGGCGGGACATTCCCGATCTGCCAGACCGAATCGCCCGGGGCGACCTGTTGTCACTGAAGGCCTGGCTCAACGAGCGCATCCACCGGTGGGGGCGCCTTTACACGGCCGACGAGCTCGTGCGTCGCCTCACCGGCGAGCCGCTGACCCCCGATCACTTCCTGACGTACCTGGAGAACAAGTATGGCGAGCTCTACAAGCTGTAGAAGGAGTACGCACGATGTCTGACTACAAGCTCGGCGGACCACTCAAGCAGTTCACCGCGATCGAAAAGACCAAGCAGATCGCCGCATTTCTCCAGACCCGCATGGTCAAGACGATCGAGGCCAATGACGCGGTCGAGTTACACTACCTGCTCGCCACCCTCGACGACTATCACAATTACCTGTGGCGCTATTACCGCCAATTGGAAAAGGAGCAGGGCGCCATTCGCCAGGAAGCTTCGGAGTGAACACCCCCACCCCTCCCTCCCCCTCAAGGGGGAGGGGGAGGGAGGGGGCCAGCGTAGAAAGGCTCAGCGCTTGGGTTGCGGCTGGAGGACCTGTCGAACGGCCTCAGTGAGCTGGCGCGCGGAATAGGGCTTGGGTAGAAAGGCCTTCGCGCCAGCCCGAATCAGTAACGCGCCTTTCTTTTCCGAGATCGAGCCGCTGCAAAAGATCACCGACACGTTCGGATCAAGCCCGCGCAGGTCCTGAAAGAACTCATCCCCCGTTCGCCCCGGCATGTTCACATCGAGCAGGACCACCGCGATGCGCTCACGCTCCCGCTGAAAGACTTCCAGGGCGCTGGCGCTGTCTTCGGCCTCCAGGACCGCGAAGCCGGCCTGCTCCAAAGCCGCGCGCGTGACCACCCGGAGGATCTCCTCATCGTCCACCACAAGAATGGCCTGGCCGGTACCGGACGGCACCGCGTGCGCGGGCGGCTCGGCAGGCGACAGCTCCACTGGCGCGTCCTGCGCGACCATGCGCGGCACGTCAATGACAAACCGCGAGCCCCGTCCGGGCTCGCTCTCGACGGTGATGGTACCCGCCAGACGGTTCACGAGCGACTGGACCACCGTCAGGCCCAAGCCGATCCCTCGTCTTTCCTCCTTGGTCGTGAAGAACGGCTCGAAGATGCGCCGCGAGAGCTCGGCATCCATACCCGCCCCGGTATCACTGACGGTCAATCGGACGCACTCGCCGATGTCCTCTTTCGTCACATTCCTCAGTTCGACCGTTAACCTGCCCCCCTGCGGCATCGCATCACGGGCGTTGGTGCAGAGATTCAGTAGGATCGTACGGATCAGACCGGGGTGGGACTGCACGGTCCCCAGATCCGGGTCGGCCTCCAGCACCACTTCGATCCGAGGATCGAGTGTCCGGCGCAATCGCCGGACCACCTCTTCCGCGATGGGCTGCAGGACCACGGGATAGAGCTCGCCCTTCGATTTCCGCCCGATGGCCAGCAACTGCCGGACTATCTCGGCGGCTTTTCGGCCCGCCTGCCCGGCCGTCGCCACCAGCGGGGCAGATGGATGGTCCGCACCCAGTTTTGTCGCCACCAGCCACAGGCTCCCCATGAGGCCGTTCAGCAGATTGTTGAAATCGTGCGCGAACGACGCGGCCAACTGGCCGACCGCCGCCATCTTCTGAGACTCGCACAGGTCGGCCTCCAACTCCCGCTGCTCAGTGACATCCCGCGCCAGCACCAGAAGGGACGCACCACTGCCGGGCTTCTTATCGAGCGGCACCGCCCACACCATCACCGTCCGCGCCCCTCCCTTGAGCCCTGCCATCTCCACTTCGAGCGAGCCCTTGTGACCCCCGCGCACGCGCTTGACGTAGCTCTGGAAAGCCTCCCGGTGCGGCGGAGCAAGAAACGCCGCCAGCGTGCGGCCAACCACCTCCGCTGGCCGTTTCGCTTCAAACAGGATCAGGCCGGCCGGATTGACCTCTCGCAGCGCGCCGTCGCCGGCCACGACCAGCAGGGCGTTGGGCTCGGTCTCGAAAAGGGCCTTCCAGCGGGTGTCGCTCATGCGTTCAGCCATGGTGCAGGGGCTCGGTGGGAGTGGGCAGGCAGATCTGCACACATTCGACGGGCTCCTTCATGCCCCGAAGCTCCAGAAACCCGGCGGGCGTGTGCGAAATCTCGCTTGCGTCGATCCGGTCGAAGTCTTTTTTCTTCATGAGGATGGTCCCGGCGGGCGCGTGCCCGCACAGCCGCGCCGCCAAATGGACCGGCCAGCCGAAGAAGTCTGGACGCTCGTGTTTCTCCTCGCCAACGAAGCCGCACACCACCAGCCCGTCACATAGGCCCTGCCCGAAAGGCATGGATAGCTGCTGGTAGGCTTGCTCCTTTTCCAGTTCCAGGATCTTCAACGCGCACTGTACCGCCCGGGTCAGCCGGTCGAACCCCTGAAACGACGCCATCAAGCCGTCGCCGGTGAACTTGACTACATCGCCCGAAAATTGCCGCACCACCGCGCCTTGCTGGGTCAGCCTGTAATTCAGTTCCTTGAAGAACATCTGAGTGGTCGTCGTCTCGAGCAGTTGGGTCGAGCCCCGCACGTCGGTGAAGAGAATGGTCCGCGCGGCCAGTTCCACGGAAGGCTCGCGGTTTGAGATCGTCTGCGCTACGTCCCTGATGGAAGAGGCGGTAAGCAACTTGCGCCTGGCGAGCACCTCCTGCAGCGCGGCGAGAAATCGGGCCTCGTCCAGCGGACGTTCCAAAACGGCGTCGAGGCCCCCGGCCAGGACTCCCAGGGTTTCGATTTCCCCCAAGGAAGCGCCGGACGAGGTGATCACCATGATGGGCAAGAGGGGGTGCGCTTGCTTGAGCGCGCGGCAGAACAGGAGCGGGTCCACGTTCGGGTAATACAGGCTAAACACCACCACGTCGGGGAGCGATTCTTCCACGCTTTCCATCGCCTTCCACACGGACAAGGCGACCTCGGGCGCAGGATAGCCGTGCTGCTCCATTAGGCGCGCGAGGTCCTGCGCGCCCTGGGCGTCGGAGTCCACAATCAACACTCGTGCGTCGATCGCCACGTTCACGTGCTCCACGATCCGCGGCCCTGCTGCTCGGTCAGGATGTAGCCGACCTGAATCGCCAGCGCCAGCCGCTCAAGGTCCACCGGCTTGCCCATGACATCGACGGACCCCAGATCCAGCGCCTCCTGAAGCAACTTGTCGTCCTGGCTGCCGGTCAGCAGAATGACACCGCCGGTAAACTTCCTCCTCCGCAACCGCCGCAGCACTTCGACGCCATTTATGCCCGGCATGTACACGTCGAGGACGATCAGCTGGGGGGTCTCTTGTTCCACCATCGTCAGCGCTTGCTGTCCGTCGGAGGCCACCCGAACCTTATACCCCCGCAGGGACAGGAAGCGCTTGAGCAGATCGCGGATCTGCGGCTCGTCGTCCACCACCAGGATGAAATCCTCATCGCCCGTGGCGACCGGCGCCGCCTGCGGGGCTCCAACGGGCGCAGCGGCTTGAGCGGGCGAGGCCGCTTGGGCCGATTGCTGGAGCGTCCGCTCCATCGCATCGACCAGGACATCCAACGAGAGCCCCTTGCTCAGAAAATCCACGACGCCCAGTTGCCGGGCCTGCTTCTCCAACGCATCCGACCCCCACGCCGTCAGGATCAACACGGCGGCTTGCGGATCGATCGCACGAATCTGCTTGAGCACCTCGATGCCGTTCATCTCCGGCATGCGGAGGTCCAGCAGCGTAAAACGGGGGCGGTGCTTCTTGAACAACTCGAGGCCCTCGCGACCGTTCATGGCCATGAGGACTTCGTGGCCGTGGCGGGCAAGCACCGACCGCAGCAGATCGCAGATCAGCCGCTCATCGTCCACCACTAGGATCGTCGACATTACCCTTCTCCTTGCTGTGACACGCTCGATGGGCCACCTAGTACCGGCAGGCGAACGATGAAGGTCGCACCCTGCCCCACGACGCTCTCGCAGGTCAGGGTGCCTCCATGCTCCGTGACGATGCGGTGGCTGATGGTCAGCCCCAGGCCGGTCCGTTTTCCCAACGGCTTGGTGGTGTAAAACGGGTCGAAGATCCGAGGCAGGTGCTCTAGGGCGATCCCAGGCCCATCGTCACTGACCCGGACCTCCACCCATGGCCTGCCCTGATTCGGGACGAGGGTGGTGCTGACGGAGAGCGTGCCGCGCCCATGCGCCTCCGCCATCGCCCGGCTGGCATTGGTGAAGAGGTTCAGGAACGCCTGGCACAGGTCCTGGTAATCGGCCAGGATCGAGGGCAGCGCCGGGTCGAACCGGGTCCGTACTGTCACCTGACGCATGACGAAGTCATGGGACATCAGGTCGAGGGCCTGCTTGACCGGATCGTCTACACGGCAGCGGTCGCGGCGGGCTTCGGCGCGTGGCGCGATTCCCAGAAACCGGTTGACAGTGGCCGAGGCCCGCTGGGCGGCCTCGCGGATCGTCTCCAGATCGGCCTTGAGGTCGTCGTAGCGACCCTGGTTGATCTTCTCCCTGGCCAGTTGGGTATACCCGCTGATGATAAAGAGCGGGTTGTTCAGTTCATGCGCGACCCCGCCCAGAAGGGTGCCCAATGCGGCAAGCTTCTCCACTTGCTGGAGGTGCTGCTCGACCCGCTTGCGCTCGGTCCTGTCGCTGATGATTCCGACGTAATGGGTCACCCGCCCCTTCGCGTCCCGCAACGGAGAGATCGTCAAGTCGTTCCAGAAGGAGCTGCCGTCCTTCCGGTAGTTCAGCAACTCGATCCGCAGGCCGCATTCCTCTTTCAGCGCCTGGCGGATTTCGGCCACCGCGCTCGGGTCGGTGTCAGCCCCCTGCAGGAAGCGGCAGTTGCGCCCGAGCGCTTCGGCGCCGCCATACCCTGTCAGGCGCTCGAATGCAGGGTTGACGTAGATGATGGGATTGTCAGGCTGGTGCGGGTCGGTGATGAGGATGCCGACACTGGCCGAGGCGATCGCCTCGTCGCGCACGCGGCGGACGTCCCGGACTGCTTTCAATGACCGACGGGATGGCGGCTTGGGTGAAGCGCTACTCACTGATCACCTCCACCCGATCCAGATAGCGAGACAATTCATTCACGCGATCCCGAATCTCGGCGGCATTGCGCTGTTTGGCGGCCTGCTCGAGCGCGGCGCCGATCTCGGTGATGGCGTCGAAGCCATAACCGCCGCCGGCCCCTTTCATGCTGTGCCCCAGAACCCGCACCGTCTCAAAATCGCCCCGCTGCAAGGCGTCCAGCATCGCGGCAATGTCCTTCCGCCGGTTCTGTAGGAAGCCGGGGATCAGCTTCGCGATCTCGGGGGCTACACGGACGAGGACCCTTTCCTCCCGGGGCATGTCTCCTTTCGTCGTCATTTCGTCACGCTCATAGTGTATTCCTGGATCGCGTTCAGCAGGATCGCCTTCTTGATCGGCTTGGTCAGGTGGGCCGTGCATCCCGCGTCGAGACTCTTTCGGATTTCTTCCTGCAAGGCAAACGCCGAGAGCGCGATGATCGGCGTCGGCGGGCGCCCGATCTCCTTCTCCCATTGCCTGATCTTTCTGGTGGCGGCGTAGCCGTCCAGAACCGGCATCTGCATGTCCATCAAGACAAGGTCGAACCCGAGGGCCCTGAATTTCGCCACCGCGATGGCGCCGTTGTCGGCCAGATCGAGGTGATGAGGCGTGTGCTTGAGGTAGGACTGCACGAGCAGCCGGTTGTCCGGAGAATCTTCGGCCAGGAGAATCCGCAACGCGCGCTGATCCTTCGCCGGCGCCGGCGCGGCTTCCTGCGCCGGTCCAGGAGCAAACACTTGACTCTTGCCCACGGCGGCAGCGATGGCTTGGAACAATTCAGCGCGCTTGACCGGCTTCACGAGATACCCGGCCACGCCCAGCTCTCGAGACCGTGCCTTGTCGCCCACACGCGCGTCGGAGGCGAGCATCATGACGGTGACGCCGGCCAGGCTGGAGATGGCGCGAAGACGCTCCGCGACCTGGAACCCATCCATCTCGGGCATGCGGCAGTCGAGCAGCACGAGGCGATACGGATCGCCGGACTCCTGGGCGTGCATAAGTTCCGCCAGTCCCTCCTTGCCGTTGGGAGCCTCGGCCACCTGCATGTCCCATGCGGTGAGGAGCTCCTTCAGGATCAGCCGGTTGGTGGCACTGTCATCCACCACCAGCGCCTTCATCCCTTGTAATTCCGCCGGCGGGACGAGCGCGCGAGGCTTGGGGCTCTCTTGCACGCGAAACATCGCGGTGAAGGAAAACGTGCTGCCTTGACCAACAGTACTGGCCACCCAGATGTGGCCGCCCATGAGTTCCACCAGTCGCTTGGAGATGGTCAGGCCCAGGCCGGTCCCCCCGTACTGGCGGGTGGTCGAGGAGTCCGCCTGCGTGAAACTCTCGAAGATGACGTCCAGTTTGTCCGCCGGAATGCCGATGCCGGTGTCGGAGACGGAGAACAGCAGCGCGCCAGGTTGTTGGGCCGCCGGGTCGTTCTCAACCCGCAGGACGACCTCACCGGACATCGTGAACTTGAGCGCGTTGCCCATCAGATTCAGGAGGATCTGCCGCAGGCGGTGCGGGTCGCCGACCAGATCGCGCGGCACATCCGTCATGACCTGGCAGGCCAGCTCAAGCCCTTTGTCATGGGCGGTCATGGCCACCATCTCGGAGGTCTTTTCGATGAGCTCAACCAGATCAAATTCGACGTGCTCTAGCGTCAGGCTGCGCGCCTCCACTTTGGACAAATCGAGAATATCGTTGACTAGAGTCAGGAGATTATCGCCGGCTCGCCTGAAAATCCGCACGTATTCATGTTGCTCCTTCGTCAGAGGGCTCTCCAAGAGCAGATCGGCCATGCCGATGATGGCGTTCATCGGCGTGCGGATCTCATGGCTCATGTTGGCCAGAAACTCTGACTTGGCCCGGTTCGCTGCTTCGGCCATCTCCTTGGCTTTCTGCCGCTCCGCCTCCGCGTGTTTGCGCTCGGTGATGTCGCGGGCCACCGCACGGAAGCCCTCGACGCGGCTGTCCTCGATGATGACCTGCACGTTCTGGCCGATCCACATTTCGCTCCCATCCCTGGTCAGGACGGGCATTTCAAAGTACGTGCTTGGGGTTTGCCTGACAAACTGCCGCCCGTAAAATCGTTCGACAGCCTGCCGGTAGTCCGGGCGGATCAGTTCCAGGTACCGCCGGCCGAGGAATTCCTCCGGGGAATACTTCAGCAGGCGGACCGCGGTGGGATTGCAAAAGGTGAATCGGCCCTCGGCATCGGCGCTGTAAATGATGTCGTGGGCATGGTCCACGATGTGCCTGTACCGTTGCTCGCTCTCGCGCATCGCTGCCTCAGCCGCCGACGCGCGGGCGGACTCGTCTTGCGCGGACGCCCATTCTTTCCGCAACCGCGCGGTGACCCACAGGAGGAAGCTGACCATTGGCACGAACACCGCGGCTCCCGCCAGACCCAGTTTCCACAGGACCGCCTGAATGGGCGCCAGGATGTCGCTCCGGTCCATGCGGATCAGGATCCCCCAATGCAGGCCTAAAAAGTTCCCGCGCTGTTCGGTCTGGGCATAGCCTGTGACGACGGGCACATGCCGCCGCAAATGCATCTCTTCAACGTAGCCTGGCTGCATCGTGCCGACAAACAGAGCCGAGGGAAGCCCCATGACTTTCAGGTTGACCATGCCCTCCTGCCGCAGGAACGAATCCACGATCAGATCGCCGTCGCGGTTCATGAACTGCCATTCGATCCTGCCGGCCGGTCCTCTCTGGGCCTGGAATGCGCGAACTGTCCGCTCGAAGACCTGCTCCAGTTCCGTCATCCTCACTCGCGTCGAGACGGTGCCGAGGAACTCCCCCCGGGATCCCTTGATCGGCGCCGTAAAGGTCACCGCAAAGGCGCCGCCCCCATACTCGGAAGGTTCGGCGTCCTCCACGTAGACGCCGCCCCGCTCCCGCACTGCCCGGAACCATCCGCGCCTGCTCTGGTTCCGGCCCACGCTTGCCGGGTCCGTGGCCGCCACAATCCGGCCGCCGGCATCCGTCACGCCCAGCCAGAGATAATAGCCGTAGACTCCTTTGTGGAGGTTGAGGTAGCGGGTCATGGCCTTAACGTCGCGCGTGCGGAAGACAGGTGAGTGAGCAAGGACCTGGGTATCAGCGTACCGCTCAAACAAGATAGTGTCCAATTTGTCGGCGATGTCGGCGGCTGCCAGGGCCAGGCTGTCCCCGGTCGCGGCGATCAGGTAGTGCTCAACGTAATGGAGGGCGACACCCCCTACCGCCAAGGTCACCAGCACGAGTACGAGTATGATGACCGGCAACCACGCGTACAGGTGGCGGCTCTCTTCTCTAGGCATGGTCATCTCCCTCTTCCTGCCGCGTCCACGCCATGGGCGCCGAGGATCGTACGAGGAGGGTTGGCTGGGGGACCAGGATTCGAACCTGGGTATGCGGATCCAAAGTCCGCAGTCCTACCACTAGACGATCCCCCAGCGTAAACCTAGGATAATACAGAAAACCCTCTGCCGGAGCAAACTTGACGCATGTTTGGCAGGG
>WNGA01000744.1_pt1 | contig 56495 bp, 55 predicted proteins | sample 5400061 | NCBI WGS metagenome assembly WNGA01 (sample SAMN13153366, study PRJNA577476) | soil metagenome | isolation source: 100 cm soil or saprolite under grassland replicate 2 | place: USA:California | collected 2016-06-15
AGGAGAGACGCCAAATAGGTATCGACATAAGGCGCGCTGTTGATTCGCGCCAGATTCGCAGGCGTCTGAAGACGCGAAAAAATGGCGTAGGCGATCTTGCTGCGCGGAACAGATTTCTCACCGTAGCCGGACGGAATGTTGCTTGACCAATATCGGACGTACTGTCCATCGGCGCGATTCTCCATTCCAAGGAAGATTGTGGAATGTCCGTGCTCGTTTCTCCCGACCTGGCGCGACCAGAAAATCTTCATGAAATCGCCCGGCTTCGCCTGATCGAAGTTATCGAAGTTTTGCCCAAGCTGCAGCTCATGAAAAAGGCGGGCCGTGCCTGGCCCATTCGCATTCCACCGGCCCCAGATTCCTTCGCCGTCGCGCTGATCTCGGATGATTAATCGCTCCAGCGTAGAATAATCGAGGCGGAGCTCGCCTCGCGCCCGCATAGCTTCGATCGTCCTGATGAACACCAGATACGTTGCGCCCGAGCAGAAACTCGGTGAGGCCGCTGACGGCAGAATGAAAAATTTGCCCGACTCAAAATGCGCCGAAGATTGAAGGCGGATCTTTGCGAAATGCGAAACAGAATAACGGCCGCCTTGCGGCATCTGTTTGATTTGGTCGAGAACCAGGGTGTTGTAATCGCCGGCGAAAGAGAAGTGCAGCGTAAACCCAAAAACCGCGAGGACAATCGATACGCCAGATTTTTTCACGGCGAATAAGTAAACATCGAAAAGGCATCTGGCAATGCCCTCCTGTCATTCCGAGCGAAGGCGGGGAATCTCTAATTCTCGTCGGCGATTAATTAGACATGTCTCGACTTCGCTCGACATGACAGGAAGGAAAGCCGCCGCTACAATCATGATCATGCTGCGTTTCACGAAAATGAATGGCGCGGGAAACGATTTCATCCTGATCGATAACCGGGCTGGGGAAATCCATCTGGGTCGCAGCCAAGTTGCGCATTTGTGCGATCGCCACCGCGGCATCGGTGCGGACGGAATTTTGTTGCTCGAAAAAGCAGCGAACCATGCCGACTTCCGCATGCGCTACTTTAATGCCGACGGAGGAGAAGCAGAGATGTGTGGTAATGGTGCGCGCTGCTTCGCCCGTTTTGCAAACAAGGTTGCCGGAGCGCAGAAAAAAATTTCATTTGAAACTCCGGCAGGCGTAATTTCAGCGGAATTGGTGGGTGATCTCGTCACGCTGAAGATGACCGAGCCGACTGATTTACGGCTAGGCGTCAAGCTCCCGGTGGCGAATGAGAACAAAACCGTTCATTTTATCAACAGCGGTGTGCCGCATGTGGTCATTCCCGTTCCACGGATCGACGATGTGGATGTGCGGCGAGAAGGTTCAGCCATTCGTTATCACAAAATGTTTTCGCCGAGCGGGGCGAATGCGAATTTCATTGAGAAATGCGGACCGAAGAAAATCGCCGTTCGTACTTACGAACGCGGCGTCGAAGACGAAACGCTGGCGTGCGGGACGGGCGTGGTTGCAAGTGCGCTCATTTTCTCGGCCACGGAAAATACCAGCGGTCCCATCACTGTAATCGCGCGAGGTGGCGACGAACTAGAGGTCGGTTTTGAGAAGATCGAGCCGCCTTCGCCGCGCTCCGGTGCGCCAAGCAATCAGTTTCGCTACGTCACCCTCACGGGACCCGCGGAATTTGTTTTTGAAGGCACAATCAATGTTGAGGCGGAGTAGTGGAGTGATGGAGTGTTGCAATCAACTCATTACTCCATTGCTCCAACACTCCAACATTCTATTCTGAAAATGTTTCGTGGCACGTTTACGGCGTTGGTCACGCCATTCCGCAATGGCGGCATTGACGCTTCTGCCTTCGAAAAATTGATCGAAACACAAATCGCTGCGGGGATCACCGGAATTGTGGCGATCGGAACCACCGGCGAATCGCCGACGCTTTCGCACGAAGAACGCGAGGAATTGATCGGCCTGGCGGTCGCAAAGGCGAATAAACGTTGCCTGGTCATTGCGGGAACAGGTTCAAATGCCACCCAACACGCCGTGGCCGATACAAAGTTGGCCGAGAAACTAGGAGTCGATGGCGCGCTGCTTGTCGCGCCGTATTACAACAAACCAAGCCAGGAAGGCCTCTTCCGCCATTTCAAAGCAATCGCCGACGCCACATCGCTGCCGATCATACTCTACAATATTCCTGGACGCTGCAGTGTGGACCTCATGCCGGAAACCGTAGTGCGTCTGGCAAAGGAGTGCCGCAATATTGTTTCGATTAAAGAAGCGAGCGGCAGCGTGGAGCGCGTTAGCGATTTGCGCCGACGTTTGCCTGAAGCGTTTACCATTTTGAGCGGGGACGACTCGCTCACGCTGCCGTTCATGGCCGTAGGCGCAGCCGGCGTGGTAAGTGTGGCGTCGAACCTGTTTCCCTCTCAAGTTTGTGCGCTGGTGCGCGCCTGCGAATCGGGCGATTTAAAATCGGCGGCAAAAGTGCATCGGAAGTTGTTGCCGTTGTTTAAAGACTTGTTCATCGAGCCAAACCCGGTTCCGGTGAAGACGGCCCTCGGCTGGCACGGTGCCATGTCGGGCGAAGTTCGCTTGCCATTGTGCGAGATGAGCGAAGCGAACCAGGCGCGCTTGCGCAAAACGCTAAAGGAATTTGAGCAAAACAGATGAAGTCCCCCATGCGCGTGTTGCTCGTCGGCGCGGCTGGTCGCATGGGAATGACCGTCGTCGATCTTGCCAAAGCCGATCCGAAGGTCGACATCGTCGCGCAATGCGATCTGGGCGATCCCATCGAGCCAGCCATAAAAAATTGCGATGTCGTCATCGATTTCAGTCATGCTCAAGCCATTGATGAAATCTGCCCCGTTGCGTTGCAGTACAGTAAAGCGCTCGTTATCGGGACGACCGGTCATTCGCAAGAGCAACGCCGAACAGTCGAAGAGGCCGCGCGGTCTTTGCCGATTGTTTTCGCTTCTAATTTCAGCGTCGGTGTCAATGTGCTCTTTTGGCTGACGCGCAAAGCTGCCGAATTGCTCGGGCGGGATTTCAATCCCAAGGTTATCGAAACGCATCACAAGATGAAAAAAGATGCGCCGAGCGGCACAGCCAAAAAGCTCGCTGAGGTCTTGAAAACGGTGCAAAAAGATCAGAACGAAATCCCGATTCAATCAATTCGCGAAGGCGAGATAGTCGGTGAGCACACCGTAATTTTTGATGGACCCAGCGAGCGTCTCGAGCTCGTGCATCGCGCAGCAAGTCGCGAGATTTTTGCGCGAGGAGCATTGCGGGCGGCGCATTGGATCATGGGAAAACCGCCGGGTCTTTACTCAATGCAAGATGTGCTGGGGCTCTGACAATGTAGGCGTTTCTGTGAAGCGCCGTGGCGTCTGGCACAGACGCCCTACAATTTGCACGGCGGTCATAAACTGCCGCTACAGCTACTATAATGAGAACCGCAGTCGCACTTGGCTCGAATCTTGGTGATCGGTTGGGGGACTTGCGCGCCGCACGGAAGGCAATTCTCGATCTCTCAAATGTGAAGCCGCCGATTCTTTCCTCGGCGATTTATGAAACCGAACCCGTCGGTTGCGAACCGGGAGCAAAACAATTTCTAAACGCAGTCGTTGAATTTGAGTACGAAGGTGATCCTGCGAATTTGCTCGAGGAACTGATCCGAATCGAAGAAGTGCTAGGCCGCAGGCGCGATCACCGAAAAAATGTTTCGCGAACCATCGACATCGACCTGCTGTACTGTGGCGAGTGCAACATTGAGGACCAGCGATTGCAACTGCCCCATCCGCGGTTGCATTTGAGGGAATTCGTTCTGCAACCGCTTGCCGATATCCGGCCTGCTTTGATTTTGCCGGGTCAAACCGAAACGGTGGATGAGCTGCTCGCGAAACTGGAGGACTCTGGCGAGGTGGTTCGATTCATGGACGAGTGGTAGGCCCACCGGCCGAAGCTTGCGTTCTCAAATCGGCGGTTGATCTTCCGAGCAAGCCCGATGAAAGATTTTCGCCAAATGAAACAACGCGGTGAGAAAATCACCGCGCTGACCGCCTACGATTACCCAACGGCGCGTTTGCTCGATGAAACCGGCATCGACATCATTCTCGTGGGCGACTCGTTAGGCATGGTGGTGCTTGGTTACCAGGATACCACCCGCGTGACGCTGGAAGAGATGTTGCATCACACGCGCGCGGTGGCGCGCGGGGTGAAGCAAGCGCTGCTCGTCGCGGATATGCCGATTCACACTTATGAGACTCCGCAACAAGCTGTGCAGACCGCCAAAAAATTTGTCGGTGCCGGCGCGCAAGCGGTGAAGCTCGAAGGCGGCGCGAGTCACGTCGCACAGATCGAAGCGATCACACAAGCAGGCATTCCGTTTATGGCGCACATCGGCATGCTGCCTCAAAGCGTGCGCGAGGAAGGTGGCTATAGAATCAAGGGCCGGACGCAATCCGAGGCCGATGCTTTGCTTGCTGATGCGCGCGCTATAGAAAAGGCTGGCGCGTTTTCTGTCGTGCTGGAGATTGTGCTGGCCGATGTTGCGAAGCAAATCACAAATGGCATTGGGATCCCCACTATTGGCATCGGTTCAGGCGAGCATTGCGACGGACAAATTCTGGTCACGCACGATTTGATCGGTTTGTTTCCCTGGTTTACACCGAAGTTTGTTTCACCCGAGGCGCGCGTGGGGGAGGAAATTCGGCGCGCTGCCAGAGCCTTCATCGAACAAACGCGAGCTGGTAGTAAGATTTAGATTAGAGATGCCGCCGCAGAAGAATGACAAAAATCCGAATGACGAATTAAGCCCGAATGACCAAATGACTAAAATGTTGCTGCGCACATTTTGGGCTTCGTGCTTCGTCATTATGCATGTGATATGTTTCCAGCCGCATGAGAGTTTCCGACTTCGACGACTTTGATCAGTTTGAGACCGAAGGTCTGCTCACGGGCAGCAAAGAACGCAGCTGGCTCTGGTTCGGATTGATTGTTTCACTGGCAATACACTTTGGGCTCTGCGCTTATTTTTATCGGACGCGTTTTCAGTCTGCGGAAACGGTGTTCACTCCAAACGACCAGACGCCCACGTTCAAAGTCAGGAGCATCAATGAATCGAACCTCGACAAGAGCAGCCTTGATCAAGCGAATCCGGCAGCGAAACCGAATCCCGACAACACCGATGTGCAATTGCCGGACGAGAAAAAATCATTCGACGAATTATTGCAGGACATTCAGGCGAGCGCGGCCCTCCCGGACGACATGCGGGATGTTTTGCCTGATCAACCGAAGGTCGAACAACCGGAAGTCAATTCCGTGCTGAATGAAATCGAACGCTCCACGGCACAGACTCTCGCAAACGACCCAAACGCGTTGCACGAACAATCTTTGCTCAACAATACTTCGATATCGGGCCGTCCGCAGCCGGCGCTAAGCGGGACCGAGCTCGCTACGAGCACAGCGATCAAGCGGCCAAACACGTTCACGAGTAAACTGCCCGGCGATAGCGCCGGCCCGAACAAAGGGCGCGCTCCCGGCTTTAGCGATCTGGATCAGTTGCTGGCACAAAAAGGTCCGCTCGGGTCAGGCACAAAATTGCGTCTGCCGGACGATCAGCTTTTCGAGTACGATAGCGACGTGTTGCAAGCAAGCGCCATCACTCAATTGCAAAAGCTTGGCACCCTCATCCAGCGCAACCCGAAAGCGACGTTTACCGTGGAGGGCTACACGGATTCGTTCGGAACCTCCGAATACAATGTCGATCTAAGCCAGCGCCGGGCCGACAGCGTAAAGCGATACCTTGTCGAATCGATGCGCATCAACCCTGCGCAAATCGAAACGCACGGCTACGGCGCAACGAAATTCCGCGCGTCGCCGAACGGCTCAATTGAAGAGCAAAGTCCCAATCGCCGCGTGGAAGTTGTGGTGCATACGAGCGAAGGGTGACGGCGCTTTCGATTCGCGAAATTGTAGGGCGTCTGTGTCAGACGCCGTTATAGAGTCGGCGTTTCACAGAAACGCCCTACAGCATCTACCAGTTTTTGATCCACTGATTCTGGTCTGCCGCGCTGGGCGGGCTAGTCGTTAGACCTGCAGTGCTCCAGAGGTCGAAGGTGGGATTGTAGCCCGGAGCACTTGGTTCCAAGCAACTTGGTGGCACGCAGGTGCCTCCGCGGTTCACGCAGTCATGATAGTTTTGCCAGTCAAGATAGTTAGCGGATAACGTGGAATAGCCGTAGCTGTTTCCAAACGGATCGCGAATATAGTTCACAGTAACATTTCCGTTAACGTCGGTGGTCGTACTCAACATGTTCGGCTTAAATGTAAAGTAACTTCGTGCGGTAGGAGGAGGCTGGAAATTAGCGTTCGTATCTCCACTGAGCTGCTTGTACAAATACAGGCTCGCTGATTGATAAGCGGTGGGATTGCCTGAGGAATTCGCAACGAGCTGATCTGCATCACAGTTCCGCGGATAGATTCCATTATCCGCTTTGTAGCTTTCCAACGCTGCCGATATTGCGGCAATTTCAGTTTCGGCGCGCGCGCGGGCGCCTTTCTTTCGGGCGTAGCCGGCCGTGCTCAAAACCAATCCCGTGAGAATGAGGATAACGCCAAAGACAACGATCAGCTCGATGAGAGTGAAGGCGCCTGCGGCACGCAATGACGAATGGCGAATGACGAATGACGAATCAATGACGAAGCCCGAATGACGACCTCTACCGGCGACCTTTTCGACATTCGTCATTCTGTCATTCCTTCGGCATTCGGCATTCGAGCTTCGTAATTTCAGCGAAGCCGGTCACGTTTGCTGTTGCAGGCCGGTGATGATGCTGATCAGCGGCGTGAAGAGAGCGAGCACGATCGTGCCGACAACCACCGCCAGGAACACAATCATGATGGGTTCGAGCGCCGAGGTCAGACCTGCCACCGCGTTATCGACCTCGTCATCATAAACATCAGCGATTTTTAGAAGCATTTCAGGAAGCTTACCGGTTTCTTCGCCTACGTCGACCATGCTGACCACCATCGGTGGAAAAGCACGGCTGGCTTCCAGTGGTTGCACGATGGATTCCCCTTCTCTCACGCTGTCGTGTACCTGCGAGATTGCGCGAGCGATGGCAGCGTTACCCGCGGTTTCGCGGGTAATATTTAATGCCTGTAAGATCGGAACACCGCTTGTGACCAGCGTTCCAAGCGTGCGCGCGAATCTGGAGATCGCTGTCTTGCGATTCAAATTGCCAAATAGCGGCATGCGTAGTTTAAAATTATCAATGGCGAGTCGCCCGCCACGCGTGCGACCAAGCAATTTATAGAGGGCCACCATAGCTATGACCGCGCCCAAAAGGATCAGGCCATGGTGCTTCATGAGGTCACTTACTGCGAGGACAAACCTGGTCACAGGCGGCAGCGGTTTGTCGCCGAGGATGTCGTGGAAAATCGCTTCGAACCTCGGCACAATGAAGACGAGAAGAAAACTCATGATGCCGATGGCCATCGTCATCACGATGCCGGGATAGACCATTGCCGCCATGACCTTGTTTTTGATCTTCGCGGCCTTCTCCTGAAATTCCGAAAGCCGGGTGAGCACCAGCTCCAGGACGCCGCCGACTTCGCCGGCTTTGACCATGTTGACGTACAAATCATTGAAGATCCGTGGATGCAGGGCCAATGCGTCAGAAAATGTGCTGCCGCTCTGTACGGAGTCGGCGAGTTTGTTGATGGTATTTTTCAAGAGCTTGTCGCGCTCCTGTTTTGCCAGAACGTTTAAGCTTCTCAGCAGTGGCAATCCGGAATCAACCAGCGTCGCCAGTTGCCGAGTAAAGATCATCAGGATTTTTGGCTTAACCTTTCTGCGCTGGAAAAGAACGATGCCCTTCTTCGCGCGCGGCTTCGCGATGCCCGTCATCGTCGCTGCGCGACGCCGAGCTTCTTTGCCGTCGGGACCGCTGATCGCCTCCTCAATGACGCTCGTAGGGAAAAAGCCGGCCTGGCGCAACTGAGCGATGGCCGCATTGGTAGAAGTGGCTTCAACCAAGCCGGTCGCCTCCTGCCCCCGAGCGTCAAGAGCTATGTAGTTAAAACGTGGCATGGCGGGCGATATTGTAACTAGCTCAGGATGCTATGTCGAGCGTGGTGATTTGGTGAACCTCAAGAATGACGAAAAGAATGGCTGGCTGACTTTGTTTACTTCTAGCTTTTTAGCGAAGGCGAGTGCTTCGTCATTCTTCACGTATATCTGAGCACTTCCTCGATGGTGGTATCGCCTGCAAAAATGCTGCGTAAGCCGTCCTGGCCCAGCGTGACCATTCCCAGCTCGATCGCCTTTTGTTTCACGGTGACCGTCGGCGCCCGCTCATTGATCAATTCACGAAGGGGATCGGTAATTTTCAGAAGCTCGTAAATCCCTTTTCGTCCTTTGTAGCCGGTGTTATTACAAGCGTCACAACCTTTGCCGTAGAAAAACTGTTTGTCGCCTATGTCCTGCCGCGACAGCCCCAATTCGGCCAGTAACGTGTCGTTGGGCTGATAGGTGGCTCGGCATTGACGACAGATGCTGCGCAGCAACCGCTGACCAAGAACAGCCTCCAGCGTGGACGAAATCAGGAACGGTTCCACGCCCATGTCGATCAAGCGTGTAATCGCACCGGGCGCGTCGTTGGTATGCAGCGTGGTGAAAACAAGGTGTCCGGTCAGAGACGCCTGAATGGCAATCTGTGCGGTCTCAAGATCGCGTGTCTCGCCTATCATGATGCGGTCAGGGTCCTGGCGCAGGAATGACCGCAAGACTCGCGCAAACGTCAGGCCGATGCCTTCGTTCACCGGCACTTGCACGATTCCTTCCAAATCGTATTCGACCGGCTCTTCCGCGGTAATCAGCTTCGAATCGATCGTGTTGATCTGCCGTAGGCAGGAATACAGCGTGGTGGTCTTTCCCGAGCCGGTCGGTCCCGTCGCAATAAAAATGCCGTTGGGCCGCTCGATCATTTCCAGCAAGAAATTGTAGATATAATCGGGCATTCCCAGCGCTTCGAGATCGAGGTTCACAACGCTGCGATCAAGCACTCGCAAGACTAGGCTCTCGCCGAATTGGGTTGGCAACGTTGAAACGCGAAGATCGACATTGCGCCCGGCGATATGCTTCTGGATGCGGCCATCCTGCGGTAGTCGCCGCTCCGCGATATCCATATTTGCCATCACTTTCACCCGCGAAATCACCGGGAGTGCAAGATGACGTGGCGGCGGCGAGATCTCGTAAAGCGCGCCATCGACGCGATAGCGGATTTTGAATTCGTTTTCGAACGGCTCAAAGTGAATGTCGCTCGCGCGGTCCTGGATCGCTTGGTAAAGGATGAGATCGACAAAGCGAATGATCGGTGTTGCATTCGCCTCCGCTTCGACCGCGGCCTCGCCGTCTCTCTCGCGCAATTGCAGAAGCTCGCCAGCTTCGCCGAGCTGCTTGAGAACTTCATCCATGCTGGTGGTATCGCTGCCGTAATGCTGGTTGATCAGTTCTTCGATTTGATCGGGCGGCGAAACCACCACCTGAATGTCTTTACCGAGCGCGAAACGGAGGTCCTCTGCAGTATGGGGATCAAACGGATCGACCAGTGCGATTCGTAATGTGGTTCCGCTCATTTCAATTGGAAGCGCGCCGTGCAATCGAGCCAGCCCACTGGGAATAAAACGCAAAATTTCCGGCGCGATCTCGCGTTCGGTTAGGTTGATGAAGTCGGTGCCAAGGCCATTGGCGATTGTTTGATAAAAGCCCGGCTCATCGATGAAGCCGCCATCGATCATCGCCCGCGCGACCGTCTTCCCGTTCAACTCCACTTCGCTGAGGACGTCTTCCGCTTGCGAAGGTACGAGCACACGCTGCTCCACGAAAAATTCGGCAAGCTGTTTATCCGTCATGGATTCGTTAAATCGTTAAATCGTTGACTCGTTAAATGGACTAGCTCACATCTCCCAAGGTGATGGAGATGACTTCCTCCGCAGACGTGAGGCCAGCCAGCACCTTACGTACGCCATCTTCGCGCAACGTTCGCATGCCCAGTTCGCGAGCGCGTTGCCGGAGGACAAAGCTCGAACTGCGTTTGTTGATCATGTGGCGCACCTCGTCGTCGATCACAAAAATTTCGAATATTCCCGTTCGTCCCTTGTAGCCAATCTGGCGGCACTCCTCACATCCAACCGGTTTCATTACCTGCGCTTCGGAAACCTGGCCAGGCTCAATCCGAAGCGCGCGCAATTCGGTGTCGGTGAGTTCGCCCGGTTGTTTGCAGTTGTTACATAGCTTCCGGAGCAGTCGTTGCGCGATGACCGCGCGAACGGAGGACGCAACGAGAAACGGTTGCACGCCGATATCGATCAGGCGGGCTACGGCGGAGGGCGCGTCATTGGTGTGCAGCGTGCTGAAAACAAGGTGCCCGGTCAGACTGGCGTTCGTGGCAATGGTCGCAGTTTCGAGATCGCGAATTTCGCCGATCATGATGATGTTCGGCGCCTGGCGCAGCATGGAGCGTAAAGCGGCGGCAAATGTCATACCGATCTCCGTGTTCACCTGCACCTGATTGATCCCGGTCATCTGATACTCGATCGGTTCTTCAACGGTAATGATCTTGCGGTCCGGTTTGTTTATGTAATTAAGACAGGCGTAAAGCGTGGTCGTCTTGCCGGAGCCGGTCGGACCGGTGACAAGGAGAATGCCGTCCGGCAATTTGATCTGGCGCTCAACGGTTTCCTCGTCATCAGAAAAAAATCCAAGCTCCGGCAAACCGAGCTTCAGGCTGGATTTGTCCAGTATCCGCAAAACCATGCTCTCGCCATGATTGGTAGGCATGGTGGAGACGCGAAGGTCGATGGGCTTTTTTTTGATCCTTACCTGGATGCGGCCATCCTGCGGCAAGCGTTTCTCGGCGATGCTCATCGAACCGGTCATGATCTTGAGCCGGCTGATAATGGCTGATTGCAGACGTTTCGGTGGCGCCTGCATTTCCTGCAGCACGCCGTCAACCCGAAACCGGACGCGAAATTTTTTATCCATCGGCTCCAGATGAATATCGCTCGCGCCGGCGCGGTGCGCCTCGATCAGCAACATGGACACGAGCCGTACAATCGGCGCATCTGCTTCATCGACTGCGGTCGCTTGCGCTCCATCGCCAAATTCCAAACCGAGATCGATGTCTTCTCCAATTTCTTTTTGCAGGACATCCGCCGCTTCGTCGGCCGTGCCGTAGTATTTGATTAACGCTTCGCGAATTTTCCTGGGGCTGGTGCAAACCAGTTCCAGCTCGCGTTGCAGGATAAAACTCAGGCTGTCCATCGTATCGATGTCCAGCGGGTTGCCCACTGCGACCACGAGCCCGGTCTCGCCAAAAGCGACCGGAATCACTTTGAACCGGCGCGCATCTTCTCCGCGGATCTCATTGATGACCTGGGGCGGAATTACCATGGACGAGATGTCGATCCAATCCATCTGCGCCTGCGCGGCGAGCGTGCGCGAGACGTCCACCTCGGACACAATTCCGTCGTTGATCAAAACATCGATCACGCCCGGCTCGCCGTTCAGGCGCGAGCGCGCGCCGTCGATTTGTTGGCGGGTGATGAGTCCTCCATCCTCGAGAACTCTGAGCACGTACTTTTCGTTGTGTTGCACCTGGGAAAAATTCTGCGCGGGCAGTTTACTGCAAAGCTGCCTTATTTCCAGCCGCGGCGTAAATGGTACGGCCAGCGCGCTGCGCCGACCGGATGCCGCAGCGCGGCGTCCCTACCAGCTTTGCGATCACTCCACGGTTACGCTTTTGGCAAGATTGCGCGGTTTATCCACATCGCGACCCAGTTCGACGGCCAGATGGTAAGCGAGAAGCTGAAGGGGGATGACATTCAGAATGGGCATGACGAAATCTAGCGCCTCCGGTAGCAGGATGATTTCGTTAGCAATTCCTTTGAGATGCTTCGCGCAATTTCCGCTGGTCAACGCGATGATGGGCCCCTTGCGGGCTTTTACTTGCTCGATGTTGTTCAGGTTTTTGGAAAACACCGAATCATCGGGCGCGATAAAAACCGAGGGTAGATCGGAACGAATCAGCGCGATGATCCCATGCTTGAGCTCGGCGCTCGGATGACCTTCGGCAAAAAGATAAGTGATCTCCTTCATTTTGAGAGCGCCTTCGAGCGCGATGGGGAAGTTGAATTGGCGCCCAAAGAACAGAAACCCGTTCGCATTGGCATATTTTTTGGCAATCGCCTTGATCTGATCGTTGAGATCCAAAACGGCTTCGACCTGCTCCGGCAATGCTTCCAATGCTTCAATCACACGGCTTCCCTCAGCCGCGGAAAGATTGCGCATCCGGCCGAAGAGCAGCCCGAGAAGCGTGAGAATGACAAGCTGCGATGTGAACGATTTGGTGGCTGCCACCCCGATCTCCGGCCCTGCATGCATATAAACGCCTCCGTCGCTCTCGCGCGCGATTGTGCTCGCGACGTTGTTGCAAATCCCCAGTGTACGAAAGCCTTTGCGCTGGCTTTCGCGCAACGCGCCGAGCGTGTCCGCTGTTTCGCCGCTCTGACTGATGGCGAACACCAGCGTCTCAGAAGTCATCGGCGTATTGCGATGACGAAACTCGCTGGCGTAATCGACCTCGGTGGGAATGTTCGCCAGCCGCTCGATCAGATATTCGCCGACTCTTCCCGCGTGCAGCGCGGTGCCGCAGCCGGTGAGAACGATGCGCCCGACATCGCGCAGCTGAGGCGGTGTCATGTTCAGGCCGCCCAATCTTGCGGTGCATTCTTCGTGGTTCAGACGGCCGCGCATCGCATCGCGCACCGTGTTGGGTTGCTCAAAGATTTCCTTGAGCATGTAATGTGGATAATCACCCTTCCTGATGTCTTCGGCTGTGAATTCAACTTTGCTGACAGGATGCTCGGTGCTATCGCCGGCGAGCGAAGTGATCTCGAACTTGTCCGTCCCCGCCGCCACAACATCGAAGTCATTCAAATAAACTGCGTCGCGGGTGTAAGCGACAATTGCGCTCACATCGCTGGCCAGAAAATTTTCGCCGTTGCCCACACCGAGCACCAGGGGACTTCCACGGCGCGCGCCGATCATGAAGTCCGGCACATCGGCATGCACCAGCGCGATGCCATATGTGCCGATCACCTGCCGCAGCGCCGCGCGAACAGCATCAAAAAGCCGAGCTTTTTTTCCAGGAGCGTCCACCGTGCTGACGCACGAGTCATCGTACAGTTTCCCGATCAGATGCGCGAGCACTTCCGTGTCGGTTTCGGAGCGGAAGTTCGTGTCACCATCCCGAATGAGTTCCTCTTTTAACGCCTGATAATTTTCGATTACTCCGTTATGGACCAGCGCCAGTTTGCCGCCGGCGTCGAAGTGTGGATGCGCGTTTTGATCGTTCACTTTGCCGTGCGTGGCCCAGCGCGTGTGGCTAACGCCCAGCGAACCTGATACCGGTTCCTTCCGCACGAGTTTTGTGAGCGCCGCAATGCGTCCCGCACATTTGCGTGTCTCCAGACGTCCTCTCTGCACGACAGCGAGACCGGCGGAGTCGTAGCCTCGATATTCAAGGCGACGCAGTCCGTCGAGTAAAATTGGCGTCGCCTCAGCGCGCCCAACGTAGCCCACAATTCCACACATGGTTCCGAACTGTAGCGGCGGGCGTGTCGCCCGCAATCGCGAGATAAAAGGACTACTGTCTGTGAGTCACGCGAGTGAACGTCAAGTCAATTGGTGTAGGCATGCCCCTGCTGCAGCTCCCCATACTTTTGAATGCCCTGGAGCGGCGGCATGACGCAAAAAAAAGTTGGCGCAAATTGCGGCCGCCAGATTATTGAGTGATAAGAATGCAAGCTCAGCCCCAACGCGATTCAGTTCCGAAGAATTTAATCCCAAAAGCCGAGGGAGCGCTGCCCCCGGGCACGATGCAGCGAACCCTGGCGATCATCATGGGCGGTGGCGCAGGCACGCGCTTGTTTCCGCTCACGAAAGATCGCGCCAAACCAGCTGTCCCGCTCGGTGGCAAATACCGCATCGTCGATATTCCGATCAGCAATTGTCTGAACTCCGGACTGCGCTCGATCTATGTGCTGACGCAGTTCAACAGCATGTCGCTACATCGGCATATCCAGGCCAGTTACAAGTTCGATAATTTTTCGCGCAGCTTTGTGGACATTCTCGCTGCGCAACAAACGCCTGCCGGCTCGCAGTGGTATCAGGGAACTGCCGACGCGGTGCGGCAAAACATGCGCTACTTCCTCGAACGGCCGTACGATTATTACCTCATCCTAAGTGGCGACCAACTTTACCGAATGGATTTTCGAGAAATTCTGCATCAGCACATCCAGCGAGGCGCGGATATCACATTGGCCACCAAACCGGTACAGCAGCTTCAGGTCTCCGAGTTTGGCATTATGCAGAGCGACGTTGATCGCCGGATCACGGGGTTCGTGGAGAAACCGGCGGATGAAACTGCGCTGCAGGAAATGAAAATGAGCCGGGAGCTGCTTCGCGCCATCGATTCCAATGAAGACGAGAAATTATTTCAGGCGTCGATGGGGATTTATGTCTTCAACCGAAACGTGCTCATAGAATCTTTGGAGAACGACCTAGTCGATTTCGGGAAACACATTATCCCAATGGCGATCAAAGATCGGCATGTCAGCGCGTTCATCTTCAAGGGATACTGGGAGGATATCGGAACGATTCGCGCCTTTTATGAGGCGAATCTGGATCTCACTGATGTCATGCCGGAATACAGCTTCTTCGAGCCGGAGTCGCCGATCTATACGCGTCCGCGTCTTTTGCCGGGGAGCAAAATCAACGGGGCCACGCTGCGCCAGGCGATCGTTTCGGACGGCTGCATCATTTCGGATGCGCATCTGGAGCGATGCGTGGTGGGGATACGCAGCGTGATTCAGAGCGGCGCGACCATCCGGAGCTGCATCGTCATGGGGGCGGATTATTTTGAATTAGGGGAAACCGATTTGTCGCAGCCGCCCATGGGCATCGGGCGCAATTGCGTCATCGAACGCACGATCATCGACAAAAATGCGCGCATCGGCGACGGCGTTGTGATCACGCCGGAAGGCAAGCCGGCGGACCTGGATGCAGAAAACTATTTTATCCGCGACGGCATAGTAGTGATCCCGAAGAACGCCGTCATCCCAGCCGGCTTCTGGATTTAATCAGCGAGCGTTGCTGGTCTAATGTCGGGTATCGCTCGATGCCGTTGGCCCGAGCGCGTTGGCGTCCGGCGCGATTTCCCATTTTTCCTGATGATTCCACGGAAGTGCTGAACCGCCGCGGTCGTCCGGGTCATCAACCAGACGAACGGAGTCCTTTTGACTTGCACACGAGGCGAGGCTGATCGCCACTGCGCAGAACATGCCTGCGAGGATTTTTCTCCGAAACTTACGGGCTTGTGCCAGCATAAATCACAGTGTCTCCAGGTTGTACTTGCACGCCCCGAGCCAAACTGCTGGGGATGATATCGCCGATAGCCGTCGCCGGTTCAACTGAAGAAATGCGAATTTTTCCAATCAACGTTCCCTCCCGCAGGACGAGCATTTCGGAGTTCGACTCGACTCCGTGGCGGGCGCCGAGATTTAGCACCACGAAATTGTAAACTTGATTGTATGCCAGCACAGTGCCGCGCACACCGGTGCGACGGGGGCTGACCGTTTCCCCCTGGGTGGCGACTGTTTCCCGCCGCTTTTTTCCTTCCCTGGATGGCGCCGCCCGCCCCTGAGCATCTTGGAGTTTTTCGGAGAGGAAAACTTTTTCCTTTTCCGCGCTGTCGAGCTGCCGGCGAAGATCATCGACTTGCGACTGCAAATCAGCCGTCTGCGCGCTGTTGCCGGGAGGACTGCCAGCGACCGAAGCATTCGCGTTCTTCCCTGCTTCTTCCGCGCGCTTTTCCAGCGAAGTGATCTCTTGCTGACTAGCTTCTAATTTAGCTTGTAGATCAGCCTTTTCTTTCTGGACCTGCGCTAGCTCTGCTTCCGCTTTCCCTGCTCGATTTTCTGCTTCGGCGATTTTGGCTTGTTGTTCCGCCCCAACGTTTCCACCGGTTGGCGCATTTAGTTTCGCGTTCGACTCACGGTGCTCGGCCGCATTGCGTGCGGCCTGCGCGTTCGCTGCATGCGCGCGAACCGCATTCATTTTTTGGATATTTAGAAAGCCAAAGAATGCCGCGAGCACGAGGAAAAGAATGGCAAGCCCGCTCACGGTCCTTTGCGCAACCGTGAAACCCGATTCCCCGTGCGTCATGAATGTCGTTTAACAACGAATCGCGCCCGGAGCAATCGCGAATTCCATTCTGCATGTGTAGGACCGCGGCAAACCTCAGTTGAGATTGCGTTTTCCCATGTTTCAACCGATAGACAATGCCGTGGGACAACAGCACCGTGTACGAGCCAAACGCAAGCGAAGAAGAGCTTATTTACAGCGCAAGGCAGCGCTGCGAGCCAGTGCGACTAGACCGACACCAGCAAAGCAGCGGCCAAAGAAAGAGCCGGATACCACTGAGTAGTTTTGATTCAATCGTTCTGCGAAACGGCGCGCACAGAGTGACGCGCCCTACCAAACACGGCGCGTTTCAGGCGCATTGGTAGAGCGCGAAGTCCTGTGCGCGCCGCAGGTTCGCACGCCCCAAATGGCGCGGGCCGTGCGCAGCGCTGATTGAATCGGCAGATATAAGCATGACACAACGTCCCCGTTATCTGATCGTCGATGGGCATAGCGTTATTTTTGCCTGGCCTGAGCTGCGCAAGCTGCACGCGCGCCGTTCATCACTGGCCCGCGAAGCGTTGGTCAAGCAGTTGCGTGATTATCAGGATTGGACCGGCGTACGCGCGGTAGTCGTTTTCGATGGAAAAGGCAAAAGGGTCGAAGCGACCTCTGACCCAGGCGATGTGCAGATTTTTTATTCGCGCAGTGGACAATCAGCAGATGCGATCATTGAAAGATTGGCGAGCAAGTACGCCAAACAGTTCGAGCTGATGGTTGCCACGTGCGATTCGATGGAAGCGGAGACTGTGCAAGCGTGCGGCGCGGAATGGATTTCTCCCGAAGCATTGCGCGGACTGCTTTCCAGTGCGCGGCGGGTTTGACCTAGAGCAGATCGCCTGTTCCGTCCCAAGGGAGAGCGCTAGGGTGCAGAAACGAGATTTTGATCACTTCCTGTAACCCAGGGTGTTTCCCACGCACCACGCTAAAGCACAGGCGATGGCGGCCCCGCCTCCCCAGATCAGCCAATATGGCCGAAAGGCTAAAATGAGCCGCCCATGTGTGCCTGGCGGGACTTGTACAATCGGAAATAATCCGCGATGGGAAGTGACGGCGAGTTTTTGATCGCCAAAGCGCGCCTGATATCCGCGAAAATACGGTCGTGAAAAAGTCAGCAAGGCAGGCTGATCGCCATTCGGCACATCGACATCAACTTCCACTCGGTTTCGCGACTCATCGATCCGAGAAATCGTTGCAGGCACAAACTGCTCGTTAGGCCGCGAATCGATTGAATTGACGGAGCGCACTCGCGCGAATGGCGCGCTGCGCCGGTGGAAGACGCGTCCTTCATCTGTTGAAACGACGAGCTGCCATTCAGAGGATGGTTGCGGGACAAGATCGATTTCCCGCGCAACGACGATTCCGTCCACTCCCAGCAATGCTAGTTCCCCACCCTCACCAGCTTGATAATTGAGCAAATATTCTCCCACCGCAGGATTGATTTCACCGTGGATCGAAGTCGCGAATTCGCGCGCTACGCCAGCGGCTCGGATTGGGCTGTAGCCATTAATAAAATGCAATCCAGCCCACATCGACGTGCTTCCCGGGCGCAGAATCTGGCCGACCGGCTGAGGTTTGTTTGCCACACAATAAGTAAGCTCGGCCCAGGGATAGACACTGAGATAAAGGCGAGCTGGGTCCAGCGGCGCGGGTTTAAGCAGATCTTGAGAAAAATTGTACTTGGGGACACCGCAGTTCGTTGGGACGAAGAGATACGTGGCAACGAATGCGAAAAACGTAATCACAACGGGTGGCCATTTTTGAAATTCAGAATCACGCAGCGAGAGTGTTGACAGCCACCAAATCCCCGCCAGCCCGAGTAAAATCGATGTCGAAGGGAAAGCGTAAGCGCCAGTTGTTCGCAGAACGAACATCGCGATAGCCGTCAGAACGACGAGACCGAGAGCCGCCGTGGCCACGGTCGCTGATCGGGGTACCATTTGCAGCGCTTCCGCTGCGCAAATTGCCAGAACCAAATGGAAAAATGGAAGCCAGCGAAAGCTCCACCGGAAAAGACCCGCCGTTGGAATCATGCAGAGCAAGAGCACGAGCAACAGCAAGACAAGCTCCCACTTAATTTGCCTGACGAGCATACGCCCACGCCAGACGAACCCAGCAATAAGTGCTGCGGGAGCGACTAGCCCGCATGCCAATTCGGTTGCTGTGTGTGGCAGATAACGGCTGGAAAAATCCGCCCAATTAACAGTCCAGCATGGCAAGATCAACCCGGGCAAAGCTGCTAGCGGAACGAGCCATTGCCAGTGTGCTGCTGGCGACTGCAATTCGCGCGCTGAACCTTGAACTAAATCGAGAATCGCAAGCCATGCAGGCGCGGAAAGGCCAAAGCCGAGAGCGACGCCGACGAGCATCGGCCCAATGGAGAGAATGTTTCGAGTTTTGACTAACGACTTGACGGACAACCAGGCCATCAAGAGGAGCAACATCAAAACCGTGTAGGGGAATCCGCCCGTGACAACGAGGTAAACGAACGGCGCCGGCCAGAGGAATCGCCATTTCGTTCGTTGTTGATCCAATGCGCGCGCCGCACCCCACCATGCCCAGGGCAACCACGTGAACGCGCCGAGTGCGCCGAACCAATCGGTCGCGCCCCAGCAAATGATCCAGCCGTTTAGCGAGGCAACCAGCGCGACAAAGGTTGACAATGGAATTGAAAATCTGCGATCGCGTGCGAGCAAAAATGCGCCGATCGCCAAAACAAAGAGGTGAGTAATGGAAAGAGCAGCGGCTTGTTGGGGAAATGTCAGCGGAAATTTCCAGATGAGGATGACTGCTGCATTTATAAAGACCGAAAATGTGCCGTATTGAAATTCACCCGCCAGATTGCCGCACACCCACGAATAAGGACTCAGGATTGGCCAATGCCCTTCGGACCAGCTGCGTGCTACATCGGCGAACACCGGCAGGATCGACAATTCATAATCGTCGTTCCAAAAAATGAGCGGATCGTGCCAGAGAAGAATGAGGCAAAATACGACGACGAGTAATCCGGATGAGACCGCGCCGAGAGAATTTTTCCACTGACTAACACGGATCTTCACAGATGCATGAAAAGACATCCGCGAATCTGTGTTTCATCTGTGTTCATCTGTGGCTAAGAAAAATTCTTATAGCACCACCGGTTTTCCCTCGGTCATCACGAGGACTTTCTCCTCGATGCCGTGCGCGCGTGCCGATCTGAGCAATCGTTGCGGTGGTTCGTGAAGCGGTTCAAAGCCAAGGGGAAAAGTCCCGTAATGCATCGGGATCAAAGTGTCCGCACGCAGCTCGAGAAATGCTTTCACTGCCTCCTCTGGGTTCATATGAACTTCGCGACCGGTGGGCGCTTCGTAAGCGCCAATGGGAAGCAATGCGACGTCAATATTAAAGCGGTCGCCGATTTCCTTGAATCCGGGGAAATAGGCAGTGTCGCCGCAGTGAAAAATCGTGCGGCCATTCGATGCAATTACAAATCCGCCAAAGTCACGATGCAAATCCGCGAGGAACCGGGCTCCCCAGTGGTGACACGGAGTGAGCGAAATTTTCAGCGGCCCGAGCTCGACTGTCTGCCAGTAATCCAGCTCGTGCACGATATGAAACCCCAGGTCGTGCACCAAATTTCCGACGCCCATGGGCACGACGATCGGCTGATCGGCCGCAACGTGCCGCAGGGTGCGCCGGTCGAGATGATCGAAATGAGCATGCGTCACCAGGACAAAATCAATCGAAGGCAAATGATGAATTTCGAAGCCTGGTTGCTTCAACCGCTTAATCACTTTGAGCCACTTCGACCAGATCGGGTCGATCAAGATATTGACCTCGTGAGTTTGAATGAGAAATGAGGCGTGACCGATCCAGGTAACGCAAATCTCGCCTTCGCGGATTTTTGGGAATTGAGGAGCCGCCGGACCGCCAGCACGCTTCACGAAAAGCGAAGGGATAAGAACGCTGGTGAGAAAATTGCGCTTGTGCCAGTCCGCTCGCGGACGCAGCCGGACGCGCGTGGAACGTTTCACCGGCGCGCCGTCCCGTGACGGTTGGCGAACAATATTTCGCCGGCTCTTTTTTGAAAAACGAATTGGCACAATGCCAACGATATAAGTCTGCTCCAGTGAAGTAAAACTCTTTGCGGCAGGAGGAATGCGGTTGCTCACAAATGAATTCCGCGTTGAGTTGTGGGCGATATGCGGACTTGGAAAGTTTTCATTCCCATATTGTTAATCTGCTCGGTTGCGTTCGCGTACGAGTCGCGATTGCCATTCAGCACGGTTTTTAAAGGACAAGTCCAATTCAATCGGCTGGTGGCAAAGGCTAAAGCGGAGAACTGGAAAGCGCTGCCGATTGGCGAACGCACTGCGGCCGTCGGACAAGCTTTGGTCGGGACGCGCTACAAACATTTCACTCTGGAGATCGACAACCGGATCGAGTCGCCTTCAGTGAATTTCAACGGGATGGATTGCTGGACGTTCTTCGAGATCGCGCTCGGTTTCGCGCGGATGCTGAACGAACCGGAATCGAACTGGATGCCGGAACGGATGCTGTATTACATCGAGCAAGATCGATATCGCGGCGGCCAGTGCACCGGCGAATATCTTTCGCGCCTGCATTATTTGGAGGACTGGCTTTACGACAACGATCGGCGGGGTTTGGCCGAGGACCTGACGCGCGACCTCGGTGGCCGGAGCGTCCCGCATTCCGCGCGTGAAATGAGCGCTGGCTGGCGACACTACCGCTATCTCGCCGCGAACCGTTCACTGCTGGGACCGCTCGCGCGCATGGAAGCGAACGTCTCCTCGCGGCCCCTCTATGAGATTCCGAAAAGCAAAGTCGCAGGCATTGAATCGAAATTGCGCAGTGGCGACATCATCGGAATCATTTCGCACGACAGAAGCGGACTTTATTCCACTGCGCATGTCGGCCTAGCGGTGCGTACAGGTGATGGCGTCTTGCATTTCATGCACGCTTCCTCGCCGAGCAATTACGGCCGTGTGATCGTGGACGAGGAGCTTTCGAAGTATCTGTACCGCTATCACTCGGACAGCGGGATCTTGGTCGCCCGACCGCTGCGATAGATTTAATTGTGTTTGTTTCGGCGCTTGATTGTTGCGCCGATCAAGGGACAAGATCGACAAATCGCAGAATGAAAGTCTCCAAGCTTTTATTATCGATCTCGCTGTGCTTTGCAGCAGCAGCGTTTGGTTTCGGGGAAACGAAAATTCGTGTTGGCCATTTTCCGAACATCACGCACGCACAAGGCGTGGTTGCGCACGCGCTCTCCCGCCAGGGCAAGGGTTGGTTCGAACAACGCCTTGGGCCGGGAACCAAAATCGACTGGTTCGTTTACAACGCCGGGCCGAGCGCGATGGAGGCGATTTTCGCGAAGTCGATCGATTTGACGTACGTAGGCTCCGGGCCGGCGCTAAATGCTTATACCAAATCCAACGGGCAGGAGATTCGTTTGATTGCAGGCGCGGCGAATGGTGGTGCGGGGCTTGCCGTGCAACCAGACCAAAACTTGAAAACGCCAGTGGATTTCCGTGGCAAAAAAATCGCCACGCCGCAATTAGGGAATACGCAGGATATTTCGTGTCGGGCATGGCTAACAGACGGCGGATTAAAGATCACCCAGCTCGGCGGCGACGCCCAAGTGATTCCAACACAAAATCCCGACCAGTTAGGTCTTTTCAAGGCGAAAAAAATAGACGGAGTTTGGACGGTGGAACCCTGGCTAACCCGCCTCGAGCAGGAAGCATCCGGTAAAGTGATTGTCGAAGAAAAAGATGTTGCTACCACTGTGTTGGTCTCAAGCGTTAAGTTCCTGAATGAGAAACGCGATCTCGCGAAGAAATTTGCCCAGGCGCACGCCGAGCTGACAGACTGGATCGCGAACAATCCGGAGGAAGCCCAACGATTAATCAAAGCGGAGCTGTTGGAAGAGACAAAAAGCGATATGAGCCCACAAGTGATCGCCGCAGCATGGAAGCGCATTGTATTTACGGCAGAAACGCCGCGCGCTGCGGTGGAAAAATTCATGCAGAACTCGGTCAGCGCCGGTTTCATCAAGACAGCACCTGATCTTTCCAAGCTATTCCAAAATCCCTGATGTCCCTTCAGGAAGAACTTCGTGGACCGCCGCCAGCCAAGCTGATCGTCGATCATGTTTCGAAATGGTTTCGACAAAAGCGTCAGACCGTGCATGCGCTGGATGATGTGTCGCTCGAGGTCGAGGAAGGCGAATTTATCGTCATCGTCGGGCCGAGCGGCTGCGGGAAATCGACGCTGCTCGATATTATCGCCGGCTTGGAAAGACCGGACAAGGGACGAGTGCTGGCGGACAATCAGCCGGTGCTCGCGCCGGGACGACATCGGCTGGTGATGTTTCAGGAATCGGCGCTGTTTCCTTGGCTGAATGCGTTCGGCAACGTCATGTTCGGGCTGAAATTGAAACCCGGCTTGCGCAATCGGGAACGGCGCGAGGTCGCAAAGTTTTTCCTTCTTCTGGTCGGCCTCGAAAAGTTTATGGAAGCCAATGTACACGAGCTTTCCGGTGGAATGAAGCAGCGCGTCGCGCTCGCTCGAGCACTTGCGCCGAACCCGCGGGTGCTGCTCATGGACGAACCGTTCGCCGCGCTCGACGCCATGACGCGGGAACAACTTTACGGTGATATCCAGCAGATTTGGCAAAAACGGCGCAAGACGATCATCTTCGTCACCCACAATGTGCGTGAGGCGGCATGTCTCGCTGATCGCGTGGTGATTATGACGCCCACGCCCGGACGCATCCGTGAGATTTTTGAAGTGGACCTGCCGCGGCCGCGCGATTTCAACAGCATCGAGATTGCTCAGCACGCCTCGAAATTAACCGCAGCGCTGAAAGGTTACCTGACGCCTGAGCCCGTAGTAAGTGTGGAATGAGAAGAGCCCTGCTCGCAGTTTTATTTTTCGTCGCCATCGTCGCAATTTGGGCGGCCTTGGTGCATGCAGAAATTTGGTCGCCAGTATTGCTGCCATCGCCGCGCAGTGTAGGCCAATATGTCATCGCCGCGTTGCGTGACGGTACGCTTCTGCAAGCGACCGAGGTGACGCTGCGCCGTTTGCTGCTCGGTTATTTCATCGGCCTCGCTATCGGGCTCCCGCTCGGGTTTCTGACTGCATCTTTAAAATTCGCCGAAGACACAATCGGCGTGCTGGCGCTCGGCCTGCAAACGCTGCCGAGCGTGTGCTGGGTCCCACTGGCGCTACTCTGGTTCGGACAGACGGAGGGCGCCATGCTCTTTGTGGTGATCATGGGAACGGTGTGGTCAGTGATCATTGCTACCGATACCGGTGTGCGCACGATCCCACCCATCTATGCCCGGGCCGCGCGCACCATGGGCTCGAGATATTTTCACAAGTGGATGTACGTCATCTTGCCGGCGTCGCTTCCATTTCTAGTGAGCGGGATGAAACAAGGTTGGGCGTTTGCGTGGCGATCACTCATGGCCGCTGAAATCTTCGTGACGATCCTGACCGGCTTCGGACTTGGGCATCTGCTGCACTACGGACGTGAACTCAACGCCATGGATCAAGTCATCGGTGTGATGCTGGTCATCGTGATCATCGGTTTGCTGGCAGACAAAATCTTATTCTCGCCTTGGGAGCGTTTCCTGCACCGCCGTTGGGGAACGGGCAGAACATGAGGGCGTAGACCCGCCGCGCTATTCAATAGCCAAACCGAACGTCAAGTTCGGCCAACGCGTCTGCGGCATATTTCTGATCCTCAAGCGAAAGGTATTCTCGATAGCCTCCTACCTTGCCGCGACGCACCTTGAATGACTCAGGATCCCGCACATCGCCTGGACGCAGGATTTTCGAATCAAAAGCACCGGCCGCCTCCAGCTTTTGCATGTTCTCGAACCCGGAAAAGGCGAGCGCCTCTTGGAACATCGTCATATCGGGGGCAGATTCGCCGAGCAGGGCAAGGAGGTCTCGGAAATATCCTGCTGGGGAGGCGCGGAGGGCTTCATATCGGATGAGGATGAAATTGTCGCGACCCGAGAATTCGTCGATCCAATCGTTCATTGTGTTTATGATGGCGCGCACGCCAAATCTTTTGTCGCGCAGCATCTCGCTAACACTCTTTTGCCTGAGTTCGACCGGAGCATTTGGATCGCGCCTTGTTATCTGCAAATAGAGAGAAACGAAACAATCGCGCGGGTCGCGCGCGAGCAGAATGATCTTTGCCCGGCCAAGTTCTCTTCGCGGCACCAGATATTTCCCACGCAACCTGTCCCAGAGATCGCCCTTGGTCCGGTGCTCGAACAGATCGTGAGAAAAAATCAGCCGTGGAATACGCGAGTCGCGGTACCGCTCCGGCCGCAGAGTGAATTCAACGCCGAAGCGCTTGCAGAAGTAGGCACAAAGAAATGTACGAAGCCAAGTGCGCCCGCTTTTCGGAACTGAAACGATGATGGCGTTTCCCCGGGAAAGTTCACTCGCGCGGCTGCTAAAATTACGGCGCGTCCATCGCAGAGTCGGCCGCCAAAATCTGAGTCGCGAGACGGGTTTATCTATGGGGGGAAACCCCGAAAGCATCCCGGGCCGGGTCCCCTTGTAAGCGGCCGTCTCTTCCGGATGGGCTCCGGCCAAAGATTGAGATGTTATTTCGATTGCCATTCAGGATCCTCGGCAGAACACTCGGACTGTTGCATAAGACCGCAAAAAGGGGTACTTGTTCAAGCATAAATTATTGGGGGCGCACTGGCTTCGACTCATCGTTGGAAGCGCAGGCGGCATGTCGAGGATGGTTCGTTGGCCTCGTTAAAAACCGGACCAAACAAATAAACGCAGACAACGAAGGTCTCGCTCTCGCGGCTTAATTGACCGCGACGTTTTCGCAGTGACGCCTGCTAGCGGCGAAAACGTGGACAGCAGGCTGGCGAATCGGCGGAGCGACCGCGCCGGTTTGTGAATCGATTTCGCGGACGCTCGGGAGCCGGCAGTGTGCCGGTGCAACGTTCGGCTCCTTAAAACTTATCACCGGATAAACATGTAGATGTTTGCGTCGAGAGCGACGAGGACAGGGGTTCAACTCCCCTCGCCTCCACTTTCGCTCTCTGAGCGAAGGTGTCCGCTGTAGCCTTGGCGAAGGCGGCCGGGCACATAGCCTAGTCACTGCCTGCCAGTCTTAAGCCATTGGCTCCAAAGTTGCGGTCGGCCATTCGAATTTGAGCGAGCATAATCGTAAGACGCACGGACAAATGCGGTTCGGTCTGCCGTATAGTCCGCCCTCCAATCCCCGGTTTCCGATAGGTGGAGGACGTCATAGTCGTAACCCAAAATCTTTTGACGCTGGACAATGTCTTCGAGCGACACTCGATTTGCGTTTCGCAGCATGTCGTAGAGCACCATGAACGTGGTCGTGCGTCCACGACCCGCTTCACAATGGAAATGCGCCCACGCCTTTTCCGGAAGCGCGCGGGCAGCGAGGACAAATCGGTCCACCTCGTCATCGAGCGGTCGCGCATGGTCCGTGACAGTGAGACGCACATAACGAGCGCCGGCGCCTTCGACGACGTCACGCTCCGTGCTCGATCGCTCGACCCTCACACGTTGCGGCGTGGTAGAATCAGCGTCAGCTTTCTTCACCGCTTCGCCTGGCCGAACAACGATTTCGCTCCCCGCTTTAAGCGACTGCACCCGCTCAGCCTCATCCGCTTCGATTCCGCTCTGGCTACGGCCTATGTTCGCCCAATCGCGTGACGAATACCAGCTTACAGGCAGATCGTTGACAAATACGTGCGTTTCCTGTCGTAAATCGAAGACCATCACTGGACCGCGAGTTCGCGCCAGCAAAAGCTTTAGACCTTCGGGAGTAAACTCGCCGCTGCCCGAGGCGCGCAGCTCGTTCAGCCCAGTCGTCGCCGGCGTTTCACCTTTGCTCGCCTTAAGCGAATCGTCGGTCGTGCGGAAGTTTCGCGGTAAAGCGTTCGCCAGCTTTAAGTCAATGTCCCAAATCGCTACCGGTAACTCCGCGTCACCGGGACGAACTGGCGGATCCTTCTGAACGAGCGTGACCGCCAAAAGAGCTGCAAAGATAAAGACAAAGCCAAATGCGAGTGACCGCCTGTCGCATTGTTGAGCAGAGAAATTCATGAAATTCGCGTCCGATTGGAGGCAAACACTTTCAGCCACACAAGGAATTTTTACTAATTCGCATTCCAAACTCGCAATTCGCGCGGCGTGATTTAATTCTGAAATAATGCGGGACGCGCTCACTCCCATGATGCAGCAATACCGGCGGCTGCGGGGCAGCATTCCGGCCGATACGCTCCTCCTCTTTCGGCTCGGCGATTTTTACGAGCTTTTCTTTGAAGACGCAAAGGAAGCGTCCGGCCTGCTGAACGTGGCGCTGACCAAGCGCAATGGCGTGCCGATGTGCGGCGTCCCTTACCATGCAGCGCAAACTTACATCGCAAAGCTGATCAAGGCTGGGCGGCGCGTGGCCATCTGCGATCAGACCAGCGAACCACAACCGGGAAAAATTGTCTCCCGCGATATCACTCAAATTGTTAGCGCGGGCACAGTGAGCGATCTCGACCTGCTCGAATCTAAGCGCGCCAATTATCTGGGCGCGGTCTATGCCGATGGCGCTTTCTTCGGCTTCGCGTATGCCGATCTCAGCACGGGCGAGTTCCGCTTAACCCAGGCGCAAGATCGTCAATCGCTCCTGGATGAACTTGCGCGCGTTTCTCCCTCGGAGCTTCTCGTCAGCGACGAGCAACAGCAGTTCAAGGAGATCCCGAACGCTCTCGGCTACGACAGCTACGCGTTTCTGCCCGAACAGGCGGTCTTTACCTTGTGCGAACATTTTAAAGTCAAATCGCTCGACGGATTTGGCTGCGGGCAAATGGCGCAGGCCGTCGCTGCCGCGGGCGCGATTGTCCATTATTTGAAGTACCAACTCCGGCGCAAGATCGATCATTTGACCTCGCTGCGCTGCGATGCATCTGCAGATTACGTGCTGCTCGATGCTGCCACCCAAACCAATCTCGACCTGGTTGAATCGCGCAGCGCGCGAGGCCCCAGTCTGCTTGCCGTCCTTGATCGCACCATCACACCCATGGGGGGACGCAAATTGCGCTTCTGGATCTTGCAGCCGTTGCGCAATTTGCCAGAGCTGGAGCGGCGCCAGCAAATGATTGCCGATCTGTTGCAGGAGCCGGACCTGCTCGCAGCGATCCGCATCGAGTTGAAATCGATTCGCGACATCGAACGCGCGGTCGGCCGCTTAAGCCAGACCTCGGGCAACGCGCGCGATCTGGTCGCGCTCAAAACTTCGCTTCAACAAATCCCGAAATTGAAAGCCGAATTGGCGAAATTGATTGAGCGAATTGAATTTGGCGCGAGCCCTGTAGAGGCAGCCGTGCCGGCTGCAAAACAGTCAAAGCAGGCGACACGCCTGCCACTACAGCTTCAGCGCGAAATCTATGAAATGCCGGCGTTGGCGGAGAAACTGGCCAAAGCGCTGGTCGATGATCCGCCATTCGTGCTAAAAGAAGGCGGCATTTTCCGTGACGACTACGATGCTGATCTTGACGCGTTGCGGCAGGCGTCGCGCGAAGGGAAAAAGTGGGTCAGCCATTTACAGGAGCGCGAGATCGCATCCACGGGAATCAAGTCGTTGAAGGTGCGCTACAACTCCGTCTTCGGGTATTTCATCGAAGTCACTAAATCGAATCTGGCGAACGTGCCTGCGCATTACACGCGCAAGCAAACCACTGTGGGCGGAGAACGCTTCATCACGCCCGAGCTTAAGGAAATGGAGGCAAAGATCCTTGGCGCAGACGAGCGCGCCCGCCAGCTCGAGTACCAGCTTTTTCAAAAACTGCGGGACGAAACTTTGCGCGAGCTCGGTCCGATCCAGCAGACTGCCGACGCAATCGCGATTCTCGACGTGATCTGCGCGCTGGCAGAAACCGCGCGCCTCTTCCGTTACTGCCGGCCGGCGCTGAATGAAACGCTGCGGCTCGTGATCAAGGACGGCCGGCACCCCGTCCTGGATCAAACTCTGGTAGAAGAGAAATTCGTGCCGAATGATACGTCCCTCGACGGCGAGAACATGCGGCTGGCGGTCGTCACCGGACCGAACATGGCCGGCAAATCGACCTACATTCGCCAGGTTGCGCTTATCGTGCTGATGGCGCACATCGGCAGTTTCGTTCCGGCAGAGAGCGCAGAGATCGGCTTGGTTGATCGCATCTTCACCCGTGTGGGCGCGAGCGATGACCTCGCGCGAGGCCAGTCAACATTCATGGTGGAGATGAACGAGACCTCGAACATCGTCAATAACGCCACCGAGCGCAGCTTGGTGATCCTCGACGAAATCGGACGGGGCACATCGACATTCGACGGACTCTCCATCGCCTGGAGCGTGGCCGAATTTTTGCACGACAAGATCAAAGCGCGGACGTTATTCGCCACGCATTACCACGAGTTGACCAAGCTCGCCGAAGACCGCAGTGGTGTCTGCAATTTCAACGTCGCCGTGCGCGAATGGAACGAGCAAATCATTTTCCTGCGCAAAATTGTCCCCGGCGGTGCGGACAAAAGTTACGGAATCCACGTCGCGCGCCTCGCCGGTTTGCCAAAAGAAATTCTCGATCGCGCCAAAGAAATTCTCGCGCACCTGGAAAAGCCGGATGGCGCAGCTGCGCAGCCCGCCAAACGGAAAAGATCGACTAAAGGAATGCCGCAATCCGAAAAGCCGCAAATGGATCTGCTTTAGGCCGTATTCGCCAGTATTTGCATTCGCGGCAGCCAGACTGGAGCGCCATGCGGAATGACGTGGCGCCAGCGAGTGTCGAAGCGCCAGAGGCCGGCGGTGCGGGCGAGTTCGAGTGCGCCGCATAATTCGTGGTTGGAAATCCCGCGGTTAATCTCGGCGAAGCGCGGTTCGGTTTCGGCTTTGTGCGCTGGGTAATATTGGTCCATCACGTTGACGTACGTGTCGCGCGACAAGTTGTCAGCGATCCAGCGCATGATTTCGCATGTGTCGTCAAGCAGCCCCGGCATTACCAAATGCCTAACGAGGGCGCCGCGCAATGCCAGACCCTGCTCGTCCACTTTTAGTTCGCCGACTTGCGCGTGCATGGCGGCGATCACCCGCCGCGCAGCTTCGGCGTAATTGCTGGCCACGAGATATTTTCGGCAATGCTCCGGATCCCACAGTTTGAAATCCGGCATGTAAATGTCCACGAGCCCGTCCATCCAATGAATGCTTTCGAGGCTGTCGTAGGCGGATGTGTTATACACGAGCGGCAGGCGCAAGCCGCATTCGACTGCGATCACGAGCGCTTCCAAGATTTGCGGCACGACGTGCTCGGGCGTGACAAAGTTGATGTTGTGACAACCGATTCGCTGCAAATCGAGCATGATTTGCGCGAGTTCCGTGGCGGTCACTTCGGCGCCTTCGCCGAACTGGCTGGTCTCAAAGTTTTGGCAAAAGACGCAACGCAGGTTGCACCAGCCGAAAAAGATTGTGCCCGAGCCGTTCCACCCGCGCAGGCAATCTTCCTCGCCGAAATGCGGAAATGCGCTAGCGACGCGAGCAAGTCGGCCGCTCTTGCAAACGCCGATCTTGTTGTTAAACCGGTCGATCTCGCAATCGCGCGGACAAACTTTGCACGCGCGTAACGCTTCGATTGCTTGCTCGGCGCGCTCCTGAAGAATCCCTTCTTCGAATGCGCTGACGTATGCCGGAACAAAATCTCTGCGCGACAAAACAAATCGCCCACCGCCATTCAATTCATCCGGCACTGAGTGGCCATTCATCTTGCCATTGAAGATGCGCGTCATGGGTTGACTAACCTTATTCATCTCAGCGCGAAGCGCCATCTCACACTGACGCATAAGTTCCTTTTTGTGATAAGCTGTCCCGCGAATATGGCGGTCAAAACCGAGAAAGAGTTGAGCGAAGCGTTGCGCGCACTCTGGCTCAAGGCAGTGGCAGCGATCGAGCTGCGCAATTTCGGCTACGCAATCTCACTCTTGCGGGAGATTCTCAAGCAAGAGCCGCAGTTTCTCACGGGCCGTGAACTATTGCGGTGCGTCGAGGTAACGAGGAGCAAATCGGCGAAGAAAAGCTTTTTTAAGATCTCAACTGCGCCGATCTCGGTGATGAAGGCGCAGCGAGAAATTAAGAAAGACCCGAAACGCGCGATTGAAATATTAGAGAAGGTTCTGGAAGAGGAACCTTACAATCGCCAGGCGAATTTGATTTTGAAAGAAGCAGCGCTGGCGGCCGGCTGGCCGGAGATCGCAGTGTTCGCGCTGCGCACGCTGCTTGAGGAAAATTCTCGCGACGTCAAGGTGCTGCACGAGCTTGGGCGCTTGTATCACGAGCTGGGAGACAGCGATCAGGAGGTGGAGGTGTATAATCAAATCACCGCGATAAATCCGCTCGATGCTCAAGCGCTAGGTCTGGGCAAAGATGCGTCGGCGCGTGCATCGATGAAGCGTGGTGGATGGACGCAGGCTGAAAGTTATCGCGACCTGATCAAAGACAAAGAAGTAGCAATTTCACTCGAGCAACAGAGCCGCATGCGCTTGACCGGCGAAGCGCTCGATCAACAAATTGCCGAAACGTACGTGCGTCACAAAGCGGAACCGGCAAATGTCGATCTGGCGCGACGCCTGGGCGCGTTGAACGAGCAAAGGGAAGATTTCGAGGCAGCGATTCGCTGGTATCAGTACGCTGCCGATCTGACCAAAGGCGCAGACACCGGATTGGCTCGAAAAGTTTCCGATCTGAAAATGAAATGCCTCGAGCGAGAGATTGTTGCACACGAGGAATTTCTCTCCACGCACAATGCAGCAGATGAATTGCACGGGAAAAAGTCTGAGCAACTGAAGGCTGCCAAAGCCAAGCGCGCAGAAATCCTCATCGACGATGCGCGGGAGCGCGTCGCGCGGAATCCAACCGATCTCCAGCTTCGATTCGAGTTGGGCGAAAACCTTTTTAATGCCGGAAGTTTTCGCGAAGCCGTGCCGGAGTTGCAGCGCGCACGGCAAAATCCACACGCGCGCTTGAAAGCGATGAATCTGCTCGGCTGCTGCTATAGCGAACTTGAGATGCTTGATCTTGCAATGAAGCAATTGCAAGAAGCGTCGAAGGAAATTTTATCAATGGACGCGATGAAGAAGGAGATCGTGTACAATCTCGGCCTTGTTTACGAGCGGATGGGCGAACGGGAAAAATCGCTCGCCTGTATGAAGCAGATTTACGAGGTTGATTACGGCTACAGAGACGTGGCGCAACGAGTAGAAAGCTCCTACGAACAGAATATCCCGCACGGTTGATCCAATTCCTCGCCTGAAAGTGCTTGGGATCAGAATCACCAGTCTTGTCACAAGCCGATTTTTATATGAATTTTGTGTGCAGCGTCGCGTCCAAGCTGATGCGAAGATGCGATTCTCAACTGCCGGCTCAGCCGGTAATTACGCAAAATCACTTAACAAGGAGCCCCTAATGAAACCAAAACTCATATCAGTCTTAACAATCGCAGCGGCTGTGATCGCGGCCAGCAGCGTCTGCGTTATCGGTACCGCCCGCGCTCAAACCGAACCGGGCGCGCCCATCGGAAGCAATCCCCATCTTCGCTCACAATCTGCAGGGCAGGCGGGATCGCCCGGCGCCACCACGGTGAAAATGAGCCAGAAGGATGTGAACTTTATCCAGAAAGCAGCAGGCGGCGGCGCACAGGAAGTGGAGAACGGGAAGATGGCCGAGAAACAGGCGAAAAGCGCGGAGGTGAAAAGCATCGCCGCGCGCATGGTTGCCGATCATACGCGAATCAACAAGGAGTTGACTGCTCTGGCCAATCGAAAAGGCGTTACTTTCAACACTGGCGGTGTCAAGGCGCAAAACCTCGGCACCGGAAATTTTGACCCATTGTATTTAAAGTGGCTTGAGGAAGTCCACAGGGCCGATATTGCCGACTTCGAAAGAACAGCAAAGAGCAGCGATGACGGCGAGCTCAAAGCTTGGGCCTCGAAAAACCTCCCGACGTTAAAGCAACACCTGGCGATGGTCCAGTCGGCGGAGAAAAAAGCGGGAGGGCGGTAATAAAAGAAAAGTTTGCTCTCATGTGCGGCACGCTCAGCAAGGCGTGCCGCACTTTTTTTTGTGGCGGAACTTCTCCAGTTGCGTGCTAGTGGGACACGCGAGCTAGAAACTTTCGTCACCCAAAGCAATGCGGAAGACCAAAATCATCTGCACGCTCGGCCCGGCTACTGAAAAGACCGAGACCCTGCGACAATTAATCGACAAAGGGGCCGATGTTTTCCGGCTGAACATGAGTCATGCCACCCACGAATGGGTGCGCGAGATTGTGCCGCGCATCCGCAGGCTCGCGCACAAAGCAGGCCGGCCGGTCGCCCTTTTGCTCGATACGCAAGGCCCAGCTATTCGGACCGGAGATTTAGAAGCGAATTTTCAGTTAAAGCCGGGCGACATCTTGGAGTTCACCGTGCGGGGCGCAAAAAGCAACGCGCGTTATTCCGTGGACGTGAATTATCCCGGGTTTGCCGAGGACGTGGCGGTCGGCGACACCGTTCTGGTTGATAACGGATTAATCAAATTGCTCGTGCTGGAAAAAGGCAGAACGCGGGTCCGCACCAGGGTGCTGACCGAGGCCGTGCTCGGCTCGCGGCGGCACATTAATCTACCCGGAGTTCACGTGAAGTTGCCACCGCTCACAAAAAAGGACGTTGCGGATATTTCACTTGGCGCGGACCTCGCCGTCGATTTTGTCGCACTGAGTTTCGTTCGTCAGAAAAGCGACATCGAGCAGCTGCGGCTGCTTTTGTCTCGGAAAAAGAGCAAGGCGCAGATCGTGGCCAAGATCGAGGATCAACTTGCGGTGCGCTCCATCGACAAGATGATCGAAAGCGCCGATGTGATCATGGTTGCGCGCGGCGATTTGGGAATCGAATGCCCAATGGAGGAACTGCCAATCATCCAGCGGCGGATCGTGAAGCACTGCATTCGTCTGGGCAAGCCGGTCGTGGTCGCGACGCAGCTACTGGAATCGATGATCACAAATCCGCTGCCCACGCGCGCCGAGATTACGGACGTGGCGAACGCCGTTTTCGAACAGGCTGATGCCCTCATGCTGAGTGCCGAAACGGCGCTCGGTCGCTACCCGGTTGAATGCGTCGAGGTTCTGCATCGCGTGGCGATACGCATCGAACGTAGCGGCGGTGCCGGCTATGCCGAGGATGCGGCGCTGGAAAATGTTCGGCAGAAAACCGTTGCTTCAGCCGTCGCACTGGCGAATTCACTGCAGGATTCGAAACTGATTGTCTTTACCGTGCACGGGAGAATGGCGCGTTATGCGTCGAATTTGCGTCCCCAACGCGCGCCGATCTTTGCTTTTACTCCGAGCGAAACAGTTTATCGACAACTGGCGCTCTCTTGGGGGACGTTGCCTGTCCGCATCGATTTCACCGGAGACCCAGACGGGACGATTGCATTAGCGGAGAAGTTCTTGCGTAAGAACAAACTCGCTGCGCCCGGCAACCGCATGGTCATCATCAGCGATGTCCAGATGGGCCGGGCGCTGATTGATTCCATTCAGCTGCGCACCGTGAAATAATTCTAGCGGCCGCTCTGTGCCGCGCTTCCCACAGGGAAGCGGCTACAGTTACGCTTCGACCGGCAATTCGACGTCCACCGGGCGCTCCTTCTTGCTTAGAGCGCGGCGAAGTTTCGAGAGCGCGATGTTCTGCAATTGCCGAATACGTTCGCGCGTAACGCCGAATTTCTTACCGACTTCCTCGAGAGTCTTGGGCTTGCCGCCGTCCAGACCGAAGCGCTGGAAGATGATCTTCTTCTCGCGAGCATCGAGCACATCAAGCAAACCGCCGACTTCGTTACGGAGATTTTTGTCGCGCAACAGCTCGAACGGCGTTTGAGCTTCCTCGTCGCCGACAATCTCACCAAATTCAGTGGAATCGTCGTCGCTGATCGGCGCATCGAGCGAAGCTGGACGAATCGAGACGGTCTTGAGTTGCGAAACTTTTCCGCTCGCGATGCCGATCTCATCGCCCAGCTCATCATCGGTGGGCTCGCGGCCGAGCTCTTCGCTCATCTGCAAGGAAACCCGGCGCATCTTGGAGATCTTATCCACCAAATGCACAGGTAAACGGATCGTTTTGCTCTGATTGGCCAGAGCCCGCTTGATGGACTGTTTGATCCACCACGCCGCATAAGTGCTGAGCTTTCCGCCCTTTGCCGGGTCAAAACGTTCCACCGCCTTCATCAAGCCGATGTTGCCTTCGGAGATCAAATCCAAAAGCGGCAGACCGAGATTCGCATAGTCATGCGCAATCTTCACAACCAGACGCAAATTAGACCGGATCATCAGAGCGCGCGCCTCACGATCTCCCTTTTTGATCCTTGCGGCGAGAGTAATCTCCTGGTCCGGAGTCAAAAGCGGGATTTGCCCGATCTCACGCAGGTAAATCTTAATTCCGGTATCGCTATCTTCAGCAGCCATATAACTCTTTTTCATCGTTCATTTGGGGGAATTCGATCGACAACTTCCCGTAAATTTTACTCGCCGGGGAACTGTCGATCACGCGTTGTAGCATCCGGGGAAGTATTTAACAAGGTTAAATATTCGAATCTGTGACACTCCTTGGATGCCTGTTGTTCAATCTTTTTTGCCAGCCATCCTCAGCCGGTTTTTCTACGGAGCATCCATAAATATTAAACCCGCCTTGCAGCCTTCAGTCGCGTCCAAGTTTCCGAGGGCTATTTGCGCTTTTCCACGATGTGATTTTCTGCGACTCTCGCGATCGCGATGCTTGCAAAAATTTATTCCGCTGCCGTTTACGGCGTCGATGCGTATGAAATTGAGATCGAAGTGAACGGCGCTGGCGGAGACCCGAACATCGTCATTGTTGGGTTACCAGATGCCGCGGTGAAAGAGAGCCGCGACCGGGTCACCACTGCCATTGCAAACAGCGGCTATTACTGGCCGCGCGGGCGCACGACAATCAATCTTGCGCCGGCCGATATCAAAAAGGAGGGACCCAGCTTCGATTTACCGATCGCACTCGGCATGATCGCGGTAACCGAAGGCTTGGACAGTTCGCCGTTCGAGAATTTTAGCTTTGTGGGTGAGCTCGCGTTGGACGGTTCAGTACGCGCTGTAAAAGGTGTGCTGCCGGTTGCGTTGGAAGCGCGCCGACGCGGCAAGCGCGCGTTGTTTGTTCCGGAAGCGAACGCGCTTGAAGCCGCGATGGTGAATAAGATCGACATCTACGGCGTGCAAAATTTGCGGCAGACGTTCGCCTTCTTGCGCGGAGAAGTTGCGCTTCTGCCGACACGCGCTGATCTGAGTAAATTTTTCGCCGCGCATCAAAATTACGACGTCGATTTCAGCGACGTGAAGGGGCAGGGCCACGTAAAACGGGCCATCGAAGTGGCCGTCGCCGGCGGTCACAACGTTCTGATGATCGGCCCGCCTGGATCTGGCAAATCGATGTTGGCCAAACGCATTCCGACCATTATTGCGCCGCTCTCCCTCGATGAAGCGATTGAGACCACGAAGATTCATAGCATCGCCGGCTTGCTCGACTCCGAAAAATCTTTCGTCTCGACGCGACCGTTTCGCGATCCGCATCACACTATCAGTGACATTGGATTGCTCGGGGGCGGCACATTTCCGAATCCGGGTGAAGTCAGTCTTGCGCACAACGGCGTCCTCTTTCTCGATGAACTGCCTGAGTTTAAAAGATCGGCCCTCGAAGTAATGCGCCAGCCGCTCGAAGACGGGAAAGTTACCGTGTCGCGCGCGGCAGGCAGCGTCACCTTTCCCTCGGAGTTCATGCTCGTTGCTGCGATGAATCCGTGCCCGTGCGGCTATTTTGGCGATCTCAAACGCGAATGCCGCTGCGGTCCACTTCAGGTGCAACGATATCGGCAACGCATCTCCGGCCCGTTGCTCGACCGCATCGATCTGCACATTGAAGTGCCCGCAGTCGAATATCGCGATGTGGCCAGCGAACGCGCAGAGGAAACTTCTGCTGCGATTCGCGAACGCATCATGCGCGCGCGGCAACTTCAGCAGGAGCGTTTCCGCAATGACGCGAAAGTAAACTGCAACACGCGCATGGCCACGCGTCAGCTAAAACAGCACTGCAAGCTTAGCCAGGATTCGCAGGAATTGATTCGCGTGGCGATGAGTGAACTCAATCTCAGCGCCCGCGCTTACGATCGTATCCTCAAAGTTTCGCGCACGATTGCCGATCTCGACAGCAAAACGGACATCGCACCCGAACACGTCAGCGAAGCAATTCAATATCGCACTTTCGATCGCACCTTGTGGGTATAGCAGCGACCTTATTTGCGTCTGGATAAATCGAGAGCGATTCGCGCGATGCTGTAGAACAATAATGCCGCTCCGATGGGGACCAGCCAGACGCCCAGGCCGGGATCGCCGTCGTAGATCACGATTCCACCGAGAAAAAATCCCGCCGGCAGCAGGATCGCAGCCCAAATTAATGCGAAGGACGCCGACGGCCGAAGCGTGAAGCGGTCCACTATTCGCGCGGTCAAACCGGCGGCGATGTTCACGACCGCGAGCAAGGTTCCGTGTGCGTGCGCCAGCGTGAACATGAGTCGCCGCGTTTCGTTTCCAACGTCGACATACCATCCGATCTTGAAACCGTGCAGCGTTTCGAGAACAGCGCCGAGGGATAAGAAGACAAGGAGCGACCACCAACCGAAGCGCAAATTGCGCTCAGCCAACTGCACGCCAGGCGGCGAATGTTTTGAAGGACCACTCATTCCGCAAGAAAAATTGGTTTCTCGTCGCGCGCGCTCCGCAATTTTTGGAAAACATCTTTCCGGACGCGGCCGTCCGAATCGATTGCGGTCTCTTGGCGATAGACTGCCTTTGGGTTGCGCACTTCGCGCAGCCATTTTTCATAAGCGCGTGTCGCCGCTTCGCCCAGTGTTTGATCGGGCGCGGTGTAGGTAAACGAAAAGTCGGAGAACCCGGGTAGCGTTCGGAGTGATTTCCACGCATCAAAACGCACCGCGGCATAAGAATCGGTCAATGCGTAGATGAGGTAAGGATACAGCCAGTCGCGACCGGCGATTTTTTGCGCGCTCTCCCAGCCCATGCCCCAGGCAATGAGCGCGCGCTGCCCGGCATCGCCTTTCAAGATCCACTGCACAGACGCCGCGATGGTGCGATCGTCCTCGGAAAGTTCCGGCACAGGTTGGTTATACCATGCGTGCAGATGCTTCGCAGCCCATCCGAGCGTTTGATCGAGATGGCAAAGATTGCACGCGTTCGGCCGGCCATAAGCAATGCTCTCCTGCACGGTCGGCGACGAGACTTGATGGCTGCGCATCGCGTGCAGCAATCCGAATGTCGTGCGCGGCATATGGCAGTTGTAACAACGGCTGCCGGATGACTCCGCGCTATGGTGCGTGTGCGCGACTAGTCTTGCGGTCATGTCTTTGTGACATTGCAAACACGCGGAGTCCGAATCCATTTTCGGTTTTAACTGAGCGGTGCGCGCCCATGTTTTCGCATCGGTTTGGCCGGGCGAGTCAAGGTGCATCTCGTGGCATGAAATGCAGGAGAATTCGCCGCCGCGAAAACACGGCGAGGCCTGCACGCCGTTGAATTCGCGCCCGGTTACGCGAATCATCCCATCGCCCCAGAATCGATTCTGAAAGAAATCCGGCTCGGCCCGGCGAATAAAATCTTTTTGTTCAGCGTGATCTGGGGCATTGGGTTGGACCACGAAGCGTTGCGAGAGATCGCGAGCACCGGGACGAAAAGCAGCGCCGTGCCGATTGAAATCGATCTTGTCCTCCATGTCATTGAAAGCCCAGACGCTGTGGCATTGGCCGCAGGCGAGCCCGGATTCCGGACCTTTCAAACTTGCAGGGTTGGTCACGGTCGGGTCCGACCTCGTTGTGAGGTGAATTTGGAAACGGCGAAACGGATTACGGTTGCGCTCGATGTGCTCGTGTCCTTCGCTGTGGCAGGCTTCGCATGCAATCCCGAACTCGGCCACCTGCGAATCCCACTTAAACCCTGAGACAAAACGCGATTGCCCCTCCGTGACGTGGCAATCCATGCACGCGCCATTCCATGCACCCGTCGAATAATATTCCTTCACATTCGGCGGAAGCAGGAATGTCTCATTTACTGGCGCCCACATTTTCTCAGCAACGATGTAACCGAATGGAAACTGTTGCAGGGTGCGGCCCTGGCCGGTCTCCAGCCAAAGGATTTGTAGATTATGCGAACCGGTTACGATTACGACTTGCTGCGGTTCGCCATAGCTGCCGCCTTCCGACCGCGTGCGAACAAAAAGCTTGTCGCCGCGACGCTCTCCTTTGTATTCGCGCCCGTTGAATGCAAGCTCGAGCTTGTCCATGCTGGGCGGCAAACTCTCGGGCGTCGCCACCCGCGTCATGGTGCGATGAAACGACGCGTGCCAGCTCGCGTAGTTTCCGGGATGACATGCGCGGCAGGCATTCGAACTCACATAACCGGCGATGTGCGATTGGATGGGACGATTCTCTGGCGGTACAGCTTCGCGCTGGAAATCGCGAAGCGAAATCAAGGTGAGAACGCTTGCGGCTGCAACCGCTGCGATAACGAACAGCCCCTGCCACCAAGATCGAGACAGCTTCCGCACAATTTTTCGGCACCGATATTATGGGAACGGATACGCGCGGGCAAACCTTCCTTATGAGGGCGTAGCAGATGGTTGCCTCATGTACTGAGAAAATTTTTTGAATCCAACTCAGACGCACAGCGCATCTCATAGGAAACAAAGAATTATGAAACCAACATTCCCAACGCTCATTCGTTCTATCCGCCGCGAGTCATTCGACGGTGGCAAGTGCAGAAGCCGACGCTCGCCGGTCACAGATTACAATTACCATTCTGTCGCCTTCGAAGGGGCGAGCGCACGTTATGTGCACGCTCGTGTACGATCGTTTTGGAATATCACAGGCGATTATTACAAAAATGAAGCACGCCAGGATTTTTGGGGTGAAGCCTCGCTTTGGGCGGTTCTTGCGCTGACCGCATTTCTCCCCTTGATCAGCAACGCACATGCGGTGATGGAATTCGTGCGTGCGATTAGCAGCTATTAATCAACAAGGCGTTCGGCTCATTTTAACTGCATTATTGTCGGCACTTGCCGGTTGCGGGTCTGCGGGGCACCGCACCCTGGAGGAAACGTTCGAGCAAATCTACACGATTGAACCGACCGCGAACGTCACAGTCATCAATGGCGACGGCGCGGTCTTCGTTTACGGTTCGAACGCAAACGAGATGCGGGTGCAAGCCGTCAAGCGAGCATACACTCGCGAGCGACTGCAGCAGATCGCGGTTAATGTCTCCATCCAGCCGGGCTTCATTTCAATCAACACCAAATTCCCTCCCAAACCGAAATGGGCGCTGTTCGATCGCTCCGGCACGGTCGATTATACCATCGTTGTCCCGGCAACGGCCAATCTAGCGCGTCTTGAATTAGACGATGGTGAAGTTCTGGTGGACGGAATGCGCGGCCAGAGGGTGCACGCGCGCTTGGGGAGCGGGCGAATGTCTGCTCATAACTGCTTTACCAATGTCGCTCTCACGCTGGGTCGCGGCACGCTCACCCTGGCTTACGATTGGTGGGAGCGCGGCAAATTTTCAATTCAGGCAAATATGGTCCGCGGAAATGCCTGGGCCTTTTTTCCAGCTGATATTGTTTGTCATCTGGTTGCGGAAACGCAGCGCGGAAAAATTGGAAATGATTTCGAGGAGCCAGTCGGGCGCGGGACCAAAGAGATCACAAAGATCGACATGTTAATCCAAGGCGGAGGCGAAGCCGCAGTTACAATGCGCGCGAAGGAGGGCAACATAAAAGTCTCAGAAGCTAATCCGTAACGCGCGATGATTATCTCGAATCTTTTCGGGATTTGATCAATCCAGAATCCCCAATCTAAAATCCACAATCCGAAAATGCCCTCTTTCGACATCGTTTCAGAAATCGACAAACAGGAGCTCGACAACGCGATCAATCAGGCGCGCAAAGAACTGGCCACTCGTTTCGATTTCAAGGGCGTAACGGCCGAAATTCTCCCGGAGAAAGACAAGATTACGCTCACCGCCGACGACGCCGGTCATCTCCGCGGGTTGCGCGAAATTCTTATCGGCAAACTTTCCAAGCGCGGCGTCGATCTGCGCAACGTCGAACAGGATGAGCCGGCCGTTTCATCCGTCGGTCACGCCCGGCAGGAATTGAAAATTCGGCAGGGCTTGGAAGGAGATAAGGCCAAAGAAATTATTCAGGCGATCAAGTCACAAGGCTTCAAGGTGCAAAGCCAGTTGCAGGACCGGCAAATTCGGGTCACGGGAAAAAAGAAAGATGAGCTACAGGCTGTGATTCAATTCGTACGCAGCCGCGACTTTGGTGTAGCAACGAATTTCAAAAATTTCCGCGACTGACTCCGTAGCCGCTTCGCCGCCCGCCGCGCCGTAGCTGCGCGACGCTACGCCGCCCACAGGGCGGCGGCTACAGTTATCCGCCTTGCACCGGCGGCATGATTGCAATCTCCTCGCCCGGTTTCAGCCGGTAACTGCGATCGACAAATTCTACGCCTGCGCCAATCAAAATGCTTTTGTCGTGGGAGCGAACCGCCGGTTGTCGTGCATACATCGCCTCGAGCAGATCGCCCACAGTCGCGCCTTCCGAAAGATCGATCTCCAACTCACGGACGCCAATCAGATCGCGTAGTTGCGCGTAAAACTGCACATGAATCTTCATATTTTCGTGGTCTGATTTATTCTTGTCATGCTGAGCGAAGTCGAGACATCTCTAATTGATTGGGCGAGCAGTGAAATTAGATCAGAGATTCCTCCACTTCGGTCGGAATGACAAAATAGCACCTGGAAGCGTCCACGTATGACCGTGTATCACGAAAAACTCGAAGTCCGCACCGACGGAAAGGGACTGTACGAAATTACAGACCAAGTACAGTCAAAGATCGACAGGGGCGGCGTGTGCAATGCAACTGTGACTGTTTTTGTCCAGCACACCAGTTGCAGCATCGTGATCATGGAGAACGCCGATCCAACCGCGCGCCGCGACCTGGAAGCATTTTTCGACCGACTAGTACCGGAGGATGCGGATTACTTCACACACGGTTCCGAAGGCAGCGACGATATGCCGTCACACATCCGCATGGTCCTGACGCGCACCAGCGAGACCGTGCCGATTGTGGACGGAAAAATGCAGCTTGGAACGTGGCAGGGCATTTTTCTTTTCGAACATCGGCGCGCCCAGCATCGCCGAAAAATTTCGCTCACAATTATTGGCGAAATATAGTCGCTTCGCTCTGCGAAGCGTGAGCGGGCACTCCTATCTCGCGTGCGTTGCGCGCCTCACAGAGGCGCGGCTACAAATAAATCGCGTCCACAAGGCGCAATGATTTCACGTTAGGAAGCAGCGATTGCTCCATTTGGTTCATGACGTAAGCAAAGGCAATCTTGTTCTCAGGGTCGGCAAAGGCGTGGCTGCCCCCGGCGCCGGGATGTCCAAAGGAAGTTCCTGATGGACCCAGCATTCTTCGCGCTGCGTTGCGTGAATCTTTCATGAATCCGGCCGAAAACCCTGTCGGTATCTGAATAACCCGGTCCATGCCGTCTGCGAGCGTCGTGGTGATCCAGGCGAGTGCCTTTTCTGAAAAGAAGGTGTGGCCACCAAACGTTCCGCCGTTGGCGAGCATGGAATAAAATTTCGCCAGCGCCGACGCGCTCCCAATTCCGCCAAACGAGACGATCGGGTGTGCGCGAATTGCGGGATCATTCATCTTGCTGATCACATGCAGGCCGTACGGCGATGTAAACGTTTTGCGTGCCAAAGTGCCGGGCGTAACAAGATCAGCGTAGAATTGTTTCGGCTCGGTTGGCTTGCCGCTCTTCGCAGCGTACATCGTTGCCACACGCGAACTTTCATTTTTCGGAAGGCTGATCCAGAAATCGAGATTGAGCGGTCCCGCAAAATTTTCCTGCCAATAATCTGACAGCGTTTTTCCAGCAATTCGGCGCAGGAGTTCATCGAGAAGAAATCCAAATGTTCGCGCGTGATAGCCGTGCGCGGTGCCGGGCGGCCACAAGGGCGTTTGCGCTTCCAGCGCGCGAATCACTGCGTCGTAGTCGAGCACATCGACTCGCCGATCCAAAGCGCAAAGCCCCGCTTGATGCGAAAGCAGCTGTGCGAGCGTGATTTTTTCTTTCCCAGCCTGAGCAAACTCGGGCCAGAACTCCGCGACGCGTTGGCTGATGTCAATATTGTATTCTTGCAACGCACGCAAAACACATGCGCTGCCGATTCCTTTGGTTGCCGACCAGACCAGGACGAGCGTGTCAGCGGCCCATGGTTTTTCATGATGCGTGTCGCGAAATCCGCCGTAAAGATCAATGATCGGTTTTCCATTTTGCCAAACCGACACCGCCGCGCCCAGCTCGCCAAACTTCTCAAAATTCTCCAAGAACAGCGGCTTCAATCGCTGAAGAAGTTGGCCGCTTTCCAGTTGCATTGTCGGAATCTGTAGTGGCAGGCGTATCGCCTGCAATGTCCAAAGCGCAGCCGATACGGCTGCCGCGAAAGGTTGAGACTTCCCCTACAGCAGCAACTCTTCCAATTCGGCAAGCCGCTGTTCGAACAAACGCAACGTGCTCTCGATCGGCGCAGGTGTGGCCATGTCCACGCCTGCCGCTTTCAATGTTTCCAGCGGAAATTTCGAACCGCCCGAGCGCAGAAAATTCAGATATGCCTCCACGCTTCCTGACTCGCCGGAAAGTACGCGCTGTGAAAGCGCCACAGCAGCGGAAATCCCGGTCGCATATTTGTAGACGTAGAACGCGTGATAGAAATGCGGAATACGCAGGCATTCCAGGTCCAGCTCCGGATCGAGCACGAAGTTCTCAGCAAAATAGGTCTCGAGCAGCTTGTGGTATTCCGACTTGAAAACATCGAGCGTCAGCGCGTCGCCGCTCTCCTCGATGGCGTGGATCATTTTTTCGAATTCAGCAAACATCGTTTGCCGAAAGAGCGTGCTGCGCAGTTCGTCGATTTGCCGGTTAACGATGTAAGCCCGCATCTTCGGATCGCTCGTTGTTTGCAGCAGATGATGCGTCAGCAGCTCTTCGTTGAACGTCGATGCCACTTCAGCCAGAAAAATCGGATACTCGTAATCTTGAAACAGCTGCGAATTTTGCGAGAACGAACTGTGCATGGAGTGGCCGGCCTCGTGCGCGAGCGTATAGACATCGGCGAAAACGTCCTCCTTGTAATTCATCAGGATGTAGGGTGGCGCGCCGTAGCTTCCGGATGAAAACGCCCCGCTGCGTTTGCCTTTGGTTTCGTAACGATCGCACCAGCGCCTGGAGCGCAAACCTTCCGCCAGTACATCCACGTATTCCTTTCCGAGGGGAGCCAGCGCGCCTAAAACTGTTTCGGCCGCTTGATCAAATGTGAACCGCGTCTCGATTGCCGATACCAGCGGCACGTACGTGTCGTAATGATGCAGCTCGCGCAAGCCAAGAGCGCGGCGACGCAAATCAAAATACCAAAAGAGCGGCTTCAAATTCGCGCGGACCGATTTGATCAATCCGTCGTAAACGGAAACCGGCACATCATCCGGAAAGAGCGCAGCCTCGAGCGCAGACGAATAGCGTCTTGCTCTGGCATGAAACACATCCGTCTTGACCGAGTAGGCAAGGGAGGCTGCAAGCGTGTACTGGTGATCTTGAAATTCGGCGTAGAACTGGTGAAAAGCGCGGTTGCGCAGTTTGGGATCGCGTTTGACGAGGAAGGAGCTGAACGAGCTTTGGGTCAGAGGTCTTTCGCGTCCGGTCTCGTCCATCAGAACGCCGAACTTCATGTCCACGTCGGTCAACTGCGAGAAGGTGTCGTCGTAACCGCTGAGCGCGATGCTGCCCAGCGCGAGAAGACGTTCCTCGGGCACGGAAAGCACATGCGGTTTCATCCGCCGAATTTTGAGCAATTTGATTCGCCACTCCTTGAGAGCTGGATCAGCGATGAACTCCGCGAACCTTTTGTCGTCAATCGCCAGGATTTCAGGAACAACAAACGCCGCAGCTTCGCCGATTTTCGTGAGCAGGTTTTGAACCTGTCCAATCCGAATGAGGTATTCGTTGTTCGTGCTGTCCTCCGCCAGTTGCAACGATGCGTAGTGATAGACGCGCTCCATTTTGAGTTCGAGCGTCTTCTCAAACTCGAGCACCTCGGCCAGCGTTTGCGCAGATTCCCCCACTCTGCCTTTCCACTGTTCAAGGTTGGGATAGGTCCGCTGAAGCCAGGCGAAATGCTCTTGCCATTTGCTAACGGCGGCAAAAAGCTGCGTCAGATCCCATTTGTTGGACTCGGGAATTTCAGCGCGAGTTGGAATGTCCACGGCACACTCTCGCACAAAGCCCAAAAGGCGCGCAAAGGCGCACAACGAATGTTATCGTCGTAACCGTTGTGCTCTCTGTGCGAGACTTTGAATTGCGGGGTGATGCGCGATTAGTTTGAGTGCACGTCCGGTCAGTTCGCGACCGGGCGGAATTTTGTGCCAGGGCGATGCACCGGAGGGATGCGGCAAAGGAATTACGTCAAAGCGATGCCCAGCGCATGCGACCCGGAATTTTCGGCCAATTACTTCCGCCAATCTTTCGCAGTCGATGAATTGCATGATAGCCAGCCGCCCCACGGGAATGATGAGACGCGGCTGCAAGATTTGAATCTCATCGTCCATCCACGACGAGCAGTTGCGGATCTCGTCCGGAGCAGGAACGCGATCCGTGCCGCTGGAATTTTTTCCCGGAAAACAACGACAGACCGCGGCGAAATAAATCTTCGATCGAACAGCGGCCTCGTTCATCCCGCAGAATTCTTCGAACCAGCGAAAAAGTGTTTTGCCAGCGGTATGCGCGAACGGCCTTTGCAAAACCGGCTCGCGCGGACCAGGCGCCTGTCCAATGACCATGATATCGCTCACGACTGCGCCGCCTGAGACCGGTGTTGATTGCATGCGCGGACAGCGCCGGCAGCGCAGTAAGTGCATCACATGTCGCTTGAGCAATTGCTGGCGATTCAACCTGGCCATAGTGCCAAAATACTGCGCCTTCCCCGAATTCTTTACCATCGTCTTCGGAGAAGCCGATCCACCTCAGCGCCGGAAGATTGAGACGAGCGACAGGAACAGGCTCAGCACGACGCTCAGGATGATACAGGTGACGATTGGAAAATAGAACGCGGAATGTTCGCGCTCGATTCGAATGTCGCCGGGCAATCGGCCCAGCCATTTCGGCGCGAAGCCGCTCCACATGACTAACCCGACAAACGTGGTGACCAGACCAATGATCACGAACAGTTTTCCCAGCTCCCGCATCGTTCAAAACGTTGCGCGAATCGAGCGGAAGCACAAGGAGCGGCGGTCTCCAGTCCGCCGTTCAGATTCGCATCGCAGTTGCGCGATTCGAGCGGAGGCACAAGCTTGAGAGCAAATGCCCGTACAGTTTCGAGATTATTACGAGACACTCGGCGTATCGAAAACGGCCAGCGACGACGAAATTCGCAGCGCCTTTCGCAAGCTGGCGCGCAAATATCATCCCGATGTAGCCAAGGACAAAAAAGCCGCCGAGGAAAAATTTAAGGAAATCAACGAAGCTTATGAAGTGCTGGGCGATCCGGAAAAACGCAAGAAATACGACCAGCTCGGTGCGGATTGGAATCGACCGGGCGGCTTCCAGCCGCCACCCGGCTGGCAGGGGGAAGGGCAGCAACCCGGCGGCGGGTTTTATCAGTGGGGTGGCGATGGTGGCGGCGTCCAATTCGAATTTGGTGGAACCGGGTTCAGCGATTTCTTCGAAGCATTTTTCGGTGGCGGCCGCGGCCGGTCGGCTTTCGGCGGATTCGGCGGACGTCAAGCCACAGCGGAGCGCGGAGCAGATGTCGAAGCTGATATCATGGTCACGCTGGAAGAAGCGTTGCACGGATCCACTCGAACCGTCTCGTTGCGCCGAGCCGGCTCAAACAAAGTGGAAAATTACCAGGTAAAGATTCCGCGCGGTGTTCACGAAGGGCAGCGTATCCGTTTGCGGGGCCAGGGTGAAGCGGGCGCGCGCGGCGGAAAAAGCGGTGATCTTTTTCTTCGTGTGCGTTTGGCGCGACATCCTGATTTTTCGGTCGAAGGCAGTGACTTGATTCATGAGGTGAAGGTCGAGCCGTGGCGCGCCGTTTTGGGGAGCGAGTTGGTAGTGCCAACTCTCGAAGGGAATGTGCGACTGAAAATTCCGCTGGGCACCCAGGGTGGCCAGCGATTTCGCCTGCGCGAACGCGGTCTGCCGGGCGTCTCCGGGAAGCGCGGCGATCTCTATGTCGTTGTTCAGATCAACGTGCCGAAGAAACTGACCGAACGCGAACGCGAAATCTGGAGTGAGCTGGCGAAACTGCATGGGGGATGACAATTGTCATGTCGAGCGGAGTCGCCCGCTGCTGCGGGATTACTATTTTCTTTTCTGATCGGCATCATCGGAGCAAGAATTTAGAGATTCCTCGACTCCGCTCGGAATGACAGATCCATGAAAATTTCGCTTGGCTCCGATCACGCCGGATTTCATTACAAAGAAAAGGTGAAGGAATTGCTCACCTCGCTGGGGCACGAAGTGAAAGACTTCGGCACGTTCAGCGAAGAACCGGTGGACTATCCGCTTTTCATTCGGCCAGCGGCGGAAGCAGTCGCGCGCGGCGAGTGCGAACGCGGTATCGTCTTCGGCGGCTCGGGCAACGGTGAGGCGATGGTCGCGAACAAGGTGCACGGTGTGCGTTGCGCGCTTTGTTGGAATGAAGAGTCGGCCCGGCTATCACGGCAACACAACGACGCCAACGTTCTTTCTATCGGCCAGCGTCTGATCCCTGAAGATCTGGCGCTGAACATCGTGCGAATCTGGCTCGAAACCGGTTTCGACGGCGGGCGCCACGAGAGACGCGTGGCGATGTTAAACGCGATGTGATGCCATTAGGAAGATTCGAAATTCGAATCTCGAAATCCGAAACAAGAGAACGAATGACGAAGCTCGAAGGAATGACGAATAATCGAATGATGAACGATCGCGATGTCACTTCTTCGTCATTCGGGATTTGTGCTTCTTTCGTCATTCGACATTCGTGCTTCGTCATTTCTCGCCGGATTTCGAATTTCCGTCAGTTTAGATCAACCGATCCAAGCAAACTGCTAGCAAGAAAACTGCGCTGACGAACGCGTTGCTTTGAAAGAAAGCGCGATTGATCCCGCCCAGATCGAGTTTCTCGGTCTTGTGCTCGTAAAACAGCGCCGCGGCAATCAACGGCATCGACCAGTAATAGGGCGCGCCAAGCTTGGCGGCCAGACCGAAACCGATCAGAGCAACGAGCGTCAGAAGATGCAATAGCTGCGCCAGGCGCAGGCTGCGCGCGATTCCGAATTTCACCACCAGTGACCGAATACGTTCGCGCCGGTCGAAATCATAATCTTGGGTGGCATAAATCAGATCGAAACCGGCGACCCAGCAAATTACGCCGGCCGCAAGCACAATCGGCGCAAGATCAATCCGTCCGGTCTCCGCAATCCATGCACCGATCGGAGCAATCGCCAGTGCCAGGCCGAGAAAGAAGTGCGTTGCACTGGTAAACCGCTTGGTGACTGAGTAGAAAAAAATCAGCGCCAGAGCAATGGGCGCGAGAATGAAGGTGAGCCGATTGATTGCCGCTGCGGCAAGAACAAATCCAGCTGAGCTTAGAACCAATAAAACTTGCACTGCGAATTTCGAAAGCAGCAGATGACGCGAGGCCGTTCTCGGGTTGCGCTGATCGAGCGACCAATCAACCAGCCGGTTGAAGAGCATTGCCGCCGTGCGGGCAAATACCATGCAAAGGACAACGAGCAAAAACATGCGCAACGATGGCAGACCGTTGGCAGCCACGACCAGCGCACCTAGCGCAAACGGTAAGGCAAAAATCGTGTGCGAAAAACGAATCACCCGGAGAAAACGAGCGACAGGTCCACTTCCAAGACGTCTCATGCAGGGCGAAGATTGTAATTTGTTGTCGCCCACGAAACACGCGAAATACATGAACACAAAAGAGCTGCGTGGGAGACTTTTACCTCTGAAATTGGTATCCTTCGTTTGTTTAGTGGGCAATTCCTTCTCTTAATCGGTTTTGCCAAGCGCTCAGAGATCGCTGTCCAGCAAAGCTCGCAACTTTTGGCTCGCGTCGAATAAAATTGGCGTGCCGTGCGCGAAAAGAATGCGCTCGGCTTGGTAATCCAAAAGTTTTCGCAGCGACCGCCGCATTTCCTTTGGGTTCGCGCAATATTTTTCAGGCAGAAACGTGAAGCCGTACGGTTCGAAATTAATCAGCGCGTCGCCGATAATGAATGTTCCGGCGTCTGGCGCGTAGTGCAGTGCAATTTCACCCTCTGCTGCGCCTTCGATACTGATCACGGTTAGCCCGTCACAAATCTGGTCGCCATCGACAACTCTTTTGAATTCGCGCACCGGCTTATTCGAAAATGCCTCAGCTCGTCCGAACACGGGCACTGAGAACGTCTCGCCGAATCTGGCATAAGCGCGATGATGATTGTCGTTGGTTACAATGATTCCGGCAACCCGGCCGGAACCGAACAGCTCAGCAAGCGCTTCGCTCTCAAGAGGGATTGGATCGATGAGATAGCCCCCATCGGACGTGATGAGACAGGTCGAATAAAGCTCCGTCTTCACGGCGGAATCATAGCCATGCCAAACCGCGACGTTAGGAGCGATTCGGTCGAAATCGAAAGCTGGCCTCACGCGCGAGAGCATCGGCGCTCAGCCCACATCGCTCAAGCCTTGCTGGCTACACATTGTAGGGCGTTTCTGCGAAACGCCGGACCGCCGATCAGCGTCTGACACAGACGCCCTACAAATCTGCTAATGATCGTTGTTGGCCATATACGGCGCTGCTTCGTTGAGTTCGAGCTGTGCGCTCACTTTTTGCAGGCCCGCAGAAAGCGCTTCAATTTGTTTTTGCTGGCGCGCGATAGTGGCTTCCTGCTCCTCGTTCTTGCGGTGCTCCTTGAGAAACTCATTCAGCAACATCGCGTTTACCGCTTCATAACGCACGGTATAGACCTTGCCGGCGGCGTCGCGCGCCACCAGATCGGGGTTCACCTTTTCCACATCCTCAGCCACGAGGCCAAACTGCTGGATACCTTTGGGATCAAGCTCGTGCTTGTAGCGGAACGTGACCGGTTTAAGGGCAAGAATCGCTTCGCTCGCCTTATCCATCGGCTCGATCCCGTCTTTGAAACGCTGAGAGGAGACTACCGTCCCAAGGTGACCGCCGGCGTCGACAATAACTGTTACGCCTCCTGAGTTGCGTTGCCGATGCGGATGGTATTAGACTCGCCGGCAACACCGACGTTGAAGATATCGATATTGAAATCGCCCGTCGTGAGATTCTGGCCCGCAAACGCGCCCACGCCGATGTTGCCCTGGCCGGTTGTGTTCCCGAGCGCAAAATGACCAATGGCCGTATTATTAATGCCTGTTGTGTTGCTAAGGAGCGATTGATCACCGATGGCCGTGTTCTGGAAGCCGTCGATGTTGAAACTGAGCGCGCCAATGCCAACAGCCGTGTTGTCGTCGCCAGTATCGTTGGAAAAGAGCGCTCGCGTTCCGACTGCTGTATTGCTGAAACCAGAGGCGTTGCTCGAGAGCGCTTGCGTTCCGACTGCTGTATTGCCGCCGCCGTCGAGGTTGCTAAAGAGCGCTTGCATTCCGACTGCTGTATTGAGGCCGCCGGTGGTATTGCTCAAGAGTGCCTGATACCCGGTGGCCGTGTTGCCTTCGCCGCTGGTGTTGATCAAGAGAGCTTGAGCGCCATCGGCGGTGTTGTAGTCGCCATCGGTGTTGCTAAAGAGCGCTTCAAACCCATTGGCCGTGTTTTCGATCCCAGCGGTGTTGTTAAAAAGCGCGTTAATCCCGTTGGCGGTGTTAAAGCCACCAGTGGTGTTGCTGAAGAGCGCGAGCGCTCCATTGGCAGTGTTGCCGGTGCCTGTGGTGTTACTTAAAAGCGCCCCCACGCCGGTAGCCGTATTTTCGTTTCCAGTGTTGAAAAAGAGCGCCCCAGCGCCGACACCTGTGTTGAAGTCCCCTTCTGTGTTGCTCCGGAGCGAAAGCCAACCGACCGCCGTATTAAATGCGCCGGTGGTGAGGCTTAAAAGGGCGGCCTGCCCCTCCGCGGTATTGCCCCCGGGATAGCCGCCGTCCGGCGCCGGAACAACGGCCTGTGCCATCGGTGAAATAGCGAAGCAGGTGAGCACCAGCACAACAAGCAGCAAAGCGCTGCCGTTGAATTTCTGATTCGTGTAATTGCAGTCTTTTAATCCGAATAAGTTCATGACTATTTTTCTCCTTCTCTCAGTGGTTGACCCAAGCGATTCGCAGGTCTGAAAGAGGGGAGAAATGCCGAGAGAACGGCTTTCTTTACCCTGCCCCCGGATTCAGATCGTAACGGAATCGTTTCTAGCAAAACCCCGCCCAAATTGTCAATCCAAAACGCTTAAATGTTGGCGCAACTATTGAATTTTTAGGGCAAAACGAAGACTCTTTACTGATTGTCAACGACCATCTGCGGCACGGTCCGGCTCATTTCGACCTGTGCGCTTACTTTCTGCAATCCCGCAGTCAGCGCTTCAATTTGCTTTTGCTGTTCGGTCACCGTGGCTTCCAATTTTTCAACCTTGCCATGCTCTTTGAGGAATTCGTTGAGCAACATCGCGTTCACTGCGTCGTAGCGCACGGTATAGACTTCGCCTTTGGCATCGCGAGCCACCAGATCGGGGTTCACCTTTTCCACATCCTCAGCCACGAGGCCAAACTGCGGGATGCTCTTTGGATCAATTTCCTTTTTGTAGCGGAACGTGACCGGTTTAAGGGCAAGAATCGCTTCGCTCGCCTTATCCATCGGCTCGATCCCGTCTTTGAAACGCTGAGAGGAGACTACCGTCCCAAGGTGACCGCCGGCGTCGACAATAACTGTTACGCCTCCCAGCGATAAAGGTCTGCAACTGTGTCGTGCCGATGCGGATGGTGCGCGACTCGCCAGCAACACCTGCGTTGCCGATATCGATGTTTTGGCTTTCCGTCGTGTGATTAAGGCCGGCCTCATCGCCCAAGGCAATGTTGTCGACGGCGGTTGTGTTGTTAGAGAGCGCACCACCACCAACGGCCGTGTTGCCGGCGCCGGTTGTGTTGTTCTGGAGCGCGTTATGACCAACGGCCGTGTTGTTGCTGCCAGTTGTATTGTGAAAGAGCGCATTGATACCGTTGGCCGTGTTGGACTGGCCGGTCGTGTTGAAATAGAGCGCTTGGTAACCATCGGCCGTGTTGGTGCTGCCAATTGTGTTGCTATAGAGCGCTAAATAACCGTTGGCTGTGTTGGCGAAGCCGGTGGTGTTGCTAAAAAGAGCAAACGCGCCATTGGCCGTGTTTTGGCCACCGGTGGTGTTTAGCAAGAGCGCTCCAACGCCCGTGGCCGTATTTTCATCCCCGCTGTTGAGCACAAGCGTTCCAGCGCCAACCCCGGTATTGAAGCTGCCGGTGGTAAGCGCTCTAAGCGAAAGCCAGCCAACTGCCGTGTTGAACCCGCCGGTGGTGCGGCTTAAAAGGGCGTTTTGCCCTTCTGCGGTGTTGCCGCCGGGATAACCGCCGTCTGGCGGTGGTACGACTGCCTTCGCTTTTGGCAAGAGTCCAAAGCACGCGAGCGCGAACGCTACGAATGCGGCATAAACAATTTTGATTGTGGTTTTCATGTGTTTCTTCTCCTTTTCATTTGTGATTATTTCTTTGTTGGAACTGTTTAAATTCATTGACCTGCGTCACTGATCATTCAAAACGGCTCGCAGTTCAGGCTTCCCTAGTTCGAACTGGGCGCTCACCCTCTGGATCTTTGAATCTTGCTCTCTCAGATGCGCAGCGAGAGCCTCCAATCCACTTTGTTGCCGGGCGACAGCGGATTTCAACTCCGAAATGGTCGCTTGCTGCTCCTGAATTATGCTCTTTTGCTCCTCCACTTTGCGATGCTCCTTGAGGAACTCGTTGAGCAACATCGCGTTCACTGCCTCGTAGCGCACGGTATAGACTTCGCCTTTGGCATCGCGAGCCACCAGATCGGGGTTCACCTTTTCCACGTCCTCAGCCACCAGGCCAAACTGCGGGATGCCCTCGGGATCAATCTCCTGTTTGTAGCGGAAGGTGACCGGTTTGAGCGCCAGGATTGCTTCGCTTGCCTTGTCCATGGGCTTGATCTCGTCCTTGAAACGTTGCGAGGAAGCCGCAACGCCAAGTTGACCGCTGGCGTTTACAACAACTGCTGTTCCCGCAACTGCTACTCCGTCGATGCCGGCAATAAACGTAGCCGTTTGAGTTCCTACCGTACCGATGCGGATGGTGTCGGCCTCGGCAGCAACACCTTCGTTGCCGATATCAATATTGTTATCGCCCGTGGTGAGATTGAAACCGGCTATAGAGCCCACTGCGATGTTGTTGTCGCCAGTGGTGTTGTTGCGGAGCGCTGTAACACCATTGGCCGTGTTATCGGCGCCGGTGGTGTTGTTAACGAGCGCAGCCTGGCCGTTGGCCGCGTTGTCGTGGCCGGTGGTGTTGAGATAGAGCGCAAAAGCACCGTTAGCCGTGTTCTCGCTGCCGGTGGTGTTGCTATAGAGCGCCTGAGAACCGTTGGCCACGTTTTCGATGCCGGTGGTGTTGCTAAAAAGAGCAAACGCGCCATTGGCCGTGTTTTGGGCTCCCGTGGTGTTCAGCAAGAGCGCTCCAGCGCCCGTGGCCGTATTTTCATCCCCGCTGTTGAGCACAAGCGTTCCAGCGCCAACCCCGGTATTGTAGCTGCCGGTGGTAAGCGCTCTAAGCGAAAGCCAGCCAACTGCCGTGTTGAACCCGCCGGTGGTGCGGCTTAAAAGGGCGTTTTGCCCTTCTGCCGTGTTGCCCCCGGGATAGCCGCCGTCTGGTGCTGGCACAACCGCTTCCGCTTTTGGCAAGAGTCCAAAGCACGCGAGCACACTAGCGATAAGAAATGGCATAATTGTGGTTTTACACTGAATCAATGAATTCATGGTTCTTCCTTTCTTTCTCTTATAAGTTATTTACTCCATATACGGCAGGAACACAGTTGTCTTGCCATCACCGACGTTGAACACTTCTTGTGTAGCGATGAAACCAGGATGGTTTCTCGAAGCGCCTTCGACCATCAACTCCACGCGTATCGCCATCCGCCAATCAGGCGGCGGGCCCCACTCGAACGATGAAGCCTGGCCGAGCTCTACCCTCTGGCGGCCTGACTGCGCAAGGACATTGCCTGCGCTATCGAGCACCCTATAATCGACGATGATCCCACGCTCCTCCCCGGTATTGACTACGTGAGCACTGGTGGCCTGACCCTGTGCGAGGCTGAACATCCCTGTTTGTCTAATGATCGCGATGACAGCCTCCGCCGTACTCGCGCCCCCGATTGTCCAGATGGTTGCGATAGCCACAGCTATCACCATTGCGATGCGTTTCGTGGTCGTCGTTCGTGTTTTCATAATTTTCTTTCCAGGTTGTGACATCTGTCCGGCGCGTTCGCTTTTTCGAGCGCGCAGGAATGTCTTTCTATTTCCTAAAGCGGAAAGCTGAACTGGAACCCACCATTACTGCCCAAATGTTTCTAAAACCGCGCCGCTTTAACCTTGCCTGAGCCAAGGATCGACAAAAAATGTCGTCTTGCCTGTGTCGGCGTCGAAGACCTCAATCGTAATCTTGAGGTTCTTATCGGGCTCGGGCGGGTCTACCATGCCGACGAGGACTCGCAGTTGAACGCGGTTGCCCTCGATGACGAATGCGGCGAAGTCAAAGAATGTGGCTTGGCCTGCCGCAATGGTTTCGGTGTCTCGTGCCACAACGTTGCCCATCGCGTCGATGAACTGCATCTCGATCTGGATGGGCCGTGTGTCAGGGCCGCCGAGGTTGACCGCGTTGATTCGGGCAACCTGGCCTCCGGCGACGCCGAACATGCCGCTCAGGTGCGGTTCCGAGCCGGCTTGAGCGGAAGTAGCCGCGCAGACCGACAATATGGCTGCAAGCACGAGCGCCGACAGGAGCTTCGTGAGTGTGGATTTTGTTTTCATTGCGTTTAGTTCCTTTCTTAGGTTGTGACATCTCTCCGGCGCGTCTGTTTTTTCGCGCCGGCATAAATGTGTTTCTACCTCCTAAAGCGGAAATCCCGCCTGGAACCCGCCACGGCTGCGCAGTTTTTTTAATCGTAGGCCGCCATGCTAGTAAAAATCCGGCGAACCTGTTAGAATTTGCAACGTCGAACAGCCTGTATGACGGCCCAACGCGAGCGCGATCACGACTCGTTTTCTCCTGTTTTGCCTTCTCATGAATTCCTCTTTGAAAGTTTCATTGCCGGCCAGGAAGCGTGTCCGTGTCAGTGGCGTCAATACGCACATAGCGGAAGCCCGGACCCCATGGCACGCGCGCAAAAAAGTCCCCTTCACTGGTGTAGGTTTGCCTCGATGCTTTGATCTTCGTATTCAGCGAGAGGTCACTATCCGGGTAGACGTAATCGCTGAACAACACCCAGTGCTCGACGTAGTTGATCTGCCCGGCTGCGCGAGCCGCGACGAATATCTCTCCGACCTGCCTGCCGTTCTGTAAGATGTCGAAATTTCCAGGATCGATTTGCGCTTGCGCGGGCAGCGCCAGCGCGAGAGCGAAGATGACGGACAGAGATGCGCGAAAGAGCGATTTCATTGTAGACCTCCTGGTTAAGCGCTGCGCTATTCGGGTTCTGGGGGCTGTACGAAGCCGTAGGTGGTTCTGCCATCCGCGTTGTTGAATACCTCGATGGATGTCAAGAGCGCCCTCGAATTGTTAGCGGAAAAGACGATCCGGATCTGGATACGATTGCTTTCCCGCACAATATCATCCGCGTTGAGGTCGAAGGACATCATCTTGCCTGGCTGGATGACCTGGCGCGCAAATTCCGCAAGGACGTTGCCGTCGCTGTCGAGGAACTTGCCGCCGTCGATAATGAAGGATGTGGTTCCGGTGTTGGCTGCCGTCAACCGAGCGGTCTGGCCAAAAGTGATGCCGAAGGGGCGGCTGTTTACAATAACGATTGCTTGAGCCTTGGTTGCGCCGAGCGCGAGGCCGATTAGCAGGAGCAGGATGAGCTTTGATGGTGTGTTTCGTGTTTTCATAATTTTCCTTTCTTAGGTTGTGACATCTGTCCGGCGCGTCTGTTTTTTCGCGCCGGCATAAATGTGTTTCTACCTTCTAAAGCGGAATTCCCGCTTGGAACCCGCCACAGCTCCGTTTTTTTCCTCGCCTGCCGCCGTTCTGTAAAAATCCCTCCACCGTGTTAGAATTTGCAGTGTCCAGCAGCCGGTATGACGACACCATCCTCCTCACAACAAGAAGTGACCCGACTGCTCGGCGACTGGAGCGGTGGAGACGAGGCAGCGCTGGAGAAACTGATCCCGCTGGTGCAACCCGAATTGCACCGGCTGGCGCATCATTACATGAGCCGGGAACGCGCCGGCCACACCCTGCAAACCACCGCGCTTCTCAACGAAGCCTACCTGCGGCTGGTCGATCACACCAAACGCGACTGGCAGAATCGAACCCACTTTGTCGCTGCGGCGGCGCAGCTGATGCGGCGGATCATGGTTGATCATGCGCGTGAACGTCAGACGCTCAAGCGTGGCGGTGGCGCGCTAAAAGTAACCTTGGACGAAGCTGCCTTCGTGACGGAAACGCGATCGGAGGAATTGCTCGCGCTCGACGAAGCGCTGGAAAGATTGGCCATGCAGGATCCGCGCAAGAGTCAGATTGTGGAACTGCGTTACTTTGGCGGGTTGACGGTCGAAGAAACGGCTGAGTTTCTGAAACAGTCTCAGCGGACGGTTGAGCGCGAATGGAACATGGCTAAGGCTTGGCTTTACCGCGCGCTCAGCGGGGACGAACCTGATGAAGGCTGAGCGCTGGCAACAGATCAATGATCTGTTCCAGTCGGCTACCGAGCGCGCGCCCGAGGAGCGGGCCGCGTTTCT